>JAABUP010001658.1_pt1 | contig 46301 bp, 48 predicted proteins | sample 5559201 | NCBI WGS metagenome assembly JAABUP01 (sample SAMN10711887, study PRJNA513373) | rock metagenome | isolation source: Antarctica rocks | place: Antarctica
GCTCTCAGCGCACAACACCACCAGATTTGCCTTCCTGAACGCCACCAAATGCAGCCGACGACATTTTTCTGCTGGAGAAACAGTCAGCGGAAGCGCCAACGCTGAGGCCCTTCCTGCGGCATGTGCGCCAGCGCACGTCGCCGGTCACGTCCCGGGGCGTGCCTGGCCTGTCCATAACTTCCCGTCAGATTAAGAAATTTAGTATTGGCGTTATGCGCGTGACGTGGTGCCTGACCCCCTCGCGATTTCAAAATCTTCTGATGTTCAGCGCTTTGATGCTGACTACGTCCCACTGTTTCCCGTCCATGAGGTCGTGATTAGTGGTCGACAGTATATCAGAGCCTCCTGTCGACAGTTGGCTAGTAAGAGTCTGGCACTTTGTTTGATCTGGGTTCCTGCACACACGTCTGCAGGTACCTTGAACATCGGCAGTTGCCTTGTCTGTATTCAGCTTGTGAAGTGATCTTGCAGGCCTACAACAGGCATCATACAACAAGTCTACCTTGCTATGATGCAGTCCCAGTAGCCACCTTGACGTTGCTTTTGCGACTGGACTCACCTGCCATGCTCTTACAGAGTTGCATGTTGTTCTGGTCGCATTCTGCAACCCTGTGCAACCGTGTGAGCCTGCATGGGCGCACCCCGTTTTCTGAGAGATCAGCGGTATGCCACTTGCCAACATTCGACCAAACCGTCCACAGGCTTTGCAACACATAGCAGTGATGTTGCCTCATGCCAGGTATGCGCACTGGCGTTTCACAAGGCAGGTTTCAGACAGTTTTTTGCACAACACAGTAACTCTCTGGTATGCTGAGGGCTCTGTACACTACACAACTCTCATATACCACTGACAGCAGACCTCACCTGACAACTATCATGGCTGTACCACATCCTCGCAGACAATGTCTTGTGGACCCGTAGGACTGGCAAAAACACCCAGGCCAAGCATGCCCAACCCAAGGAGCTGCTCAGCAGCTTCCAACGGGTGCACACATCTCTTCATTGGCAGCCTCACCATCAAGTCCTGGCAAGTGGCATCACCACAGTCACTACCACCACAACACCTCTCCTTCATCTTCACAAGCCATACCTGTTGTTGCAATTGCGCCAGCGTCAACCCTGCTGCAGTCTTCTTGGCTTCAGTCAGCAGACACCCACTCACGACAGACAGTTGCGGCTTCGGTGTCACAGCCTGGCTGCGGTGCGGGTGATGCGTGCAATGAAGATGCAAAGAGAGAGCATCCGCTGAATCAGGTAAGCATTTCCACTTGTCACTGCATTCATATTCCTGATGCTGGCCTTGCAGATTGCTGGCGTCATGATATCACATGCAAAAGCTGCACTCGAGGCCGCCTCAAAACAAATTTGAGAGTTCAGACCAGCACTGTATGTGGAGAGTACGTTTCTGTTCAACATGTTCTTTCTCCTTTTGTCAAACTTGAGCATCTGCTGCAGGCGTACACTGCCATGCATCAGGAAAACAGATCATCACAGGCTTACAGCACTGAGTACAGCCAATTCTCCAGGCTTTCATACAGCCAGAGCAAGCTGGAAAGACGCAAAGGAGCGCAAACCCTGATGCAAGAGAACTCAAGTCCAAATCGCATCAGACTCTCCCCTCGTAGGCCTGTCAAAACTGCCAAGAAACGAATGCTGGGCGAGGAGCAAGCTGACTACATCTCTGCTTTAGCGTCTTCTAAAGCCTGTGCAACTGGGACAGGTGTGATTGCTGCAGCCCATGAAGACCAAGTTAGACAGCAGACAGTTGACAGGTTAGTCCTCTTGATATTGCTTTGTAAACACCTTGTTGCCATGGCTTGTGCTAATGCAACCTGTCATAGAAGCAATCTGCAGAATTCTGAGGTGTTGTGTGTGCCGCTGACCATATGCTTCTGTCTCGCATTGGAATGTGCAGTCTGTTTTTAGAGATGTATCTCCAACACAGGCTGAAATGAGTGTGAGCCTTTAGCAGCTGTAAGACATTGTCAAACATCAGTATTTATGTCGGTGAGTTCAGCCATCTTTGAGCTGGGCATAGCTGTTGTTTACAAAAATTGCAAAATCCAGCATGTTGTCATTTAGCTGGTGACACATGAGTTCATGCGGCTTTCAGGTATCTCTGTTGTGCTCCATCCTCACAGCGGTCTCCCATGACAAAGGTTGAGGTTCAGCAGCATGGACAGACAGCTCAAGCTTATGATGACCTGCTCAAGCAGAAGGGTGAGCAGCTCAAAAATTTGCAAAGGCAGCTTCAAGAGCAGAAGCAAGCTGCAGACGAGGCAGCTGAATGCTCACAACTCCAGGGGCAGCGCCACAGTGAGCTTATCAAGTACCTGGAGTGCAGATTGCAAGATCAGGAACATGCAAGCCTTGTCACAGAGGAGACACTGGTGCAAGACCTGTCAGCCTGCCAGCAGGAGGTTTCACAATTGACAGCAATGCTTCTCCATGAGCAGCAGCACAGCGAGGTTGTCACACAGCTGCAGAGCAGACTGCAACAGCAGGAGCAGGCAAGCCTTGTCACCGAGGAGAAACTGGTGCAAGACCTGTCAGCCCAGCAGCAAGAGGTGTCACGACTGAGGACACTCCTTCTGGAGGAGCAGCAGCACAGCAAGGTTGTCAGGCTTCTAGAGAGCAGACTGCAACAGCAGGAGCAAGCAAGCATTGCAACTGAGGAGAAACTGGCGCAAGACCTGTCAGCCCAGCAGCAGGAGGTGTCACGATTGAGGACACTCCTTCTCGAGGAGCAGCAGCACAGCAAGGTTGTCAGACTTCTAGAGAGCAGACTGCAACAGCAGGAGCAGGCCAGCATTGCAACTGAGGAGAAATTGGTGCAAGACCTGTCAGCCTGCCAGCAGGAGGTGTCACAATTGAGAGCTGCCCTTGTGAAGGAGCAGCAACACGATGAGGCGGTCAAGCACTCATACAGCAGACTGCACAAGCCGGAATGGGCAAGCATTGCGACTGAGGAGAGACTTGTGCAAGAGCTGTCAGCCCATCAGCAGGAGGTGTCCCAGCTGAGAGGGCTCAGGCATGAGGCAGAAAAGCAACTGGCTGAGAAGGAGAAGCAAGTCCACTATCTTGACACACAGTCAAAGCAGTTGCAACAGCAGCTGGTAGTCAGCACAGCTGCTGTACAGAAGCTAGAGGAGAAGCTACAGGAGTTGCCATGTGATGGGGCCAGACTTGTCAAGCTTCAAGCAACTCACAAGATAGCGCTGGATGAGCAGAAAGCTGCAGCAAAAGCTGAATATGCCAGAATGTTGGCTGAGATTCAACATCTGCAGAACACAGTGTTCAAGCTGAAGTTTGAGGGGCGTAGTGAGCAGCATTTGCCTTCACAGCAGAGGCATTTGGCCTGCCATGTTTGTATGTATCTGTGAAGCAATGATGACGTAATAACAATGAGTTCAGCTCTTTGAATGAGTTCAGTTCTTTGAAAACATCAGCCTTGAATCATGAAGCGAAGCATGCGTGTGGGTTCTTGCCGTCCGCTCGTCTTATGCAAATCGATCATCTTGGCATGAACGAAGCCGGTCAGCACCACAGTACAAAAAGGTATGAATGTGTTGACCTTTCGTTATAACTTGGTGTTTGTTTCTGAAGCAGTCACAGATTGGCAAACATCAGTGTACAAGTACACCCTTGAACGAATTCATACATAGAAGGCTCAACTTTCGCTGTGAGTCGTATTTTTAGCATCGCCAGCTTATCTGCATGTTGATTTGTATAACAACTTGAAGCTGTGCCTAGCTTAGAGCTATTTGCCTCAAAGCCAGGCTTATCTTCTCCATTCAAAGTTGCGCCTGGTAGCTGTAGTTGTTCAGTCAATCTGAGTTGCTGTGCCCTTGATGGGCAGCACTGCTGACTTTCAAGTCATAAATGACATCCTGCAGCTTCTGCTTCTCGCTCAAAATCTGCATGTACTCAGCCTTGGCTTGAGCTGCTTGGGCTTTGAATGCACCAACTTCCTGCTTATGTGCTGACTGCAATGCAGCCTTCTCTTGTTCATGTGTCGCTTGCAATGCAGCTTTCTCCTGCTTGTGAGCATTGCACAAAACGGCTACATCCTGACTGCTGCTGCTGCCACCTCTAGGCTTCTGCGTACTGCCAGCCTGGAAAGTTGCAATTTGCAGGTCCCTGTCTTTGACCGTCTGGCCCAGCTGGGCTATGCTAGCTTTCTGGGTAGCAACAAGTTGCTGCATGTTCTCAAGCTCCTGTTTCAACAGCGCCACATCTCCCGATTTGCTGTCAGAGCGACAGTCACTTGCCTTGCAAACAGGTAGGCCCCTCTGCACAACAAAGGTTGAGTCAAGAGCACAAATTTGGTATTAGGACAGGCCATGACTCAACAAGCAGCTGACTGTAGGTCTGAGTTGGGATGCAGGATGACAGCAAATATGGGCAAGTAATCAAACGCTTTACATCAAAAACTCTAGCAATATGTGAGAAAAGGCAGCCACAAGCAACTGGAGGAGACCCTCAAAGACAAAATTGCCAAGGGGACATCCCATCCCTGCCTAGCTGGAAGCAGTTGCCAAAAGGACCCTTGAAAGCATAGACGCTCACTGAGTCCGAAAAGGGGAAAGCTGAATCACCTTGGAATCTGGCTCTTGCAGAGAGTGCTGACTCTGTGCCTCATGAGTGCGAGACTGCTTGGCCTGAGTCTGCTCTGAAACCTGCTTTGCGATGGCCTTCATTGGCAAAGTATGTTTTGCACTAAGCGCTCTGTCTGCATTTAGGATTCTGTCTGAGTGTACGACTCTATCCAAACTGTTCTTTGGGGCTTTGCGCACATACTGTAGACTGTACCCATGCTGTCTGAAGTAGTTGTCTACAGACGTGCCTTCATGACCTGCAAGATGAAGACAATGTGTTTGCAACTACAGCTAAGTTCACACCATCATGCCTCACAAAAGCCTAGGCTGCACTTCAGATGTAAGAACAGTGCTGAGCTGGCAACATGACCACAAGCATGTGCAACCCGGCAGTGATGCATGCAATGTGGGTGATATGCAATGGTCAGCTGTTGATAGTCCATCACAGCTGCTGCAGATGAGACACTATATCTCCTGCGATGCCAAGCATCAGGTCAAAATGCAGTACAACAAGGCATAAATATCTCCATAGATTTGTACCTTTTCATACATGATGCCATGGCAGTCAAAGAGTCTACAGATCTTCTTGTGCAGACCTTCTCTGCTGCAAGACAGTGCTGTACCTGGCAGGTCCACTTTGAACGATGACCTCCAAATGGACTCGGCAGACATGCCTGTATGCCTGCAAAAGCCATTAGTACCACAGCGTGACATGAAGCGATCTGCCAGTGGCCTGCCAAGGCAAGTGGTACATGCGGTGTCTGAGCACTCCACTTTGTTGTCTGCTAAGTACCAGATTCCCTGCTTGCGATTGCACATGATAGGCACCTGCAGTGATGAATGACCAGTGACATTTGTTGTGCAGATAGTATGGCAAGGTAAGTAGGCAAGTCTCAACCCAGCTGTACAATGTTGCTGTGTGACTCGTTTCTTGGCAGCATGTTTTCTGCACAATCTGAATGGATGTGTGGTGTCGCCACATGCCTTGCTCGAAACTGATGTGCAGACTTGATGCACCTGAGATGTGTCTCCGATCAAATGAGCATGCAGATAAGGCGAATAGAAGTGAGAACTGAGAACTGAGACCTGACCTCCTGCAGATATTTCGGCAAGTCCTCTACGGCTGTGTCACTGATCAGCTTCAGTGTGCTTGTGGAAGTGGAAACATTTTGGTCCCCAGCAGCCTGCAACACCTTCAGCGAGTCAGTTCCATTATGGCCTACCACTGCAATTGTTGTGATATGCATTCACTCATATAGGGCGCGTGTGTCTCTGCTGGGTGATGCACCAGATGTACACTGGAAAGAGCATCAGCACCAATACCTCAGGATGACCTTTGCGTTTCTTGGATCCTTTTGGCAAATGAAGGTTCAGTCTCAGGTGTTTGTAGACATCTAGGGTTGACCGAAAGCTGTCTCCTTCTGGCGAGGTGAACATCACGTCTTGACCCCGCACAGGTAGCTGACATTTCCGTGGGATCACTTCGCACCGCCATCCCTTGGGTAGCACTGAGCCTGGCCACCAATAGGATAATTACAAAGGGCAACTACGATCTGATAAAGGTAGGTTTGTCCAACCTTTCGTGCTTACCCCGGTCTCTCACGCCATGCGCGAGTTGCTCAAGCCGACGTTGTGACTCAGAGACCGCTTCTGCTACTGTTGCCATAGTCTTGACTCGTCTTTCGTGCAACTAGGTGTTACAAAGGCAAGACCTATTTGCACGATAGACGTGTCTTGGGATTTGGTGGCGGTGACAGGATTTGGGGCAGGCAATGCGCCTCCGGTGGCGACAAGCACCCGCTCTCACTACTGACAACAAAGTACCCAGTTTGCGATGCAGGACAGACGATTATTTCGGTTTCGCTAAATGTAACAATCAGCTCCGGAACCACAATCCTTTACACTGCAGACTTGCCTATTCTCAGGTCGTACACCTCAGCCTCAAGCTCTTTGATCTTGTCCAAAGCCTGCAAATACTCCTGTCTTGCCAGAACAGCTGAGGCCTTGAGGGCACCAACTTCTGCTGCACGCGCTTGTTTCTCTGCAGCAATTTTTGCTGCATGTTCATCTCTCATGATGCTGATCAGTGCAGTAAGCTCTGATTGCATGACTCCATCAGGCTGGTGTGCAGCTTGCTGTGCTTTAGCCCCACTCTCAACAGGCATGCTTGGCGTCTGCTGCAGTCCTGTGGATGGGGACCGTGTGGATGGGGACTGTGTGGATGGGGACTGTGTGGATGGGGACCGTGCAATCACATTTGACGCATCTGGTGCCTCTGCCGCGGCCTGTGCAACTTGGCCTGTCATATTCTGCGCAGTTGCGGGAGGCTGTGTCAATGCAGCTGTCAGTGGGAATGGGAACTCATGAGTGGTGGGTTGATTGGTAACAAAGTTGTCATTGGGCTGTGTGCCGATAGGCATGGTCTGCTCCGTTGCATTGCTGACTTGGGTGCTGTATTTGTAATCTCTAGTAGTTGGTGCCATGCTATGCTTAGCTCTCTGCAGCAGAAGTAAGTGCACTGAACGTCGCTCTACTGCTTGTGCCAGGACAATACACACAAGATGCAAGTACAAATAGTCTAGACAGGCAGGCATGCAGGCATAGTCATGGAACTGGGTCATGCACAGTCATGCCTGCATCACTCAGCATATATTCTTTCTGCAGGGTATAGCAGTTCTTCTTTCTGGCTGCTGCCATGCTGCCACATGATAAGAGAGCGCTTACACCACGGTGAGAATCAGCAGAATGCTTCATGTGACGCTGCACCGAGCAACTCATGACTGACCTTGGGGTTTGATGATGGTGTCTTCGCATGAAGCTGTTGAGCAGCCATTGGAGAAGAAGGGCTTTGTGCATCAAGTGTCTGGCGCTTGGCTGGGGCCTTCAAGCTGTAGCCTTGCTGCTTGAAATAAGTATCCACGCTCATGCCCACAAACCCTGCCACCAAAATATTGACATTTTATTTGTTGACTGGTAAGTTCTGTGATAGCCGTGAGTAATTGAGAGACATGACTCTGCCCTTGGGTTTATTTTTCAGCACTATCAGTGATGATTATCAACACAGCACTGTCTTGTTGCAATGTCTTGTTGCACAACCTGCATTCAAAGCTATACTTTGCTGCAGAGAAAACTGTTTGATGTCACGAACATCTTAAGGGTGTGTAACATAGCATACATCATGGCCTGTCCAAGCATCCACAGCACATGTCACTGAGCTTGCACACACTGTGACATGGCAGCATATATCAGCTGGAGTGACTGTATGCAAGCTGTTGACTGATCCGGGGAAAGAAATTATGAGCACATGCTCACATACAGCCTGTCGTCACTGATGTTGCGGCACGTCTTACAATTGCGGAGACAGTTACTGCTTTCTGTGTTGTTTCAGCATGAGTTATGCACTCATTGAGAGCCACATGTGGGTCTCACCTGCTGCCTCAACCTTGAAGGCTGACCTCCAAATAGCGTCAGCCGACATGCCACAATGCTTGCTGAAACCATGGGGTCCAGAACGCTTCATGAAGCGGCCCTGTGCAGGTTTATCCTGACAGATGGTGCAGCCATGCTCTGTGCATTCCACCAGATTGTCAGCCAATCGCCAAACACCAGGCTTGCAGTTGCACTTGATTGAAACCTGCCATAAACGTTCAGTGTACACCTCTGCTCTCAGCTGGCGTTGGCTGCGCAGTGACATTGCATTGGCTATACAGCGGATGGATTTGGGCCGGGATTGCAAACCACAGCAAAATACGGTTGAGACCCATGACTTTGAATGCAGTCTGGTGACTGACAATGGCTGCGGGCAGGCTGATGCTGACGATGGAAAGGTTCTCAGCATGCAACCCTCCTTGAGCCATTTTGCAAGGTTTTACCTCCTGTAGATGGTCTGGCAAGTCTGTGACTGCAGTATTGTAAACAAGCTTCAGATCCCCATCTGCAGGCGCAATGGGCTTCTTTGTGGAATCTGGTCCTTCCCCCTGCACAGCCTGCAGAGACAACCACCCTTCAGTGACTTGATGTGTGATGCAGGCCATTTTTGAGAGCAGAAGCTGTGCTTTGCAGTACTCATTAGCAAACCAACGTCAAGGCAACCAGCTGACAGAACCAGCTGCTGAGTAGTTGAGAACAAGGGCATCGTTTCATCCTGGGCAGCGTCAAGGCCAATTTGGAGAAACGAACAGGCACCCACCCATTCATTATTCGCGGTGTGGATTTTGCGCGTCTGGGCTTGAGTCTTGTCAGCTGCCACGCAGACGTTTACCGGTAGTCCTAGGTGACGGTAAACCTCGAAATCAGACCTGAACTTGAAGCCCTCTGGTGAATAGAAGTACACGTCCGGAGTGCCGTTTGATCGAAGGACAACTTCACAAATCCAGCTGTCTGGCAAAGATGATCCTGCGCGAGAAATATGGCTGCAGCGCCCAACATAGCGAGCAACGCAAGCTGGAGGACTGGCAAGGCTTACCTCGAGCTTTTACTCCCTCAGCAAGTCTTGCCCGCCGTTCATTCGATTTTGAAACGCGAGATTGCATTGCGCAGTAGATCTGCTGGCGATGCTTGCAGTACAACCTATTGGCTGCAACAACCTTGGAGCCAATCTCAAAAGTTTGGCCTTGCTCCGAGACCAGATGCACAGCTTACATGAGACAGTAGTGAAAGCTGAAGCTGATGCTTTAATGTCCAGCGAGCACGGCAAGTGTGATAGCAACCTGCGTCTTGCAGTTGTTGTGCATCAAGCTGCTGCGCTTTGTTGAGCTGTGCAGGCTGCGCCTTTTGCAAATGCAACCATCAGAAAAGAAATCGCTATTGCAATGTGCAACTACACCTGTAATGTTCTCCCTCTCGCTCGCACTAATTAGTGCCTGTCAGTGCTAGCTGAACATCAATACATACTGCAAAGCAGCAGAATGCTTGTACATACATGCAACAAGGACAGCACCTAAGACTGCACATCGATAATTTCACTACCACTTCTGCACCTGTCAAAAGCCTCCTGTAACATTGCGCATGATGCTGCAGCAGTCACTGAGCTACAGCACAGCCCAGTTAGGATCAGCTAGCACAGCCTCTAGATGCTGCACATCCCATTCCAAAGTTTGCTTGAGAGTCATTCTGTTCTTTCTCAGCTTGGACTGAAGTTTGCTGAGGTGACGATTCATCCTTGACTTGACATCTGACATCTGTCTTTGCACAAGCTTTACCTCAGCAGCAGCTTGCTGTTCAAGCGTGTCCTGCTGCCTGACTGCACCTGCTCTTTCATTTGCCAACAGAGTCCGCAGGTTTTCCCGGCTCTTTCTGCTTTTGGCAATGCTCACTCGGCGCTTTTGCTTCATCTCCCTCAGTTGTGCTTTGAACTTGAGTGCTGCGGCAATCTGCTGCTTTTGTTGCTCCTCCTGCTGCTGTCTCTGCAGCTGTGCTGCCTGTTGCTGCCGCTCTAGTGCCTCTTGCTCCAATGCAAAGATCTGCTCCTGCTGCTGAATAGCCAGGTCTAGATAGCTTTCTCTCTCTAGCCTCAACGCCTGCAGTGCTGCTGTCTCCTGTGCCAGGCGCTCCCCCTTATCTGCTGCATCTTGCTGACTCTCCTTCAGCAGAGCGTTCTGAGCATCCAGCTGGGCCTGGAACAAATGCTTCTGTTGATTGAGTCGGTGTGCGTCACAATTGTTCTGGGCTTCTGTCTGCTGCTCGGCCTGTTGACTGTGACTGCCTTGCCCTGGCTGGTCTGACTGCTGCTGTGGCTGCTGCCTCAGCTGCTGCTGATGTTGCCCACCTTGGGGGCGTACATTGAGCAGCCTAGTAGCCCCTTCTTCAGCTGATGCACTTTCCTGTGGCTGACCTCCAACTGCATGACCTAGTTCCTGAGACTCCCGAGGCAATCCGTCTGCTACCCGAAGCTCCATGGTGAGTGTGTTGATGTCCCTGTACCGCTGGGGCTTGGGGACACCTGCAAGCCCTGGGGTCTGCGGAGAGCTCTGTTCAGGGTCCTGCAAGGAACAGTCAGCTTGGTTGAAATACACCAAGCAGGTCTAGCAGATGTATGCTGACTGTAGTATAACACTGTGCAGCGACGCCTTGGGCAAACATACACCTGATTTGCTAGCATCAGCTCTGCTCATCAAGAAGCCCGCAATACACCCTGAGGCATGATGTCAACCATCATGACTGCTTTTCTGCAGACTAGCGTGAGGCACACAGGCTTGATGGAACAGGCGCTACGCACATGCAGCAGGATCAGACATTGTTTCATTGCAGCATGACTCAGGCACATGTCTTTCAGAGCATGAGGACCCCACGAACGGCTTTGATGATGTGACACACCTTGCGACTTGCGGACTGAGATCGCTGCCGCTGACTTCTCTTTTTATGCACATCCACTGCAGACCGTTTGCGACTCCTCTGCACACACATACACATCAGCTTGCTCAATAAACACATTACACCTCAGTGTAGTTAAGTTTGATTTGATTGATGACGACCGTATGCGTTTTGTTGCTGCATGAGGGACATGAGAAGACTGCCTTGCCTTGCCTTGCATTTGCAATGCAACAGACAAAGGGCCTGCTGTGTACAATGCTGCCACAGTAGTCCTATCAGAGACTGCAGCGACAGTCATCAACTCTACAGGACAGAGCAGCAATGACATGCTGACTAGAGCAGAAAGCTCCACAACAAAGTGATGGCTTGTGCATCAAGCAGATTGTCCATGCTGAACCCCTTAGGCACAATGACTGCTATCAGTGCAACCTAAACGCATTGAGTACCTTTGCAGTCAGCTTCTTGACTGCTCCAATACCATAACCATTCTCGTGATGGTGCGCAGGCTGCTTTGGATGTTCAGTATTATCACTAGGGATTGGACGTGGTGCCTCACTGATGTGCTTCTCTGCCACAAATGCTGCTGACTTCTTGCCTTTGTCTCTAACATGGCTGATTCCCCGATCCAGTAACCTGCTGTTGCTCTTATCTGCTGACATGGATGGCATGTCAGCTCTCTCATAGCGTTTGCAGCGGTTCTGTACTATGCTGGGCGTCTGTAGGTGGCCGGTAGCAGGCTCTTCAGCTGGGGCATTGTCCAAGCTGCTGCTGCTGATCAATGACGGTGGGTGAATCATTGTAAATAGCTCGCATGCTGCTGCTTGTGCTGCAGCTGTTGATGGTGCTATGCTAGCTGCTGCCATATCATCACCGATTGCAGAAGCATTAGGTTGTGAACGTGCTGCTTCTTTACTGTGCTCTGCAGGCCATGCTAGGCCCTCAGCGGCGAGAGTGTGTGCCTGTTCCCATGCTTTCCTCCTAGTGGCAAGCTCTGGCAGAACAGACGGGCCAAGCATGTTGCTCTGGACATTGCTCTGCAGGAAGCATAAAGTGTGTGTCTCTGGGTCAAGGTCAACATAGTCTTTTCCCTGTTGGAACCCAATGACATGCACAGCCAGACCATTGGGGTGAAGATCAGGTGATGGTGATGACCTCTTGACCATCAGGAGATCAGTAGTGCTTACCAGGGTCATGCCAGGTGTAATGACAGGCAAACGTGGATAGCACCACCTGCAGATCTTCATATTGCCAGATCTGTGCCACCCTGGCGCACCTGCAGCATCAAGTATTGGCTTAGGCTGTAGACACGAACAGTTCAGTATGTGAAGATGCTTCAGCTCCTCAACATCTAAAGATGTTTGCCCAACCTTTACAGGGGCCGCCTGGCAGAGATCTCTACCTAACACTAAGAGAAAGCTGCTGTCTTGGCTTGCCCAAAGTAACACGTCAGTCAGCAGTAACAGATGGTAATGGTGTTGCATTGAGCGCAGGAGATATACCTGTGATGGAGCAGGTGTCGCATGGACCTATGAACAGCATAGGCTGCTTACTGACTGTAATGCACTCATTGCACAGCAAGCCCTCGCCAAAACAGCTGGTGGCTTTGCCAGCTCGCCATCTGGTTTGACCCTCTGTTCATGCATCAATCAGCTTGCAAGGTTGGTTCTGCTGCTGGCTTAACATACACACTCACATGGTTGCACTGGCTGGCTAGAACGACTTACTTGTGATTCCACAGCATCGGCAAGAAGGCTGCTGACGTGTGCCTGCGGCCAGTCTTGCGTCCATACTGCCAGTGAGCAGCCGACTGCGTCTCAGGCACTCTGCATGCCAAGAAAAAATTGTCGTTTGACCTCTGACCTGCTGCAAAAAGCCAGGTATGACACACTCTCGCGCTGCTGATCGCTTACAGCATATGCACAGACTTTTGCCCATCGAACCTTGATATCGAAAGCTTCAGGCTGCAGGTGCGCCGACAAAACAGATCGCTTTCGTCTCTATGACCTGACGGGTTCTGCTCATACTTTGCAACCAGGCGAGCTTAACCGCCTTGATCGGAACACAAAGTTCAGCTTGAGGTTGGGCCGTGACGACACTTGCACTGACAGTCTTCAAGGTCAATGCCAGTTGCACCGAGTCATAGGCGAAGTCGCGCCATTTCACTGGCGAACTGTGGTCTCGGAGCAATCACGTCTGAACTTCGCGGCCATCACCACTGCTGCCGTTATTGCGCACAACATCACACAGGCACTATTGACATATGAAGCAAGGGACGCAGCAGGGATGGGAGCTGCACTGATGGCACTCGCATTGCTTGCAGCCACGGGCTTGATTATGTGCTGCAGGCACTCCACATTCCATCAGTGCGGCTCCCGTTGCTGCTGCCTCTGTTGCTCCATATGTAGGTAGTGCGTGTGCCTTTCCTGATGCTGCTAGCAATTGCAATGCATGGCTGAGGAGCCCCTAGGCTGCATAGCGTGCAAAGGGCAGGACCAGCAGCCTCTCTGGCAGCGACGGCAACCGCAACATGTTCCTTGCAATTGCATAGATCCTGACATGCTACTGGCAGGAATAATTGCACAGACACTTACCTTGGCCACTAAAGCAGCATCAAGACAACCAGCATGTATACAACAAACCTGCTGACGAAATTTGTGCTTCAAGCCACCTTCAGGGTCAAAGAATTTGCAGTGTAAATCGGTAGAGGGTATTTGGGAGAGTGGTTGCACCCAAATGACACAGTTCAGTTCAGTTGACAGTCCTAAAGCAAGGGACAGTCCTAAATCAAGGCTGAGCTGCCAGCTCAGCTGATCAGTTGTAAGACTGAAGGCATGGTCATGACACATGAGTAAATACTGCAAAATAAATACGTTGATAATTGCCTAAAGCGTTACACGCATCAAGCCTAGAGGTTATACCAAAACTAAATGCCAAGCTGATTGTGTATTGAGGTGCACAGCAAAACTTCAAAGCCATGCATGAGGCTGAGACTCTTATTGCGCAAGGCATGCTTTGCACCAACACTCAGGCAGTCATGTCAAATGCCGCTTCAGGCTGTCACGTCACGTGGGTAGGAGTAAACACTGACAAAAGTATACACATAGCAAAGGCTTAGGGATGCAAGGTGATACTCAAATAGCTGCACAGGCAGTTGCAAGTGCAAATAGATCATACAGAGTACAGCCTATTTCACAAGTCTGCGCATTTGCATGGTCAGCACATGGTCAAAGCAGCGTTGCTCAGGATCGGCAGAGCCAAATGAGGTGCACGCACCTGTGGATTTCTGCAAAGAAGGCATGTTTGTGTACCAAGGACAAGAATATGGGTTTGGACATGCAGGCTAAGCTAGAGAACAGAATTCAGAATGATGAGTCTGTCAAGCCTTGCCGCAGACTTGAACCACCTCTCAGGTGAAGCTCACACCAGACAGGCAACAGCAGCTAGCAGAGCCCTGAGAGCACACGGCAGCAAATTTTGAAAGAAGCTCATAGCTTGTCACTGTGCACACGTGGCAGCAAGCTTTGCATTGCAATAACACGAACATTGAAAAGGTCCTTTCAGTACGGCCTCAAGCCAAGCAAGCGAAATGCAAGGCAAAACCAAAAGCCTCCTTGAAAGTCCCGAGGCTGATCGTGAGCTTTGCTGGTTTGTGCCTGCATGCCAACTTCCGTGCTAGCTTCGCCTTGTTCAAGGCCGTCACGTAATGACCCTGATTAGGAAGGTTCCCTCCTTGCACCTGCACGTGGCGCCAGCTGGCCTATTGGCTCCTTGTGCTTTCCGAGGCTTGCTGAGAGCAAACGCATCTTTTTCAACAAACAAACTCTTGTTGGTAAACACACAAAAGACCAAATCTCTCGTCGACCGCCAAGCTTGAGCTTTTGGCTGCTGTTTGTTTCGCCGTTAAAGCTTGGTCTGCCAACCACGATGGTGAGCCAACTCTACGTCGTAACGCAGGACGCACTTGACAACCCTGATTGACAAAATGACAACCTTAACGGTGCAGGCTGGCTCCAAGCGCGTCCTTAACGCCAAGAGTGACAAGTTCCAGGGAAACATACACAAGCGTGGGAAGGTGCAGGATGTCAGCCCGGTGAGCTATCCCTGCAACATTGCACTGCCCATGTTTGCGTTTGTTTTGTCTCAAGGCAAAGCTGGGACTTCATTTGATACGGCTGTTGTTGCAGAAAAGCAGCAGCAAAGTTGCTGTAGGACCAATCATGCTTGGCTTCTTCCTGTTTGTGGTTGTGGGTTCAGGTACGACAGCGTTGTACTGCCTGCTGCTTGCCTGCCTCGTATACTTTTTGCTCATATGCAGATTGCTAAAAGTTGTCAACAATGCGGCTGCAGCTCTTTTGCAAATTATCAGGACAGCAACCAGTGGCGCCAGTTTGCTCTAAGGCAAGAGCTGAAGGTCATGATATGCTCCTATACACCTATACATTTCATTACTTCGTTTTTGCCTGGCTGAGTTTGCAAACGTGCAGCATTGTGGTCTAATCTCAGCTGCTCTTATAGACCTCACAATCTGTGGGGTCGGCCACAGCAGAGTTGGTGAATGATACTGTGAAGGATCAATGAAGCTTGTACACAATTGATCGATGTGTTCAGTAGTCCTTTGTAGCCATGTGGGTTTTCGAGGAGTAAGGCTGTGCTTGGTGAATGTTTGTTGGTACTATGCATGTGTCATCAAGCTTTTCAATCACTATGCATATCCCTGTCTGGGTGTTGGCGCCGTCTGACTCGTCTTGAAGAGGCTGATACAACATGCCAATTTGCTCCATTCAGAGACTTTTATCAGATATCAGCATACGGCAGCTGTCAATGCGTTGTACCACAAAAACGATGTAGACAGCATATTCACACAACTTTCATACTGATGTTAAGGAATGACAAGTATACTCAAGTGTTGATCTCAACAGCATAGTTGCAGCTGCAAAGCACTGATCTATTCTGCAGGCTGGAAACCTATCACTGACACAAGTTCCATGCGCCTTCAAGTCCCTTACTGTGCAGGGTCTGCCATCTCACCCTTCATTGCAATCTCGATCACCTTATTCAGCTTGGCTATCTGCATGGCATACATTTACGTCATCTTCCATCACTCATGCTTTTCTGTACAAGGCTCATAGCACAACATACTCAGTGCAAGGCAATGTGTTGTACATCCTGGACATTGCAAAGTGCAACAAATGACAGCTCTCTAATGGCAGGTTGAGTTGCAGCACCCTGAACACATATGCTGCTGAGGGCTGATGTGACTTGTCGTACAATGGACAACGCAAGGTAATAGTTGTGTCTGTCACAGATGCAAAGCAGTGATCTCATGAAGGTGCAAAACATATGATAGTATTGACAAGAGTGTCATTGCACTCCAATGCTATGTGGTGACTGGGGCATTGCAGACGAACTAAGAAACGCGTTAAGGTAATACCTCCAGGTCTTCCACCTTCTGCTTGTCCTCTGCTGGTTTGCTGACCTTGCGTAGGTTTGGTGACAGCTTAAGGCAAGTCACACACCCCCTGCATCACCAACCAACAATGACACACCCTAGCAGAGATATATAATGCAAGTGCTATTTAAGGTCGATGTCTACTTCTGAGCAGACATGCCTTCACAGGCTGCAGCTTTGGCTTTTCAGGCACAGAGGCAGCTGCAAACCAAAGCGCAGACTTTCAAGTCTTGGAAAATCATTTGCAAGCTGTAGTGTTTAGTCTGCATGCAGGTTGCACCCTTGCATCACATTGGCAGGAGTTGAGCACCTGTCATCCCCCACAATCAGAATGGGGTGCTTGGGGTTGAAGGAGATTTTGGTCAGCTTGGCCTTCTTGACCACCTTCTGCTGACACAAGGCGTCATGCTTGTTCTCTGCCAGGTCGTACACATGCACCTGCACACAAGTATGCACGGGCCCTTCTCTGACTGCGCTCACTAACACATGCAGGGCCAAGAAGCTTGTATCGTGTAGTGAACATGTTTGGCTTAAGCAATGCACTGCATGGCATCTGTTTCTCCGGCAGCCACCCGAGCTCAGCCTAGCTTAGAGCTAATTTCATACAAGACATGCTGCTGCTTATTGCCAAAACAGAGTTGCCTTGTCACAACCAATATCTGCATGAACAGTGCACACACATGCAGAAGAGTGCTCTGGTCTGTCTCAGAGACAGCTCAGACCCAAGGCGCTCAGCACAGCATACCTTGCCATCATCAGTAACAGCTGCGAAGACAGTGGCGGAGTGCGGCGACCAGGCAGCATCTCCCACAGGGTTGTTCAAGTCGAATGACATGACCGGCCGCGGGTTGTCTCCCTCCCACAGCTTCAGTGTCCAGTCAGCAGATGCAGACAGGAAGATGCGTGTGTGGATGTTGTTCCACTTGACCGCGTATACTGTCATATCATGCCCTGCATGCAGCCAAGCTCTATAAATACGCTGTAAGCCTGATCGAGGGACAGTTGCAACATGCACACAAACTGAGACTGTCCCTGTAGCTTGGCAGGCAAGGCCTCAGAACAACAGGGCTGTAATGCACAACAAAACAATGAAGTTTCTGCTCCTGTGACTGGACATAGTGAGGAATGAGCTCGCTTTCAGTGATCCAGCATTGCAAGGCCAGATTTGGCAAGATGGGGTCACCTTGGTAGGTCTGCAGGTATTCAGAGTTGTAGGCTTGTGAGCACTTGTGTATATGGCCCTCCTCAGTGCCCACCACAAACAAGTGATCCTGTGCCTGCAAGCGCATTGCAGTGGATGCTTGACTGCGTAGGACCTGTCAAGCCTGTAACAGACGCCCTGGTCATAGTTGCAAGGTCAGCGAGAACTTATCCAGGCTGATGTAGACCATGTTGACTGCTGAAACAGGACGTTGTACAGGAATCTAATCAGGGCTGTATGTACCTGGCCCTATGGGAAGACATGTGTTGGACATGAATGAACAAATGCATGGACAGATGAATTGGTATGTAGTGAGAATGTGATTTAATTTTGTTACAACAATATATCTAAAAACTAGTTGACTATCACGAATGGACAAACGGATGGATGGACGAGGTATTTCAGGAAGAAATGAACCAACAAACGAAACCTGCAAAAGTTTGAGAATTGACAATTCACCCTTGTATGGGCCAAACACTGGCCAAATTCACGAGCAGCATTGAATTATGAATGTCTGATGTAGGCTGCTGGCGTGCATGGGACCGGTGCAGTACAACACATGGCAGATAGGCAGCAAGACGACAGCAATTGATTCATCGAGCCTTGGAACTGGAACAACCATCATCAATGTATGAGCAGGCACTGACCTTGTTGAAGTCAAAACAGCAGCCCCCTGCTAGATTGCCCTTGGTGGGCTCATCCTCTGCATCTTTCTTGCCAGAGCTGCCAAGTCGCAGCTCCATCATCTCCTAGAATCAGCCAATCAATCACAAATCAGACAGGGGATGCAGCATCCATGTCAGAATAAGATATGTGGCAACAAAGAGTGTAGTGAGTCTGTCGACGTTGAGCAACTGGAGCTCTGAATCCTGTGGTCCATGGACAAGCAAGAGTTTCCACCCTTCAGGCAGCAGTGCTTATGCAAGGCTTGTGACTCTGTTACAGTGAAACCCTTCTGGTGTGCAGCATATAACTAGGCACGACTTAGGCATATGAATTAATCAGTCGCAGAAACATGCGACTGTGGGAGTACCTGATGTAGGAGCTCGCTCTTGGCAAGTGTCCAAAGAGTGACCCTGCCATCACTGGCTACGCTGAAGAATTGTAGCTGCTTCAGCATTTCGTCCTCCTGCACCAAAAGTTGATAGGTATTGTCAGCAAAAAGCCGCCGAGACTCAGTCTCAGAAAAAGGGTTGTGTTGATTCTTTGGCTAATATGTACCAATTACAACTGCAGACATGCTACCCTGAAAGACCTGTCAGGATACTGATGCAGAAAAGCAAGATTAGGGGATTTGCTCTGAATGTTTTGTCCACTTCAGCTAGCATCTCTTGTAGCATCTCTTTCAGGGATGCTAGTATCACATCATGCATAGTCAAATGAGTCTGGGACCAGCAAGGCTATCTATGTGAGGAGCAAGAACACAAGCATGTACCTGCCAGAAGATTTCCCAGACAGGGTCAGTGTGCTTGCCAGTGGCTGCTGTGGAGGAGTACAGAGGCTTTGTTGGGCGGCGTACATCATATACGCTGACAGATCCATCGTAGCAGCCCAATGCTAGCAAGTTGGGGTGCTGAGGATGGAAGTCCAAGCACATCACACCTGTCACATGGCAAGCTTATTGTTGAAGCAGTGTCACATGGCAAGCTTATTGTTGAAGCAGTGCCAAATGGCAAGCTTGTCAGTGAAGGCAGTGCAGATCAGCGGCAGATTGTCGACTGTTATGCCTCAGCTGCGCTATACATAGGTCATGGTACACAAAACTGCCGGGGTTGACGTGTGAAGAAGACACATAGCACTGGTTGCAGGCCAGAAAACTGCCAAGCTATGGGTGACTCTGCACAAGTGTTCAACCCTGATAGCAAAAGCAGAGGTGGTGCTAACTCAAATTGGTGCAAGGCATGTTGTTGCAGGACATGGTATGAGTTTAGCCCTTGAGCTGGAACAGCAACAACACGGTATGGGTCAGAACTACTTACCTGAGTCTGTGCTGAACACATACTCAGGGTATGAGGGGTTCTTCAGGCTATAACAACAGACCAGACCACTGCTCTGATGCAGGAAGTCAAAGCTGCCGTAGCCCACAGCAAAGAGGTCATAATACTCTGGGTTCCAGCACAAAGATGTCACGTGCTTGTGCTTGCAATGGTCAGTGTAGAACTTCCACAGGGGCAACAGCGACCCCTCTGCTTGCCGATACTGGTCTGACATATCATCCCAGTACTGCAAGTAAGCGCTAGAATATTTAGCTTGAGCCAGGCTTGGAATTGCGACAGAATGCTTGAGCAGCTGAGGTTGTCGTAGCAGACTTGACCAAGGTGTTTGTGGGAAACACTTGGGCAGAGCTGTGCATCCTTGCTTCACAACATGGCACCATTCATTGCTTGAACATTGCCATCTGGTGTTGCAACCTGTTGATGCAAACCAATTGATGTTTCTTGCAGATGCAAGATCATAAACAGATGCTTATGTCTTTGTCTTAGTTTCTGTTGATTGCAAACCACTTGTTGAGTGCATGAAAGAAGTGACGCATGAGTGAACGAGCAAAACAACAAATTGACACATGCATGCATACATGTCTGCCTGCCTGGAGCTGACACATGCATGTATGCATGCCTGGAGTGGACGGCCTCATCATGCATATTGTTCAAAACTGCAGCAAATCTATCCGCATGGGACAATGGACACTACACTCTGAATGAGCATCTTGCTGTGCAACACAGCAGGCGTGACACTGACCTTAAAGTCCATGGCCAGCTCTTTGAAGGTGTTCTGGTTCTCCATTCGCTCCAACACCTTCACAGCTCGCTCCATGTTCCCATGATGCAGCACGCTCCCATGATCATCCTGCAACTCAGCATGATACTTCCCATACAACCAATGACAAGCTATCCGCTGTGGTCTCTCCAGATGCATGCAGCTGCAGGCGTGCTGAAAGCAGGAACACCTTCTGGCAAGCAACCCAAACTGCCTTGTGGGTTGTGTGCGCGCTTGGACAGCAAGCTCTGAGCCCCAAAGTGCCTTACATGCTACAATATGCACAAGCACAGCTGTATGTGCTAGCTAAGATAGCTTCTGAGGTGTTGATGGTGGTGGAGGAGATGAAAGCCTGATGTTGGTAGTGTCATTCTAGTGGTGGGTGCTGTCAGAAGCAAATTGCAGCCAGGTTGGGGTCACTTCTCATCAGCTAGCCAACATATTGCCACACATTGTTCACCAACAACTGACTGTAACGCTGCTGCCATTTGCTGTCAGTAGGTGACATTGCTGCATGTCAAAATAGCATCTTGCATGCCCACAAACACACAAAACCCTTGCATGCATCATACCCAAGATGTTTCAGCTAAAGTAGTGCAACATCTTGAGTTGCTCAGCACACCAGGCATGTCCATGCCTACCTTCTTTCAAGAAATGAACAAATGCATTGAGTGTGCAGCACCCATCTGGCATGCAATGTAAGCAGAGGCATGCCTTGGCCGGATCTTGACTTGTCTCAGCAGTTTCTGTAGCAGTGGTAGCTTTCTTAGCAGCTGCCTTTTGCTTGTTGACCTCTTCCTGTGCCCTCTGCTTTTCCTGATCTGCTATGTATGCATCATATATCTCCCACTGCAACAAGCAAGCACATGGTGCAATCCACCAGCACTACTAAAAAGCCTCTGTCGACCCGTCTTCTCGGCAAGCGCCTCTGATAATAGTATGCACACGTTTTCAGTACGTTCAGTACATCACAGAATGCAAGATGCCACAATGCACTGGATCACATCATCGCTGTTGCTGGCAATAGGTCTAACTTTGACAGCCAGATGCGCAGAACGCCACTGCTGGCTTTTGCTTTTGTGTGGCAATATCAGCAGGTTGGGATCAGAAAAGCTGCAAAGTGCTTGCATTGGAATAGATTCCTCAATGATGCATTTGCACAAGAGCTGACCTGTGAGCATGTGCCTGAGAAGGATGCTGTAGGTGGAGGCTCTGTGGTAGTCTCCCTATCCCGCATGGGGTAGTTCAGCGTCTGTGCCGCTCGTTCGCTGAAGTTGAACTGATTGCGCAGCTGCCGGCTGTCGTCTGGACCCTCCGCAGCATCTGTGCCCTCTTCCCGCTTCTCCTTCTTGGCCCTGTCAACCTGACGTGCAAAGATAAAGATATGAGAGACAAATTACAAAGTTTGCAGGGCATATTGCCACAGCTTGGAAGACATGTTGTCTGCTGTTAGGTGCTGCTCAGCAAGCATGTGCAGCCTGCCGTTTGATGTGTGACTGATGAGTGCACAGTGTGAAACCAGCAATCTACAAAGATCAGCCGGTGTTGACAGCTTTGGGTATGTGGTGATGCATCTAATAATATAGACTACATCACCTCATTCTGGAATTTGGCTGCAGCCTCCTCCACTTGCTTCTCTACCTCTTGCTGCTTCCGTGCGTCCTCAGACGCTTTATGCATCAGCCATCCATCTGTTGCATAATGCACCAACAGCTGCTCAACCATGGGCTCAAGTTTATACACTCGCTCTTTCATGTTGAATCTGGCTGTATTCTTTGGTGCTGCTGGATTGTTCGCTGTGAGCATCTTTGCAATCTCTTCTTGCAAGTCCTTCTCGGCAAGCTGTAACTGGTTGTCAGGCTTGTAGACCTCCTTTGTTGGCTGCAACTAAGCAAATGCACGTCTGGCTTAATTTTGGACTAGGTTCAAGGCATCTCTGCATCCTGTGTTGCGAGCAGCTTGGTTGCTTACCAAAGCAAATTCATCTGGACCTCCATTTTTGGTCTTGGGAGGCACAGGAGACACTGGAACCTCAGCAATAGGCTTGCTAGGTGCAGCTTCTTTGCTGACCTTCAGGTCCTTCTTCCTAGCCGGTGCCTGCAAATGAGAAATGGCCTTCGATACCACGGCTGTTATGCTGTCAAGCAAGACGATAGTGCCTGGTCTGTCTGTTCAGGGAGGGAGAAAGATCAACGTGCCTTAGGTGGACTAGGCATGCTTCACTTTGCCACGACCAGTCACACTTTGTAGAACATCATGGACGGTGCTCCTTAGGAGACCTTGGCAGCGCAAACCAGTTGATTGCGCTCGCCGGTCTCCGAGGTCAAACAGTGTCAAACTGAGTCGATAACAAGGCAAAGACGCGAGCTGGCCTTGCAGAAGTAGCAGACTACAATCCAGCAGCTGACCAGGCAATGTGCACGTCGCGAGCAGCAAAATTGAACAGTGTCAGCTATGCAATTGAGTCACACTGGCATGAAGGTTTTGCCAAATTGCTGTAAAATTAGGTAGGGTTGCAGCGAATTTCGTGTCAATGGGTCAAGCATGCATTTTGCAGCGCCATACTGACAGCGTCGAGCAGCCTCAGCCTGTGTAAACTGTGTTCCATAACGCTTGTCTGATCAATCTTCAGACTGAGACCATCGACATGGAAAGTCCCGCCTACTCGGTCACAGACACGATCATTTGAGTCAACGGAGGGAGCTGATATGCTGGAGCTGTAATAAAGCAGTACCGGAGATGCAGCGAGCTACAGCCTGGCTTTGCAATACCCGCAGTTTATCAGGCAGCAATGCACAGCAAGCTGCCAGTTTATGTCAGGTCAGGCATCAGAGCACTGGTCCAACTCAGCAAACAAAACCCACAGGTGCAGCTGAACAAGCTGTGGGTTCCGAGGAGGACAGCACACCTCCATCAGCTGCACGGGCCATTGCCACCATGGGAGCAGGAGGTAATGTCCACTCTGGAAGGACGCTCGCTGGTGTCACCTGCTGTCCTTGTTACTCGTCACAGGAGCTTGAGTCATACCTGACATGCAGCCCTGGGAGCTGTAGCAGTTGCAGCTGTGGGGGTGTGGGGTGTCTTCAAAATGGCCATAGCAGTTGCAGAGGGCACAGGACGCACACTGAATTCAAATAACCGTGGCGCAGCAATGCCAGCTGCAACAGCAGTTGCCGGCACTACCAGTCAAGGAGCTAATGGCTTGCTCCCCATGCAGCCTGATGTACCTGCTGGTCCCATCTATCCTCCTTCCCCACAGCATCGACAGGTAGCTCAATGACTGCCTAGCTTGTATTCACAGCCGCTGTGAATGAGGGTCAAATGCTCACTAAGCATATGCAGGATTTTTAGACCTTTCAGAATTGATTTTGCCATGTTGGTCGTCTGCAATTCAGTTGTATAGTCACAGCCGCACCTGACATGCAGCAGTTGTGGTCTATCCTCGACATTACATTTTGCGTAGTTGGTCTACATGCTGCATGGCAGAACACAGAACATGTAGCATGTTGCAGCCTGCACCAGATTTACTTTGTGTTGTTATGTATGACTTGTCCTCAGGTTATCCTGTTGGTCTATCTTTGCTTCTATGTTGACTGCAGGCAGACTTGCAAGCTGAGCTACAAGCCTTGTATCAAATGCCCAGAAGTCCAGCTGTTGAAGAGCAAAAGGCCGCAATTCGCCAGGAGCTGCAGTCACTACGCTGAAGTAAAGTGTTTTGATACATCATATTGGACAATCTGTGAACGGACCGCAATGATTGCCTTTGTCATTGAGCACCCAAATGAGGTTGAGCTACAAGTGGGCTTTGTTTCAATCAACTTACATTTTCTGTCTTTAGGATTCATCAGGGTTTCAATCTGCACCATGCAGCACATGGTGTACATATATGGCTTTGTACTTCTGCTGGTATTTTCATCAGTTACTGTAACTGATCTTAATTTGTCAATACAGCATATGCATGAATAACGTGCAAGAGACTTTAATTGTACTTCTGCTTTTTGGTGTTATTCTTTCAGTTCCAGCCCAAGAAATCAAGGAAGAGTTCTTGATGTAAAATCAACATGTGCTCTGCCATTAAGCTGAGACTTGGCGATTAGTCCACTCATTTGCTCATGTCACAACTTAGCAACACGCAAAGCCCTGCAGCAGGGTGATGAAGTTGAGGGCTGCTTCATGTGGCTGCTGAGGGCATCAGAAACGATGATGAAGCATTCAGTCAGCTGGCCATCATGCTGCTACAAAATGCCATTTTATTGGGCAGCTCAATCTGCATGCCATGTGTTGATGTTGCAAGTGTTTGCCGCATATCCAGCTATTGTGCTTGCATCCTGCTTTGGGCACCGTTATCATGCAACACCAAGCCATCAGAGCTTTTCTAACTCGCAATGGTGCAATGCATTTCCGGTGTTGCCTCACATCCATGCAGGTCCTGTCAAGATCTGCACTGTACTGGATCTCACCAAGCAAACATAGCTTAAGCAATTGCCTGCCTGATTGGGTCACTAGTGTAGAATCGGCGCTACACAGTCACATGAGCACATGAAAGTCACCATGATAAGCTGGGACAAGTATCCATGAGATTCTATCAGTCAAGTAAATCATGACCCAGCCATACAACTGACACAATAAAGGAGATGCTGCTTGCCAAGCTGAAGCAGAACTGTAACCAAGGCAAGCCATCAGCCCCTTGTCTGCGTTTGCGTAGTGCTTCCAGCTTGTGGTCAGCTATTTCGTCTTGTCGTTTGCGCTTGCTCCCGCTCCTTCTGACCTGTGGCAGATCTGCTGAAGCTGCCATGTCTGACTCTGCCCTGTCTGGTTCTGCCCTGTCTGGTTCTGCCCTGTCTGGTTCAGCCCTATCTGATTCTGCCCCGTCTGATTCTGTCCTGCCCCAGTGTTGCCTTGGTGACCCTTCTGATACTGCTTTGCGGAGTCCTGCTGTATGCGCCTCTGCAGACACCGAGCTAGTACCCTGCTGAGTGCTGAACTCGCACGCATCTACCTCGCTGCTGCCATCACCATTTATGCTTGTTTCAATGGCAGCTTCTGCTTGTTGCAGATCAAGCTGCAATGGGAGCAAGACCTCTGCCTCAAACATTGTCTCTGCCCCAGTACCACACAGTACGCATCCATCACTGACATCCTTGACCCTTTCATTCTGGCAATGCATCTGCTTTGTGCTGCTGTTGACGCCTAAGTCTGCGACATCGTCTGGCTGCAGCCCTGTGACTTGGCATGCCAAAGCATGTGTACCAACAACATAGCAGAAGCCTTCATGCATGGTGTCATGTTCATCCTCTTGCTCAGGTCGCTGACTTTGGTTGTCCTGGCTGCTTTGCTCAAGACTGTCTGGTACGATCCAGTCAAGGTCTGGGCCATGGTGCTCATGCATAGTCTGTTCTTCACAAAGGGGAGCAGCATGTCCAAACCAACCTGCTGCAGGGGAACAGCCGCAATCCACTGCTGTACCAGGAGGCTCATCTACCCCATCGTCCTGCGGCAGGCAGAACTGGGTGAGCAGTGACGTGCATTTCAGGAATGGTGGTGTCTTGTGAGACAATCTTCAGGCTATGCAACAAGGTCTATGCATTGTTTAATGTGTACATCAGCTTGCCAAGCAGTGGCTTTGCGGCTTGTGTTGACCAGCTCAGCATCCTGGTTGGCCGTGCAAAGACAAGGGCTCCAAGGCCAGCATAATAAAATAATAATAATTAAAACGCTTTCCAGCTCATGATGAGCTAGGTACGTGCAGGACAAGCCTTGTCTCCAGAGCAGCCTGTCTTGTGCATCCCTATAAGGCCTACTAATACGCTGCAAATACCAGCATGATGGCCACAATGCAGCAGATGAAGCCACAAAGGCAGCCAAGCAGGAATTGCGCATATCTTGGTTGCAGTTGATCATGCAAAGCTGTGTGCAGCATGTTGTGCAAACTGAAGGCAACGCGAATTCACGTAAGGAGAAGCGTAATCCTCACCTGGTGTTCACATTCTTTGTCATCCAGCCTCGAGCACAGGTTTGACACTGGGGACAAGCGCAGAGACAGTGAAGCCCTGGAATGACAACGACGCCCTGAAGGTGCAGTGGGTGACATTGCCATCAGATTGTCAAAACCCAGCAGTGTCTCCTGCGACTTGATTGGCATACTGGCAGGCACAATTGCTTCTGATAGCTGCTGCTTCACTGAGACTAAGCCAGTATCAGCTGATCTCTCTGAGACAGGTGGACCGTCTGCAGAAAGACTCCGTGGCGACGTTGCCAGAGTTGCAGCTGAAGACACAATTGGAGGTGCTGCTGAGAAAGGTGCGAGGGATGGAGGTGGGAGTGCAGCTGGAGACGCAGCTGGAGGTGCTGCTGGGGACAGGGCTAGGGATGCTGGTGGGGGCGCTGGTGGGAGTACAGCTTTGCCTGGTGCCAGGGATGCTACTGGGGATGCCGCAGAAGACTCTTTTGGGGATGTTGGTGGTATTGCCAATGTTGCGAATGGGAAGTCCGCTATGCCGCATTGGGCTGATGGACATGGAAGAAGGGGGTCGGGAGCTGAGGAGGGCCATAACTCTGTCATGCTGGTGGTTTGCTGTGCTGCTGCTGCTGCTGCTGTTGCATGCAATGCACCTGCTGCATCTGATGTTGGAGACCTGTTTACAACCAAGTCTGTTGGCAAGCTGAATTCTGTCTCAAAGTCTCCTGGGTGTGCAGAGTCAACTCTGGTATCGGCTGAGTCCAGTCCAGCATTTTGTGAAACAGATCCAGCATCCCTTGAGTCAGCTCTAGCCTCTGCTGAGCTAGCTTCAGCATCTTCTGAGCGTTTTTTAGCATCCTCTGCATCAAAGCCAGCGCCGTCCATGTCAGCTTCAGCACCTTCTGACTCAGCTCCAGCATCTTCTGAGTCAGACAGCAGGTCGATGACCTCAGGCTCTAGCTCTGGTCCCTCAACAGGCAGTGCTGATGACAGTGCCAGCGATGGGTATTCAGGCGCTAGGCGGTATCTGACTATGCTTGTGGGACTTGGGGTAAGCTTCTCAACCAGGGGTCGGCCGTCTTCCAGCATGCCCTTGTCCCCACGGCACAGCTGCAGTCACCACTACTGATAAGTCTTACTGACAGCTGCATGTTGTGTGACCTTGGCTAATTCTGTGTTCCTACGGAAGCGTGCAAACGGCGTAGCAGCTGAGCACACTGTGATGAAGTCAAGGGGGCAACCTGCGCAACCTGATGTTTGAATAGGAGTGTGCATCTTGGATGGCTGCCAAGCTTTCAAGGCAAATGTGCGTTGGTGTACAAGGACATGTCTTGAATATTGGCTACCAGTGCACAATGCATGCTGATGCCTGATGTAGTTTGTTGGAAGGGATGTCACTTATTCTTTGATCTCACCCTGGAGCGCTCTGTCACTGTTGTCTTGTTGTACATTGCCACAACTTCAGGGGGCAGTGGTCCTTCATTAGAGTCTTTTATGCGCAGCAGTAGAACCTGGGCATTCAGCTCAGCAGCAGTGAGACCGATAGGACCTCCAGACTCCAGTGCCTGCAGGAAACCATACCCAGTTCCTCATGAAATGCTGAGATGGCATCCAATGCCCTGAAATATGAGGATGATTGTTTTTCATCCTGCTTAACATCTTCATGTGCAAGGCGCTGAAGGCATATATTGCAGCTGTGGTATCAGGAGAACAAGAGCCAGTTTTTGTCATTACTGTATATCAAGCACAGCAAGATGCAGCAACACTTTCAAGCTGAGACAAGGAGCTTGCTACCTTAATGAGGCAACCTTTGATAGTGGTTCCAGCACATATAGGGCAGAACCAAAAGCGGCTGGTAGGCATGTCTTGGTTCAGGCAGTGTGCATGGAACCCCCGTACACAGCCATCGCATAGAAGAAAGTCCTCTTCAGGCTCGGCTTCATCACACTTTGAGCACCGCAAAGCATCTGCATGCGCAACAGCTGGGTGCTCTTCTTGTAAGTTGGTTTGTCGACGCCATAGATGTCCTGTCAGTTACAGTCAGTGCATCATACCTAATGAACAAAGCAGGAGTTGGCAGGCATGACCGCATCTGAAATGCTCAGCAAGCCTGCCACGCCTTGAAATGAGGTGATGATACACACTAAGCTTGTGTGTTGCACTTCGAAACAGGCAGACAGGGGGGTCGACAGCCACCGTGAGCACAACTTGTTGTACACCCGGGGTGGAAAGCAAGTGATGCCTCACCAAAATTGGTCACCGCCATGACAGGGTTTGGCGGCAGGCTCCTGGTCTAAGGCCCCGCAGTATGCTGCAGTCTGTCAACGATCTGTGTTTGCATCTAAGTGCTTGGGGTATAAAGGTTAAAGTTCTCAGCCCAGACGTGGGGCATCGCCAAATCGATATAGCACACCGAAACAATTGTGCAGCTGCGCAATAGCCGCAGGGCTAGTGTTGCAGACATGTTGTGCGGAGAATTTACCAGACCGCAGCACGAGACCGCAGCACGGATTGGCCATGCATGTGGGCTCTGTTTGATTAGTCACTTCAAGACAGTCAGTGAGACAGGAGCTGTGTGACTGTTGCGTCCCTGTTTTGAAACTCAGGTTGTGCTGCAGGTCCTGCTGTGGCGCTTTGACAAGATGTATCAGCTGTGGCGGCAAGCATCTTTTACATTGAAGCAACAGCAATTGTCATTTCATTGCTGCAGCAGCATATGCCACCTTGGCAGAAGCTGCTGGTTGAGCAGATGCGCTTTTATGCCTCTGTGTGACCTTGTGATACGACCTTTCAGCTTGCCAGCTGGCATGCATAAGTCCTGTTTGCAAATGGCAATTTGAGGCGTCTACCACAACAGGCATGCATGTTTTGCCACTTGCAGAAAGTCCACACTTGTCCATGTTTCGGCAGGTCATAGGCAAGACAAGGGGCATTGCGTCAGCCACATGATATAATGTGCTCTGTTGTGCACAAGTGATTTATGACTTCACGCCATCCTCCGCACACAGCTGCTGATTCCTTTTCTGCCTGTGCCACCTGGTGAGTAAGCATGGCGGTGCCTTTTGGCATTTGCAGCATATAAATGCTGCTCAATTTCTGAAAATACATTCTGTATCAAGGCCAGATTACCAGTACCAGTGTGTGACACTGCAGCGTTGATGAGATGTTTGCTAATGCCAATGTGCTGCATGCATGCCAAGTGTTGCAGATGCGCCGACAAATTTGTTTAAACTGTACATGCAGAAGTCTTCTATCATGACCGCATTGCAGCTCAAGAAGTTTGTACCTAGCTGACACAGTGGACCAAGCACTGAGCTTGGCTGATGGGCATGCCTTTGATTAATCCTGCATCAGATTCTGTGTTAAACACAAGGCAACATTGCCTTGTTCATTGTAAAGTACGTGAGTCCTAAAAAGTGTCAAAGCTTCAACTGAAGGGATTGCAGTAGGTGTGTAGTGGGACTAGAACAGCATTGGTACTTTGAGGTTGTATGATGGGCTTGACTGTTGGTCTGTGTGATTTGATGCGTGCCTTTTATCTCATAATGATCATGCTAAGGTGCTGGAAGATTCTTACTGTTGTTCACAAATACTAGTACTGCTGAACATATACAAGTCTGCATGATCAGTAAGCAAGCAAGTTCTGCAATCAAATGTTTGGTAAACGGACAATTGGCAAAGATTGGCTATTGTACTGAATTGCCAGCAAAGTCATATTGGCAAACAACCATAGCCATAACTAGCCGTCTTTTCACCGACTTTGGCAATGGTTCAGCAAAGTCAGTTGAAAGTTAGCAAAGTACTGGCAAAATTGGCACCCATAATTTGTTGCACATCTTTTGTCTTGTTTGATTTGTTATACAAAAGCAGCAACGTCTGCTGACACACTTCTGCCACTGGTGCATATTGCAAGTGGGAGTAGACATGATTTGGTTTGGCCCAAGCTAGGTCTGAATACACTGTCTTCATGCCTTCACTAGTGTGTACAGCAATGGAAGCATGCGGCTGGTGTAATCAGATCTAGCTTTGTTCTACTTGCGCTCAGCCAGATGGAAATTACCACACAAACACCACGAATAATAAGTGAAATGCTGACATGCATGATGCCCTGTAGCAAAGTACTGTGTTCACTGGTCAATGCCCCAGTGGCAGTTACAGCTTACAAGCAGCTGGCAAGATCACAGAAGAAACAAGATTGCAAAGGGTGGTATATCATGCAAGCCTATGGATTTGGGTCTGGCACTTCTTCAGCCAAGTTCAGACAGGGGGCACCTGCTGCATTTTGCATTTACTGTCAGCTTCAGGATAGCAACATATCGTCATCGAGACAGGTATAAGGCTTAATACCCGAGAGTCCTCTCCGCTGCCGGAATTGAGGCAAAGTCAGTCTGGATGTCGCATACAATTTCATGCGAAGACATGCATGACGAGGGCTGACCTGTGATCCAAATCACAGATGACGCCAGGTCCCGCTGTAGCTACACTCAAGTAAAACTCGCAGATTCGAATCCACAGCACAAAGGCGCTAGGAATATAGATTTCAGTCACCGTTGGCACTTCTGGAAGACCCAAATCAGCGTCTGCAAACCCAGCAGCCGAGATCATACGAAGCGTTAGTTGCATTACTGTTTCAGTCGCGCTTTACAGCAAGTATGTCTGCCAAGATTCCTGCATTCTCTGACATCGGCAAGTCCACCAAGGGTAAGAGCCTGTCTATGCACATGCTGCCGTACGTCAGCATCGCCAAGATCTCTCAAGCACTGGAAGCTGTCAACGACCGATGAGTATACAAATACAAGATTACTGATGGTCGCAGCAACATATAGATGCTACATGTGCTGTCGCAGACCTTCTATACGGAGGAGGCAACACTGGAGCTTTCCAGTTCAACAATGTGTTGAACCTTTCCAGCACCACCGCAGATGGCGTTGTAAGTGAAATGTTGCAGGCATACGTAAATTGTCGCAGGCATACGTAAATTGTCGCAGGTCTTGCTGTGTGGTGCCAGTAGTATTGCGAAGCAGTCTCCCTGTCATAGCTTGTGTGTTAGCTTTCGATGGAGAACATTGCAGGAGTTCACAGCCACCAGCACTCAGAAAGGTGACAGCCTCGAAACAATTGTCAAGGCTGCATATGGCAGCAAGAATTACAAGTTTTCCAGCAGCATCTTGCCTGATGGCAAGGTAGGCTGACGTACCTTCTGCTGCAGATGCTTGGCGGCAACCTTAGCAACATAGTACCTGTGTCACAATTTTGTGCCCTCTGCAGGCCTTGCTGAGCATCACTGCTAAAAACCTAGCACCAAATTTGACAGCAGTCCTGTCAGGCACCTTGCCGGATGAGCAGTCTGGCAAGGTAACTTTAAGCACAAGGCTTGTACCGGCACCACACCTGATCACCTCCTCCAGTCATCTTTGTGCCATTTGAGTCTCAACGCTCACGGGACTTTCTGTAGGTAGTTGTAGACTACTCCATCCCTCACTTGACTCTGAAGACCACAGTAGGGCTGACACAGAACCCCAAGGTTGTCTTGGCGGCCACCACTGGCCAGAAGGGAGTGGTAGCTGGCGCTGAGGTGTCATACGACACAAACAAGGGCAATGTGACCACATGGAATGCTGGGATTGGCTACAACGCAGCTGACTTCCAAGCTTCTGTCCACTTGACTGAGGCTGGTATGTCCCTGGATGCTTCTACATGGCCTGTTCATTGCATACATTGCAATCAAATTATAAATCCCAAGGGTGATTTTAGGCATGTGTGTTACGTCAAACTGATTCACATGCGTTGTTACCTTTGTTGCTCATGATTCGCTAACCCGGCAGGGCACATGAGCTCCTAAACTTTGCATGCAGACAAGCAAAAGTTGGTTCTTGATCAAGCTGCAGCCTGCAACAGGCTCTGTATTACATCTCATATGTGCATCTCAGGGTGCAACACAGCTCGTGCTTATGCAGGTGATGCTTTGAAGGCATCTTTTGCACACAACATTGATGCATACCAGTCATACGGAGCAGAGGTGTACAAGAATGCACACAGCGAGGACGTCAACTTCCTGTTGGGATACTCAAAGAGGTTGAGGGACGGCGCCCTGACCAAAGCCAAAGTTCAGAACAATGGAAATGTGACCCTGTTGTATGAGGCTGTAAGTGCCATTCCTTGTGCATTTTGCTGCTGAGAGCCATTCATTCCTTCTTGCAGACGTGCATTTGCTTGATGCCTGTGTGTCTCATTCATGTGGTGTTTGCAAAATATGCGTGTGAGCTCTAGGCAATGATTAGACAAGTGCTCCATGGGTTTGGCAGTCTGCCCAAAGTGTCCTGTACTTGTCACAATTCAATGCTGTGATGCATGCTAGGCTGCAACTGCAGATGTTTGACTGATGCAAACAGGATGTTCAGAGAAGCCGTGGTGCAATCCTAAGCTTTCTGCTGATGAACTGTCTCTACCTCATTTTATCCAAACTCACATGTTGTATGGTTTGTTTGTGCAGGAGTTGAAGCCAAAGACCAAGATTGGTATCTCTGGACAGTTTGATGCCACCAACCCCAACACCAAGCCCAAGGTTGGATTTGCGTTTGACCTGAAGAACTAAGCAGCCAATGTTTTCATAGAAAGATCTGGTTCATTCAGATGTTGCACTGCATACTGATGCAGTGCATAGCCTATGTCGTCCTAGATCCGCAGTTTGCTTGGTTGTGAAGTCCTTGCCTCACTCTTTAGACATGTTGGCTGCTGGAGACTGCTTCTGTAAGTCAGAAGTAAACAGCAGAAACAAGCTTTGACATGATACCTTACCGTTGCTGGCTGACTCCCTCTTGCAATGACTAGCTTCACTGCACCTGTGAAATATGGCAAGAGCTGTGCATGAAACTGCATGGTAAACAATATCCCGAGAGACTTCTTTACAATGTGGCCCTACTGGTCCTCGCATGTTGCATATTGTTCTGGAGTAAGACGCTCTGTTCTGACCACTTGTATGTTATGCGTATGCATAGAAAGCATTTCACCAACTGCTAAAGACGTGCATAAATCAAGGCCGCACAAGCAGCAACATGCGGTGAGACTTGCCGTCTGCACAGTGGCTACAGAACTTATTGGGGGTATGCTGCACAGCATCATTGCCGTTTACATAAGCATAGGCCCTGCTGATGTTGTAGCGCTGAGCTGTATAGAGCCTGCCAGCGTTGCTGTTGTGGGCAGCTTACAGCTTGTCAATGATAGCCTTGGTGAAGTCAGAGGTGGTCGAATTTCCCCCTAGATCTCCCGTCCTACAAGCACCAGTGAGCAATGAATGGCTGTAACAATTGTTCATGGCAGCATGCAACTATAATCTACAGCGCTGTTTCAACAGAAGACTTGCGACGTGCCATAGCTCTACCCACAATTCAGGCTGGTAAGCCTGGACCCCCTTCATTTACTGATCTTGCACACATGCACCACAAAATGTGCAAAGATGGAGTGCACACCTGTACTTGCCCTCAGCAATCGTTCCCAGCACGGCATTCTGGATGGCCTCAGCCTTGTCTACCAAGCCCAGGTGGCGAAGCATCATGACTGAGCTGAGCAACAGGGCAGTGGGGTTGGCCTTGTCCTGACCAGCAATGTCTGGGGCTGTCCCGTGCACAGCCTCCATCAGAGCTAGCCCATTGGCGCCTGCAGAGAACAGACAAGCAATGAGATTGCTGCCGATATGTTATGGGTATGCCTTCAACCTTGTTTGGTTTGCAGCTGGTACCTCGAATCATATGTGATTCCTGATCTGAGCAGAAGGAGTTGATGTGCTCAACAAGTTGCAGGCAAGCACTGTGTCGATGTTGAATGTCTGTCGGCTTAGGTGCAGACCACTTCACTTTCATTTCAAAATCAAGCGGGCAAGGCTTGACTGACAAGCTGTATGGAGGCGACCAGACAATGTCTGAGGTGCTGTATCATCTTGACAAACACGACATGTTAGCCTTGGGCTGCCAGCAATACATTCAATGTACACAATGGTAGTCCATGCAATATGAGCTCAATATCAGTAGAAATCAGGAACCTCTGCAAGCTGCGTATCTACCTGCAAGATTACATAATTCCTTGTCTGGGCACAAACAGCAAGGAAGAGAAGAGAGACTCACCAATGTTGGCACTGGGTGTGAGACCCAGACCCCCCACCAGGCCAGCGCAAAGGTCACTGATGATGTCACCATACAGGTTGGGCATGACCAGCACATCAAACTGGGCAGGGTTCTTCACCAGCTGCATGCATGCATTGTCCACAATCACCTCCTGGTACTCAATGTTGGGGTACTTCTCCTTGACTGCAGGCACAGCAAGAAGGTGGTGAACAGGCTGATGACTGAGTGATGCTGGTGACAGCGCAGCAGCCTGTATGAATCACTGGCAGGGTTTTCTTCAGTCATATGCACAGCATGCTGCTGCAAACATGCTGCTGTGACTGTGATATATGCTCTAGCGGCTCATGCACGTCATTGATGCTAGTACGTCATGGAAATGGCAAAGCTCTGCTGCACATTCATATCTGTGTGGTTGCTGGACAGCAGGATGAGCAGCAGGTTGATGCATGATGCAGGGACCTTCAGCAATCACCTTCTCTGCAGCACTTGATGAAGAGACCATCAGCCATCTTCATGATGTTTGCCTTGTGCACTGCTGTCACCTTGTGTCGCCCATTCTCATGAGCGTACTTGAAGGCATACTCAGCTACGCGAGTACTGGCAACCCTGGTGATGATCTGCAGCATGAGCAAATATATCAAGCATGTTCTGCAGCCAAGCAGCTACGTATTGACAGCTGGCCTTTTGGGAAAGCGGAGCATTCAGCATTGTCAAAGGATTCCAAAGTGGGAAGGTCAACACACCTTCAAGGACTCAACAACTCCAGGAACAACCTCATGCTCCAGACCACTGTACTCTCCTTCTGTGTTCTCTCTGATGGTGATCAGGTTGACATTGTCATACCTGGTCTTGAATCCTGGAATGCTGAAGCACGGCCGTACATTGGCATATAGTTGCAGCTCTTTACGGAGTGTCAAGTTGAGAGATCTGTGACCCTTGCCAATTGGGGTAGCCATGGGCCCCTTGAGGCCAATCCTGTGTTTCTGTGCAGCAAACATAATCTTGAGTATCAATGTGAACATCAGCTAGGGGAATGAAAGCTGGATGTGGTTACAGGACAGAGCAGCATACTCTTTTGCAAAGCACTCACCAGGACGGAGTCCAAGTTTTCCCTCGTCACCATACTGTTAGTGCGTGGATCAGCAGTTGTGCCCACGAGCTGCTCATCCCAGCCGATGTCGATTCCGGCAGCTGTGTAAACCTTCTTTACAGAGTCAGCAATCTCAGGACCGATGCCATCACCAGGAAACAAAGTTACTGTAGATGCCTCGCGACAGGAGAAAGATTGCGGGCCTTTTGCACTGGCTTTGACGGCAGAGGCCGCCCCTAACAAGCATCGCCTCATCGTGACACAAAGTCAAGGTACTCAAGTTGTTGATGCAGCCCAAACACAGTGATGCTCTCACTCAGGCACTTGCCAAGCGAGTCTCCCGCACTTCTCGAGATGCTGATGGCGACGAGATCTGGCCAGTACTTTCAAGGTGAACACCGCTTCCGACGGACTGCGCCAGGCAGTCGAGGAGCCGAAATTTCCCGTATGCACCATCTGCGCGAGGCACTTGCTCGCAGCATGACTGATGAAGAGTCCAAAACGGAGCTATTGCCGTTGATGTGAGGCATCGCGCCTGTGTGGGAGCCCAGTAAACATCGCAATACATCGGTGAACGTACTGCTGTGCACTATCTGCGTGTGCTCACACGCTGATCCTGCCGCGCACCTCAACGTTTGCATCAGTGAGTCGACGAGTCATCGCAACGCATCGGGAAGCCGAGACAGGCGTTTTGCGCTGAGCTGAGCTGCAGTCACCCCTGTTGGGCTTTCAGTGCACTTTAGTGCAATGCTCCGAAAGGCAGCAGCTTCAGCCTTGAAACGTTCTGCGCCAGATGGCTGCAACTTGGCACAGGTATACTGTTGAGCTGCCCAAATTTTTGCCTGCACCACAAGATCTACACTGTCTGACAGTAAATGAGTGGCTGGGTCTATCAGCTTCATTGTGTCACACTTGCCACGCTGCACAGGCCAGGGGTTTGATGACCTATGTCCCTAGTCCGGGGGATGCGCGCAGACAGACTGTGACCCTCATTCCCGGAGATGGAATTGGCCCAGAGGTGTGTGGGGCTGTGACAAAGGTTGTGGAGACGATGGGTGCACCCATTCAGTGGGAGAGGTATGTACAGTGCATGCATGCATACTCTTATGCTAATTGCTCTGATCGTGATGCATCTCAACTCCAGCGCCTGTTCTGGTGCGCCTGTTGTATTGAAAATGTACTGCTCTCATCTTGCACTGTAGCACACATGCAGTTGTCTATCAAGTATGTGTAGCATGCTATACTTGACCTGTCTGCATTTGATGCAGGTTTGATGATGTGCATGGCACTGATGCAAGCGGCCATCCAGTCACAAGTGTTCCTTCAGCTGTTCTAGACTCGATCAGAAGAAATCAAGTGTGTTTGAAAGGCACACTATACACGCCGCTGAGCAAGACTACTGCCACCGAGAGTCTAAATGTACAGATGAGGAAACAGCTTGACTCACACATCAACCTGGTGCACGGCTTCACTCTCAGAGGTCTTCCCAAGGGCTTGATCAGGCATGAAAACATTGACATTGTTGTCATCAGGTAAATTCACTTGCCTTGATCAATGCAATTGTCTCTGTACAAAGCTGTGAAGTGGTCGTTCTTGCTGCAAGATGATGCACATCTGGCATGTTGTCCGCCATGATGCATGTTTGTTGATTGAGTCAGGCTTGACCTTGCACGTTTATCACATGACCATGCTGTGTTCGGTGCAACGTGGCCAACACAAATGCAGCAAACTGGCATGCATGTCATTACTAATTGCAGAGTATGGTCTAAGCACGTACTCAGCAAAAGTTTTTGCTCAGAAGGTTGGCATTACTTGGTGTTTTGTTGCTGGCAGAGAGAACACAGAGGGAGAGTACAGCGGGCTAGAACACGAAGTGGTACCTGATGTCATTGAGTCCATCAAGGTCATCACGGCAGAGAAGTCCAGAAGGACAGCCGAGTATGCTTTTGGCTACGCCTACCTGAACAACAGGAAACGAGTCACTGCAGTACACAAGGCCAACATCATGAAAATGAGCGATGGCTTGTTCCTCAAGGTATGTAGTCCTGTTTGCAACCCTTTCTCAACTTAGTGTAGTCTGTAAACATCATAGCTGTAAGCATCAAGCATCCTACCTTGCAGCGTGATTTTTTCCCACTACATGTTAGACTCCATAACATGGTCATGCCTTAGGCTACAGTTTGACTTTACTGTTGTATCCGTATGCACGCATTTGGTCAAATCCTGCTCTCTTTGCAGCTCAGCCTGTCAACGCACGGCAGCACGTAAGTTTGTAGCTGCGCATGCACACAGGCCCAATCAGTCATGACCTTGTTCTTCATGAGCCACGCAGGAGTTCAGAGAGGTGGCAAAGAAGTACCCAATGATCCAGTCCTCAGAGATCATTGTGGACAACACATGCATGCAGCTTGTGGGACGGCCAGAGCAGTTTGACGTGCTGGTCACACCCAACCTGTATGGAAACCTGGTGTCCAATGTGGTGGCAGGGCTGTGTGGCGGTGCTGGTGTGGTACCAGGTAAGAGAGCTTGTACCGCCTTTGGTCAGGATTCACTGCTTCACAGGCATGAATGGTGTACCGTGATATGAAGCTGCTGTTTTACCTTCCAACATGTCAAACTTTGTCAGCATAAGATACAGCATAGTGACTTGGCACTGCAAAGCTGAGAATGTATCTCAGAGATGGCCTTTGCTATATTATTGTCCGCCTCCAAGCCTAACGGCGCAATCTGGCAAGTCTGTGAATTGCAAAATTGGTTTTCAGGCACGTGAAGTTCACTTCAAATTGTGTGTGCTTGCAGGGTGCAACATTGGAGACAATGTAGCGATCTTTGAGCAGGGGGCGCGACATGTGGGCAAGGACATTGTAGGCAAAGGCATTGCTAACCCTCTAGCAACCCTTCTCAGCACCAGCATGATGTTCAGACATCTCAATCTGCCGGACTTCTCAGACAGGTAGTTTCAGTATGGTGTAATTGCTTGCGTTGCACACATGTTGATGCCAGCAGTGCTGTCACCATGTGTCATCGTCATAAATGCAGGATGACATATCACAACAATTCTTCACAGTCTGCCTGGACCTTGGGTGGTGTGGGCGTGTCCTCTCATCTTCTGTGTATAATGCAGGCTGGAAAACGCTACGCTGGCTGTCTGCCAATCTGGAGACCTGTCAACTTTAACACCTGACCTGGGTGGCAAGGGAACTACTGTCTCGTTCACAAATGCTGTCATCAAGCAGCTTGAGAAGAAGTTTAAGGGTAGATATGACTGATTTTTAGGCCATTTGTATTTTGATGTGTTCCAGAACTCAACATCAGTGGTCCACAGTAATACAAGCATGCTGAGTAAGTTCTGCCTTCTGTTCAAAACTGTCGTGATTACAGACCGCAAGTTTACAAACACATGCAAACTGCTGTTTTGTTTCGAAAGAAATTTCACAAACCATTGCACAGGCACATTGGAACACACAGAAGTATCTGATACAATCTTTGCCTATCTACTGTCAAGAAATAGGACAACCAGGCAAACGTGCATACTCATCATGCACGTAGCTCTGGTTCTTGTCAATCAATGCTCCAATCAAGCCAATCAGCAAGACACCCTCCAACGTGCTGACTGTATTCAATAAAGCGTAAGCCTGACCATGATCAAAGATGTCACTAGCAAGATCAATAACAGCCTTGTCCAAAGTAATGCCCTGCACCTCATTACTGCCCACGCTGATACTATTGGGCACTGGTACCTTTCGAAATGATGACGGCCATCCTTGCCATTGAATCTACATGTAGCTGCTCGTATTGTGGTAGCCAAATGGTCTGAGGTGCCTCTTGTCTGCCTGCCCACCCTTTGGTCATGCAAGGACCACTGTTGACGCTGTATTGTGGCTGTTGCTGACGCTGTGACTGACTGTGACTGACTGTGACTGTGGCTCTTGCTGATGCTGAGGCTGTGCCTGCTGCTGAAGTCTTGGCTGATCATCAGCCGCAAGCTGCCAATCTCACATAGCCAGGTCTGCAGCTCTGTCTGGAGCATCTGTACCAAACTGTTCAAGAGCATGAGCATGCAGCTTGGCAGATGACCATGAGGACATATCTGTACAGAATTAAACATATTGGTATGTCAGCTCCCCAATGGGCTGATACTCGGTCATTGATGGGGCAGGTAGATGACCGCTGGTGGCCTGCTTGCCAGGGGTGACAAAGCTGGCTGAAGTGATGTTTGCCTGTTGAGGTGCTGGGGAGCTGAAGCCAGGGGCAAGTGGCTGTGCCTCAGACTGGAACACATGGAGGTGATCTTGCCACAAAGGCTGGCTATGCACAAAAGGAGAGGTGAGGAGACCGAGGAACATGCCAGCAGTTCCCAGCCACTCAGCACGGTGCCTGGGGTGCACTGGGAAAACGAGAGGGGCCATTTGCTTGCCTGGCAGACTTGTGGTTTGCCTTGCCCTGGCTGCTGTGTGTACAGCCTGCTCAGCACGAGCATGCTCACCTGCTGCAGTTGCTCTAGCAGCAGACCTGGCAGACCTGGTGCGCATTCTGAACTATCATAGTATACAAGATGTCTTGTGATGGTAGGGAATCTTCTCAGTACAGCAATCATCAGCTGTAGCATGTGTTCAAGCTGTGTTCATTCTTCTGGGTTGTGCTCACACATGCTGTTTGTGTATGCAAATTTTACTGTTGCTGGCAACAATATCACTGGAAAAGTGGCCTGGAGACTGAACAGCGGTACCTAGAAGTCAGCAGGGCTTCCCGCTCCAGCAAAGGGAGTGAGCATAGAACTGCTCAGTCAACTCAGAGATGTGTTCAGGAATATGATGCTGCAGAACAGTTGACTTCAACTCGGCAATAGTACCTCAGCTAGTATGGATGGACAGCGCTGCAAGGAGCAGCGCCTGAACCGACGTGTCAAGAAGCACAGTGCATTGAGTTACAGCTCTCATGAAGTACGCTTTATTTTTTTGCCTTGATTGGTAACCAGCAATAGCTGTAAGCCAGTCTGCTTTTGGCTAACTAAAAATGTGAGCCATTTCATGGGACGAACTGCCTGCACACCTGATGTACGATGTCGCAAGTTGGACGTGCTAGGGCAGGTGCTCCGCAGTGAAGTACTGATTGGAAAGTTTTGGATACAGCGTCTGGTTGCAAAGGTAAGAACGACTTGTGTCAACAAGCTGCCGGATCCGGATCACGCTTAATCGCAGGAACGTCTTGCATCCTGGATCAATCGTTGCAGCTTCCACCCTGCGTGCACCTACAATATTGACAGCGAGTCGGTTGACCCAGAGTTGGAATCTGAACTTGAGCCCTGCAAGCACAATTTCGAAAGGCCTTTGCAAAGCTTCCAGTGATACATTTCAAAGTTCGACGTTGCGACATGCACATTGAGCTCTTGACTAGGTCTGATATGTCTGGCAATCGCTGAGGAATGAATCCTGTTGACATACTATGTTGGCTGGGTGGCATCAAAGGGAAAGATTTTAGCTCGTCGAAGGTCAGAGTTTGTGCCAGCGAGGAAGGCTGTCGACCTTCCTACCTGCAGCACATGAGTCACTTGTGTTCGATGTTCTCCCAGGCCTTTGAACCAAAAGAAAATGGCTTTGCCGCCATAGAGGTTGCAGTTGACAGAGCGTACTGGCAACAAAAACGCCTCAAGAGTTTCCTGGAGCCTAGCGACAAGGCTGTACAGGTTTGCAGCAACATAGACTTGTTGGCCCAAGTCCAGCCAGACGGCTACTGACTTTGCTGGTCGCCAGAAGGAATCCAACTTGAAACAAGTTGCTCATGGCTGCAGGGCCTGAACAGGCAGAACCTGTTGTTGGAGAGCGCTTGCAGGGACTGGGGGTACATACGTGCTGCAGAAGAACCTGCGGAGTATCCAGCAGGTGCCACTGAGGAGCAGAAGCAGGTACCAAGTCGTTTTAGAACTGTATGGTAGTTCGTCCTCTCTAACACAAGTGTGGTGCAGAGTGTGTGTATTTGATATCTGGCATCTGTGATGCACTTTTGATGCACTGGCAGCCAACAGTGCTGCCATCGTTGTTGCTTATCAGTCCACGTTTGCTTGCTGCCATGCAGCACCTACACAAATATGTCACAGCTGCCAGACAGCTCTGGTCCAAGGTCCAAGGCCGGACACACGGTCGTGAGCACATGCTGCGATTCCTGGCTATAAAGTTGTGGAATCAACTACATGTTCTTCAGGAGGTAACCACGCTTTAAGCTTGAATCTGTGTCAATGAGCTACATTAGATGCCCCGTCCAATGCTGGCATGACAACTTTGTATGCATAATCTGGCTCTGACACTTGTTGGTGAGTCGCAGACTGCACAGCACACAGCCTGAAGCTTCAGTTTATGCTTTCATTTTCAGATTCAGGGGAGTTTTCCCCAAGAAGTAGAGCTGGATACAGCAGACAATGACTTTCTTGCTGCCATTCTTGCTGTGATTGAAGCCCACGGCCAGGTGAGATCTGTTAAAACCCCACATTTTGCATGGCTTAGTTGTTCGTTACAACTTACTGCCTGTAATATGCTGTCAGAGCATCCTTGTATCAGTGATGGTTGCTGCTTTCATGCAAAATACGTTGTATTGCCCACTCAGGCAGTAACATGTCAAAGATATTGATACTTTCAACGCTGTAACTGGCATAACAACTGTGACTGGCTGTAATTGCCGTTTGTTGCTGCTCACATTGGCTTGTATAAGCACTAGGGAGCACTTGCCAACACGTGTGCACACATTGTGGTGGTGTGGCTGTTGCAGATAAATTGCACATCATGTTTGTATGTCCAGCTTTCCAGCCACTCCGTATGCTCCTTCCTTCAAAACCAACACCATGAGGTCTATCTTGCGCAACTATTGTGTTGGTCCTTGCTCTTCTTCCTGCAATCATTGTATTGTATGCTGGGAGTACTTCAAACGCAGCATGTACGCAAATCAGTGTTACCCAACACGTGGAAGTGCCGTCCAGAACACTCAAAAGTATATTGTATTGCCCAATTAGGCACTAATACGCTGAGAAGTACTTGACCTTTTTGACGCCGTAACTAGCATAACAACCGTAACTGATCGTAATCGCTGTTTGCTGCTGCTCAGATCGGCTTGTTTAGGCGCTAGGAAGCACTTGCCAACACGTGTGCACACATTGCGGTGGTGTAGCTGTTGCAGATAAATTGCTCATCATGTTTGAATGCCCAGCTCTCCAGCCACCCAAGCAGTAGCACGCTCCTTTGTTTTCCCATAAAGACTGACATCATGAGGTCTTTTTAGTGCAACACGATTACATGCAGGTTTTCAAGTTTGTTTTGGTTTGTCTTGATTTCCACTTTTGTCTTCTTCAACATGTGACCAGACTTGTTGGCTGTCTGAAGTATTGTAGTTACTCTGTCTGTCTCTCTCAGAACTCCTACTCATGACAAAACAGGGCCCAGATTGTTGTACATGTTGACCAGCCTGTCAACGGTCAGGGCAAGAGGCAGGTGACCCAATTTGAAGTGTGTCCAGGAGGAATAGGTTGCAATTTACCTGGCCTACTGACACTGAATTGTGAGCAAATGACCACTTTTGCATGAACTTATGACCCCTGCCCTACAATATACCTATACCTTTTGTGGTTTTGTCAAAATGTATTGTGGCAACACTTGGCTTGCTGGAGTGATACTACATATTTCAACATATTGCGTATTGCGTATGGGGTCACACTGGCGCAAATTGAGCTTCGTGAAGCAATTTTGGCTGAGCTGTTGCATCAGCACAACACAAGCAAACCTCCAATGGCCTCTTTTGATGCCTCAGGTTACCAGACGAAGCCCCAATCTTATGTCTCTGTCCCCCCATTGTCAGCTGATGCCATCATCCGTAACTGATTATGTGAAAAGTGTACCTTGGCCGGCATCACAACTTCCTGATCTAAGGTACAAGACTGTACGTGTGTGCAGGCTGCCTTGGAGCTCAGGGCTGCTCATTCTGGTGAGGTGGCAGCTTGCCGGAAGCTTGTGGCAGACCAGGCTCAGGAGATCCAGCGTCTCCGGTGGCAACTTGGCAACTCCAATGTTGCTGCAGGTCAGCTGAGCCTGGCGTACCAGCAGCTGCACCTGCTCAGGCTGCAAGCCAGCACAGACCAGCGCTCAATCTCTGATCTGAAGCGCGAGGTGAGACTCTCACAATGGTGTCTACTGGCATAAGATGGAGACTCGATGGTTCTGCAACACGGCTCAAGATGTGTGTCTCAATGTGGATCAAGGAGAATCCTCAAATACACATGCAGCATGTATTCATAGTCAACCACTTTCCTCACCTGCCGGGATCACGGTCCTTCATCCTGTTCACAGCACACAAGCATTGTGAGTCATAGGTGTCTCTTGCCTGGGTAGAGCAACACCGATCTCATGTATGTGCAGGCTGATGCAGCTGTGCTGCATGCCACCAGGGGCCTGCAGAGGGTCATTGCAGGCCAGGAAGAGCAGATTCAGCGGCTGAAGCATGCTGCTGCCAACTCCCGACCTGCTGTGCAGCAGGTCAGCCAGGCCTTCAATGCTATGAAGATACAGCACAGTGCTGACAGCCACAGCATTGCTGCCTTGAGGCGTGAGGTAAAGCTCCTTCTATCACAAGCATCCCTCCTTGGCAGTCGGTAAGCTGTCAGCATGACCCTTGAGAGTTGAACTCAGCCTGAAGAAGGGCACTGTTTGCTTCCCTCATCTGCTTCTCCTGTGTGTGTGCATTCATCATTGAGGCTCATCTGCATGACATTCATGGCTGCACATACCTGACCCAGTGTTGCGCTGCTCGGTGGCTGTCGCTGCTGCTGGACCCGCAGACACACCCTTTGTTGCTGGGCTTGCTTGTCGACCATTGTGCGCATCTTGTGCCTGGTACGTTCATTGCTGAGAAAGGATGTGACACATTGCATCAGGCATGCTGCTAATGAGGTCATGAGCATGTGGGTGCACTTGATTCTGACTGTATTGACATAGCAAACACTGATTCTGACTATATTGGCAGTCGCCTGGCCTGACGGCAGCACAATCAGGTGTGTCAGTAACCTCCAGCTCAGAGCCATCGGCTCCACAGGCGTGGAGATGACAGTAGATCAACTGAGTGCGTGCACAGTCATAGCAAGGGTTGTACAGTAGAAGATGGCTGCATAGCATTCCATCTATACTGCTGCTACAGAAGGAAATACCAAGCTTGTAGCTTATTCATGCCTTAATCTGCTCTGGTCATCTGTGCACAATGTTGTGCTGCAAGTCAGGATCTGGGTGTGCAGTCAATCAACGTTGCTGGAACAAAGTTTGGCCGCTGAGCAGCATTAATTGGCCACATTTTTAGGCTTTGGCTTGCATGTATGCGTTCAGGTGTAAAAATGCTACCATGTTTGTCTGGAGATCAATCATGAATATCTGCTTGCACGCTTCAGAAGTCCCTTTGTCACATGGCATACTTGCACCTGAACACCTAGCGAAGTGGAGGGCCGACGTCTACAGTAGCAGGCATTATATATGGTTGGTTTGGTCAAGAGCTGATTGGGCAACATTCAAGTCTGTCATGCGTTGCGTGGCACAGGGACCTTGACTCAATGTGACGCTCAATCTGTATGGTAGCTGTATATTGGTGTCTGAGTTCACAACAGTGGCTTAGCACCACAGAAACTTGAACATACTTAGTGTACTGCTGCAGGTCCTGACCCAGCGTTCCATTTGACGTGTAAGGTAGCTGTGTAATGGTGTCTGAGTGCACAACAGTGGCTTAGCACCACAGAAATTTGAACATGCTTATTGTTTTCCTGCAGGACTACACCCCCAAGGCTGCTGGAGGCTCCAATGCTGCCCTTGGCAAGCCCTCAAGCACAGCCATGAGCCTGCTGCCCACTGCAGACCCATACGAACACCCAGACGGTTTTGCAGCTGCAGTAGCTCCAGTGGTGCCTGGTGATGCAATCGCCACAGCTGTGGAGATGAGGCCTGTAGTTGGGGCTGCCCCCCTCACCCTCCCACCCACCCCTTCTCAAATGCCAGCTGCTCATGTGGGGGCAGGCAACAGTGCAGGGACAGTGGTCGACCAGGCTGGGCATGCAAGTGAGGGCCTGCAAGCACATGACGCAGCCGTTCCCGCAGCTGCAGCAGCAGGGCTTACACAGCAGCAGCAGCGTGCAGTAAGCCACAAAATGGTTGATGGCTTTATAAATGGTGCGATGGCAATGCTGTGCAGAAGCGGGTGAGGAAGCTGTTCAACAAACTGTTCCAAGACGACTTGGAGAGGCCAAAGGCCTTCCTTGATGACCTGCTGCAGATGAACAGCCTGGCAGATATTGTCAAGGCATGCGTTGCAGAGGATTGTGCACCAGAGGCAGCAACCCAACTTGCTGAGCTGCTGATGAGGTAATGCACACTCCTGTCAGATGTGCATCTGTGCACTTTGTGACTTGTGGAGTCTCTTGTTTCAGGCCATGCATGCCAGCATGGCCTTCAATGACATGCTCTGTGCCTTACAAAGTCTTGTTGCAAAACGACCAAGTGCATTGTAGGTGCTGTGATGCAAGACCTCAGATGATGTGATGCAAAACCTCATGCTCAATGGTATTGCAAACTAAGTGGTTGGCTGCAGCATTGGTAGGCATATGCATGTGTGTTAAAGCACAGTATCACATGTTATGCTTCCTTCATGATCTGGCATGTAGTGCAATGCTGCAGTGCGGCATATGCTTCTATACAACACATGTATGCATACACACTCTGTCAGGCTTTTTGCATGTTTGATCTGTTTGGCCGCGTCTCAAAACAGAAGCTAAGATTCATTTGTTGACCAGGAAGGAGG
>JAABUP010001659.1_pt1 | contig 46300 bp, 67 predicted proteins | sample 5559201 | NCBI WGS metagenome assembly JAABUP01 (sample SAMN10711887, study PRJNA513373) | rock metagenome | isolation source: Antarctica rocks | place: Antarctica
AAGGCTGTCATCAACCAGGACACCAATGGAGATGTGGCAATGTTGCAAAGGGAGGTCATGCGTCTCCGCAGGTATCACTCACTCACTCACTTACTCACTCACTCACTCACTCACTCACTCACTCACTAACCCTACAGTCCTCAGTAGTTGCCTGCGTGAGGCCTTGTTTCAGCAGTCAGCATATCAGTGACCTCCATTGATGTGGTCTCAGTCAGACAGGCTGAGTCTATGCCACCTTGATAACACTTCTTAACTGCCTGTGCCATTTTGATAGTTCTGAGTAACGACACGTGAATCAGCATGCACAGCTGAAGGTCTTTGAGAACCCTGGCACTTGGTCTTATGTCATTGCTGGCTGCTTTGAGGGTCACAAGGTTGATCCAAGTGTAATGCTGATACTGTGAATGTTAATATGGTCCTGATCTGCTTCATAAAAACCCTGTCCTGTTCATCAGTCAGATGTTTGCATGAATGACAACTAGTGTACATGACAGGGAGCTGAACTTGGTGCGTGATGAGTGCACCGAGCCTGTGGTGAGGGAGAATCTGGAGTTGCAGGAACGATTGGTTGCTCATGAGCAGATCAAGGCTGACCTGGAAGACCGCCTCACTGCCACGCGCTCTGAGGTCACCTTCTTCCTCTCCCTCTTTCTCTTCATTCTCCCTTCCACATTTCTCCTTCTGATGCTTCTAGCATACCTCTGTCCTCTGTCCTCTGTCCGTACTTCTTTCTCCTACTGTCATCGAGCTGGCACTTGCCTATGCTCCGGGTTGCCAGGCATCATTGTTGAGAAGCCTTGCTGATTGCGGCAGCAATATGACCATCTCACGCAGAATGATTGTGAGTGACAACCCAGGTATTTGTTATTGTTACTATTATAATAGTAGTACTATTGTGTGAAGTATACATCTGTGCAGCGGACAGCAAGGCAGTGGTGCAATAAGTGGTGGGTGCATGCAGGTGCGCAAGCACAAGGAGCATGCTGACTGGGCTGAGAAGAAGTATGCGGAGCTGGAAAGGTGACACACGGTTGCTTGAGCATGCCGGGCTGTCTTCATTCATTCGAACCCAGCTGTTGATGACACACTTGTTTCCTGTGTTCAATCAACGCATGTTGGTCTCTCAGTCAAAGGCTGCAAATCCTTTTGGGTCACCTTTTCAACGCTGCAACAATGCACTGCTGAGCTGCTTTGTGGCAGTATCATTATGTCACCTGTGTCGTAGCTGATGTTGTACTGCCGGGTTGAGCAATAGTTACATGACGATGTCACACATGTTACAGTCAGCGCAAGGAGCTGGAAGACAGCCAACAGTCATCTCACAAGGAGCAGGTGGATGCCCTGTGGTCAAGGCTGGAAGCTGCCTCAGAAGCTCACAAGCAGCAGGTGCAGCAGCTGCAGGAGAAGCAGCAGGACTTGGTCATGCAGCTTGAGCAGCGTGATGCTGACTGCTCTCAGGTGAGCGAGCATTTGCTTCAGGTCGCACAAGAGCAACAGCAGCAGGCTTACAAAGCCATAAGCTGCTGCTGTGAAGGCGAAAAATGCTGGTTTGGTGAGCAACAAGATTTGGTAGTACATGTACAGGACATGCCACGGTTGCTAGCTTCCGGGGCTGCTCAACAGGGGCAATCATTCTGTACACCTGCTGTAGGGCACAGAATGCTTTCTCTTCCGCTCTTCAGGCTCATGAGACATGCCTACAGAACATGTGTTCCACACAGTGCCGTCTGCAAGCTGCAAAGCTGTGGTGTGATGGCAACACCGATACGGATAGTAAACAAGCAGGAAGAAATAGAGAGTCTATGCCTTGTGATATCTATGAAGTCAGCCTTGTGCGGCAGCCGACCAGAAAGTAGCAGTGCACTTCACACAGTACAGTCTGCAGTTCTATCTGGGCAACGATCCATTGGCCATATAAATGCAGGCCCATTAAAATGAAGTTGATGCAGGTGCAGCAGCAGCTTGAAGCACAGCAGGCACAGCATGCAGCTCAAACAGAAGACATGGGCAGCAAAGCTGCACAGATGGAGAGCCTGATTAGGCAAGCCACTGAGCTGGACCAGCAGCATGTCACTGAGCTCAATGCTCGTGAGACAGACCTGGACGAGTTGAGACAGGTAAGCTTGTGCATGTCCAGCCTCCAACTTGCCTCATGTGATGCTGCAAGCTCATACAGTGTGAATGACAAATTCACCTTTCTGTTATTCTGTTTTAACAAACACAACAAAGAAGGATATGAAGACTGTAAGAAAGACTATGTGTGAAGCTCATTATTTTGTTTGGTGCAGCACATGGCAGATGTGCAGCAGCAACTGTCAGAGAGTCAATCTGGCAATGCACAGCTGCAAGCTGAAGAGCTACAACTGCAGCAACGCCTTGCCAGTCAACAGTCTGACTTGGCATCAGTGGGCTTGAGATTGGAGGAGGAACAGAGTATGAGGGGTGCCGCACAGACTCAGCTTCAGACGGTGAGTTGATGCTTCACACGCCCGTCTGCTGCTTGGTGTCTGTCTGATGAGTGTGCAGGGCATGACACTTGTATGGTGGGTGTGCAATGCTTGGCATCTGTCTGATGACTGTACGGTGCTGACGTCAGTTAGCCTGAGATTGGCTACAGCTGGCGAGTGCAGATTAGTACCTGATATTGTACAGACCTACTTCTGGCCTGATTGGCACAGTAGCTCCCTGGTTGATGACAACAGCTGGCATTACACCGTGACAGCTGTTGCAGGTGACTAAGCAGCAGCTGGCTGCCGCTATCAGGGCAGCTAGCCTGGAAGCTGAGATGTCTTGACAGCAGCAACAGCTGCCTGCTTGTTTGTCAGGTTGGGCAGAATCTCAGAATGGGTACATGATGCAATTGATATGATGAAACACATATGCAGGTGACTCAGCAGCTATCGGAGCAGCAGCAGACGGCAGCTGACCAGGCAGCCAGTCTGGAAGCTGAGGTGTCTCAGCTGCAACAGCAGCTGCAGATGACTCAGACTGAAGCTGAGGAGACTCACGCAGCTGCTAAGCTGAGACAGATTGAGCATGAGGGCCAGGCCCAAGACCTTGCTCAGGCACTCCCTGTTCTGCTTTTGTGTTTCGAGAAGACATTTTGAAATTTAGCATATCACACCTTGAGCACACACTGCATAAACCCTGTTGTCCATGTCTGAGTGCTAGAGTATGTCATCAAGAGTCTATCTGCTGCAAATCAGAGCAAGGAGGGTGGCATAAGCTACATCCCTGTGAGCAAATCAAAGAAGAAAATCAAGAAGTTGCAAGCAGCACAAATACAGCTGCTGCAGAGGCACAGAGGGATGTGCCTGAGACAGCCAATGCATGTCTGTGTGTAGGAGCTGGAGCACGTGAAGCAATGCCTGGCTGAGGAGAAGCAGAGTAATGGGGAGCTGACAGAGGCCATAAGGAAGCAGAGGAGGGCGGCAGCCAAGCAGGATGCCGAAGCGGCGGGCAGGGAGCATAAGTATCAGGATGAGGTGCAGCAACTGAGGAAGGTAGAGTCATGACTGTTGTTGCTCAAATGACAGACCAACCATATCGGACTAATGCCTGACAGATTCTGAGCCATCAGGACTACCGAAATGTCTTTTTTAGAATAAGTCTGTTGTAAAATAAGCAGTGTTGAATAGTGTGAATGTCACACGATGTCTTGTTTGAAAACGTTAGTTCAGATTTAAATATGCCTTGGGGCTAGTGCAAGACGATTCGACTGAGCAAGCTGCATGCGGGTGCCATGCATAACATGAGTGGCAACAACACGCAAGCATGGATTGGCATGTCTGCTTAACACAATCAGACAGTGTTCTGCCCAGCCATTCTACAAGCAACAGATGCTTCCTGCTCCTGTGCAACCACAACAGCAAACCAAGGAGGGTCTTATCAGCAAATGATCAGGTCTATAAAGCGCCATACACCACACCGGGTGTTGATCTTCCCTCCAAGTCCTTGATCAAGTGAAGATCCTGTTGATCATTTTCCTGATGACCGTTGAAGACCAACAGCCACTGTGTGAATGCAGGCACTTGCACTGGTGCAGCAGGACTTGGAAGGGAAGGCGGAGGAGTTGCACCAGCAAATCAAAGAGATGTGTCTCATCAAATGACGAGGTCTATACACCACCATACACCACACCTGGCGTTGCTTTCACAACCAACAGTCATTGTGTCAATGCAGGCACTTGCACTGGTGCAGCAGGACCTGGAGGGCAAGAAGGAGGAGTTGCACCAGCAAATCACTTAAGTAAAGATCATGTTGATCATCTTCCTGATGTCCAGTGAAGACCCCTATTTCAAGACTGTGTCAATGCAGGCACTGGCACTACAACTGGCAGCAGGACTTGGAGGGGAAGAAGGAGGACTTGCACCAGGAGGTGGTCAGGTCCACTAAGTACAAAATTGTGCACCTCAAGATCATCTGTCTGATGACCAGTGGAAACCAACAGCCAGTGTGTCATTGCAGGCACTGGCACTGGTGCAGCAGGACCTGGAGGGGAAGAAGGAGGAGTTGCATCAGGAGGTGGTCAGGTCCACCAAGTACAAGAACGTGCATCTCAAGATCCAGGACGCCATCAGTGAAGTGTCAGACTGCATGACACCTGCTGGCTCCTCCAGGTGCTCTTCTTCTTCATGTGCATTCAGCTGTGTACATGCAGGGCCAACATACAAGCACAGGTCATTTGCATATGCTTTTGAGCGCCTTCAAGGTACGTGACCCCTGCTGGCTCCTCCAGGTGCTCTTCTTCTTCTTCATCTGCATTCAGCCTCGTACACGCAGGGCCAGCATACATGCACAGTTCATTTGCATTTGTTTTTGGACGCTTTTGAGCTACATGCCACCTGCTGGCTCATCCAAGTGCCCTTCTTCTTGATCTGCATTCAGCCGTATACATGCAAGGCCAACATACACAGGTTATTTGCATATGCTTTTGAATGCCTTTGAGCTACATACCACTTGCTTGTTCATCTGCAAACTGATCATCTTCTCATCCACAAACTGATCATCTTACTCATCTGATCTTTGATGGTTTCCTGACTTGCTGCATTTTGCTGCAGCTCCAAAGTGACAGTTGCTGGTGTGTGTGTACTGTCAGCAGCAATGAGTTGTGCACCTAAATAAATGTCATGTCATGCCATCATCCCATCACACATTCCGTACTGAGCGCAGGTACAGGGTATCGCATGGTTCGGTCCACAGCTTGCGTCCCAAGCAGCATCCCTGGGATCTGCTGCCAGAGTCCCCAACTCGCACAGGTGATACCCAAGCTTTTCAGCTGAAACCCCATTTCATCAATAGCAGCCTTATGTGCCAAAGCTATTTTGTTTCCTGAGGAGTGCTGGAACATGTTTTTGTCTACAAATCCAGCACATAATTTGTATTTGTAATCCAAACAGTGCAAGCTGTGCAATGTGGCATTCCATTCTGCTTCTTCTCATTGCTTCATGTCTTGTGCTTCTCAGTGCCCCGGTTTAAAATCTGTCAAGCAACTAGTGCAGGACGATGCTGAGCAGATGCTGCGGCACTGCTTATGTTCTGCCATGCAAGGGTTTACATCCTGCCATATGAGGGTTTGCATTCTGCCACACAAGGCAGGGCCAACTTGCATGCTGTGCAGCCATCCATCTTGCACAGCAGTGCAACATGTGCTGTCCTTAACAATGAAGCATGATCGTTCAAGAGAGACCAATGGCAAGCATGTGACTGTTGAAAACAGCAGCTGAGGATCATGCTGATACCAGCAAGCATGAGAGACAGCCTTGGCATGCAGCTCTGATTGCAGCAGGCAGCTTCCAACCCGCCACTTCAGAGGCAGGCGAGCAAGACTCTGAGCTGCAAGGTGACAGCGAAAGCAGCAATACAGAGAACACTGCTCCTGACTTGACAGGCAATGCTCATGTAGATCCTGTATTAGCGCTGCTGCAGTGTTTATTGCAAAATGTTTGTGACCTCAACATCCTGTTTGCAATTGTTTGGTAGCAGCAGGTCCTCAATTATGGCGATGCTGTTGTGGATTTATGCATGTCTGCAAATGCTGCTGCATTGAGGACTGCAGTGATAGGAAAGCAATCACATCAAGACTTCATCTTAAAGTGTTTAGGAGGCTTCAGTGGCATTGGTCGGTGTCAAACTGCATGCCACATCAGGGCCTCTGCAGCGACTCGTCCCTCTACTTCATGCCACAGGCCTGGCTACAAAAGGCAGCCTGGACTCAGGTGCAATGCACTCTCAGGCTTTGTCCTTGGCTTACCTGTTGAGATTGCCTGACAGTACGTTGGCTTACCTATTGGGGTTGCATGACAGTATTTCGGCTTACCTGGATTTGCATGACAGTACAAGGTGTGTCTGCAATGCAGGGCAACTGGAAGCACCAGGTAGTACAAGCAAGGGCAGTTGGGTTAGCTCACCAAAACAGTCATTCAGGGCTGAGGACCGCAGGGCAGAAGGGCGCAGGGCATCTACAGGCAGCTCTGCTTCACTGACACGCAGTGGCAGCGTCAAGAGCAAGCTGCACTCCAGGCAGCCTCCGCATGTGCAGGTACATTGATTGTGTGCGTGCGTCCGTGCATGCGCTCGTGTGTGTGTGTGTGTGTGTTGCGCTGTGTTTTGTCAATCAGACACTGGCAGCACAAACATCAGGTCGAAGCAATGCAAGCCAGGCATGTGGTGCATGCAAGTCCAACAGACAAATGACACACGCACCTGAGACAACATGTCAGGCAAAATTGCTACCCTTTGTGTGAGCAGATACATTGCAAATATCCCATGGGTGATGCATTGCATTGTATTCATGCCTAGTCTGCTTGCACAGCCAGTAGGTGGTACATTCATGCACTTGCTGTGCTTTCTTGTGGAATTGACGACTGGGTGCTGTATCATGTGCTGCTGCAGATCACTGATGCTGACATGGCTGGTTTCAGCCCTCTGAGCCCCAACAACAGATGAGGGAAAGAAGGGGGAGCGTTGCCAGGCAGCCAGACAAGTGATTCTCAGTCATATGATGCATGGTGCTGGCTGCAATGTAGGATACACTTTTGAAACGTGGCTGTTTGGTGCATCTTGTGTAATTTGCAAATGGAATCAACAGCAATCTTCAATGTGACATCTGACATGGTCTTGCTCGTGGGCAACACTGATCAGTTTTAAACACATTGACTGATCACAAGAGGTCATGTTGTATGTTTTGTTTGGTATAAATTGGGCTGCCAGGATAGATAAGCCAACATATATGTGAGTTCCAGGTGGCACTGAGACTCGCTGCCTATGAGCTGTTGCCAGATCTGGTCAGAACATTGTTGATATACGGGTGTACTGAAAGGACTAATTCATGTCAACATTTGCGAAAGCACATGTCTCATATATGCTCCAAAATCACTAGTGATGATCACAAAGCATCGCAGCTGCTTTGTGAAAGCTGAGCTTGAGCAAATAATCAAGTGCTGCCTTCTGCCAATTGGCCGGAGATCATTAGAAATGAGTGGAAGTTACAACATGATAAGCTGAGTGTGGCAACTGGTTTTTTTGCGCATGGTTATGCTGTCAAACTCTTCCGCTACTCCAGATGCTGCTTGACACTTCGTGGCTTGCCTCCAATATAAAACAAGAGCGCTCCAAGGATCGCTACATTCTGCATGTCAACCAAGCGTTGTGTGGCAACGCTAGCCAGCTTAGAGAACATTGTTGCTTGCTAGCTGCAAGGTTTAGACGCAATTGAGCATGTGTCTAGTGAAGTCAGGGCACACCTTAAAGAAGTTGATAGTCTCATTGAGCCGTCCTTGCGAGTTCTCCTTTTCATCCCAAAAATTGTGCATGACAGGCGTCACGGCAACCATGAAGCATGACTGCGCAGTCAACACTAGGTCAGTCAATGCCTCATCAGCACTTGAATCTTGTTGAATTCGAAAGCACAGCTGAAAACTCACCAGCAAGAAAGCCCCAAGGGTTGAGTTAAAGATCAGCAGAAGACCCCCAGCAAGTTCCAGAAAGATGGCAAATGCTAGCATGTAGATATAGTAGCCCTATGAAGCACACATGTGTCAGCCACTGCTGGGACGCAGGGAGTTTCCATTATTCATTGCAACTTGGTCCAAAACTAGAACTGGCATCTTTGACACCTGATGTATTGGTAGCTGTACACCTGCCACATGGTCTAACGACTTCAAAAAGTTGTCCATCTTAGGTGCCATGCCGCTCATGACTGGACCGCCATTTTGGAGGTTGAAGCTGGTCAGCTTCTGAAACCCGCTGCTAATGAACAGAAATGCGAACAGCACTCTGCCCACAAACGCGATGGTAGGACTGCGAACGGCCATGATGGAACAATTGACCAACAGTGTCGATGCAGCCTACAACAACGTGAATTGTACGGGGCGTTCTGGTCAAGATCGGAAGGCCAAGACAGACAACCGGATGCTTTGTACCATTCTTAGTAAGCAGAAGAACTTACGAAGAAGAAGAACGGAGCAATCGTTCCCTTGATAGATTAGCTCAGATACACGTCCCCAAAATTGCACTGATTTCAGTGTATGAATTCAAGATTTTGGCAGGGTTGCTGGAGGAATATCCTGCGGGCACTGGAATGTCCTGTTAGCAGGAATGTCTGGTCACAGACTGGTCACACCTCGTTTTAGCTTAAAACATTGGCCTCCTTCTCTCTCAATAGTTTGAATGCACTAATTCCCGAAACTGCACTTTTCAGCAAAGTTTACGCTCGGCAAAGCAGTGTGTACTGTAGCATATGAAAGTGTCACTGCAAAATATGTACATGTCGGCAGGCATGTACACATGTGACAGTCACATTCAGAGGGGAACCATAGCTCAGAGGGGAAACATAACTCTGCTATTACTTCGCAGACTCGGTGCTACATGCCTGCAACCATGCATGCCTGCAACCAATTGGCTGAAGATGTAACTACCACTACTGATCTCTGTTTTAGTGTCCATCAAGTCGAACGACTTCACTTCTAGAAGTGCACAGACTAATGATGAGTTTTCACACATAGTGTCGTCTCGAAAGCAATTTGACGGGTATTGCAGTGCAACAGTAACTCAGAAACAAACGCTGTTTCTAGCCTGACCTACCAGCCTTTGTCAAACATATCAGTCAGAGGGGTGGTGTACTGCAGCTGCTCCGCTATGAGCTGACGTCCACATCCTTAAGCGCCAGACACATGACGTCTGATCTCGACCCGCTTTCGTCATGTCCGTAGAATTGGCTGCTTACTGGCCACCTAACAGTGAAGTTAAAACGGTCAGACGATGGTGACAGTGAGGCAAGCCGTTCTTTGGGCTCGCTCAAACAGAAAGTACACACTAGCCATCACAGTTATATTGCTAGTTCTGCTTGCGTTGGCTGCCCCTGGGACCAGGAATTATCGACCATACTCAGTTGAGGTAAGTTGTCAAGCACACTCACACTGTCCGGAAGTAGCATCACATGACATCATTGGTATTGTAGGTCAGTGATGCCATCAGTCATGCAGTCGATGCACCAGCAGAGCCCAAGAAAGCTCCTGAATGGCAGCAGCTGCATGAAAAATATGCCAAAGAAATGCTCCCTCTCAAGGCAAGTCACTGCTTATGGCATGCAGGGAGGGCAGCACCTGCATACTGTCATGAGGTGTCAGATTGCATTGAAATACCCGCAGGATGTGTTATGAGGTGTCATGTAAACACTGTGTTGCAGCTATCACAATGGCCAGCAAGACAGCTGCTGTTCATCTTCGTCAGTGAAGCTGCCTGCAGAAATGCTGGCATGCGAAAGCAATGATGTGGGCATGTTGCCCTACACATTTCACAAAAGGCATTTATAATACTCATAATTCACAGTCTTGACACCCTGCATTTGAGTAGTTTGCGGGGTCTTGTGATGCAGGAAATGGACTTGCTTCTGTATGGAGACTCAATTCTGGAATCATTACTGGGCAATCAAGTTGGGCAGCCCCGAGCAGATTGGGCTGATATTGCTGACCTCTGGACTACGCATCATGGTGGCAGCAAAGCCAAGGTCTTAGCTATCGCAGGTGTGACGACATAGCTGGCTACAATACCTATGTACTCAGCTGCATGCGTGCAACCCTGCAGCCTCCCTGCTGATAACACTTAAAGTGCTTATGCAAAGCTACTCAGCTGCATGTATGCACCACTGCACCCTCCTTGCTGATAAGACTTTAAGTGTTTATGCAGAGCAAAACAGATCTACTCAGCTGCATGTATGCACCACTGCACCCTCCCTGTTGATGAACACTCTTTAGGCACTCATGCAGAGCAAAATAGACCTGTGTGCTATGCAGGTGATACTACCGTTCAGCTGTTGTGGCGGATACAGAATGGAGAACTCCCTGCCACAACAGACACCAAGCAAGCAGTGGTGCTCATAGGCACCAATGATCTGACAGCCTATCATCAGCATCAGGTGCAGACCCTTAATGCTTTCGAATCATAAGGCAGCTATAGTTACGTGCTGGCATGCATCTGCCACTTAATCAATGTGCCATCATCATCATGTCTGTGTGTTTTGTTATAAAGCCGCAGCAAGTGTGTTTGCAGCTGCTGCTATTGCTGTAGCAGTTCAGCTTGATACAACTGGTATGCATTCATGATACGCTGTGGCTGTCATGATGTCAGGCGTAGTCAGGGCTTCATACTTGTGCACCATCGCATGCTGTTCTCTTGCACCTGAATGCAACGTGTCCTAGTGGTGCTTGCAGCTGACAGATGCAGATGAGACAGGCTCAGCAGTAGCAGCTGGTATCATAGCAGTGTGTGAGCAGTTGATAGACCACTCCCCGCGGATGAAGATTACACTACTGGCAGTGTTACCTAGAGGCAACAGAGAGGTAGAAGCTCCAGCTGCCAAGGTCCTCATCCCCAACAAGTAAGCACTGATTTGATTGAGCACAGGCCTTTCAAAATCAGGCAGCTTTGCGTTCTAAACTTGCCGCCAATAGGACAGCTGTGTGAGCTTGATCTGATCTCTGGACACTGATCCAGCCGTCTGTTGGCGCATATGCCCTGACAACGGCAAACTCTTGGGGCGTCAATGAAGGTAGGCTCACCCGCAATGCTGCCAAACATTCTGCGCTTTGCGTGTATGACAGCCTATGGGTTCGGACACAGTCAGCAAGGCTCAGACACGTCCCGAGCTGCCTGGTCAGCTTGCTAGCCAAGTCCAGAAGCGGACCTGTCATTCAGCGCGATCCATGCGTGCTGTGCAACTTCGCTGTGCCACCTCCACCAGTAACTTTTTCCTTCAGACGGCAGCGGCGATATCACACGCCAGCAGTGTGGCCAGGTTGCATCCTCGTTCAAAGTCAGGGACGTGTAGTGCACAAAGCCTGAGCAAGCTTACTAACGGTTCTCATAGCGTATGGGAGCATAGAGCTCGCTTGGGAATGCGACGTACGACGGCTGGACTAAAATTATCAACTGAGGCTAGAGACCAGGTATTCAGGCAATCAAGGCTACACAGGCTGCATATTGCAAACATCACACCCTGTACACAGAGCACCTGATGCTTCAGGCTGTCACACCAGCCCCATGGTCCCTTCATGGAGATGCTTTTTTGCTGCCGACATTGAAAGTCAGTGCTATCAAGCAGTATGACGTGAACCCGCTATATGGTGCCAAGCACTGGGGCTTGTTTGGAGCAGTGATTTTAATCATGTACCCTGAGACATCTGTAGGACCATACAGTGAGCTCATCTTCACTTCAGGCCTACACAGACTTGGCAGCCATGTAGGTTTTCACATCAGTCAGATCTATGTTGATTCACAAGCTTCTGTGGACGGCGGGCGGGGAAACTGGGCTGTGCCAAAGAAGCTTGCAACCTTTGATTGGCGGACTCAGGGGAGCCAGCAACATGTCAAAGTTAGCCTCCCCAACGCAAATCAGCCATTTTTCACTGCAAGCTTCAAGCAAAGTCAGTTTAGCATTCCAGCTTCTTCTGTTGTGGTTCCGCCTCCACTGAAAACAATTCTGCAAGCTTGCGACCCAGATGTTTCCAACAGCAAGTTTTTGTCTACTAGAGTCAGTGCAGCAGGCAGGTTGCACCTGTTGAGTGAAATCCAGATTCAGACAGATGGACATGAAGTGCCCAGCCACACAGACCTTGGTCTCTGGCAATCGGGGATTTCTCTGACTGACTTTGATGGCACCTTTGCAGTACCTCAAGCTCTGTCAATGGATGCTGTTCAGCATCAATCCACGTGATACACAGCTATTCCTCTATTACTGTTCATTTGTTTCTTCTCTTTCATTGTCTTACTGTACTGCCCGTACTAGTGTTCTAAAGGACCACCTGATCTGGCAACTGTAGTTGTTCCTGCAAAATAACTTGCAATTGCTGCGCTGATACTGACTGGCAGGTTGTGCATCTCAGCCTGGCCAAGCAACCTGCATCTGAAGTCTCTGAACTGCAGAAATGTCCTAGCTCACAGCATCTTTTGTGTGTTGTCATGTATATGATACAGCTCATCATGTGGTGTATGGTTTTGTTCATCGCACATCACAGAGCATCAGGCTATTGGATGCGTATTTGTTGGTTCAAACACCTGCGTGGGCTAGCGCGGCAGCGCGTGCTGCTGCATTGTCATCATACCTAGGGCAAGGTAGAATAAATCAAACCCAAACAGGCGTAATATCATAAATGCTTAATTAACTGACAAGAGCCTGTTGTTTTGCAGATTCTCCTCAGCCATTGAAGCTATCAATGACAGATTAGAACAGTATGCAGACGGCAGGAAACAAGTCAAATTCCTGGACTGCTCAAGTATCTTCATTGAGGACAATGCCAAGGTCAGTTCTTCACTCGTGATGATGTCTGCAGGCTCAAAGTATAGATGTTTTTTTTGTTAATGCTCCTTTTTATGCTGGACGTGGCAATGTTAGTGCCCGACCTGCCTGGCATTTGTTGTATCTCTGCAAGGGGGTCAGTATTCCATATATGAGATACAAATGACAAGGCCACTTGTGCAATCATTTGATATTGTCGATCTAGTGTGATGCATGCCTGTCACGAGTCTTGCTTGACGGTCCGTCTGAAGCTTAGTTGCTCAGTGTATGGCCGTGTTTGATGTGGCACCAACCATTGTCTTATGCTTGCAGTGCTGCAATCGCAAGCTTTGCTGCATGTTCACAAGTGTCTGGCTGAAAAGCTAATTGATGTGTCCTCTTGCAGCTTGAAAGCAGCCAAAAGATTAGGCTTGATCACATGCCTGATGTTCTGCATCCAAATGCTCCTGGCATGGAGCAGCTTCTCACAACTTGCCTTGATCCAGTCTTAGGCCTAAAGCCGATAGACTTGTCAGAATAAATGGTCGGAAAACAGAAATGGTCAGGAACTGCCACGCCAGGCAAGCCTTGTGCTGAGAGGGGCAGAAGACATTCTTGACTTCTGGAGATTGTGCTGCCTGGAAAACACCCAAGATATTGAAATCTAGTTTGGCAGCATGTGCTTCTGTTTTTGATGTAGACCAGTCGCGAACGGTGCATAGCCCTGAGCAAAAGGCAGCTTGCTGCATTGCAATGCAGATGCATGTTCACACCCATGTTCGCATGTACCATAAGCAGCTGCAAATGCAAAATGAGTAATTGGTATTCTTCGATATGGACTAGCTGAATTATTCAGTTTGTTTCTTTGCATTATCTGATCGGTTTGCCATCACCACAATCAGAAAGTTACATGCGTTTTCTCTTGAATCGCTTTGAGGGCATATATCCCACTCGAGTGTGCCACGACACTAGCATTCCACGATACAGTTCTGCCTATTGTTAGGGTTTTGCCGCCAGGGTCTGGGCCAAACTTTAGTCCTCTGAAACCAAATGCTCGCTAGCGTTATGTGGCTCGCTTCACGCTCCGTCTCAAAGCGATCTGCGCAACAGTTGTGCAGGGCAGTGACCAGCTGCGTGTATTCAGCGTCTGCAGGAGTGCCTGTCATCGACTCTTTGCCCGTTCGTACTTATCTTGCCGCAGGGCATACTATCTGTTTGGAGCTCCCTTTAGCCGCTCAACCCATGCCCTTGTTTCGAGACGGAAGTAAAAGCGCAAAACGTAAAGCAGCTGAAGCTTTGCTGCAATCGAGGTTTAGCAGCCCTGGCACCGGCAGCCCTTGCCTTGAGCGTACACCCAAGCGCAGACACTTCAGCACCTCCGCGCACGTGCAAGCCTGCTCAGCGACCCCAGAAAAAGAACCATGCTCGATGTCAGGCTGGTGCGACTTCGATGTCTGTCTTCCCCATATGAATTGGAATGACGTATCCACAACAGCAGTAGAGGAAGTGGACAACACTGCTTCACCTCACCACCTCAGATTGCCAAAATACCAGTTGCCATATGGCATAGACATCTACGTTGTTGAGAAGAGCAATCAGATAGCTGAAGCGCTGCGTCTATTGAAGGACAGCATGGAGGACAGCATTGTGTCAATTGACCTGGAATGGAAACCTGACTTTGTCAAGGATACCAGCAAAGTAGCTTTACTACAGCTATCAAGCGCCACCTGCTGTCTGCTCATCAGAACCTGCAAGATGAAGCCTGAATTGCCAGCTGCATTGCTTGGCTTTCTGCGGTACGCCTGGCTGCATCACCGTCAAATGAATACTTTTCTCTGCAAGTAGATGCATGGACAGCGGCTTTCATCTGCATCTTTCAGTTTGCCAGCATTGATGCTTTGCTGCTGGTGCTTTTGTGGGGCATTCAGCTGCACTGTGTGATGCATGTGCAACCCATGTCAAACAATGCTATTGTTCTCATAAAGCTTGCTCTGTGCAGTGACCCCAGCCATATGGTCTTGGGGTATGCGTGGGGTTCAGCAGATGAGAAGAAGATGCAGAAAAGCTTTGGCATGGGCAAAGCAGATCTGTTTACCAACTTTCTGGACCTTCAGTCTGTCAGTGAGTGTCTGGGGTACCAAGGCCTAGGCTTGGCAACACTGATTCAGATGGTGTTGGGGTGTGCGAGTTACAAATCAAAGAGGGTAAGAGCTCAGTCTTGCCAAATTTGGATGTAAGCATAAGTGACAACGCAGTTCAAAGCCGCTTTTGCATATGCATGCTGATGCCGTGCATGCTGCACCTCTATGAAGGTGCATCTGACTGGAGGCAGGCACTGCTTAAAGTGCTCGTCAACCAGGTCTCAGAAAACAAAAAACACTACATTCTGCGGCGTCAATATATTGAGAAGCCAAGTATCATACCGGGCTGCCCAGTATAGCTCACACTACTGTTGTACATGCCTTCATTCTTGCGTAACATTGTCTGTCATGCAACAGAAGACATGATGCAGAGCAAGGCTCTGCACATGTCCTGTGTCACTGGAGAGCCTTCCTGTTCTGCACAACAGATGACCAGCAAACATGCAATACTTCACATCAATACAGTGGAGCTGTCCTGTTGCCATGCTGCAGCAACTGCCCAAGGTCTGATCAGCACAACTGGGTTGGGAACATACCCATGTGTCCCTGGTATTTGTCATCAAGCCCATAATGTTGTTACAGTTGTCCCATGTGTGATGTTGATTGATTGATTGAATATTGTTGCAGGTGTCCATGTCTAACTGGGAGGCTCGCAGCTTGAGTCCTTCCCAATTGCAGTATGCTGCGCTTGACGCCATTCTGACTGGACAAGTCTTTCGTGCTCTGCGCTTGTGGCACTCAGCACCATCTGTCTGTGCCACGTGTCATCAGAAGCTGGGGGTAACGCTGCCAAAACCCGAAATGTTCTGCACACATGAAAATTGCAAAAGCAGGAGTTTTGGCAGCTTGGATGGTCTGCAGTCTCACACACAAAGAGCATCTCATAGTCCAAGTGTGATTCGGTGCTCTGAGTGTGGGCGCATTCATTTGAAAGAAATTTTGTAGCCTGGTTGCTTGTTGGCTGTGCGGTTAGCTGCTGAATGAATCAGTTCGAATGAGTGGTTGGTTAGACTGATTGATTAATTGAAAATTCGACTACGCTTCTGAAACCAAATTTCGTATCCCACTGGTCCACGAGGATCACAGGTGCAACCACTCTTGGCTGACTTTGCCCCGCACAAACGACGCTCAATCAGACGACGCCCACGGTATAAGCAACCGGCAGGTGCAGCACATAAACACACACAGATGCAAGGCTTGGCTAAGCACACTGCATCGCCTGGCGTTGCAAACTCGAACCGGCTAAAGCAGTGATCTCCCGTTCTCAGCAGCAGGCTAACAGGTCTCATATCTGCACCGCAGTATAACGCTTAAGTGCGTCATTTTGGTCATTCAGCTAGGTTTCTTGGCAGCACCTGAACATACTGCAAGGCTTGATGACTGCCACAGCGGATGACCCTGAGGCTTCTCCCAATCAGCGCGTTGCTGCTGTTGACTACACTCAGCATTTTGGCCAGGAGGGGCATGCAAGAAAGCTGGCCTCGTTGCGTGTTCTGCTGAGTGCCTTCACTGGAGTGCCTGGAATTATTGGACTGCACGGGGGTTTGCCACCAGCAGATGCTTTTCCGTTCACAGAGATGAGCTTCACCTTGCGCGATGGCACCAAGATGCAGATTTCTGATCCTGCTCAGGTAGCTTCCCTGCTCCATTGTAGCTTGCACAATGCAGGTCACTACATTGGGGCTGGCATTCCAGCCTACCAATCAAACCTTGCTTTGCAGGTTGCTGCAGCACAGCAGTACAGCGTCACCCTTCGAGGCTACCCTCCTCTGTATGAATGGGTCAAGAAGCACACTTGGGCACTGCACAGTCCTCCAGCTGATCATGACATTGTTGTGACAACTGGCAGCAACCACACCATTGAGGCAAGCATGCAGTCATTAAGCTGTGCTTTTGAGGGGCCTGACAGCCCTTGTATCAGATTAATGTCACAACTTATTCAACATGCATCACTGTGCTGCTGCATCAATGATACGCCCAAAGGAATGCAACAGCTCCATTACATGTAGTATGCTGATCATCATTAAGCCTGGGGTGTGTTGCCCATACTACAATAGCACATGAGTCCAGTTCTCACAGTATGCAGAATTTTTTGCAGATATCATGTCTTGCAGCATTGACTCTACGTATCTGACATCGACCACCATGCCAGTATACAGCTGTGTGCATGCATGGGTAATAATAGCGCTTTTGAAAGTGCAAAGATTCTTGAAAACACCAAAATCTCATATGGATCAGATTTGAAATGCAGGCTGCATGCACAGCCCTCCAGATGCTCGGGGCCTGATGCAACTTCGTATGCTGTGCTGCAGATGATCATGTCATTACTCATGGACAAGGGTGACACCATCTTGTGTGAATCATACACCTACCCTCACATGATAGAGTCCCTGGTGATCCCAAGGGGATTCAGGGTCCAGGGGATTGAGACAGACGGGGAAGGTATCATTCCAGGGGCACTAAGCAGAGCCCTGGAGCAACATACAGCACAGGGAGGGAAGCCTCCTAGACTGTTGTACACAGTCCCTGTCGGCCAGAATCCCACAGGTGCAGCCTGCATACCTGCTGCCAGCTCTTATCTGAGTTTCAATTGGCGACACATCTGGTGCCAGCTCCTATCCGAGTTTCAACTGGCAACAAATCAAAGACTCTGATGCTATGCTGAGAACTGACATGGCTGCACCTCACAGTACTACTGTTGCAGCATGCTAAGGGAGGTGTCAACCTGCCTGGCAATGTGCAGCATGAACCGCAGCACTTGGTACACTCTTTCTGCACTGTCTTGTGCATGCATCAGCAAAAATTACTGGCAGGAGCATGGGAGTTGTGAGCAACCATGTAACACAGCAAACACATGCCCAAATGACTGCTTTGCCGTGTTCCTTGGCACATGCTTGCCACCTTGCTCAGAAGCTCTAGGCTGGTGCCTCAGACTCAGAAGGCTCTGGATCCATTTGCCTAAAGGCGTGAAGAGTTGTTGCTTCTCTTTGATCCCAACACAGAGGCACAGCTTCATGCAGTGCACAATCTCAAAACTGATCAAGGTTCACCCACCTTCTGGCTTGCAGTACAGGTGTGGTCACGCCCCTTCACAGGCGGCAGCAGATCTACGCTGTTTGCCAGAAGCATGACATCGTTATCTTAGAAGATGACCCATACTTCTACCTGCAGTTCTCAGCCAGTAGCATGGCACCACGCGGCTTGCACAACCTGGGCGCCAGCTACCTTTCTCTGGACACAGACGGCAGAGTCATCCGGCTAGACAGCTTCTCCAAGGTACAACTTGCAACATTCCATCACCGCCTGCCTGTCGACAGAATGCAAGCACAACAAAAGGCAAGCTTGTCTTGCAACCATGAGTTGAGTTTGGCCCACAGAAGGTCTGTTGTATGCTGGGATGGCAAGTGTCAGTTTTCACAGCACTGTCAAGCATGTGTATTTTGTGTTAAGTTGTGGTGTGGCAGGCAGGCAGGCAGGCAGTGTGTTCATCACTGCCTGTCTGCCCACGCAAGCATGACACAACTCACGCTTGATGCTGAGCCCTGTGATTACCAATCATGAGCTGAGCTTGGCTCACAGAAGGTCGATTGTATGCTGACATGGAAAGTGCTAGTTTCCAGCACTTTTAGCACTTTCAAGCATGTGTGTTTTGTGTCAAGCTTTGGTGCAGTCCTTGTTGGTGAGAGCATCCCTCCACAGCAGCACACATCATGCTGCTCTCAGTTCAGAGTAGTCACCACGCTCCCTGCATGCAGCATGATCACGCATGACTTTGTGAAAGATCCTTACTCAACCGCATGTAAATGGTTTTGGGCGTTTCTCAGGTCAGACTTGAACTAGGTATCACATGTTTTGTGCCTGCACTGCATGCAAGATGTCTTGCATCAAATGTGTTTCACAAAAGCTTAGTGTCTCTCACGCTACTTTCAGGTAAACACGATTCTGAATAGATCCCTGCATGAGTTCCACTCTCGTCAGCATACTAGTAATAACTCGACACAATTTCCTTGGGTTGCGCCTCAGCAGTCAAAACGATGTGACAAGCCACTTCTCCACTCGCAGAATCAGCTAGGCCAATGCGCCTATCTCTCTCATGGCAATCTGATCACTAGCAGATCCAGCTTGGCTAGGTTGACATGACGCTGTCCAGTCAGATTTACAATGCATCAACAGATGGCTTATTGCTGGGAAACTGACAGACAAAACAAGACCTCATGCGAAGGCCTTCTAAGGGCTATAAGCACCCTAGGCATTAACATTTGACCGAACGGCAACACGTTTTAGAAGGCATGAAGAATTGAAGTAAAGAGCAAATGAAGGAATGGATGAACGCAGGTGTTGGCGCCTGGGTTGAGATTAGGATGGGCAACAGCAGCGCCAGCTCTACTTGAGAAACTCATATTCCACTTGCATGGCAGCACCTTGGGACCGTGTGCGCTGTCCCAAGTGGTGGTGGCATCCCTGCTGCACCAGTGGGGACAGCAGGGCTTTGAGCAGCATGTGAAGGACATGCAGCAGGGCTACGCCCGACGGGCCCATATCCTTCATACTGCAGCAGGTCAGCTCTTCATCGGCCATCTTCTGCACAAGTATCATATGTGATGTGCAAACAAGCCGCTTTTGGGCGGTCAAATCAGCGTATCATTTGTTGTACAGAGTGTTGTGTGATGAAGCATGATACAAGCATACAAGCAATGATTCAGAGTACTGTGCAGCTTGCCATCTATGGTACATTACGATGTGCGATATACTGGAAAGCAAGGAAGATCAGATGGCTGAACAGAATGCAAGGGACTGTATATGCAGCACTACAGCTGGCGGGCCAACATGCTGTGCACAGCTGCAGCCTTTGTGCTGACATGCTCCGTACGATGGATCATGCTAACGGCATCACCTGCATAGCTTCTAATGCAGATGCAGTAGAGCTCTTCTTTGTGTGCCCCCACTTTGAACACAGCTGCAGGTCACCTTCAGTCTCATCCTTTAACAGCATCTTGAGCTTGATGAGTGCTTGACCATGACACAGGTGCACCATTGACAACAACATACCTCATCACACCTCATGCTGCAGCAGAACTAGCTCTGGCAGCTCATGTGCTGTATATTATGGTGTTTCAGCTTGAACAAATCTCACAACACAGCAGCACCAGTGGCCTCAGCACATGAGTCATCATATGTCATGCAGCAACAGCGCCAGCTTCAGCAGGTCGTATGCTGTATAGCATGGTGATTCAATTTGGAAAGATCTCACAACACAGCAGCACCTGTGGCTTCAACAAAATAGCCATCATGAGTCATATGTCATGCAGCAGCAGAGCTGCCTTTGGCGCATACATGTTGGTTGTACTTGCGTTAGATACCATTGGCTGTACCATTTATTGTACTGCATACCCTTGTGATGCAGCTCTGGTCATTGTGACACACTGATCTGTTGCAGAGGAACACTTGGCAGGTCTGGCGGAGTGGCAGGAGCCTCAAGCTGGCATGTTTGCCTGGCTGAAGCTGTGTGGAGGCATCAAGGATGCAGATGAGATTCTGGACAAGCTGAAAGAAGAGAAGGTGGTGGTGGTGCCAGGTAACATCCCCTGCAGGCCGCAAATGTGTTTGTGACTTGTCTGTCTGTCTGTCTGTCTGTCTGTCTGTGGGCACACTAATCGAAGCTTTGCTTTTTGGTGAGTACTGTGTGTTGGCATGGACAGAGTTGTCACGGAGGCAGTAGATACTGACATGATTGAGAGATGTACGCTGACAACACACGATACAACCTGCCATGGTAGCCTTTCCCTGGTGTTGCCACATGCCCAAGCATGGATTGATTGAGCTGTACACAACAACACATCATTGCAACAGGTCATTGAAGCCTTGCCTATTGCTAGCCACTTCAGCACTCTGAACGAGCACCCCATTCCAGACCAGCCATGACTACTGCAGATGCGACATGCATTCTACTTTTGACTCTGACATCCTCAGAGTCATGTTCAGCCTTATATTGTCTGGCAAATGCAGCTCATAACTTGTTCTCATTTACCCACAGGTAGGATAGCGCATTGTGAGGGGCCAAGGCCCAACTTTGCGTGTCCCTACATCAGGGTGTCATTTGCTTCAGCAACAGATGCAGATCTTGTGGAGGGGATCAGGCGACTTGCGACAGTCATTAGGAAATTTGTACAGGAGGCCTCTGCGTCACATGCCAAAGGTGTTGCTGATAGCAATGGCAACGTCAGCACACATGTAGCAGCAAGCAATGGCAATACTGAACATGGCAACACAGAGAATGGCAACACAGAGAATGGCGACAGCGAACACAGCAAAGATCGCTCTGTGCAGGAGGTAGTGCATGACAATGAACAGATGAGTCTCAATGATGCAGTCCACACAGCGGCTGACAGCCAGCCTGAGGGTTGCTGAACAGGCATTCTGTTTGTAGCGCAAATGAATGTTGATATGGTTGTGGTAATGTGTCTTTGTTATTGCTACCTATGCTGTCGTTGGACTGCAATACCTGATGCAGTTGCGTTTATGCTGGGAATGATTTTTAATGCTTTGTGTTCACTCAGAATCGTGACAGCGACCCAGTGCGGATTCATTGCGCAGGTGTACTGCTGAAAGCAAAGACAATAAGCTTGCAATAAATCCAGCTAGAGCAATGAGACTGCATCACGTGCATTGTTTGAACTACTTGTGAATAGCTGTGCATATGCCCATTGGCTGATTGGGCCACACTCACATTACAGCCATATGACCTTGTAGCTGTATTTCATTCTTCATTCTATGGACAGTCAAATAAATTTCACAACCATATTCATTAGGAGACTGTGCCATCAATGTCACAGACACAGAATAACGCCAAACGAGGTCATACAAGAATGTTTGTCCCAACCTATCCGTTGCGCATTCAAATCAACCTGACCGGGCTTGAGCTGACCTCATGGCTGGAGTAGATTGACCAGAATCTATGGCTGAAACAGGTAAACCAGAATCTATGCAGCAAAGCAATCAAATCCAAGCAGGCATCATGGCAAAGTTCATGATTCATTCATATTATCAAGGTGCGCACAAGATGCATTCATTTGGCCTTCATGGTTTTATCTAGAGCGGCCTTGCGTGCCCTCAGAGCCGCCCTGATGACATCACCTCTGGTGAACATGCCAATCAAACGCCCGGAGTCATCCACAACAGGCAGCCTCCTCACTTTCTTTTGCAGCAAGATTCTGGCTGCAGCCTCAATGTTTGTTTCTGGTCTGACCACCAAAGGATCTGGAGTCATGACATCTGAGACCCTGCAGACAGCATGACAACAAAGATTACACCTGACAGCCTATACTAATAATAACAATTTACAGGCGTTCCAGCTGATTGTTTTTGCCAGGTACCTACTAGGTGTGCCTAAACCCTAGTCCTGTGAGCCAACGTGCACTAACATGAGACGCTAAATTGCGCTACAGGGTGTGCGCTGACAACCTATGTGTGTGTGCAAGAAGAAGATTGTCGTATGCATGCCTGTGACATTTCAGCCCTGCCTTTTGGCAGCACATGGAAATGAAGTTATACCAAAGCAAGCAAAGAAAAGCAGGTGCTGTGACTGGAGTTTGAAAAAGAGTCCTGTGCTGATAGTTGACTTTTGAAAACAACAGGGAGCAACAAGCGATGCAAAGCTGTTGAACCTATAATGGGGCGTATCAGGTTTGGCCCACAAAAAGACATACGCTGGACTCATGACAATCGAATCGGTAGTTGGATTGGTAGACTGTTGGGGATGCGCAAGACAGACTGCTTTGGACACACAAGACTTGTGCCTAGCTCATCACGAGCTGGAAAGCATTATTTTTATATTTATTTATTATTTATTTTGACAGGTCAACTTGGGCACTTACTGCTTGCCAGTGTTCTTCAAAATCAGCTTCTGTACTTCGTGGAAAGCATCCCAGTCCATGTTGGCTGCTGGAAAGATGCCAGCAGCTTCCATACGCCCACTCACATTGTCCAATGTCAGCATGTCGTAGTCTGACACAACACCCACAACTTTGCCTTCTGCGTCAACTACTGGCAAGCCAGTGATTTTATGCTCCACAAGCCTTTCAAGCGCTGCATACAGAAGCAACCAAGGTCTTTCAAAGTCAGTCACTGCAGGTTGTGCAGCTCAAGTACAAATCACAGTATCCTAGGCTTCACTGCAACCAAAACAATAGCAGCTTGGCAAGACATGAACTGGATACTTCAGGCGGAGACATTGCGAGTGTGCAAGCTACGCACCATCATCTATACTTGTGTCTGGATGGCATGTGAAGACATGCTTCTTGGTCATGACATCTCCAACCTTTTCAGGCACATTCTGCAAGGTATTTCAAGTTGAAATCAGCATCTGTAGCTGCAGCTTACAGGTGCACAAAGCACATCTAAGCGGGTCTGTAAAACAGACGGTGAGAAGATTGTAGCAAGTGTGGTGACATTCATTGAATTGGCAAGCACACTAACAGCCTGAGTACAGTGAACAACAAGCCAGTAGTCACTGCGGACCTTGTCGGTATTGGCAACCTCCCGCGTTTGTGTCACGAACGCGTGCGTTCTGAGATTGCACTTGTGGGAATGTGAGGACTGCGTGGCGGGTTGTGATTGGGCAAAAGGCCGCCAGTGAGCTAGGTGCAGCAGTTGTGTTGAGTGTGGGACCAGCTGTGAAGCTGCAGTTTTCTGTGAACATCCTGTTGGATGAGCACATGACGCCGAGGAGGACAACATGCTGCAGTTCATATTGCCGTAATATCGCGGATGTAACTACACAGGTTTGTTGGCAAGCTGCTCGACCAAGGGGGTGACCAAGCTCCACTGCATGCACGTGCGGCTCACAGAAAAAGCTTTAGATTCCTTGTACCTTACAGAACCGTCAACAAACGCAAACGCAGTACACGTAGGTAACAAGCCTGGTCTGTGCGTGTGTGCGACTCACTCACACCTTGGACCTGCAGGCTACCAATGCGCCATCTCGGGACGTCCGGGTCTGACCCGACATGGCGTACTTCAGCTCCCACATACCCTTATAAGACCGCTCTCTGTTTCTGCAAAGCAGCGCAGCCCGTAACTGCGAGTGATCAACTGCATCTGTCACTCTCTTGCGACCAAAAAGTCCTTTCAAGATCTTCAGGAGCAGCTTATACTCCATGAGGTCTCGTAAACGCATGCTCCCAATATTCTCAGCCCCTCACATTGTGACGCAGTGGGTCACGAGGCAAAGTCGGTTTCACCTAAATCTGGTGCCAGTAGCCTAGAACCTCTCACCGCGCAGGTACATCGCTAGCATCCACGTGCATCACGCCTATCAAGATTTTACACTCATTTGATCCACGCGGAAGTCCTCACCGCTGCACAGCAGGCCCCTTGCTAAGCCTGTCACCAATCTGCAGCTTCTGCTTGGTCAGCCACCTAGCCTGTTCACCAAGAAGTCAGCAGCCACCAGCTCCCCTATCAGCACTATGAGACAGCAAGACACCAATGAGAACATCCATCGAACATCCAGCCTTAGTCCCTCTGGAGCCAGAGTAACACGTGCACAGCAGCCTGGTCTTCAAGAGGACATCTATGCGGGCCCAGAGGACTTATCAGTATCAGACGCTGCACATCTGCTTGAACAAAGCACTGCTGCAGCATCTGATAAGAGGCCACTGCCATCAGCTGGTGCTGACGCTGCATCAGATCTGCATGCAAACCCCAGGGAGCAAGCATCCAGCATCTCTGCTGACAAAGAGGTAATCGCCTGCCTTACAAGCAGTTTGTATTGTCCCAGTCTTGCCTGGCTCTACATGAGTGACTTCTTCCTGCTGCTTATGCATTACAACATAACAACAATAACTGCGCAGGGCTCAACTGTAGCGCATTCAGCTGTTCTTGACCCCCCGCCAGAGCTCAGCAGCATCAGAACCTCTCCACCATCAGCTTCACCACAGAATAGCGTTGCTCTTGATGACACTGGATACCCTGCTGACTTGCACAGCACTTCCAGTGCATCACGCAGTCCATCAGACGCCACTTCAGTGCTGTCAGCCCAGGACAATGGTGTGTTCCCAGGCAATGCTGCCCTTGTAAATGCACACAGTACACCAGGCACCAATGTCGCCCATCAGCAGATCTTGCTTCCCCTGAAGAGTCTGCCTTTGAACCCTGATCTTGCACCTCAGCTGCCAACAGAGACGAGCCTTGCAGTTGCACAGCTGGACTCAAGCAAGGTTGAGGACAGCACAGAGAGTACGGACCAAAGCACAGCAGATGTTGCGGCTGCCCAAATGGGGTCAGAACCTCACAGAGCAGGCCCTGGCAGTCCCATACAGGGCTCACAACCAGCTTGCAGGACTGATCAATCCCCAGAGACAGATGCAAACGAGCAAGGAAGTCCCCATGCTGGCCCAGAGCAAGCTGCAAGGCACAGTCAGTCCCCGACAGCTTCTCTTATGTATCTTGCTCATCCCCAACCTGACTCTGACGCCTGGGCAGGAGATGCAACATCCAGCCTTGGGGACTCTGCCAATGCCCAGACAGCTGCAGCACGGAGCTGTTCATCCCCAGTGGCAGGCTCTGCAGGCAGCTGCAAACCCCAAGAAGTGTCAGATTCAGACACAGGGACACAACCTGTCCCAGCGGCAAGCCCTGCCGCATCTGTCAGTCCCCAAGATGGGTCAGAATCCGATACCCAGCCAGAAGCAACCTCAGGGACAAGCTTTGCAGCCTCTGCCAGTCCCAAAGCGGCAGCAGAGATGGGTATGGGGACAGAAGCTGTCCCCGGGACCAGCCCCAGCTCCTCTGACAGTGCACAAACACAGCGACAAGGGTCCAACGCAGAGGCAAGTACCAGGGGAGTGGATGACACTGAGTCAGGGAGCAGCCCAAGGAAGCACAGGCTTGCTGTGCAGGCAGGTCAGTCATGTCATTGTTGCAAATATGGCTCCTATCAAAATTTGCTCAACGTGGCTTGCACTCATGAGATCACCAAAGATGAGGTCATTTACGACTGTACACGCACGCATTATGAGTAAATGACAGCTGAATGCTGCATGATTATGCTCAGATGTTGTGAGCAGGAGGAATGTCATATACACTGCGACAGCATGCAGAAGATGTATCTTCATTCTCAGCAATGCTGCGTTCTAGTGTAGCAACGTGCAAACCTCAAAAGTAGTGCTGTACATGCAGATGCACAAGGAAGCACGTCACAGTCATGGCGGCAGCAAAGAAAGCATGTCTTTGTTCTCAGCAATGCTGGCAAGCCGATATGGACACTGCATGGAGATGAGAATGCACTTGCCGGCCTTATGGCTGTCATCCAAGCACTCACCTCCTTTGTGCATGACAAAGGGGACACCATGCAGTCTGTCAGGTACATCTGCTGCAAGCTCTGGGCATGTTCTTCACGCCTTGCACTGCTGTCAAACACTGGCTGGTTGCTCTTGTATCTGTGTTGAGTACAGTCTGATGTACCAACTGCGTTCTGAGGTTCTAATCTATCCGAAAAAGCTGGCACTACCATTATGCTGTGCACATCATGTACTGTATAGAAGCCATCATCTTGTTGAGCGTGCCAACATACATGTTCTGCTACTGATGCAACACTGCTAATTGTATTGCCAACCTTCGTCGGTCGCTGCAAACGCAGGGGCTACTTCTGGCCCTCGGACCAATTCGCATGTTCAACCCTTGCATGCACCCACAGACTTGACACACAGACATGACATTACACACACACACTCACAGCCAGACTGACTGACACAGACAGACAGACACACAAACCTCACTGGCTGCTCCTGTACATTGCAGGGCTGGAATGCATCTCATAGTATTCCTAGAGAGGGGCCCCTTCATTTTGGTTATGGCCTCTGCTACTGGGGAACCCGAAGCAGCATTGAGATGCCAGCTAGGGCTGGTCCATGCTGAAATCCTGTCCATCCTGTCTAGCAGTGTTGACAAGATGTTTGCCAGGAATCCTAGCTATGATGCGCGGAAGCTGCTAGGTATGTCCTTGCTCGTGGTTGTTTGCTTGGCTGTGTATCTGTTTGTGCAATATCAATTATGTCAGCCATACAGTGTCTTCTCTGCATTGTGCCTCTGTGTGCATGGCTAAGAAGTGACTGCAGTGCTTCTCAATGCTCTCAGTTGCTATGCTATTCCATGCCATGCTACGCCATGCTACATCATGCAAACATTCCATGGCAATGCACAAGTCTTGATGCTGTGTAATCACTTAATTTGCTCTCCAGTGTTGCCTCTCAGTTTTGTCTTGTTTGCATTTCTGCTGCTAATATGGCAGCATGAGCAAATATTAAGCTGTTTTGGCACCATGATGCCAGGGTGTGCTTGGTCCTGAATTTCTCTGCAGCCAGTCTGGGTCATATTGACCTCCCATATTGCGTACAGTATAGTGTGCGTCTGCAGGTGCCACCAATCCGGTGCTTGGCTTCAAATCTCCTTGCAGTTGGGCCATGTCATGTTGATCTCATGTATTGCATACAGTACAGTGTGGATATGCAGGTGCCACCAATTATGTGCCTGGTCTTCTGAATTTCCTGCAGTTGGGCCAAGTCATATCAAACTCCTACATTGTTGCATGTCTGTAGGTGCCACAAATCATGTGCTGACCGCCCTTGTGGCCTCCTTTGACCATGACCCTTCTGCAATGCTGACATGCTTGGTGCCTCTGCCGTTGAAAAGCAACCTGCGGCACTGTGCTCTGATTTACCTTCAAAGCGCAATCAAGGTAATAGATCCTGCAAGCTATCTGAACCCATGTCGTCTTGTTCTCAATGGCTGTCATGATATATGCTGGTGACATGCTTGGCTGACAAAAGACCTGCAGCCACAACATCTGTCATGATGATGAGTGATGCACTGCATAGTGCAGAAGCTTTGTGTGAAGTTCTGCTGGTTCAGATTGAAGTTGAACTTGAGTATCTGTGTGCCCATGCCCAGTCTGGTAGAAGTGCTCAAACAATGCTCCCAAGGTAGAAAGCTTGGTATGAGTCCCAAGGCATTTCTGAGTCTGGACTCCTATCATACACAAGCATGCTCTAATTATCATGATGTTTCTTGTCCCCAAGACAGATTCAGATGACTCATTGGAAAAAAGCTTTGCATGATAAACACAAACTAGGCCAGCCACAGCAAGACTCACGTTCACATAATGACTGATGCACTGCAGAGTGCAGGAGCATTGTTTGGAGTGCTGCTGACCCAGAAGGCCATTGTAGCCGTGGCCCAGTCCAGGGCCCACGTGCTGCACCCACATGACCTGCTGCTGCTGGCAAACCTAGTCCGCTCCAATGAGTCATTTAAGCAAGCACAGACCTTCACACCAGTGTGCCTGCCCCACTTCAACTCAGCAGCGTTCCTGCACGCCTATGTGCAGTATCTACATGTGGTAAGGAGAACACCTATCATCACTGCATGATGTACATCAGGCGTGCAACATTGATGTGCATAGTAAGAGCTTGATGAATGACAGTGTGCGGGTTTTGCACAACATGATGCCTTCTGGCCTGAGATCTTGCAGCTTACATTATGCACTGCACAGGAGGGTTTGTACTTGTATGTCAGGAACAGATTGCAGACAGTGCTGAGAGAGGTCTACACCGCTCGGCCACCATGACAGGCGCCTCCTGGAGCTCAGAAAATCGTTTGCAACCATGCTTCATATACTTACGCCCCACTGTTCACTGCCAGATCCTGCAGTAGGCTAGCTCTTCATACATGCTGACTCCATGCATTGCTGACTTCACTTTTTATATACACTGATTCCATGCATTGCTCACTTCACAGTTCATATACACTGACTCCACGCGTTGCTCAATTCACAGTCCGGTGGTGTTTGCTTGGTGCTGCTGTCCTCTCAAGCCGAGTCCTTCTTCAAGCTAGCTGATGCTGCCCAGCAGGTCCACCGCCAGCTCAAACAACCAGGCGTGCTCCAGGTACCCTCTCATGCACTCATGCTACTCAATCCTGGCTTGTTGCATGCACTCATGCTACTTTCAATCCTGGTTTGTTGCATGCACTTATGTGACTCAATTCTGGCTTGTTGCATGGGTGATAGCTTTGTATTGAGTAGCGCCCATCTGACGCACAAAGCTGCTCAGATTTAATGTCAAGGCAAGTACTCAGAGGCGCTGCAGGGCTTCTAGAATGCCATCATAGGCCATGCCTGCTTGATGTCACATGTGTTGTGCTCTCTCACCAAGTACATGCATGCAGCCAAAGACCAATCACAACATTTTCTCACTGGGCAATACCCTCTGCATTTGACTTTGCAGTTTCATTATTTTCCTGGTGCAGGGAACGCTGAACGGAATTTGCTAGATAGTGGTAAATTAGTCAAGATAGTTCTGAAACTTTGGGCTGCCATCATCATATCAGAACACAGGAACAATAGTGGCTTGCGGTCTCAAATTTCTATCTTTGCACGAGCTTACTGCTTGTGCCAATCACATGCCAATGGTCGGGTTGTGGGTACAGGCAATCGTTAGTGTGACAGAGCATGAGACTGGTGGGGGCTTGTTGAGCATTGCAGATCTGCCCCCTCAGTGTGGCGGGGGCCAGGTTGGGGTGACCCCGCTTCTCCACTTCCTATACAAGTCCCCAACGCGTGGGCAAGTCATCATGCCTGCCTTTGACGCCCCTTTGGACAGGCACGATTTGCGGCTGGTGAGCACCTGCCAGTTTGCATGCCAAAATTGTGATTGCATGGCAGGTAATCTTATTTACAAAACTCATGTGCACCTCCTCGCATCAGGAGCATCTCAGGACTGTACATTACTAACCCTCAAGAAGACAGGTGCTGAATCGAAAATCCGGGCACAACCTGTTTTCATGGATGAGAAAATCTGTGCAAAAACATGCCACGCATTAATGTTCACAGCCACAGTGCTCAAAATGATTTGCATCAAGCCTCAGGCTGAGGCTTGCAGTGGTGTCTTTCAACAAATGCAAGATCATGCCGCAGGCGGCCATGCAGAGGTATGCTATTGTCCATGCCGCAATGACACAGAAAGCTGGACCCAGCAGTAGCAGCTCCAGAAAAGGATCAGCAGCAACTGCGTCCTATGGCAGTTTGCCCCCTCAGCAATCCTTGCAGCAGCAAGTGCATTGGCGCTCTGACGGCAGCATGTCAGCATTGGCGTATGCTGGTCCTGAGTATGAACTGTATGCTCTGTTTGATGCAATGACTGACAAAGACACAGCAACACGGATGTGTCAAAGGTTGAGCGTATGGATTAAGAGTCAGCAGGCTTATCTTTTCATGCCGTTGTAGTTTGTAGCTATGTACGCAAACCCATGATCAATGTGTGAGTTGCATGTGCCACTCAGGTTTCATACAACTAATGGGGCAGATTCATCTTGTGAACCGCTTTTGTTTTCTGCAAGGCTACTTGCAGTGCAGTTGTTTTCCTTTTCCCACAAAGAGTGTGTTTCCCGCTCAATTGAGCTTTTGCATGTTGCGGCTTGGGTGCCCTTCTGATTAAGCTGGATGCAAGGGCATGTTTCACCATTGTTCTGTCAGGACTTCCCTGTACAGGATGTGTCTGGATCAGCTGAGCTGCAATCTGACATGTGTAGAATGAACCATGTGCTATGCAAGCACTGACAGACATGCTGGTCCTATGCACCTTTCAGGCCTAGTTTCAGCATGCTTGTTGTTCTCTTGTTATTCAAGATGCCGAACCCTACTGTATATTTGAGCTGGCTGTACTCATGACCCCTACATTTGGGATGCCTGCACTAGTGCTGTCGAGATACACTTTTCTGTTGGCAAAATTGACTGATAAACAGACTGTGCACAGGCGTGTGATACGGTTTGTGCGTAGCAACGCATCTACGTATTTGAAAAGGCAAGCATGTACAGAGAAAGGGGCTGCTAGCTATGGGAAGCCACTTCTGCAACGTTGCCAGAAATCACGAATTTCAAACTTTTCTAATATGGATAGGCAATATGAAAATGCTCTGCTGGCAATGAGTTCCATGTGCTAGGAAAATCAGCTTGTCTTCCTAAACTTTAGGACTGCAAGCATACATGCCCTATACACCTGGGTAGGCTTATTACATTTTGAGAACATCGACGGATATCCACCTATTGTAGATGCAAAGCAGCTTGAAGGTCAGAAAGCAAACTTCGAGCAAAAAAAGCATATTTACAGGTACCGCACACGAGAAGAGAGATTGGTATACATATCTGGCAATTGTCCACAGAGCCTCGCAGACATATGGCATATTGTACAATAGTACTGAAATGGTGCTCAAAGTGATGCTGTTGAGCTACATGCACTGTCAATTCAAACAATCATTACTTGCTTGAGTTCTACAACACAGGCAGGGAAGGGTGTGCAATTTCAGTAATTGGGTGAAGGTCTGTTGCAGCAACTTTCTGAATGAAGCGATGCTCTCTTGTCCCGCAGACTGGCTATGAATTTCAGTCAAAACTCCTCAGCAAACTTCATGATTTCCGCCTCATGCTCCCAGGCCGCGCGCTCCTCATCAGAGTCTGGTATGTACTCATCACCCTGCTCCTCTTCAGATTCATCCTCAGAGCCTGCTGCAGGTGCCATTAAGGGATCAGAAGAAAGGCCCGCTGCAGAGGTGGGTGCAGGGGCAGCTGGGCCGGCCATGGGTGCATGTGTGATCCCACCCAGCTGTGTCTTGACATTACTTGCTCTCATGCACTCCTGCAGACAAACAGCACATACTCTTGTCAACACTCTCTACAGTGAGATGTTGCCACAGATACAGCTTGCTCACATATGAGGCAGACAAGATGAGCATCACGACAATCTTCATGAGCAGTAGTCTCACATATTCCGACAAACTCCAGTCAGTGAGCTCCCAGTCAGGCAATGATGCAAGTGGCATCCAATCAGCTGATGACATTGTGCTCAGACACCATACGTTACACACTTCAGCTGATTTTGACGAGCCTCACAAGTGACAAGATCTGCAGATATGGTGCCATATACCTTCTCTTCTTCATTTGCAGCCAAGAAGATCTTGTTCCAGGTTTTTGGCGAGATGAAGCCAAATTTCTCCATCCCAAGGTCTGCATTTAACAGAAGCAGTGTCAGCATAGCTCTGTGTATCAATGAGTCATTCAAAAGCTGAATTTCAGGAGTCAGCACAATTTGCAGCTGTGCAAAAAGACGTGGTGCGGATGCAGCAAGTGACATGCCTTGGCTTAGCAAAGTAGACTAATGGACGCAGCGGAGCCTGACATGACCAACAGGTAGAACTTTCCCACCATCTATGTTGCTGCCTCCACATTTCCCAGTCAAGTCCAACAGCATTTTACCCCATGCAGCGCCTGGGGTGTTGCCTTGCCACTTATTGTCGCTTGCATCTATCACCTGCAGACAAGCCATAACGAAGCTTTGTCCGTATGTCATTCGACATAGGAGACCATGTTGTTGTGAGCTACATAAGTAATGGTGCCAGTCAAACATTACAGCACAGACAGTGCACCACACAATATGCAAACACGTAGGATGTTTGCATACTATGTTGTTGAACGGATGCAACCACCTCTGATCTGACAGGTTACAGCTCATTGAGCTTGACAAGCTGAATGCATACGTTGCAGGACAACATGAGGCCAGGCATCCAAATGCATCTCAGTCCATTTTACCCAGTCATCAACGGTTACGACAGCAATGACAAAATGGAGTGTGATCAGTTGAGTGTGCGCTACTTGCCTCAAATAACGGAAGCACAAGACCTGTTGTGTCAGAGGACGCGACACGACAGGTAAAAGGTTGGTGTTGATGCTTCACCACACGCTCGTAACCCTTGGCAAAGGGGAGCACGCCAATCTTGGAGAACATTGACCAGGTAGCCTTCTCTGGAAGAAGTCGGATTTCCTCCCGGGTTCCAAGGTTTTTGATGCCCCCCCCTGTAGCAAGCATTGCAGTTGCACACTCAAAGATTGCATCAGTGCTAGTAGTCATAGAGTGATGTACTCACGCTGACAAGCCTGGGCTAGATGTGCAAAGCACACAGCACATAGAAGCGCAGCAAGCTGCTGCAGCAATCAACGTGAGCAATGTAACTGTAGCATTGCCAGTAAAGCATGTTGTTGAATGTTTCAAGCGCTGATGCACAATCACATCATCAAGACTTTTGTGTACTGCACTGCCACAAACTCAAGTCAAGGGGAATTCTGTTACTTGGAGGTTCTGGCGCAGTAAGCCTGGTGGCTGCAACCCCACCGCCCCGGGGTCCCAAGGACCGACCTCGGCCACGGGGAATGTGCCCAGCCCTGGTCAACCTGTGGCCACGTGGTCCTCTTGCATGGCCCTGTCTGGCATTGACTGTTCTGCCAGCAGCCAACCCCCTGTCGCCCAGTGATGCCTGCACCACCATGCAGCCATGTGAGTACTATTTTAAGGAGAGGAAGAAATTTGTACAAAAGGCAACAAGCTGTACAACTTGCAGAGTGCATGCAGGGTGCAGCACAACATGGAAGGGTAGGCTGTAGCAAAGTTTCGGATGCAAATGTGCAGCAAGCAACGACTCTTGTGATATGATGTAAAAGGTGCGCAGCAGGTGAAATAGCGCGAAGAAGCAGGTGCAAGGGTGGCAACAAGCTTGCCATGCTGCCGAAGGTGAGGGTAGGCACTGCAGATAGAGACATAAACGCGACTCTATGTTAAGCAAACTCACCCTCGGGTGCCAGCTGCAGCTGCCTCCCTTGGCACACCGCCTTCTGCAGCAGAGTGACCGCACTTTAACAGGAAGTAAAAGACGCTTGCGAACGTACGCAGAAAAGAGAATACTCTGTCGCTTGTTAAAGACTCGCAAGATGTAACCCACGACCCAATCTTTCAGCTACCGGTAAGTATGGCATCATGATCAGGTGCATATTGGTCTTTCATCATCGATATCGTGATCAGAATCTTGTAATGACAGGAAATGATGCCAAGCAAAGCAGTGACGAGACTCTGGAAAGTGCTGTGCCTGTCGTTGGCCGCGGTGGTAGCCGAGAAGGCGCTGCGCCTTGAAGGCGATGGGACTCGCGATCGCGGGCCAGCGCTGTGACCTGCTGTCCAGGAGCACAAGTAGCTCGCCCACTTCTAGCCAGGCCTGTCGGCGTTTCGCCTGCTTGCCCCTGATGCAATGCACAAAACATTTATGCCAACAAAAAATTGCAACAACTGAACAACAGACGTATCTGCCACAGCATAGCTGTTTTGGGTTTGGAAACAGCTCTCGAGCATCGCATAAATACAGTGCTAGCACACGACCGGCATACCGCAGGGACGGCCAATTTGCCCAGCTGCTGTCGCACAAATCAATGGCTCATATAGAACGAGTTGCAGTCACTCACTAAGCTATAAAGCCGGCAAAGGTAGACGGCAAAATACTGGGCATGCGCAAATGCATGGTCGAGGATCACCATGGAAGGCCACTAAGTAGTATACTGTGAGAGCTTGTACACGCTGCGCGGGGTGGTGGTGTAGCTAGTAGCGCCTAGTGCAAAAACCATCTCGGACTCGACAGTTGTGAGCTGGCTTACCTGAACACTTGTGACACCGGTGGTACCAGCCTGGCCAGACAAGACTGCAGCTGCGTGCGCAAGTCCAGCCTGAACCCGCCCAAGCTGCTCTCTGGGCATGCCTTGCGACATCTTGGAAGCCTGTACGCATGTTATTTTGTGATGGTGCACGTTGTTATGATTTTTGAGTACTCGTCTAGATCTGCTGCTGCAAGCTCAAGCTTGAGACCGATGTTGTGTTTGATCAGAGCATGCTTGCGCAAGCCCCGGCAAGTCATGATCATGATCAGCGCTGTATCTGAAACAATAAATGTCAAGAAAATCCGGGTTGCAGTTTGACCACTGCGTGCAGAGTTGCACGAAAGTCGAGACACAGCTCATGTGTTGCAACTCGATGGTACTTTACAGCAAATTTGGCGTCAACCTCACCTTGTGTCACGTTAACAGCACACGAACTACGTCCGATGTGGTGAAACGTGAACTATATGGCAGCGGTGTGTGATGCGTCGAAAGTCGAGCAACACTACTTTGCAAAGCCAACCAGCTTCTACTCGCAAACTTGCTTAATCGGTCACACACCGTACTTTATACATACCCTAACCCGGTTCGATGCATCGGTTCGAGCAAACCGTTACGGTACGGCACCGTAACACCGCTACCGCTGCGACCGCAGCTAGCAAACTGCAAGCCTTGACTTTGACATTGCGCTACGCCACGGCGCGCTCAAGCTGTCCGATTGCTTCAGTAGTGCCACAGCGAGATGACCCAAGCCTGTGCGGGACTGCAACACTGAGCTGAGCGTACCTGGCCACTGTGACCTGGTTAGCATTGTCCTACCTGCTAGGAACAACGTGTACCGCAACTGGGCGTCATATATATACCGCTCAGTTGATGTGTTTGTCACCTGAACCCTAACCGCGTCAGCCTGCCATCAACCTTTGCTCACACGTTGCTCTGGTGTCTGGAATTAGTCAGCTGCACTCAATGCCATGGCCTCCTGCTGTAATGTGCATCTCGGCAGGGAACAAATGGCTGGGCAACCACAGCATAATCATGTTCACACACAACCTGATGACATGCGTTTCGGTGAGCGGCTTGACAACTTGCAGCTGGCTTGACCAGCGACATACCTGTGACAGTCCATACTTTCTGTGCAGAGGACTTGATCGAGCAGGAAAGCATATTTTCTGATGAAAAGATACTAGAGGGTATGCATAGCACCCTGTGCATGCAATGCACAAGCACTGACTACTGCCCTACTCAATGCGATGCGCTTGTTGCTGTGTTTGCACAAACAAGATGGTTTCTGTGCCTGCAGCATGGTCACATGAAGTTGACCTGGAGATTTTTGGAGAAGACATCACTAAGCCTGGTATGCATGTTGGGCGCTGTTGTGACACCCCTAAATTTCTGCAGGATGCCTGCAACATGTGATAACCACTGAGGCTCCATGATGAAATGAGTAGCCAAAACCTACCCCACTTGTCTGTCATCACCTTCCCTTCCATCCATATGCCATGTTGCTTGCAGATGGACCCTGCCTTATAACCAAGGCACTGTGCAAAGGCGACACCTTGCGTGTGCCTGTGGCGCTGGATGTCATTGACAAGATTGTGCAGGTCCAGCATGTCAAGAATCCTGCTGGCAGACAGGCCACAGCGTCTATGCAGTGGCGCAGCAATTATGCTGACATGCTTATGCCACTGCTGCGTCTGTTGGCAAGATGGAAGAAGATGGACGGTAGATATGCACCATCCATTAAGTGTCACAGCAAGGATGGATTTGCCAAGACTGTGGACTTGACCAGACCACCAGGTCTGTTGACAATATATGGCAATAGAATGTTTGTGACATCACTTTGCAGATCAGCATGTCTTGACATAATGGCAGTGCATATCAGCTTGCATTGCCTCCTTGTGCATTCGTTTTTTGGCTACCATTTATGATTATGTGTTCACATGCAAATGCATGTCAGTGTGTCTAATTTCTGTCATTGCATGTCATATTCTGACTGACATGCACATGCATTTATTGTCACTTTTGCCTGACTGTGACACGTTCTGCAGTGGAAATGGACCCACGTGATGCAATGAAGCGTGGACAGCTCAGCTTTTCTGCTACGATGTACTGTGCAGCTGTCAAGTATGGCTGCACCTCTGGTCTCAGACTTGGATGCCATGTGGCTGAGATCATCAGTCCAATCCATCACAAGGGTGGTCGGGCCTATGCCAACATGTATTTTGCCTTTAGCAATGGCACAGCATATGACAGCCGTGGCAGATGGCGCCTCAAAGTCCCAGACTTCACACAGCCTTCCCAGTGCAGCTGCAACACCTTTCATGAAGACTTGCAGAAGCTGACTCCAGAAGCCAGCTTGGACTTCGGCAAGCTGCGAAAGAGGGAGTTTGCAGCTGCGCTGAAGGTGTACTCTGGCAAAACTGGCTTAGTTGATGCAAAGGCCACCATGGACCACATCAGACAGAAAGCTCATGCGTCAGGCTTGAACAAAAGTGGCGCTCTGGCCACTGACAGCAAGGCCAATAAGCTTGCTGCCATGGCCAAGCAGATCAAGTATGGTGTAGGGGAACCTCCAGAGGTAGTCTTTGCCAAGCGTCAAAAGAAAATGACAGCAGCCTTGCAACTTCAGAACGACCAAGACAAACTGGGAGTGGAGGTACAATTCGCTCATTTGGCAAAGCCTGTGTTTTGCATTTGTCTTGCATGCGGGTATGACACGGTGATTGCATGACCAACAGTGAGTGCCTCCTCTCACTATAATAAGTCATCAGTTTTATCCTAAGCCTGTGTCTGCATGCGCAGGCAAGCCACCACGGGCGTATGTTGCCTCCTACTATAGTGCTAGACGAGACAACCCATGTACAACCCAGCCCGTTGGCTGGCTGTTTTCTAGCTTACACAGATTGTGCAATTGCTGCAGACCATATAGCGACATGTGACTGAACGGTGTGCTGTGCAATCCCTATCATATCAATGTCCATCAGAGTTGGCACATCTGGGTGTCAGGCCGCCTGCAGTATAGTCACAGCATGAACGTGGTGCTAGGCTGTTTGCTGCCAATGACACTCCTGCTAGTCTAGCATATCTGTACAGGGGGCTCACCCCTGTCCACCGCTCCTGCTTTAGCAAATCTACACAATTGTGCAAGAAACTACTGTTTTGGACCATGCAGACAAGTTGGGCCCTACAGCCGTGCAGCCAAGGGAGCTCAAGCAACTTGCCCTTTGCATGTTTGCCTATGCAGCCTGGACTTGCAACTTGCAACTCACCGACTCTTGATACAGGTAAGCCTCCAGCAACAAGGACATTGTCTTGCTTTTGTCAGAGGCTGCTCAGACCAAAGCTATGCTTATGCAAATTATCAGTCTTGATGTCTTGAGCGCATGCCACTTCAGCAAATAAGGACCTGCATGCATTTGAAATGCAGGAGGACACTACACGCAAGTGGCAGGCTTGCTCAACCAGCCCGTCTTGAGCCTCTCTACATTAGCTGAACTGCCAGATGTGGATGACCCCATGAGCTGTGGATGCTCCACATTGGTACGTGGCTTATATGCATGCCTGTCGTCTGTACGTGCACTTTTGCCTTCCCATTGAGAACTGCACAGTCTTTCTTGTCTGCTGAAAATGGTGAAGTTAGGCCTTGGTGTTTGATTATAGGTCTAAGCACTGTATTGCAGCTTGCTCTATGTTGCGTCTGCTCAGGCAGTCTTCTTGATTGCATCGGTTTTTGGCTACAAATTGCGCTGACACTCAGCAATCGTGCAAGAGCCCAATCCGACAGTGCCAGCATTGTTATTTTGGATGGAATGGATGGAATCCTAACATCCTTTGTCTGTGGCAAGATGTATGTATGCCAGACTTGTGCAAGACGCTGAGGATTTTGCTTGTCGCTCATTGCTCCTTTAAGTTCCGACTGTATGAATACATTTGTCCAGCAGCAGACTACTCTTTTGTGCACAATCTGAAAGCATGCTTAGCTTATTTGACACGAGCTGTTGCAACAGAATGCTGAACATTCTAAAATGTTCATTGCTTTTGTTGATTTGTCCTTTTGTCGATGCTGTTGACCAGATGAATCCTGAAGCATTGGAATCATACTATCAAATGCTCATATTCTTACTGATTTGCAGGGTGGCTGGCCAGAAGAGATTGACAGCGGTCTGGGTAGACTCCTAGCAGTTGCGCCAAGAGCTGAACCAGATGGTGACAGCGACATCAGTTATTTTGATCTTCCTGAGCTTGTGTCGAGCGATGAGGAAGACGAAGACGAAGCTATCTTAGAAATGCCAGTCTCTGATCATGCGTCGCCTGGCGATGTGGTGAAAGGTATCAGCAAAAGGATACAAGCTGGAATGGACCAGCGTCATGGCATGGAGCAGACTGAAGCTTGGAGTCGCTTTAACATCCTCGAGGCCCAATGTCAAATAACAATTTTGATGGTATAGTTGCAAAAGCAGTGCAATTACTAATCTTTGCAGTATGCTGCTAAACGTTGTATACTTGTTACGAATGATTACTTGAACTGATACAAGATTGGTTACATGATGCAGATTTCCATGCATCTGACAGAAACCCTTCAAAGGAACCGTTCGGCCTCTCAGAATCCGCAGACCATGTTTGACCTCCCACTGCAGGTCAGCACCTCTGTGACTGCTTATTCACGATGTTGCCTGCAACATGCACATGTTAGGGAATGACCGCTGTTTGCAGTACATTGGACATGGCCAATCCAACAGACAGTTGCTGTAATGCAGCTACAGCATTTGATCTTGTCTCTGAGTAGAGAGCTGCTGGCAGCTCATGCATGTGCCAAACGCATTGGTGAGTCCCAGCAGGCCAGCAGGCCTGCAAGTCTGAAGTTCTCTGTAGTGATGTCTAGTAGGGGTTAGGATAAACAGCATCCTCCGTGTTGCTTCATGGTTACAGCTGTTCAGCAGTGTGTTGGTGCCCTCAGGTCGGTGAACATCTTGGATATGGAGACCAAGAAGTTATACCTGATGATTTTGATGCATTTCCAACTTCCATGCAGTGGTAACTGACATGCAAATCTAGGTAGACGAAGAAGTCAAGATTGTCGTTAGATTTTCACAAGGACACACAACCAAGCAAGAAGCTTGGCAGGCAGGCAGGCAGAGACAGAAAAGCCAGAAGGTTAAAGAAGATGTTTGAATAGCTGCTGCCTGTTCAGCAACTGCAGTCATGGTTCTCTTGCCAGAATCATGGACAGTGTACTGAAATTGTTGTTGCACAGTGTTTGTCTGAAATGGAGGGTCGATCCAGGTGCACGTTAACATCTCTCTATGTTCAAGCATCTTCATTTGGAATCATGCTCTGTGACCACATGCATGCACAGCTGTACATTTGTGTATTTGAACAATTTTGGTAATCTGACTTACTCGTCATGGTCTTGTATATTATGGGATAGTTTTCAAGTCAACGCTTGAGATTTCAATCAAAACGTAGGTAACTTTGATCAGCTCAACAGCTGTTCATGTTAGACACCCAACAGTTGGCCCACTCAACCCCTGCGTCTGCGTCAAGTGAATTGAAAGGGGAGCCCCTCATATAGTAAGTAGACAGCAATATTGTGCAATTGCAAATGTCAGCACTGCGCAGTCTGCACTGTCCTTCTGAGATTGTCCAGCAGCAGGGTGTGTGGTGCTCTTTGTGTTCAGACACTTGCTCATAACATGCTCACAACGTGTGATTAGTATAGATGACAGTCTGTCATGTTTGCTACTACCAAAAAAAGGTCTTATACCTCTTTCATGCTGCACAACTACCATGTCAAGACTAAGACGATTTGCATGAATTGCCGCCCCTGGCCAAGGCTTGCAGTAGTGTTTTCTAGTAATGGCAACATCATATTGCAGACTGGCATGCAGAGGTATGCTATCGTCCATGCTGCAATGACCATCACACAGAAAGCTGGACTCAGCAGAAGCGGCTCCAGAGCAGGATTAGCAGCAAATGCTTCCTATACCAGTTAGCAGTCCTTGCAGCAGCAAGTCCATTGGTGCTCAGACGGCAGCTTGTCAGCATTGGCGTATGCTGGTCCTGAGCATGAACTGTATGCTCTGTTTGACCCAATAACCGATAAAGACACAGCAACACGGACGTGCCAAAGATTGAGTGTGTGAATCAAGGGTCAGCAGTCTGACCTGTTTATGCCACTGTAATTATTGTTTGCAAATTTCAAGTAGGATCAGCGTATGAGGATGCTTTCAGTTGTCAGTGCCTGGCGATTTAGTTGTGTAGCTGACCACCAAGGGAGCAAGAGACAGTGCTAACAGCAGATCTGCATGTGCACAAAGTGAACCTGAACAGCAAAAGCACGACAACCTGTGTGGCAATTTGTTGAGGTCATAGGGAGTTGATAGTATCACACCAAAGTCAGTGTCGGACACGACAAGCAAATAAGCTGTTCTTTTGGCCCTGAGTTGGCCCCGATCTACTTGCAATGCTCATATTGAAACTACTGGAGTTGTTAGACTGCAGGCAGCTTGATCCGCAGCGTATGGCACACCAAACAACACGCTGGTTGGTAAGCTGCTGGAGTTGGATCTATAAGGCTTCGGTCGACGCAGCGTTACAAATCAAGCAGCGCACGCAGTTGGTCTGATCTGGTGAGCAGCGGTAGAATTGTGAAGCCGTCCCCTAGGGCCACCGACACCACAAGCAGTCCTGCGCGCCTTACCTTACATGATGTGACTCAGCTCATCGCAAAGCGCATCGGACACTTCCTTGCGGGCCCGTGAAACGATGGCAAATCGTACACGTGCGTGCATATTTTTACGTCATCATGACAGTGGACATCGGGGTTTCGCATCGAGCCTGGCACACCTTCCGCTCAAGAAATAAGCTCCGTGAGATTGAAGATGGCTGAGCATAACGAGCCTTGCTGTGTCGGTACAGTCAAGGATGGGGAGCTGCAAGGCGTGTCAAAGCAGATCGGAGATCTGGAGACGTATGTCGTCGGCCCATCAACGGCAGGAACGCCGGCGGTGCTTCTCCTTCCGGATGCCTTCGGCTTTGGTATCCCCAACAACAAGTCAGCGCTTGCTCAGTAACCGGCTTGAGGCTTTGAAAGCCACTATGTGCTGCGTTTGACCGGCTGGCTGCAGGGCTCACAGCGGTCCCGCACCTGCAGGTTGTACGCTGATCACTTGGCAAGGCATGGCTTCTTGGTGGCAGTACCTGACATTTTCCACGGCGATCCATGGAAGAAAGACGCCGACTTCAGCAACTTTATGCCCTGGAAGGCTAAACACGATGTTGATCACCAGATGAAGGAGCTGAACATACTGCTTGAAGAGTTTCACCTTCTTTACAAGCCTAAGTCTGTTTGCTGCATTGGCTTCTGCTGGGGTGGCAGGCACTCTACATTACTGGCTGGAACAGACAAAGTTTCAGCTGCTGTGGTGGCCCATGGCTCCTTTGTTACACAGGACATTGTGACAGATGTGAAGAAACCAATCCTCTTCTTGTTTGCAGATCAGGCAAGCGTCGCACTTGTGGTCAAAAGCATTTCTGGGTGACATCTTTGTGTCTTTCTATGCTTTTGCATCACTTGCTCTGCATGTTGGCTTGACAACCGCCATGTATTATTTGCTTTATGTAAGCGCAGTCAGACAACAGAAAAGTATTTTGGAATCAGCACTCCATATCACCCACATTGTTATCTGCGGACAAAAGACTTGTATTGCATGTTGCAGGACAGGCAGATCCCTGAGGAACTGAGACTTACCATTGATGATATCATCAGCAAGAAGCCCTTCCCAACAAAGGGCAAGTTTTACCCTGGCTGTGAGCATGGGTGGGCCCTCAGGGGTGATGACTCTGACCCCAAAATCAAAAAAGAAGCAGCAGATGCTTTCTCAGAGGCTGTGTCCTGGTTCAATGCACATGGCTAGCAAGGAAAGCGATCATCGTGACAGTCCTGCATGCAAGTGGGGCGCCCAGGCTGCTACTATGTGGATTTGTCAACTTCATCAGCTGCAGATCACACTTCACAACACATGTGGGAATATAAGTTGGGGTTTCGCAGCTTGTTTGCATGTGTACGAGGCCTCCATCAGGTTTCCCAGCAGCATGTTGTGATGTGTGTGCACGATGTGAAAGTTTCACACTCCAATTTTGCAGGAGTGCTATAACTTGACACCAGCCCATTTAGACATGTTGAGATTTTGCTATTGTACCAACAGCACATCTGCAGCTGCAAGTGTTATTTCTTGAATCTGTGTCAACATGTATTTGGGGCAGCCACTTCAAAATTGATACATGCAAACAGGCTGTGTCTCAAGCCTACTTGAGGCAACGTACTTGCTTTATTTATACTGATCCCCACCTGTGTTTTCGTCAGGGTCTGGTCACCCTTCACGTGTTGTGGTGTCATGCAATAGTGTATGTAATGTGTATGAATTCATTTCGAAATGCTGGATGTTGAGTAGTAAAAAGGGCCCCAGCCATTGTCATGCGTGACCCCAGTCAGCAGCAAATTGATTATGCCTAATAGCTTGATAATTTTTGAGGTTGAAGGCCAGCAAAATATATATGCACGCTCAGTGGCCTCACAACATGTTAACAAGTTTGGTCTGCCTGTTCTGCCCCCATTCCCTTTATGGCAATGGTACGCCCGCTCAGGTACCACAACATGACGACCAGCAAAGTCCGTGATGCCGTACACTTCAAATTATTTCAAGTTTCCGTGCGGAGTGCGGCACCATTTAGCACCAGCAGTTTTTGTCTACCTCTTGGTGTACATGAGATCAGGAACTGCCACAGGACCTTCGGGCTCAGTGCATGCTGTTACAACAGCCCTGATGAGCTGACATGATGGGATCATAACAACCAGTGCAAAGCACACAGAGGTGCAGCTATGCCTGAAACTGCAAATACTCCATTGTCCAAGCCAGCACCTCTGATGAGAACAGCTATTGAGGATGCCTGATAGGAAGCTGCAATGTACGTATATATGTAAAGATCAACACAGACTGCAACAGCCTTACAACCAAAACTGTAGGGTGTCATGACAGCATCCAAGAATCATAGACGCCAAACTCAACCCATAGCCTTCTTGAAGAATTCAGGCTCTTGCTTATCATCAAGCTGTAGCAGACTGTCACACATACGATGACAGTGCAGCGTCCTTATCACGTAATGGTTGACGTGGTGACTCATGTGGATTCCAGGGCGACTCCTCAGATCTGGGAGAATCTAGAAATGCCCCTGCAGACCTGACTCGATGCTTCAGAGGCTCATTGGGCTGATGACTAGCCTGCACCATGCAGTCAGTTGATCAGTGATATGCGTACCTCAGATTTGTGCCACAGACTCAGTCATTTGGTTTATCTTTTGGATCATGCATGCCCTCAAGCCTCCTAGGTACTCATCGTTGACAGGATGTTGAGGCAGCAGGTTCCATGTTAAACAAACTTTGACAAGGATGCCTCATGTGACTGCATGCAGCATGCTGGCAGATCACACAGGAACTCATTGTGTTGACATTGTACAATCTATACTGACAGCAGGAGGTGCTTACAGGTCCCTGCAGCATCTGTGCCTCTTCGTCATCATCGTCTTCAGGGTGCAGGGTACCATCAGGGGCAGTGATGTAAGGGGGGTCAGGGATGGGGGACCCTGCTGGTGTCAAGGCCATGTCAGCTTCTGCCCTTGCCATAGCCCGCCTGCATGATTCACACATGTCTCTCTCTTGGCTGAGGAATCAAAATAAGGACAAGCTCCTCAGCAAAAGTGAGGGGATGAAGGCTTAAACACAAGTCTGACACAGTAGGCGGAGGGCTGGAGTTTTGGGGGGTAAGGAGAGCTCAGAGTATTTCTGAGGCTGCAGTCAGGATGTGGACCGAAAAATGAAGCCTTGATGGGCAGCGCAGCATCACTCATTGCAAGCAGGGAACCGATACCTTTTGAGCTGCATGAACAATGTACTGACATATGTTTTTACATAGTTCAGCTGCAGCCATGCGCATCATATGTATGAATGACTCTGCAAGGAAACCAATAACCACAGCCAGCATGCAAGTCCTGGGAAGCGTGCAGCAACTGACCAAGCAGCACTTTGTGTGCTGCTAACCAGCCTGTTGCAAAATTACCACTCCACAGCTGGCCCAAATAGTGTACATAGCAGCAGCAGAGGTAGTACACAAGTTTGGTGTTCTCACTACAAGGTTGCTCACCCTCCCCAACACAACCCTCACAGAAGAGCCATGACTCATGCATGGTCATACCTGACTACAAAGGTGGACCATGTGACAGCGGCCAGCATGAAGAAGACTGTGACGCCCACCAGGATGTAAGTCACCTTGCCTGAAGGCCCAGCCTTGCCGCTGGCTATCTGAGAAATGTTCTCGGACAGGGAGCCGAAGTAGCACACAATGCAGCACTCTGGTATGATCCCTGCAGCAGGTATGCCCTGGCAGTCAAGAAAGGAAAGGCAAAGGCAATGTAGGCATTTGTAACAGCTAAGTGAAGCATGTTGCTAATGTGTCACAAGAATGATTCACTAGGTGCGTCTGCACTGCATGGCTGCAGACATGGTCTCAGACAATCACCCAGACAGCAAGATAGGGTGCAGGAGATTGGCTGTACTAGCTAAGCACACTAAGGCCATTATAAGGCCACGACACTAGTCGCCAAAAGCTGACCGACTGAGGTCTAGTGAAACAGCTACTTGAGGTTCTCACACATTTGTTAAGACTGGCTAGGCACACAAAGGCCATGATAAGGCCACGCCAGCAGTCGCCAAAAGCTGACCAACTGAGGTCTAGTGAAACAGCCACTTGAGGTGATGCACAAGCCAGAAGAGGCAGAGAGACCCACCAAATGCAGACACCACTGTGAATGTCAGGAAGTGCATCTTGGTAGTGGCCATAGCAATGTTGAGCAGGTTGTAGGGAACCATGGGAGACAGGCGCAGTAACAGCAGCAGCTTCCAGCCCTCCCGTTCAATCGCTGTATCCAAGATATCCCATTTCTTCCATTTGGCTCGCAGCATTGACGCCATGGCGTCTCGTAACAAGTACCTGTGACACAGTAAGTCAGTAGCCAGAAAAGCTGCTACTGAGAATAGAGCCCGATGGAAAAGGTGGCTGTACTGCTGATGTATGCTGTCACAGTTAGATGTTGTACCCTCTTGACGTCACATGGCCCCAACTGATGGCCCCAACAACTGTAACATCCCTGACTGACATATGTCGACACCTTTTTTAAGGAATGAGTACCTTGGCAACGTCTGCTTGTGAGCGTAAATGCTGCTTGTGACACATTTGTGCCAACTGCACAGGAAGAACAGTGATCTGTATGGTGTCAAGTTGCTGGCATGCTTCAAGCACCTGAGGCACAGCTGAGGATTGGCTACAGCATTCATCTTGAATCTCACTTCACAGCAGTTTGAAAAGCAGACAGCTGCATGAGACACAGATAGTAGAGTGCTGACAAAAGCAGTACAGCCAAGCTTTACAATCATGATACTGACCTAGCTAGCAAAAAAGCTAAGGGTTGCCCAAGTGCTCCCCCAATCCACACAGCCAGCAACCCCTTCCAAAACCTGTGCCCAGGCAGCAGCATTTCATTGTCTGATTTGTGACATCAAATTGCATCAGACAGCAATATAGTCACACAACAATGCAGATTGTTCATGATCAAGCACAGCTTGTTGCATCTGTTCATGGCAAACGCAGTTGCTGGTGAGGAAGGCCATGATTGACAATGCTCGGTCTGCCCAACTTGAGAAATCGATTGCTGAGCATGCAGGGCGAAGATACATGCTGCTCATGCTGGACAAGAGTGCACACACACATAGCCAAGAAAGAAAAAGGGAAAAAGGGAAAAAAAGAGGGG
>JAABUP010001660.1_pt1 | contig 46279 bp, 74 predicted proteins | sample 5559201 | NCBI WGS metagenome assembly JAABUP01 (sample SAMN10711887, study PRJNA513373) | rock metagenome | isolation source: Antarctica rocks | place: Antarctica
ACAGGCCGGATCCACCTTAGGTTTAGGAATTTTCCTTTCCCTTAGGGCTATGGCCTATGGTCATAGCTCCGGGCTGCCGCCTTGGGAGGCTCCCGTTATGATCGCTGAAAAGCGTAACCTTTTCTTTCTTTTGAAAGGAAGGCCAACACTCAATGTCACTGCCATAATCTGTGGCCTACTTGGGTGACACACCGTCATTTGCTACTCAGTGGACTTCAAGATAGAGGGAAGCAATCTTATGCCATATCGCAACTTGGGGAACAGGGCCTTGATGCTGTCATCGTGTTGGGGACCCCTCTGTGTCATTGTGGACCCTGTCATTGCAACTGACAGGCATGCTATCAAGAGGGCTGCAATCACAGATTGGTGTTGCATGCTGACATACTTTGTTCTCAAGGGGGCTTCTTGTCTCATTGCTGCCTACTACCTAGCATTGTCATTGAGGCTCTTGTGGCACAGATCATGCTGCAATAACCTCACTGGCTTTCAGTGCATTTAAGCTCTTGTGGCATCATCGCTTTGTGATGTGTGATGGCGCTGCATGTCAATTAGAGTCTGCTCAGGTCCCCAAGGGGGCCGACATGTTTCCAAGGGTGGGGGTTGATAACTTGCTTTATCCAGCCAGGTCGCATGTGCACAATGGCAATGCAAGCATACAGACAGGAACGACACTTATCACTATTTGTATTGTAACCTGTATGTTCATATGGTCTGAGCGCCACCTGTAGCGCATCTTGCAGAGTCTCTCAGCATAAATGTTGATAGCTTGCTACAACTCAACCCTGCCAAGTAGTTGCACCCCACAGGGATGATGAGCTCAAACATCTGTTGCCACACATCACATCTGTTGCCACACATCACATTGTGTTTGTTACAACATGCTTATGTAAACATCTCTTATCCACGTCTGGTAGAACAAACAAGAGCATGATTTTGGTGCAATCACACTGACATTTGGTCCTATGCAGCAAGTGGGACAGTGCATGCTTTGTCCTTCTGACAAACACATGCCTTGTCGTTGTGGAAGTACATCAAAGCTGAGCCTCTGAAGAAGGGCTTGTAGCCTTGTCTGTTCAGAGATTAGGGGTCAGCGTCGTGAGCACCTCTGCGTTTGTTGCAGGTCTGTTGGTCATACACGGGCACATGTTGGTCAGTGCAGATGGCCACCTATTTATTCAGAACAAAATGATGAACTGTCTTTGATATGCTCTTGTGTCCTAAGTGTCCTAGAAGGTGGTGTTGAAACAACACCATTTAGTTTGGGTATGAGCTACCACATGCAGTGAAGCTTAAGCGCGCTCTCCACGGATGCGGCGTGCCAGCTGGATGTCCTTGGGCATGATGGTGACACGTTTGGCATGAATAGCAGCCAAGTTGGTGTCCTCAAACAACCCGACCAGGTAAGCCTCAGCAGCCTCTTGCAAGGCTAGGACTGCTGAGGACTGGAACCTCAGGTCAGTCTTGAAGTCCTGGGCGATCTCACGAACCAGCCTCTGGAAAGGCAGCTTGCGAATTAGGAGCTCAGTGGACTTCTGGTACTTCCTGATTTCACGTAGGGCAACTGTCCCTGGCCTGTATCTGTGAGGCTGCATGAAAACAGGACACGCGCTCAAAGCCAAGAGACAAGTGATGATGTTAACGCCATTGGCAACACTACACATGATCACAAGGTTTCAGCCGCATAAAACATGAATGTACCTTCTTGACGCCTCCAGTAGCCGGTGCACTTTTGCGTGCTGCCTTTGTAGCCAATTGCTTGCGAGGCGCCTTGCCACCTGTGGACTTACGGGCAGTCTGCTTGGTGCGGGCCATGACAACGATGCAGCGGTAGCAGTTGGCGAGATGCAAGAAAGTGATACCGGTAAGCTTGTGCAGGTTGTGATCAGTGCGAGCACAATCCTGAGCTTTTTGAATAATGTGACAGGGCCTCTGGAACAGGGCGTTTCAGGACAAACTTGACCGATCCGCCCATGTCATGCCCCTACAAACGTGTCGCTTTTAAATAGCTTCAAAGTTTGGGCTCGTACTTCACAAATCACCTTGCTGCTCCTTGTTATCAGGCTTCCTTACGCGTCTGTCTGCTTACTTGCATTCACTAACAACAACAGCAAGGATGGCACCTAAGTCCGGAGACAAGAAACCTGCTCAGCCCGCCAAGAAGGCAGTCGCAAAGAAATCCACTGGTGGCCGGAAGAAGGGTTCCAAGAAGGCTGTTGAGAGCTACAAGATCTACATCTACAAGGTACACTGTGCTCGCTCGGCTTGTGTCGCAACTCCTGCAGCTGGCTTGTCTCTGACAGGTAACTTACAAGTGGTGATCCTGCCTTGCAGGTCTTGAAGCAAGTCCACCCAGACACTGGTATCTCCTCCAAGGCCATGTCTATATTGAACTCTTTCATTGCTGATATTTTCGAGAAGATTGCTGTGGAGACTGCATCTCTGGCTCGCTACAACAAGAAGCCCACAGTCACCTCCAGGGAGATTCAGACAGCAGTCCGCCTTATCCTGCCTGGTGAGCTCGCCAAGCATGCTGTGTCAGAAGGTACCAAGGCAGTGACCAAGTTCACCTCTGCCTAAGAGAAGAGTCCTACCTCCATAAACAAATGGTGTTATTTCAACACCACCATCATGTGAATAGTCAACAGGTTTACCTGATCAGCCTGTCACGTCAGTTCATGTAGACATGTTTTAAATGCACTGCAGACAAAGAATCTGTCACAGAGCATTAGTGTCATATTACATTTCTAACAGTGTGATGTAGCAGCCTGGAAATTGCAGTTTGTGAACTGCATGGCACAAAACATCTGCCTTTTTCAGCTTCCTTGCCATGTCCACTTGCATGCTACATGTCCACCGCTTTGACGCATCAAGATTCCAGTAAAAGGCTGAAGATACAAACAGAGCTGAGCCAAGTGATTGCTTGCAAAGTCGCAAAGCAAAAGCCAAGCTTGAAGAAGGGGCGCCAAAAATATGCCAGCAAGCAGTGTGTTGATCAGTGTTACCTCATGGCAGTAGTTTGAGCATCCTTTTCAGTAACCATGCAAAGTTGCTACCATCATCCCCTTCATGAACAGCATGCTGATAAGAACAGTGCATGCAACATGGTGCTGATAAAAACAATGCATGCACAGCAGTTGATATTGGTCAGTGTCACACCTTGATCAAGGAGACCCTTGTTGCATGCACCATTCTGAGCAAAGCACTCAAGCCCATACCATCACTCTACAGCACGACATGTCTGACACCAGACGCAAGTCAATACAGATCTAGAGCCTCACTCGTCAAAGCCTTGGTTGTTCTCGCTCAATGTCTTTGCCTTCATACACTTGCCCACAAAGTTACTTATGTTGTTGGGTTGCAACAAAGAGGATAATAAGTGTCAGCAGAACGACCAGCCATTGTTTTGTGACAGTTGTATCCTGTCTACTCTTGAATACCAGAGTGCCACAAACGAGACAGCGTTTTATAGCACCTTATTGAATGTCACAGACCCCTATCAGAAAGGCATGTGAAGGTGGACATGCTTGATATTCTGCACAGCTCAAGGCCTCACAGATTATGAAGTACTTGTCCATGAAAGGTGGTGTTGAAATAACACCATTTTGGGTAAAAGATGTGCACAGAAGGGAATTTAACCGCCGAAACCATACAAGGTACGGCCCTGCCTCTTCAGTGCGTACACCACATCGAAAGCAGTGACTGTCTTGCGGCGAGCGTGCTCTGTGTAAGTGACTGCATCCCTGATCACGTTTTCCAGGAACACCTGTGTGAACCAAATTCACACAACTCAGCTGAAGCCTCGTAAGATCGTACAAGGAAATCACTACAACGTTTAGTAGGCGAATAGTGGGCTGACCCCCAAGAACTTCAGCTGGTTAGAAGACTAACCTTGAGGACACCACGGGTTTCTTCATAGATTAGGCCAGAGATACGCTTGACACCTCCACGGCGAGCCAACCTTCTGATGGCCGGCTTGGTGATCCCTTGAATGTTGTCACGAAGGACCTTCCTGTGACGCTTTGCGCCTCCTTTGCCAAGACCCTTGCCTCCTTTACCTCTGCCAGACATATTGTACAGCGCTTGTGTTGAATGTTTAATTAGATGAAGGCTAAAGGCTAAAGGAAAGCAGGCAGGAAAGTGAGTGGTTGGCTCAATGCTAGTCACTGATGCCGGTTCAGAAATGCCCCTGTCAGCAGAAGCAATTTGAAAGTTCTTACCGAGCAGGCCGTGTTGTATTCTTATGTTGCATGCCAAATATTCGAATTCTGCAGCAACCACAACTTGACCGAGCAAGATTTGTAAGCACGATGCACTACAAAATATTGTCGCGGCTGCCTTGACAAGTCACAACTCTCTCACATTTTCGTTTGCCTACAGTCTTGCGTCCCTCCGCCACTCACACCTTACTTGAAAAATGTCGGGACGCGGTAAAGGCAAGACTGCTGGCAAGAAGCAAGTCAGCAGATCAAGCAAAGCAGGACTGCAGTTCCCAGTGGGCAGGATTGCCCGTTACCTCAAGAAGGGCAAATTTGCCACACGTATTGGGGCTGGAGCTCCAGTTTACCTGGTAAGCACGTGATGCCTTCTAGGATGTCAACTTTATCACGGTCACAGTTAGCCTTGCCGTTGCATACATTTTGTCAGGCAGTCTGCTGTGCCTAAGAAGTGAATGCTGCTGACTTTGCTGACCAATGCAACGTATCAAATTGTTGTTGACACCAAATGTTTTGTCTTGCAGGCAGCAGTGCTGGAATACCTTGCAGCTGAGGTCCTTGAGCTAGCAGGCAACGCTGCTCGTGACAACAAGAAGACTCGCATTGTGCCCCGCCACATCCAGCTGGCAGTCCGCAACGACGAGGAGCTGAGCAAGCTGCTGGGAGGCGTGACCATTGCAGCTGGTGGTGTGCTGCCTAACATCCACAGTGTACTTCTGCCCAAGAAGACAGGCAAGAAGGCTGAGGAGTAGTTTCCTCATACTGACTGAATCATCCAAATCCAAATGGTGTTATTTCAACACCACCATTTTATTGGAGCTCTTTGAGCTTTGGTTTCTTACATAAACACACAAGACCAGGTTTCTTGAGGCTGTGGATGCTGCTTGTGTCTGAGCATCACCTTTTGGTAGAGAATCTTAAGCCAAGACTGCTACAGAGGTGGGTGACTGCCAAAACCACTTCATGTTGGGAACATGCATCCGAAGCAGGACAGCAGCTAGAGTTGTTGTTTGCATTCCTGTTGCAATGCACAAGATGTAGGCCCTGTCAAAGGTTGCATGAGACCACATACAGAGGTGCTCATGTATTTGCAAACAGGGACATTCAGCTTGGTCTGTTGTGATGCATATGCTGAAACCTACGCATATGGCAATGAAGCTGATGCAGAAATGCCAATACATATGTCCGTTGCATGTTTGCTTTTCTGACAGGGCCAGATCCAAATTACTTGGCTCACCATGGCACGTGTGCATTTGCATGCCTAGGTCTCCGACATGCAGGTTTTGTGTTTCTCCTGTTGTTTGACTTGGCGCAATGCTGAACCCTGCAGAGCACACAGACAAGCCTCAATGTCAACATGGTATCAGATGTGATCACTGCAGCTCATGATCAAGTGCAACTGTTACGGTAGGTATGTACTGGACTACTTGTGTGACTGCAGTACTGACACTAGTGCTGATGGTGCACGACAAGCTTGTGCATTTTGATGACTACCAAGCCTCTTGAAGAGTCTGTTCAAAGGCCTCAACACAAAGCAAGAACTGCTCAGATGTATGACATACCTGTTGCTCAGGGCAAGTGTTAATTTTTCAAGTGGGAAGGCTTTCAGCAACAAGCACTTGCACTCATAGCTTGTGGCTAGCATGGAAACAAGGAAAAGACTAAGCCTTTCGGCGTCAATTTGATGAGAAGCCAAGTATTATACCGGGCTGCCCAGGGACTACCGGTAGCATGAAGTTCACATCCTGATCTATGAAATCAAGGCTGACCAGTGGCTCAGAACTTCTGAAGTGCTCCTGCAACAGAATAAATGGTGGACATTGCTATGCATGCTGCTTGCTATTCATATGATGCATCATGGCAACTTGTATTGAATGCCATGCTGCCACTATAACATTGACAGGGAAACGTGACATTCGATGCATGCTAAATTAGCTCTGATTAGCTCTGATTAAATCAGCCATGGTGTGCACTGGATGTGAGCTTCATGTGTTGCAGCTTGTCGTGTATAGGTTCACATTACTACAGGGAAACATGACATTTTCTGATGCACTAAAACACTGGAGTACTAATTATAATACAAACCGATGCTGACAGAAGCGGTGGCTGAATTTCCTAAATAACGATCTAAATCATTAAAAAGTAAAAGAACAAACAGGGTAACCAGCAGGCAGTTAAAGCTATCACAGTAAATGGATGCATGTATGTGCCCAAGCAGTGCTTGAATTCAAACAATGTCTGTTGCACAGTTAATCACAAAATCATATCTAAGGTGTTGCTGTATCGATTTGATGAAGACATATATTGCAAAAAGAAAAGTAACATAGTTTGTTGACAGTGATGGGCTCACAACGGTCATACAAACACTTCACCAGCAACATATATATAAGATGCTAGCAATGCAGCAGCATAGGACGTTGCTCCTTCAGACAGACATGACTGTCACAACTACTTGTAAGGACATACAACATTCTCCTGCTTTATGCACAAAGCGCATGCTTTGCACATCTCACTCGCTATCACTTGCATTGTCAGGCGGCTCAAGGCAGGAACTGAGGTGCCTGCTCAGAACAGGCCGCTGGTCTTGTTTAGGGTCAAGTTGACTCTGCAGAAATCCCACCATCAGATCTGCATGGTTTGGCAGCTTTTCGTAGCCTGGAAAGTAGTTGATGTCCACAACCAGGAAGTCAGCGCCTTTACTGCCTGCACAGAAAGTGGGTTAGCTGATTGCTTTGTCTGCTTGTCACCACAGCACCAAATTTGAGGTGCATTATGTAGGATTAGGCTTGAAACTTCAAAACATACTGATGCATGCAAGCAGCATGTTATCTCACAGCACACGCTGTCCTCTGCACAGGTACATCACAGCATGTGCAGCATACAGAATCATGCCCTTCACACTAAGCACATTCAAGCACATTCAAACACATGCCTTTCATGCAATGACCCTGCCATGAACCCAGCACCATTTACAAACACAATGCATTGAAGGCAGGGCAGTGGCGCGCCCACATGGTGCCCATCAGAAGACAAGACCTAACATATACCTGGCGCATTGTTTTCTGTAGGCCGCACAAGGTCAAAGTTGAACAGCTGCAGATGCAACCTGCTGCGCAGGGTAGCAGCTAGCTGATCTAGCAGCCAGTCTGGCGGGCCTTCCACAAAGTCACAGCCCATAGGAGATTTGCTGTCAAAGGCTGACACCCTGGTCATGATCTGAATGCCCTTTCTTTCTGCTGTGACGTCTTCATCCTCAGGTGGGACTTGTAAAGATGGCCGGTGGACAACTACAACTGAGCATCCCATCACATACACCTGCAGCCAAGCCATGGCAGATGCAAACTTGACAGCGACTAAGCTGACACATGATCATGGGCTTCCCCACCAGCTTTTAACACATATAGGTAGCATTGCGAGCATGCATATCTCTACAAGTGCTGCATGTCTATGAAAGGGGTACCTTGAACAGACAACCCCCATGCTCGATGAAAGGCTGCAGCATGACTGGAAGGGCAACACCAGGTGGCCCTGTGCCCTTGACTAATCTCTTCAGCCCTTCTCGATTCTGTATGAGAGCCAATCCATGCGAGCCTTGCCGTCCGTCTGTGAAGTATGGCTTGGCCAGCAAAGGGAAGCGCATTTGCGTATGGTCAAGCATTTGTACCATGTCTGCTTCTGAACAACCTGTGCATTAACATGGTTGCTTAGGCGACATATTATGCCACAAATGCTTTTATACTGTATTTGTGGTGTACCCTGGAACACAACAAAAGAGGACTTTGTGCACATTATGCTACATACAAGACGCAGCTATTGATGCATGCACGACTGATGGGCAAGATGCAGCATCCTGCATGTACAATGATATACCTTCTTGCAAGGCAGCCTGAACAGGAGCCGCACAAGACAAACTGTCCCTTTCTGCTGTTCCTGAAGACAGCCTGTCATTCGTAGGCCGATGCAGAGTGACAGGGTCAGCTAGAGGTTGAAGCATGCTGTCCCGTGCCATGAGAGACTGCACAGCTTCAAAGGTATCTATCAGCCTTGTACGTGGGTGGTGCTGCAAGTAGTGAAGCAGACGCTGGCGCCATCCTGGAGATGAAGCAGATATTGTTTGTGCCATACCTCTGCTTGACGGCACCGGGCAGACCGGGTTCGAGGTGCGTTCAGCATGCATCGTTCAGCATGCATCGAAGCACTGGTGGTCAAGAACAGAGACAAGGCTATGCACAAGCCGCACGTAATGGCACAAGCAATGTCAGCAGCTGGAATGGACAGATCAACAGCGCACTGGGGTTCACCTGCGTCTCTGCACTTTTGCAGTATCAAGTCAAAGTTGCCTTGCTCTGCCACTGGTTTCGACGGATCGATTGCAAGAACTTCGATGTTGACTGCAGCAGCCGCTTTCAACAGATCGCCCGTGATATGCTTTCGAGCCTGCATCATTGCAGAGCTCTGGCTTGCAACGTGTTTGTCGATGTTACTTGATGTGGTCAAAATCCCTTTACCTTTTCCGGCAGTATAGCAAAGCCCACGACGCGCTTCTTCTGCTCTTGCGGTTCTTCTGACATGAAGCCTCAGTCGTCACCGCATGGCTTCACAACCCAGCAACCCCGCAAAGAGAAAGAAATCACGGAAGAAACATGCTGAAAACTTTCATTCGTGATGTACAGAAATCTGGAATAAGGGGAACAGCAAGCTAAGAAAATCCATGCCAAATAACAGCTTGCAGTAACAGTATCATCATTGGTTTGCACAACCACAGTGACCTTTGCAGCCACATTGCTAACTCCCAAAAGAACGTTAATCTAATAATGAACCATATGGCATTCTCCTGAAACTCAGCTTCAATCAATCCACTGCAACACCAGAAGAATGCCTGTTGCACACCGTGACTCACAGCCGGCACGCCATCGCACTGCAGCATGAGAGTGACCAAGTTCACAAGGCAAACACACGATCCGGGTTTCGGGAGTTGGTCATCGGATTCATACCACTAAGAAAACACACGATCCGGCTTGAGATTTTCTTGTTTGCATTTTTCTGCCTGACTCACTCAAGAGTGCATGAGTCAAATTTGAGCGCTCTGCTCAAGGTGATTTCGACTAGCTTGCAGTCAGTGCGCGACGTCAGTGTGCGACGAATTGCACGGCGTCGTTGCAAGTGCTGAGGCTGCACTCGTCTAGGTAGAAGGTATTGCTGTCAACCAAACAGCAGCAACCACCCGTAATGCTGCTGCAAGCCGTTGCACACGGATAGGTCAAGCTCAACATTGGTGTTAGATGGAGCCTTCTGCTGCTACAGAGGGTACGCCAGGGCTGAATCCCGTTGGTGGAAGTTTTCATGCCGCACCAAAGAAGGAGCCTCGAAAAGCAAAACGCAGCACTTTTCCCCGGGCAGCAAGAGTGACCACTGAGCTTAGCCCTGCAAGCCATACCAGCTCTGGTCCAGAATTTCACAGTCAGCATGGCAGCTTTGTTTGGCAACGTGAATCTGTCTCCAAAAAGGGTTACACAGCAGGATTTGCCTCTCAAACGCCCAGACTAGGAACAAGCTTCAGGTACACAGGGCCTGGACCAGGTACTGCAGTCTTCACCTGGTATGCAACAGCAACAGTGAGTGCCACCAAAACTATCAACCATCATTGCTGCTTCCAGGCTCATATCGTGCGCCAAGCTGGGGCGACAAGCTTCACTGCTCATCGAAGGCATGCATTATTTCAGGCCCACCCACAGCTCAGGTATAGCATGCACACTTGCATATGGGAGTGTGACTGAAAGGCAACAAGCCTGTTGATGAGCGTCTTCAGGCCAACATGTCAATACCATTGTGAATATGGAATATTGCTCATAAGCGAGTTTTTCTGCATTCAGGCAGTGCTGATTGCCAGCATAAAGCAGAACAGGAGGGTGCTGCAGCGCCTGCATATTACTGACGTACCACCTCCAGGATTGTACACAACTAACAGGTGCTGCGCATTGCTTTGTGGCTACTCTGATCAGCAATCTGATGCAGCAAAGTTGCACCTGTCCTGCCAATGCCTGATGACAGGGACTGCTTCATTGTTGTGAGTGCTCCTGGCCAGACAGCATGCTTGCAAACAACAAGAGCAATCACACTGCATACAGCATCCCTTTGCACCAGGACATGCCTAAAGACGTATACAGCGACATACTTGATGACTGAGATATGGCATACTGGTCATCCGGCCTCTACAGGCTCTTAGGATTCACTCTCAAATGATGTGCAGAACAGCCAAGGGGGCCCTAGGTTGGAAAGCTGCTTCAGGCCACAAGTCTGCATTTGAGGCCACAGCAAGACCGCCGCTGATGACTGTTGGCGACCAACCTCCCCCTGGAGCCTATGAAACTGTAAGTTGTTGCCTGTCGTCGCTTGGTAATGTAGCAGGGTGCAATGAGTTAAGGGGCATCTAATGCGCACTGTGGGATTTTGCCCCACAACAGGTAAAGCACTCGCAGCAAATGTATGATCTCACTGGGTACCAGATCTTTCTGAATGCATGATCTTGCCAACTTCGTGATCTTTCCGAATTCATGAACTTACCTGGTATCGGGTCTTTCCAAAGGCTCTGCAATGTTGGCCCCTGTGTAGTAACCATAACATTGTTGCTTCACCTGCAGCATTAGTTGCAGTACCAGCAACTCTGCCATGTCAGTTTGCTCTGTGTGGTGCACTTCAGGCAACAAAGTGGGGACAAGAGGAGGACACGCACAGCAACTTCAAGCTGCAGCCAGGGCACAGCAAGGCAAGGCAGCTGGTAAAGCATGGCGCTCTGCCTGCTGTGCTGACAGCTGACACTCCAAAGCAAGAGCCTGCAGTCCCTGCTTGGTGCTTCCTGGAGGTCACACCAGGTCCTGGTGCCTATGAGCTGCAGAAAGTAGACAGCCCAGTAGAACAGATCACAGTGCAGAGGGCTGCCTTTGGAGCCACTGGAGATGGCAAAGCCATCAGGTATCTTGCAGCACAGCTACTGGCTTGTCTCACAGATGCGCAGAGCACTCAAAATGTGTCATTGTGTCTACGTGTCCTGTTGCCTGTGATGATCTAATGCAGTCTGCTTTAGTAAATTATGCAATTTATGTACAGCAAGTGAATGTCAGCCCTCCATGACCAAATCAAAAGCTTGAGTGCTGCTGCTCCTGCCATCATAGCTGATGAGTGTGTTGCTTGGATGCAGCATTAGTCACGAGCTTGAGGCGCCTGGACCAGGCACATACCACCCAGAAGCGTGCAATGAGCTCGCTGCAATGGTGGTCAAGACGAAGTCAGGTCCTTCGTCTTCTTTCAAAAGCACGGCTGCACGCAGTGCAATGTTTGGACCAAAGGCCATGCTTGGCAAGCCACCAGGGCCAGCGTTTTATTCACCTCACTTGCCTGTTGGGCACAGATCATTCCATTTTGGAGCTGTTCTGGACAGTTTTGTGCCAGCTGGTGCAACTGTCTATGACCTAGACGCTGCAAAGCAAAGAGCTCCAGCAAAGCAATGACTTCATCTAGCTCAAATTATAGCGTTTCAACGTAACCCTGAGACACAACTGGCATGGTCATGTAGAGCCTCAGGTGCTTCAGAGTTAGATTCATTCAGGAATCATATGTTTGGTTGTTGCAATGATATAGTCAACTTACTGCAGTATGGTGGTAACTCATGTCTTTGATCACAACTCAGTTAGGCGCCTTGTGCCACCATCTTTGGCTTTCCTGTCTTTCCATCAAGTTCGATCTTCATGCCTATCTGCTGCAAGTCTGGACTGTCCACTGTACTGTGGGCTCTGAGACTGCTGATAGACTCCTGAATGGCGTCATTGCCCTCACACAAATTACGCACTGCCCACAGCCCATACTCCCTCACCAATGGGTTCTCATCGTCCCACTGCATTGCACCATGCAAAATCGACTTTAAAGCATGATAAGCAAAAAGTGTCTTCTCTCTGCAATGCTTGACATTGCTTTGCATGGGCGCATACACACAACCTCAGGCATATAAAACACAAACCACTATGTATGCAATGTAGTCTGACACATACATACTGTCTCAGCACAGCGTTAGAGTAAGTGCAGCAACTTAGTCACAAGACGCCCACATAACTAGAAATAGTCTGGTCTGATAATTCCACTGCAAAATGCAAAGGTGACAAGGACGCACCTGACACTGGGACAATATCAGCTCTGTGCCACCCAGCTGCTGCACCTTGTTCTGCACAGCCAGCCGTCTGAAACACAGGTTGGCAAGAAAAGCCACCAGGTCACAGCGGTACCCCTTGTAGGGCGACTGCCTGAGAAACTGCTGTGCTAGTCTGATCAGCTGTTCAGGCGACTCAGCGTCCTGTTGACTAAGCAACTGACTGACTGCTTTAAATAGCAACTGATTGTCTGCGTCAGCCTGACTCTGGGCCTGCAAGCTGTCATGTTGAGAATCTGGATCTGCCACTATGTGAGGGGCGGCTTGATGTTCTTGTGTGCTGTGCAAAGCTGCTGCCTGCTGGGGCTGACTGCCAGTAGGACTTAGCTCAGCTTCCTGCATCTGGGGTTCTGCAGTTGGACCAGACAGACGCGCATCAGCATTTGGTGGGTTCTGCTCTTTGCTGAGTAGTGTTGCCATTGAGGATGGCTCAGCCTGTATGCTTGCTGGCTGTTGAGTTGGCTTTGCATGTCTACGTGGAGGCTGAATGGGGTTTAAAGCTGCCAACATTGCAAGGGTGAGGGTCAGCAGTGTGATGAGTTGGTCCTGGGGGATGCCATCCTGCTTCTTCTCGGCTTCATCTTGTGCAGTCAGTGCGCGCAGCACCTGTATTACATCAATCAGGGATCAAATGCTTGCCTGCTGGTACCATACAGTGCTGGTGTATTATACAAACATGGCAGGCAGCAAGTCATGTTTTGAAGAGCTCAGCAACAACCTGATTAATCCTGTGACAACCCGTCACTCAATCAGGAAATAGTGTCTTGCCACTCAGGATACAAGATAGATTGGCTGCAACAGCGTAGCTTCAAACCCTACGAGGTGGACCAAGAAGCAAAATTACAGATACACAAGCTACACATACCCTTGGACATGCCAGTGCACATGCATGGGTAACAGCAAGCGTGATTGCAACTTGCCTGTAGTCCTGCCTCTAGGTTCTCAACGAACATGGGCAAGGGTCGTTGTTGTGATGAAAGGCTGACGCACATTCCATGCACCCAGTACATGGCAAAATTGAGACTGGCCTCAGGACACTGCTGAGCTTTGCTCCTGCAGATTCACACAAAGGAGACTGATCACAATCAGCATGATACTGTGCTGTGCAAAACAAACACCTGCAGAAGGTTTGTGCAGCTGCATCAGATCAACAAAAAATGACTAGTGGGTCATTAGCTGAAGCAAAGAACCTATCTGGTCTGTGGTGTGTATGCATGACTTAGAGGCACAGTAGATAAGTCCCTGAGGTTGCCTGTTTACATGTCAGCTACTGAGCATACAAATGCCAGAACTGATTACCAGACCCTCTAGATCTCTGCACAGCCTGATGCTACATGCACGTCAAGGCAGGTATGCAATGCAGATCACCATCTGAGGGTTGGGAAGGTGTGGTGAAGTCAGGATCACGTGTTACCTGCTGGCAGCAACAGGATCTTCAAGCTCATCAGCTAGCAGCTGAAGCATGATGACATGCTCCAAGCACGGCTCCAGTCTCAACACCTGCTGGCATGTTTGTGGCTCAGTATGACTGCTGTAACGCATCAGGGATGTCATGGCTGCCTGAAGCAAATTCTGCTGCCAGATGACATGATGGATGATCAGCCCGAGAGTGCCAGCTGCTGCTGAGGGTTGTGAACAACTTGCAATGTATGTTAGCAATGGGCTGAGAAGTGCTGCAGCTGATGGGCTGCAGAGACTGCTAGCGCGAGGTTGTGAATCCCTGACTGCTAGGAGGAGCAGTGTACTCAGAGGTCCTGCTGTCTCCTCTGCAGACAGGCACAGCAGATTTAATTGCATGGGCGCCATGCAAACAGCAGGCTTGTTGCATTGCCAGGCAGCGCTTGAGCACTGACGCTGTTTCTCAATTAATCCCACTATTTGCTGGTCACAATGATCAAGTAATTGCAGCTATGCTTACCACTCAGAGTCTTGGCTACAGCAGCAAATCTGCCGGGAAAGCATTGGTCCCAGATGTGCTGCAAGCAAGTAGAACTGGACGCAGCCATGTTGACCAGGAGCTGCAACAGTGGCTTCTGGAGTTGCAAATGACCTGAATGATGCAACAATGGTGAGATCCGCATTCAGCTGACTGCATTGTTGACAGCATTGCTAGCAGCAATGTGACTGTAATTAACAGTCATGCTGTTGGTGCCACTTACATGACTCAGCTTGCTGTGTTGCGTCCAGCAACACAAACACTGTCTTCAGCAGCCCTGTCTGAACAAGTGAAAGGCAAGCTTGTTCTCCAGCTGCGCACAGGTTTCTTGCAAGCTGCAGACCCCATATCAGCGTTTTGCTGCTCTGGTCACCAGAAACGCCCTCAGACTCGCCACCTTTTACGGACTCTAGTATAGATGGCAAAATGTTAGCAACTCCAGTGTTCAGTAGGTGTTGCCTCCCTTCTCCACTTTTGCTTTGCTGAAGCAGTAAGGCTGACTTTTTTAGAGCTGTCTCATCACCCAACGGCAGTCTTTGCAACACCTGATCAATGCTCTGCAGAAGCAGGACGCGAGCGGTCATTCAGCTATGAGCAAAAGCAGCTATGAGCCAAGGCAGCTATGAGCCAAAGCAGCTATGAGCAAAGGCAGCAAGTTTACGCAAGTGCGTATCAGGCAGCAAGTGGTGTAGTGCACCTGCCGAAGGGCGTCTTGACCCGATTTTGCCATCGCTTGTGGGGAAGCTTAGGTCTAACGTCCGGCCCAAAACTGTCATTGGCCAAGCTTGAAACAAAGAATACGAAGAGGCTTTTGCACGCGCTCCGTCGCCTCCGGATTCGATGCTGTTGGACTCCCGCAACTTCAGTATAGCAGAACGCCCAGCCAGGTAGAGCCTGCAGTGCTGCACTGCCCCTCTGCATGACTGCGCCTCAAGTGTGTATCTACCGTAGGTCTGAATATATATCCAGGGGCAGGGTAATTAACTTGTTTTGAACAAAAATTGGCTTGCGGAAACACCTACGTGTCCTACCTTTTCCACAGTGAGCCATAGTAAACCTGTATCTGCCCTAGAAGAGGTGACAAGCGCCAGCAAACTGCTGATATAGCTGGACATGTGTGAATGCATGCAGGGTGGCCATGTGGGTGGAGCACAGCTTTGGCACAGAGAATGGCGTGCAGCATGGGCCTGAAGGGGTGGAGGCCCACTTCCTGTCCCTCAGGGATGGCAGGCCCCTCACCATCTCCATGCGGGGCACACAGGTCAGCTGCACGCTCGCATCTGCCCTGCAACATCTGTGTGTGTGTGTGTGTCTGTCTGTCCTTTGTTGTATATGCACCACTAGGCCCTCCTGTCAAGGGGCATGCCTGATCCCTGGTGTGGCATGCATGCTGTCTCTTATCTGTTGTAGTCATAACGTCAGTGGTCAAGCTGTTGGAGTCATAGGCAAGTCACAGCAGAAGTCCCATGCCTCTTGCAAGGTGAACATCCATTGCACTGTGACAGCATGTAAGTTGTGAAGATGAGTTGCTGCACCTAAGCGCTTGACAAACTTGCCTGCTCGCTGCAATCAGCTGTCACAAAAGCGGATAGCTTCTCATTTGTGTGACGCTGATTGCCTCCAGAGCCTTGCCATGAGCAGGTAGTGGTGAGAACAGAGAATTTGGAGTTGGCAGGGGAGGTGGTGCAAGATGCGGCTGCCTACCTTGGCCTGACTGACCTGGAGAGCACTGCACACTTCCCCGACCACATGCAAGACTTCCAGTTAGTGCTGGCCAAGGTCAGCAGCCTCAGCAGAGCACGAACAAGGCACCAACAACTATGCTCTATGTGCTTTTAGACCTGGTGACTTCATCCATGCCATGCTGCAGTCCACTGCACATCAGCAGGAAGTGTGAAAGAAGACTTCCAGTGTTCTATCTCTCCATCTGAATGCAAGCATAACATGGCTGGGCATAGCCGTTTGTGTTGTGGTGTTGGTGGCTACACATTTTCTGCAGAGTATAATCACATTGACTTTCATGCAGCCACTGTCACACCCTGCAGCATGGGGTTGTCAGCATTGATGAAGCCGCCACTGTGTGCATATCAATTGGCAGTTGCCCAAATCCCAAGATACAGACGTCAGACACCAATGCCTCTTCAGCATATGCCGCACAATGCATGCCGTGGCTGCTGCTTACAAGCTCATCAGACAGGTGTCCAATGTTCTGCAGTTAGACATCAAAGCGTTCATCAAACAGTCGTAACGATCCAGAGTTTGCCAATGTGAATCCTCATGCATGGCTGCAGCTAAACAGGCAGCATGATTGCAGGTGGATGAGTGCAACAGCAACCGGCTGAAGATGATGGCAGAGGCTGCAGAAAGCTCCACGGCAGTCAAGGTTCTGGTAGTCAAGGTGTGTTATAGGCACCCCTTCAAACTCAAGCACCAGGCCTGTAGGCGGCATGCTGCAACGCCTTCATGACACTCATCAATGATATAGAGGAGCAATCATGCACCTCAAAATGCTTAGTACATGAGGCCTGTCTCGAGGCATTCCATTTTGGCTTGTGTAGGCAGAGTGTCTATCTATTCAGAGGACCTTCACGCACATAGTGACTTTGTAAATCCTCCATAATGCTCCCTTGCAGCACGGGTTCAGCAGGTGGTCTTGGTGCTCAGTCGCAACACAGTCACTCAAGTAACAGATGGCAGGCATTGAGCTGCGAGTCTCATGCTTATGCTAAGACCACCTGCTCTGCCAACCAGCATTGAACATGTCCTGACAAGATCATAGCGTACCTTGCTCACATCAGTCATGAGTCATGCCAGATGAGTCAACTGTTGGGTTGCATAGGCTGAAGACGCACGGTTGCTGGGCGAGTTTGGCATCATGAAGAAGATGTACAACCAGCTGCAGCATTTGAACAGGTGCTGCAGCACATGCAATGCATGTACTCTCAGCAAGGGTTGATGATGCATGACTGAGCACAATGATGCACTGTCACTTGTCGTGTGTTCTCAAGCAGCATGTCTGACCTGTGTTTGCACATATACTTGATATCAGCACCTGAGCCAATGGTGTCTCGTCTTGTCCCATTGTATGCACCAAGTGACAGACACATCAGTCAAAAGTAATGTCTCTAGTAAGGCAGCTTTTGTTGTCCAACGACATGAGACACTGCTTGCTTGCAGGCAGCTCGTCATGGAACACACCAAGAGAGCCACCAACCACACGGAACTGTTGGAGGCTCTGAAGCTGGTGAACACAATGATACAGCATGCAGCCAGGCTGAGGCTAGGTGCTGCTAAGGCAAGGGTTGTGACAGCTTGTAGGGCTGCCATCAAAGCAAACAACACTATCACTCTCCTGAAGATCATCAGAGAGGGCAGGGCTTGACTAGACATATTTCACGCTGCATCTGTCTGCCTTATATTCTGTGCTATGGTCTGCTGCATCCCAGCTGGCCCTTTCTCAGCAGTGATGTTGGGTCTTGTAGCTACACAGCTTCTTTGGTTGTGGTCCAGTCATGGTGCCAGTGCTTGCTTTTGCTACTGCATTATGATCTGTCTGTCAAGCTCCTAGTCTCTCGTGAAACAGACCCAGCACATTCTGTCCAGGAGATGCTTTACAAACAAGCTTTGCCATCAAATGCATATAAGGGCATCAAACAGAACAACTAACTGGCCAGATTGCATTAGCACCTAACAAACGGTGAAGCTATATGTAGGTATGCTGTCGGCCATAATTTATTTTCAGTGTCAATGTTATTCAGCAGGATCTGGGTCCTTCTGGGAATTCAAGAAAGTTATGTATAGGCATGAAAGTTAAGAGCTCAAAAACATGTACAGAGTAATGTACAATAGTGAACATCATATGACGCAGTTTGGAAGCAGATTAGCAGTAACAGCAAGCAAGACAATATGTAAACATTTAAACGTTTGTTGCGTCAACTTCAGGGTGCAAATAAATCATTAGTGTGTCAATTCACACCCATGCAAGTGATGAACTTGACTTTGCCACCATATCGCATGGACACTGCAGGATACACCTCAGCAGGCAAATTCCAGAAGGCAACTCCAAAGTGAGTGCCGTCCACCTCAAAACTGCATTGCCTGGCGGTCATATCAATGTGGACGGTGACACGAGTGCCGTCTGCATCATACTTGGCACCATACGGCACAACATGATATGACTGATTGCCATACAACACCTGCAGGTCATAAGTACAGTTGAGGCAAGCAGTAACAGCTCAAGCTCAGATGATGACAGACTGAAGTGTGACACAGGCCGAAAGCTTGGAAGCTCATACGGTCATGGATCTGCAAGGTGGTGTTACCTTCTCTGCAGGAGAGAGTGGACAACCAAACTCGTCTGCACAGCAGTCACACCGTGGCACTGCTGCTGCTATAGACCCATTGCTACCCATCATCCAGCACCCTGTCTGATTGCCTAGCCACCTGTCCAGCAATGTTTGTTTGAGCATCATTGCACAGGGGACAAAACCGCCAAAAGGCATGGCATTCATGACCTAATCTTGCACGAACAACTCCTCAGAGCATTGTGGCATGCATGTCAGGTCAGCTTACACATGCCTACACAAGTGCAATGAATATTACACACACTGCTTAGGCATCGGATCACACCAGTCTGAGGCGCTTGCCTGCTCATGTCTGCAGTGTCATCCACAAGCCCGATCCAGGTGCAGCTGCTATACCGTTCCACAGAGAGGTGCCACACGTAGCAACATGTCCCAGCCTTGAGACAATGCCTGCTGCGAGCGCCCTGATGCTGCTGAGACTTGAATTCTATGATGTCTATGTCTGTGCAAGCAATGTCAGGGCCTAGCTCACCCCATGGCCGTCTCACATACTGCCGCCTGAGGCCGGGCTGCTCCTGAACAGTCTGGCTGAAGCGCACAGCTGCGATGTCCTCTGGTGACAACAAATCCAAGCCGCGTACCAACTGCTGCAGAGTGTCAGCTGGAATGCTCTCTAGACGCAGCTTTGGCAGGATGTCTGCAAGGACCCACTTCAGGGCAAGATTTGGGTTGTTGCATAGCTGGCTTTTGCCCCAGCGTATGACTGCTTCCAGGACGCTTGTTTCTGATGCCTTCAGATGTGCGGCTGAAAGGCACAGGTGTAGAGCGGATGGTGAAAAGCCTAGGAAGGCTGAGGGCGTGATGAGCATAGAGGAGCACTTCTCAAGGGCCAGCAGTTCCAGCTGAGGCATGCTGAGAGAGCTGGCTTTGTCCAGTATCACGCTTATTGCATTGCCATTCAAGACTGTTTGGTCTCGGAGCTGTTGCAGCAAGCTGTTCTCACATTCTGAGATGTTGTACTGGCGTGCCAGCTCGCAAGCCTCCATCATCTCAGTTGCATCTGCAAGTAATTGCAAAGCTTCTGTGTCTGTTGCTGACAAGGGACTGGTCTCTGTGCTGGTCATCAGAGCTTTTGATACAAGCAGGATATAGCATGGTATAAGCGGTGTGCACGCGTAGCAAAATGCTCGTGCAGCTCACAACAATTGCCATGATTAATTGATGCTGATGGCCACCTGTACTTCTGACTTCGAGCGTGTGCAAGAAATGCAGCACAAGCCTCAGAGGGGCAGCTTTGACCTTGGGAAGCGCGATCTCTGCCAAGTGACTCTCTTGCAAGCCCCCAAACAACAGCCCTCTGAAGAACTCAGACCTGGCGGCCAGGAAGGCCCGATTGGCGTGCACAAGCGCACCGTTTTGGCATGTGAAAGCGACATCCCAGAATCTGCTGCAATACAACAGTTGACTGCAGTGACTGATCAGTTGTGTGTGCTGCTGCAATCCTGCGTGACCCACGCACGTTCCCAGCATTGACGACGGTTCTCGTTGCATCACCCCCCACCGTTCGGCCAGCTACTGATAAATGCACTTGTGGGCACTGAGGCAGTTGTGCCGTTCTGAGTCAAAGCAGAAGGTTTGAAGTCTTCTGCTTGAATCTGAATGCCGTGACTGTGCACTGCCTGAGCATAACACCAGTACGGTGTCCGAACTGCACTGCGCTGTGCGACCTTCAGACTGGCAGGAATGGGATGGGCGTGCCTGAAAATCTCCCCGCAAGATGGAGCAACATGAGCGTCGTTGTGAACCTCCCCTGATACCACATGTGCATGATCACTTGTAGCCATAGGATCTTCTCGCCGGCAGCGAATAAATCCAGCCAGACATACAGACCGTTAAATTTTGCTGGGTATCGTGTAGGATCCGCCTCCAAGCGTTGCAACCGGCCTGGTAGCAGCCCAACACTTTGTCAGCAGTCCCACAGCCTGAGTTTCACAGCTTGAGGGTCATCATCAGTCGATGTCGTGCAGGCAGGGGAGTTCAGGGGTGCAAACATGACCATGACCAGACATCAATTGCAAGCTCTAAGGTGCAACTGCTGCAACAGCTTGCCAGTGTTGTGCACTGTCTAGCACACGGACCAACTTGTGTCTGCATTTGCAGAATCAGATAGAAGCTCCAGGTGTAGCATCACCTACTGTTTTAGAGCTGCATTTGCAGCATGCTCAAGATGCGCTGCGGAAACAACAGCAACAGGATAGTGCCCCAGTACCATTACCACTTGCTAAGGTAAATGTGTGTGTTATATCTTAGAGCACAGCTGCTCATTGCTGGCAAGTTTGCAGCCATACATGCAGGGCAGAGGTCTTACCAGAGGTTGTACGCAACATTGCAGACCAACTTTGTGCATGTTGCAGTCATTGGTTGAGACAGCAATGCTGGCAGCTGTGTCAGGTCTGGCCTTCACCCTGGCTACCTTGCTGAGATTGGACAGCTATTTGGGCTACTTCTTGCCCATGCCTGTCATTGTGGCAGCCATGCGCTCAGGTCCTGCTGCTGGGCGCAAGACCATGACTGCTACCTGCTTCTTGCTCCTATGTAAGCCATGTCTCGAGATTGCTTGTTGGAATAGCATGCATACATTTTGATAAACTCGAAATAATCATCATCACGCACTCCCAAGGAACACCATTTGTAGTTGTCTACATATACAAAACTGTTGATGCTGCTGCTGTCTGCATTCAGCAGCAATTGACCCCACCATGACTGGGTTATCAGCCCACAAAATATACAACTAGTCCCATGACTCCTTCAACATTGACCACTGCAGTGCTTCTGGGGCCCATAAGGGCAGTCACTTATTTCTTCATGCATGGATTGCTGGCGGTTAGCTTGGGGACCCTTTGGCACTGGAGGGCTCACTGGGGGATCACCCTAGTCACTGGTGCCATCACCAGGCTGCTGGGTACCTTGGGCTATTTTGTTGTCACTTCGTGGACGCTGAATGAGGATCTGTTCAGCTTGCTGCTGGCAAATGTATATTCCCTGCTGGTGAGTCACCCTCTTACTGGACCTATTTCACCTCTACAATGATTCCTGACAAATTAAGGGTCAGCATTGCATGGACTGCACAAATGTTTGCAGTTGGTGGAGGTGATAAGCTGAGACCATGCTGGGGGCCAAACATGCTCCCTGTCAATCTGTCTGTGTCATGCAAATTGACAGTGCTGATATCTCAGCATCTATTGAGTCCAACAGAAGCACCAGCAGGGACATGCCTGCAGCATGAGCTGTGTCTGTTGTTGCTTATAGGACAGGATCGCAGGAGGATCTGGGACCCCATCGCCAGCAGTTGTTGCTGTTGTTGTCGGCTGCCTGTTTGCAGTCAACTGTATACTGTATGTCTGCGTCATGCATGCAGTATACATCCCCTTGCTGCAAGGTATGGGGTACAACACTAGTGAGCTACCCCGGTTTGTTCAGCGCATTATTGCAAGGCGATCAGGCCAGATTGCCACCCAGTGAAAGTTACAGCAATAAGCAGCAGGTGTGACAATATTTCCTAGTAGCCCAAAAGCAGATGCAATGACAAATTAGAGCATTGCTATGTTGTTTACATACCTGAATTCACCTGCACAAAGAGGGCTCAACTACTGGGCCAGCATGACACGCACACCATGTATTCTGTCATGCTTGCAAAGCACACATTGTTTGTCTCATAGCCACAAAAAGTGGGATCTGTGTGTAAAGGAACTCAGTGCAATGCAAAATGCCTGCACACTTGTAATGACCTTTGGAGTGAAGTCACACATGAATTCATCTGCATCCATGCGCCCACACTGAAACACCAAAAGCTTTCCTGAGCCACGCCCAAGCCCCAATGACTCTGTCTTGCAAGGGTCGGTACCTGCACTGCTGTTTGTCCTGTATTTGGTTGCTGCTCTAACTGTTGGCCATGCTGTCAGTCTGCTGTCAAGCTGCAAGGACCACCAGCATGCATGTCTTCAGTACGCAGCATTATAGCAGTGGGTTGACTGCAATATATGCGTGCATCTAGGCTTGTGATATTCAAGAAGCAAAAATCATTGCCAAGACAGACACACCTGGAGCTGGAGGTTCTTGTTTGACTTTACCACCTGCCTCCCATCAAAGGGCAGCTGATGCAGCCTTGTACGGACACTGCCTGTAGGCATCCTGGACCTGAAAGCTTGCACTCCTGGCACCAAGTATCCCTTTGTGAGCCGGTCAATCATGTCATCAATTCCATGCTCGTTTCCCAGATCATCCTGTGTGTTGATGGCCTGTGCCTTTTGCTGTAAACCAGGGTTGCCTGCAATGTATGTGACTGCTTTTTCAAGTAGTCAGCTGTGCAACAGCACCAAAACCCTGCTCAATAATGCCTGTTCAAAGACAGGCAGACATAACAAGTCAACAAGCATCTATAGCTTGAAGCATGACTGCCATGTGGCAACACTTGGCATTGCAAGTGGAAACAAGAACATGCAGTCGATGGAAGCACCGGCTAGATACTGTCACATGCGCTATCTTAGGGCATGACCAAACAAGTGTTGGATGCTTTCACAAGAACAGGCATACCAGCTATCCTGCTGTACACGAAAATGTCATGACTGTGTGAGCGTGTGGTGTGTAGGGCCACAAGGGTGACACCAGTGGAGGAGTCTTGCATCTCAAACCGTCCATCCTTGTAGCCACCATGCTTTGTGCGTCGCACACTGCACCTGTGATCATGCATGCATGTCCATGCTGATGTATCCAGTCATACTATTTCTGAGCATGCTCAAAGCATTTTTGGTCAAGGGCTTGAGAGAAGTTTGCAACACAGCTTGGCCCAGGTCACTTTTGGAAGGCACAGTAGTCAACTCGGCTGACGCAAAATCGAATGCAACATTGTTCTGCTGCATACTGCTGACAGCTAAGATTGCAGCAAGATCACAATAAGCTCTACCAGATGCTCACTGTCTAACAAGTAAACTGTAATACATTCTCCTTTTAGGTATTGGAGCAATGCTGCTTTCTTGAATCAACAGCAGCCAACATGAATGTTATACTGCAAAACGGCTGATCAGGTCGTGACCTGATCATGATTAATTAGTATATACACATGTGAATTGGCATGCAAGCATTTGGCCTAGCTCCCACCTGCTGGTGATCACCACGGCTAACAATGTCAATCTGGCTGCTCCTCACAGCTGATGCACCATCAGTGAGGAGACACACACAACCCACACACTAGCCAGCAACTGATGCAGTAGACGACTAGACATGTAAGCTTTCCAGGACTTGCACCACCTGCCGCTGCTGCCAAAGCAAGCAAGGGTGAGCAGTGATCCTCAGCTGTTGACTTGATGCAGCAGCATGGAGCCTGTGATGAAACTGACACTGCATCAACCTTCAAAATCCCTTGATGAGAAGGACGATCCCACACACACACTACCTTGGACTAAAGCAAGCAAGCTGCACTCTAATTGCATGCATGTTGCTGTCAGTATGGCAAGTTGCTGCCATCTTCAGTGCTTGCTTGTGCAGGCTCATGTCACATGTGGCAGAGCTGTGAAGGATCCGCAATCAGCCTATCCAGTCGATGCGGGCCATACAATCAGGCAGTCAGACTGCCGGGCAGCACCAGCATGCATCCCCACACACAACAGACACATCTTCAACCACACCATGTTGACAGAGTGGCAGGCCTGCCTGCAACATCAGCTGCACCATTTGCTGAAGTCTCAGGAGCATCATTGCGGCATGGCCTGCTGACAAGCACTGCATCTGCCAGCCTGTTGGCAACATCAGCTGCAGCAGATAGGATGCAGAGAGCACCCATGCAGTGCAGACAGCCTATGAGAGGGCCAGGCGCAAGACACATCACATCTCCAGCTCCGCAAGCATCACTGGCATCATTTGACTCTGCCGTTCCATTCAGAGCAAGCAATAGCATGACCACACAGCTGCAGCCAAGAGCATACAGTGCATCGTATGCCCTAGGAAGGCAGGCACAACCTGCTCAGACAGGCTGTCTGCCGAGGATGGCTTCTATCGAAGCTGTGAGGTACAAGCTCACAATTGCATATTGTACAAAGCTTCGGATTAGATGCAGCTACATTGCATGCTGGCCAAGGCTGGAGTGAGATGCTTCCATGCTTGGTCAAGGTTGACCCCTTTGATTTGACTGGCCGAGGCTGTGTGAGGAAGCTGTAAATTTGACAATTGCTGCTGGTCTGAAGAAGCTGTCAAACACCTCTGCTGCAGCAAGTGCAGCAGGGATCCCAAGGTGAATCTCTTTTAAAGCTACACACTTGGCAAAGTCTGAAGTCAAAGTGTGTGTGCGTACAGGCTCAGCAGCAGTGCTGTGCCACAACAGGAGCCCTCCTTGTCACCAGATGTCTCCAAAATCAGCTTTAGAATCCTGACCTCTGGCAACAAGTGGGCAGGTCAAAAGGGCCCCTGCTCCCCCCTCACCCCCATCCCTGACTCTCCCAACACCCCCTTGCATTGGTGCAGGTACACATAACCCCTGCCTGTTTCAGGCCTGTTATAACTAATTATCATCTGTCTCATGCATACAAAGGCCAACTTCATGCTGCTTCGACTGTTGGCCAAGATTATGCTTTGTCAGACATTTCCCTGAAGTGACTCATGAAGCGTCTGCAACACTACGTCATGCTTCGGATAACATCCACGACTTCAGGTGACAAGCCGTACGTAGCTGGATGCTTCAAAGGCGCCATGAATGAAGGGCTTGAGAACGATACTGCAGTCCTGAGAGACTCGCAGCTGTCTCTTGCAAGTGAAGCACCTGTTGCAGATGCCTCCATGCAGATCAGCTGTCTGGCTTTGAAAGCCTGCACCACCGCATTGCGTGAGACCTGGATGACAGTGGGTTTTGTGATACATTCACACAGAGCGTCATGAATCTGACAGGAGGTGCCCTGCACCTGGACAGGGTCAACCTTGTGAACGCCACCAAGATCAACGCTGCGGCGCGGAGGCGACTGGTCCTCTGGTGAACTTTTCATCTTGAAAGCATCGAAGCTAGTGCCTCACAAAATTATGTATGACCCCAAACACACGCCATCATCCGCTGCACTCACCAAGTGCCACCGAAGTGTCAACGAGTCTGCTGAAGGCTATGGCAAGCTTGAGACCCCGATAGCATCCGAGCACGCCCATCAAGATGCAGCTTACCCCGGGAACAGTCTTGATTGTCCGCACAGCAGCTGCTGCTTGCAACGGACGCGGCAGTCTCGACAACGGCGCTCATAGGTGCTGCCTGCAACTCTGCACCCTTCGCCATTGTGAACGCGACATTTGGGGTTGTTCGCACATGTACAGTATGTCTACGCCAGATGCTGCTCAGCAACAACGGCGTCGAACTCTATACTACAGTATTTATGAAAGTGATCTCTGATCTTGTGTGCATCAGTCTGCCAGGTATTCAAAGTGCTTTGCACCAAGCATGTAATTGTCTATCAGGTCATTGATGAAAGGAAAGCGACAAGACAAAAGCCCCCGGCACCAAAGATCGTACTTCTTGTGGCACAGGTTTCATATTAATGTCAGCATTAAGCCACAGGGGTGGCATGAGCCATATTCTGTTGTAGCCACGCAATATCATTGCTTGCTGCCAAGTACACAACTGCAGTTGATAGTAGCAAATATGCGAGTAGCTGTACTGAAACCAGCACAATCACACGTTGCAGGTGACATGAACTGCGCACGGCAGTACAAAAAGTGGGAGACCCCTATACACTTCGACGTTGTTATGTAGTTGCGCAGCAAACATATTGTGGTTGGTCCTTCATCAAGACCTTGCAATGTCCAGTACATTGAGCTGGACACTACAAGATCTATAACAGTTTATAAGCAGAAAGAGGACAGCTGAACGACACATTCATTGTTCTGTCTGATCATGTTCATGAATTGTTTTGATTTTCCAATGGTTTCATTCTGTTTTGGCTGCAGCAAGTCTGTCAACCAGCTCAGCCTTGCGACCAGACACCATCAGGCCACGGTCCTTCAGCCTGTCCTTTAGGTCTTTCACAGTCAAGGCTTCCAGTGCAGCACCATTTGGCTCATCCATCAACGCATCTTCTGTGGCATGCTCAGTGTTCTCAATCAGAGGCCCTCCAACCTGCTGTGAGCCATGTGCCTCACTCCCAGGAGGTGTGACAAGCTGAGGTGTTGAAACACTGACAGCTCCATTTGTCTCCGCATCAACGTGGTTGTGATTGCTGCTGAAAGCAGACGAGTCAGTGTTTGAGACTGGTATTGTGGCTGATGATGCCTGTGCAGGGGGTCCATCAAAAGTGCCTGCTGGTGCAGACTCCACGTCTCCATTGTTGAAGATGACGCTGCGTGATGTGCCATGCCAGTCGTCTGCAACTTGTAGGCTGCCATCTGAGCCTGTTGGCACTGCCACTGCACAATTGCCGCCTGGCTGCCACTCCTTCAGAACACCCATGGAGTCCTTGACCACATACTTGTACTCAATCTTCTGCCTGCAACAGCAAGCAGATCTCATGATGTGCTTGCAGGCATCCTTGAAAGGTGAATTGGACAATAGTTGGTAACAGCTGAAGTCAACCCACAGCAGCCTTGATGGAGTGGACAGCCTGGCACTCATCAAACCCTGGCATATACCGTGTGTGCAGGGAGGGTGCAGTGTTGCCCTTTGTTGTATCTCACCCTGAAGGAAGAGGGATTTCCGCTGCCCAGAGGTCACCTTGGTTCCAAGCCTCTTGTCAGGATTCCACTGACCAAGCTCCTCTCCTTCTCCACTCACGCTCAGCGACTGCCCAAAATGGACCTTCCACGGTATTGTGAATACAACTTTGTTGAGATTTGTGGAGGGGAATGAGCCAGACGCAACTGCTCGTATTGTTTTGTGAACGGGCGACCTGATGCGAGAGGACAAACCCGCTTTCTGCAGCCGGTGCAGTGTGGACTGTGGACGAGACGTCAAAGCGGTCAACCTCATTTTGCAGGGTGTTCGCAATCAGGGTGTCAAGAGATACGCTGACAAATGAACGCCTGGGTTGCGCGTTAGGCCTGCGCGTTAACGCATAACGCCACCTACAGCCAGCTCAGCGTTGCTAGCTAACGAGTGTTATTGATTGTGATGACAGCAAGTGCGCACACGCTCTGCAGGTGATGGTTCATCGTTATCGCGCATTGGAGGCTCTTTTGTCACTATGTATGCTGGCGGATGCACCTATCTCTGCTCACAACCTTCGATAGAGCAAATTGTTCAGAAGCGACCTTGTGGCGAGGGAAATACGTTGTTTGGCCCTCACGCCAAATTTGCCCTGCAGAACAGCCCACCGGTCAGTACGTGCAAAATAATCCTCATGTGTGCTGTCTGTCTTTGACAGCCTGTAGCAAATTGCATGCCCACATCATTTTGCTCCGTCAGGCTGTTGAGGATGAAGCAGAGCTTATGAAAAGTACAAGGGCAAGATTGGGTCCATATGCATCAGGAAGAGCCCTTTTGTACCACTTGCGTGCTGCACGTGGCAAAGTATTTTGGGCAGGTATGGCAGCAGGATGACGGTGCAATACCTGGCTACACCGCCTATATGGTGCCTCAGAATGGGCAATGCAATCTAAACATCATCTGCTGCTGCAGTGAATACGTACTTCCGAGCTGTCTTGGCTGAACAAGTAAATCGGGCAGATTTTGAGCCTAGGGAGTATGCGCAATTGGCAAAATATCAGGCGCCTACAGCACCAAAATGTACTCAGCACCCTTTGACAACTGAACAAACAAACTTTGAAAACATACCGGCTTCTGTTCTTGAGCATGTGCTTCAGCATACAAACTTGTTCACTGTGTGCAGTGCAGCACTCGCTAGCAGAAGCTTATGCAAGGTAAAGCTTATCACTTCTTTTGAAAGCACGCTGTTGAGCTTGCAGGCTGCATGTTTCACATACAAGAGTATTGCGCTGCTGCTCATCTGGTGTCATCACCAGATGGCATGCTGCAGTGACTGACATTTCATGCGTCCTGTACAGGCTGCAGAATCAAACACAGTTTGGGCGTCTCTGTACAACAAAAGGTGGGGATGCACTCAGTCATGTCAGCAATCCACTTCCTGTCATTCTGCCTCAAATCAGCAAGCTGAGCAATCAAAATGGCGTGACAAGTACCACCAAAGACATTTGACTGAGCAGCGCATGCAATGTCCAAGGTGTGAGCAGTCCAAAGTCGTCCCAATAGTGTATGGCTTCCCCAGCCACTTGCTGGTGAGAAACATGAGGGCTAACAAGCTGCGCATGGGAAATGATCACCTGATAGAGGGTCAGCCAATTTGGACATGTACTGCCTGTACTAAGGAGTTTACAGACTTTCCTTTTCCCTCACTGGAACTGTCTGTGCCTGATGGATGAGGGTTGCAGCTGAGTTGAGCTCCAGCTGCAGTGTACTTGTGTCATATGAGTGATAAGTTCATGCAAATGCCTTCACTGTTTTGTAGCTTGTACAACCTCATGTAGGTGTGGGTAGCCAATGTGTGGTACATGTATTTTGTTTAGAAGATCTTGATCCCTGGTGGCTGGTAGCACTGCCTGGTTTGATGAGAGTAAAATGATGGCACTGAGAACTGAGACAGCAGTATCTGAGGAGAGTCGTTGGGCATAGAGTGACATCCTGTTTGACAGGTTTCAATGACAAGGGACGCTTTCAGCTGGCGTTACAGCTTCCCTTTGACATGCAGCCCAATGCAAACTGTGTCAAAACTGCTGCAAATCGACCAGGCGTGAAATGTCTGAATCAGATGCAGTGCAAGGCGCTGTTACTCTGTGCATTGTTCGTGTTGCCGAACCTATTCTGTCAAGAAATTGGTTCTTCTCAGACTGTGGCATCTGCAAGAGGCTTGCAAATAACTGCAAAAATGCGCATATATCGGACTTGATGCCATCATGTGCTTGTAAGATTTTGCAGCTCTTGGCACTCATGGCTGATCAGCATGTAGCAGATCTCTGGCAGCACAGCGAGCAACTCCAGTGTCTACAAACAAAGGTGCCAAAAACAGCCACTCTATATCATACATCAGGTGAGCCCAATCTTCCTGCAGATCGGCTGATCAAAGTTGCAGGTTGCCATTGCAAGGATGATCTTCAGGAGTCTTGTAGTACTTGTAATGCAACTCTCCCACATCCTCTCCACGGACCTTGGTCCATCCCTTTTCAGTCACATGGTACACTGCACCACATAGCATTTGCATGTGAACACAAGACTCACAGCTCAAATCCACTCGACTACAATTGCACTGCAATGACTTTGAGTCACTGTAAACTGCTGCGTCCAAGAAACATGGTTTGATCAGGTATGCAATGTTGGAGAGCTTACCGCTGACAGTGCCACCACTCACTGCATCTCTAAAGGTTGCATGGTAAATAGATCTCTGACCGAGCTCAATGGCATCCTCAACTGACATGTCCCTGAAGCACAATGTTGTTGTCCAAGATTATAGAGGAAAGATAGCAACGACTTCTAAGTTCTACACTGAGCAACACAAGGTAATCAAGCAGATGCAATTGCATAGTAGAGGTAGTGACGACAATATGCAAGGGAGATGAAGGGAAAGCTGCTGAAGTCATGGTGTGATTGGGTGTCGACACATACCACTTGTATCCCTCGTCCAGGACACCGTAAGCATACAAGCTTCCTGAGCCCACCGAGAAGACCTGTCCCTTTGTTCTCTGGCCATCACTGTCTACATAGTATAGGCCTGGGCCCTGAGGATCCCAGCCTGCTATCATCGACCCCTGCACAGCATACCACGATCAGAAGGGCAAAACAGATTTCAGAAGGGACAGAAGCAACAGTGATACAAAGTCAGCTTTTGCAGCAATGTATTCTGTAACAGATGATTGGAACCCAGTATAGCAGGCTGCCTCTGGTGAACATGCTAGCGCAGATGACATGCTGTGCATGATGTCATGCTGTGCATTCCTGGGGTTTGTCAACAGATGCAACTTGATGGTGAGTTGACCAGAGACTTACAACAGACAGGCCCATGCCCTTGTACTGAAACATGTAGTTAGCAAAGATCTTGGACGCTGCTGTGACTGTAATCCTCTTGCCATTGTTGAGCTCATACAGCCGGCACTGCATATACAGCTCAATGTTGTGCAGCCTTGTCTCATGTTGTGTAACATGCATTCTTCCTCAACAGCAGAGCTAGGTGCAGCTCCCTGACAGCAAACAGACTCATACTGCATACCTGCATGCCAAGCGTTCTATGCCAAAATGAACAATCAGCAGCGCCTCCAGCCATGGTACCCAGCAGGTATGGGTTGGTTTCTATGACTTTCTTCACTGTCTGCGATGCTGCAGAGCAAGAAAGGAAGTTAGCCAAGATGCACAGACCCTCAAGCTGACAACGTTCATGATGACTCTTACATATATATGTGCCCATACTGGCTCTGGAGTCCACAGCGACAATGATGCCACCTTGAAACATGAAGCCTAGAGTTGTGGTACCATGGGCTGGCTTCACACACTCCATCGCTTGCCTCTCAAATGCATCAATCTGTAATTTGACAGCGTAAGTGGTCACAGAATAGATGATAGACACCCAAGGTGAGGAAAACCTCCTAACACTTACGTCTTGCACTTGTGGCAAAGCAAACGAGGTAGTTGCAGTGTCGACGCCGTGGAGCAGCTCTTGTGGTAACTGTCGTGTGGAAGCTTTGTGTGGGCCTTCCAGCATGGAGAGGTCCAGCATAGCGGCGCCCATCAGAACCGATGCAAACCTAGATCAGTGTCCCGATAAACTGCCTCAGAAGGCTCTTTACCCTGGTCTCACTTGTCGAAAACGCACGAATAGCTTGCAAGACCTCAAAGGGCAAAACCAGTTGTTTCTGTGCCTACTCCTGGTCAGCTCTCGCTTGTAAGGAGCAAGGAGCCACTGTCACCTAAGCCCAAGCTCTGGCCCACGCTGCAAGCGACCGTGTGGCACGCACGCCGTGTATTTAGACGTATAATCTTTGCTTCTTCCTCTCCAGAGCTAGAATTCACAATTGCTCTCAGGAGCTTGTACTCGATGCGGTCGGGACAAGGCGGTCAGCCCAGCCGGGCGCGGCAGATGGGAGACTTCGGATACTCTGCCCTTACACCAGAGGTCAGTCTGAAGTATGGTCCGGCGGCTCCATTTGCTGCTCCATCCGTCTGCTATATCGCCTACTGATCAGGCTGCTTCTGTGCGCAGCTTCTGGCAATGAGTCAGGAGCTTGAAGACTTAGGCGGAGGAGATGCCCGCATTGGAAAAGCTTACGTGTGTTGCGTGGTCGCTCCCACTACACCTGCACTGTCTATACTGCAACCAGTAGTAGGAGGGCTTAGTGTGCTGGATCCCTGTGAGGCTGGAGCATCCAAGCACACTTGCAAAGTCTTCCCCGTACCAGCTCACGTTCAAGGTCAAGTCCCTAATGGCCAGATCGGTGGCTTGGTTGGACAGGTACACAGTATGCTCACTCACCTGTGTTGGCTGTTGCTCAGACAGTGAAGGACAATGTACCTACAGGCAGCTGCGGAATGGGTGCTTGAAGGCTTCAGTGCTACTCTGTTGGCTTTTGGCCAGTCAGGCACTGGCAAATCCTCAACACTGTTTGGACCCCAACGCAACAATGTGGAACCGATTCTACCTGCTGTGCTCCACAGCTTATTCAATAGCTGCAGTTCAAATAGTCTCAAAGTTGGTGTGTCATGCTGGGAAATAGTGCAGCACGAGCTTGCAGATTTGCTGACAGACAGCTCTCATCAGCTGTCTATGTACCAGGTACGTTTAAGGAGTTTGACACAAGTTGCTGAATGACTTGCATTTGTGCTCTTGCTACAACACAAATGCTTTGATACACATGTAAACAATGCACACATGGTACCACTGACAAACAGAGGCTGCTTTGTGATTGAGTATCACTCCCAGTCCTTGCGGTGTCAAAGGCATGCTGAGCACTTGACAGACATGCTCCAGCAACACAACAATTCCATGCAGGGAGGCAGCTTATTGACAGCAACTGAAGCGTGTCGCTGTGTTGAGGCTGCATCAGCCTCTGAGGTCTTGTCTCTGCTGCACCTTGCTAAGTCAAACAGCAGCAACTGGACATCAGATGAACATGGTCACCTGACCCCTCTGCCAAACAGAGCGCACCTGTTTGTGCGCATTGTTCTGTACGACACAGCTAAGCAGCAGATGAGCACGCTGCATGTTATTGATTTAGCCGGCAGCCAGAGCCTTGCTGACAATCATACAGACGGACAACAGCATCAAGAGAAGCTGGCAATCAACCAGCAGCTGCTGAGTCTTAGTAAAGTGGTGTCAGAGTTGTCCCGCCTCAGTAGTTCAACAGGTGAGTTTTCCATCCAGCATGGCAGAATCTTGGCTGACACATGCATGACAAGTCGTGTGACCTGACCCGCTTTGTGATCAAGTGTCTCCTGTGCATAACATGTTTATAACAGTCAACATGCAAGCCTATTCTGAGATACTCCGTGACCAGCGTCCTGTTTTCATTTTGGCTCATGCGTTTGCTGCACATGCAAAGCACGCAAGATCGATTGGTCTTTCTGTACTCAGAGCATGCATGCTTCACTCCCTTTCTGTAGCTCGCAGGGAGTGCTGTGAGGCAGGTGACCTCAGCACGGGACACTCCCCTGATGCAGCTTGTTGCTCCTCTCATTGCTGGCAATGCCCGCACCTTCCTGCTGGCTGCTGTCTCCTCACACCCCAACAGCTACCTGGAGACTGTCAACACGCTGCGCATTGCCACAAGAGCGCAAAACATCCAGGTGATTGAAGGAACACGTCAATCATCGCAATTTGTGAGAAACAGGTCATGAATGACGTATTATTTATAATTGTTAATATTGTTATGATTTATTTGTCACACTTTGCGATAACACTGATGCCTACTAATGGCTGCCTGCTTGGATATGCATGTCAAGTCCACTCTGGTGGTACATGTTCAGTGTTTTACATCACAGCTGCTCTTGCAAGGCATCGACTACCAGCAGAAGTTTGACTTGGGACACCGCATTGATTGCAGACTGCTTGTATGCGCACAACTGGCGTGACGCCTGACCAGGTGCAGATGGTGTCAGCAGCCCAGGTTCTGGCTGAGGAGAGGCACAGAAGACTGTCTGCTGCCACACACAAAACCATCAGGTGCAACTGCTTGCTTCACACTCTTTCACCTTGCACTCCTATAGGCTGCTTCCAATAGCATGCGTTGAGCGAATGCAGCTGGCACATGATGCATCATGTGGCCATGTCCAAGCAGCTCAAGCTTGCAGTCAACTACAGATGCAAACAACATCATGATGTGCTGTGACGTTGGTCTCCCTTGAGAGGGCGAAACTTACACTTGTCCTCTGATATCAGCTCAGGCCACAAAGCCACGTTATACATTGCAGGCAACAAGAGGCACTGGCAAGCCAAGCTAAGTCACACCTCCGCTCAGGTCTCAAGCATGGTCACAAGCAGGGAGCTGCTCACAAGCACCATAGCAAAGGTTGTGCATCTGGGGAAAGCGCTGCTTGCTACCCTTTGATCAGTGACTGTGACCAGGCACCATTTGCATCAGCCCAGCCCTGTACGCAACAGGGTCTGCCTACAGGGCTACCTCAACCCAGTGCCACTCAGCAATGGAACAGTGAGGCACACTGTCAGATGGGATGCGTCAGTGATCAGGAAGCAGACAGTCAGCAAGGTGCATCGTCAATTGCACATGGCTTGCCATCAGATGCAATGCTGTCTTGGGAGTGTCAGCCAACCAAGGCTGCAACATCATTGAATGTCAGAGCATCCTGCATTGGGCCAGTTTGGCATGAAGCACAGAGGGATACCTCACAGCAGCACTGCAGTGTTGATGAATGTCAACTAAGTGATCCAAAGGAGCTTACTTGGGAGGGCCCCCTGCATGCTGCAATTGGCAATGTCCAGGCTGCTTCTGGTTCAGGTGCTGTCAGTGGATGACTTTGCATGGGTGTATTGCTAGTCCTTCTGGTATGTGTGTCATGGTTCTTGGTAAAACTACCTCTGCTGTGATGTCTCACAGCTATTGGCTTTTCTGCATGAGCATCTGGACCAAAAAGGAGTTGCTGCACAAAGGCAACGCTGGTTTCTGCATTGTTTTGGAATGAGAGTCAACTTTGCATAATCTGTGCAACTTAGTGTCATCTGTCTCCTTCTCATAGACCAATCTGCTGTTACTGGCCAAGGCGACATGCTTGGGACATTGGTCAGCCTTTCCTTGCACTGTAACATGCAGGTGGTCTGCAAGATGAACCATCCTTTGCCTTCAGCTGTGCTGTGCGGCCTGCATCCGCGCCTGAGACGAAAGCAGCTCCCTGTAGCAGCCTTTCAGCAGTGCCTGCATGGGCAGTGCCAGCTGTATCAAAGGGCTCAGGAGGCACAGCCCATGGTGCCAGAAGGCATCCTGCACCAGCAGGAGTCCAGCATGACATGACCAGTGCAAGCCAGAACCATCACGATGTGTCCCCGGCTGGTGCTGATAGGCCGCGCAGCAGACAGCAACAGCACTGGCCTGAACATGTAATGGCTGGGCATCTGGACTTGACACTCAGAGATGATGCTGCAATGCCTACCCCAGTAGACAAGGCGGCACAGAGTAGTGACGCGGGGGTGAATGATTTTGCTGCATACACACCACAGGAGCTTGCAGATCATTTGCAGCAGCTCAAGAAGGAGTTCAGGGAGATCTACAGCAGCATCTTGGATGAAGATAGCCAGTCACCGTGTCAGGTTGCGGCAGAGGGAGTGAGTTTGCTTGGCTTGCCCAGTTGTCAAGTTGCAGCCTACACGGTCCTTGTCTTTGGCTTCTCTGAAGCACATGTGGTTGCTTGGCATGGCCGCTAATCACGTGGCCTTCAGCAGATCTGGTGGCTGCTGCAGTCTTGCCAGCCTCGGGAACTGTGCCTGCAAGCTGTGTTGTGTGCATCCTGCCCCTGAGCATGTTGCGGCTTTCACATTTGCAAGCCAAGGCTTTACCTCTTGCAATTTCATGTCAGCTTAAGCAACAGTGTATGTGGAGTGCAGCAGGCGGTGACCTCAGACAGGGATGTGCATGCTGTGCCTGTGCGCCTGCCCATCACCAGCAAACATTGCAACATGCCTGTTGCGTCTCCACCACCCTCGTGTCAATCTGCCTCTTGTCCCCCAATTCAACCCTCAGCAGAGACGGCCGAGGCCCACACGCATGCAGCTCCCTGCATCATCCCTGTCTGCACTGCTGAGCAGTGGCCACAGCTGGACATGCATGCGCTTCTGCAGCAGCATCAGGCTGATGTCACAACAGAGCAGCATCACTCTGAGGTGGTCTGCCAGCAGCAGCCATCCAGGCATGTTCAGCAGGCAAGTCAGCTTTGCCAAGTGCAATGCACCATACAATCTCTGCTGCCTGCTTGACTGGCTCAAAAGACATGTGAATATGGCACAGGGTCATCAACAGGCTGCTGAAAGTGGTTGAGCTTGCATATTCATTTGCGAAAGGACGTCATGATGCAAGTTGTTTCAACTCTGCATGACCACCTCAATGCCTTGGTGCAGGCAGGGGACAAGGCAGGCCTGTGCACAGCAGCTGGAGTCAGTCACAGCACATGCTCAGGGCTAAGCCAAGACACATCACCTGACGCTCAACATCAGGCTTTAGCAGGTGAGGCCAATGAGCAGAGCAACTCAGGTGATGTATTTGCCCGGTACAGGCAGCATTTGACACAAATTGGCTGTCATGCAGTGCTTGGTGCATCAGAATTTGTGGGTGTGGAGAGTGATACTTTGCCAGCACGAAGCAGTAGGGCCTTTCTGGATGCCCTGCGTCCACGCAGCCCCACTGAGCAATGCAGCCCTGGAGTTGCTGCCCATGCCCAGCGTCCAACGTCAGGTCGAGCTCTTTTCACAAACAGGCAGACATGCAAGGCTCTTGACTTTCTCGCCGTACTCTGCTTGTAAAGGTCTTTCTTTTTCAAATGACGTCACGAAATGAATATGGAATATGGCAAACATTGTCTCACTGTTACCTTGGCCAAGAGCTATGCGTGTATAAACCTTTATGCCTCAAAGTTGCATGAATCTGCTGTGGCACAAACAGCACCTCATGACCTTCCTGCACAGCAAAAATGACCACTGTTTGCAACACTGGCCTGTTTACGCATGAAAGCTGAATGCAAGGACCAGGACTCTGAGCAGGATCCTGATTGTGAAGTTGATTCTTGAATGGCTCAGGATCACCAGGGAGAGACAGCAGCAGCAGGCAGCAGGAGGTTGCTGACCTGCGCATCAACAATGAAGCACTGCTGTGCATGCTGGAGCGTGAACGGCAGCATGGCCATCAGCTGGAACAGCGCTTGCAACAAGTGGAGGCTGATGCTCTTGAGGTGAGCTGCCTTCTGGTTACAATGCACAAGTTTCCTAGCTTGATCATGCCCTCCCTCCACACTCCAAGCAAAGGCTGACAAAGCCCCAGGCACTGGAGTGTGCTGATTTACAGGCTGGCAGTTACAAGAGCTCATCTTGGCTGTCTCACTTCCTCTGCAATGTGATGTGTCTGACCACCAAGCAGCCTAGTATGGCGTATGTCAGGTTCTTGTCTTGAAGATGGTGATCAATGCAATGAAACCTGCTGAGTAAAAAACTTGTGTGGATTCAATGCACAGCAGTTCATTGCATCATAGAGCACACGCAATTAGGACATGCTGGACGCATCAGGCTTGCATCAAGCAGCAACGCAGAGGTGCTGGTGGCCATTTGTGCTGAAAGTGCCAAACAGACCACTCAATCTGCTGGACACGCTACAAGTGTCAAGCAGTAAAGTGCAAAGACCTCCAGCCTGGTCTGCCACAAAGAAACGCCAGAACAGTCACACAGCTATCGAAACCATAGCGCTGGCATGCAGAGGTCATTGGAGCAGGAGGTGGGACTGGAGGAGGGCCGACTTACTGCCATCTCCTTACGCAGTAAATGCCGTAAGCTGGAGAGCCAGTCACTGTTTGCTGAGGTGTTTGAGAAGTACGAGGAGGAGATAAGACAGCTTCAGGTGACTGTCAGGATCATACATACTTTGTGGTGTGTACTGCACAGATGTTCACACATGCACCTTGCCGACCATGCAAGCTATTGGGTATCCAGTGTCACAAGCAGCAGGGGGTTTTTTTTGTAGCCTTGTTGCAGCATGAAGTGCGCTGCAGATGCAATTCCAACTGCATGTGCAGGCTTGCCCCCTGGTCAAAAGAGATCATGGACGCATCCTCAAAGGTGAGATGGCATCCCTCTAGCCATTAATTTTGCAAAACAGTGTTCATGCACAGGATGAGGCGCAGCTGTTGAAGCAGTCCAACATTGAGCTGAGTCAGCAGCTGGCATCAAGTGACGTGCTGGGACCCCACCCCAGATCCCCCCTCAGGCAGATGCCTATCCCCTCACAGCCTGCTGCCTTGAAAGGCTCTGCAAAGGGTACTGCCCTTCCAGCTTCCCCATCACAGCTTAAGCCATCTGGACAGCAGAACAGCTTCGGTGACGGCCAAGCCAAGGCAGATGGTCAGCACGGGCCAGCTGCATGTGAAGTTGAGCTTAAGTGTGAGATGGGTCAAGGAGAGATGCGGCTGCAGGTCAGTCACTGCCGTGTCAAGCATCCTCCACATTTCATAGCTGGGCCAGGCTGGAGAGGCTGTGTGCATCTGGGCATGCCTTGCTGCCCTGCTAGCATACCATTGATGTTGATGGTGGATGCCCTGTTGCATAATGCAAGGACTGGTGCTGTAGTTGTGACTCTTGCTGCACTGCAGTCACTCAGGAAGCAGCTGAAGCGCAGTGCAGCGCAGTGTGAAGCTCTGAAGGCAGAAGTTGCAGAGCTGAAGCGGCGGGATAGAACTGCTGACCTGTACCAAAAGAAGGTGGGAAGGAAGCCGTGTCACATGTCATAAGTGTGCCCTGCAACCTTACTAGTTGCAATTTGCAGCGCCAGCGTTTAAAGTAAGAAGTAGTTCATGCAGAATGACTATCACAGCTTGCCTACCAATCAGCACTGTCTTGCTGCTGATCTAAATGTGTTGCAGAACACCGTACATGCATTGCTTCAGGCAGGTTGGGTGTAAAGCAATTGCTTCTGAGCACCCTTTGGTCATGCTTGCAGGTTATTTCAGCTTTGTCAGTTGCTTGCATCTTCTTGCTGGTACGGACAGTATTCGGCCTTTTGTCCATTGACCACCACCAATACAGTAATCAGGCGAAGCTCTTGTATACACTGGAGGTGTTACCTGAGATGATAGCGCTGTACACTGTGGCAATCCCAGGGTTCATCCCCGGGATTGGTCGAGATGCTGAAGCCCATTTGGGGATCGCGCCAACCGGGACACAGGCATCCCCACCACATGTGAAGGTGCATCATGAGGGTGAGCAGATGAGCCGTGAGGAGGAAGCGAGTCACCAACAAGGGAAGGTTGTCACAGCATCCCTCACCACATGGCCACATGATCACCACATGGCCACATGATCACCACATGGCCACATGATCAGTGATCATCCCCGGGCCAGTGGACGTCATGCTTCTGCTGCTGTACATGAACAGCAACCAGATCAGGGCAACTTCAGTGACAGCCCTACTGTATTGTCTGGAACAGCCCCTTTGATACAGCAACAGGTTTCTCTCCAGCTGAGGGGCAACAGCCCCATTGCTTGGGCTGCAAGCGCCCCAGTGACCAGACAGTGACACAAATCAGAAGAAGAAGAAGGACATGAGTCAAAAATTGGTTGGTAGCAAGCGGCAGAATGATTGTTTGTGCTTTCCATGCTCATCAGCTCAGCCTTCCTGATTTAATTAACAAACACAATCCTTCCAGATTGTGCTTCAGAGTTTATTTAGTACCTGAGGTGGAGAGTTTCTGCCTTCTGGCCACAACCATTTTCTGTTCAGAACAAGAGTGCTTGAGGCCGGCCTGCTTGATGTACGTACTCAGCTGTGATGACAATAGGATAAGCATTGCTACATCCAGAGGTGCACATGTGCTGTCTCTAGTATGAGGGTCTCCATCCTCCGCTGTTAATCACAAACATTGATATCAGTGCTGTACATGTATCAAGTAAAGCATGTTAACAGTCTTGCGCAATTGGTTGCTTCCTTGGTCCTATACTTGTGTTTGCAGCCCCTTTCCAGAGCTGCAAGAGCATACAGGATGTTTCCTGTCTTAGTGGTGAATGATACACTATGTGTTCACAACACATTCATCAGTTGTTTGCACGTGCAACCTAGTATATACACTGAAGCAGTTGACCTCTACATTGGCGACCAGTTGTTGACAGATAGTCCCTGGGCAGCCCGGTATAATACTTGGCTTCTCATTAAATTGACGCCGAAAGGTGTAGTCTAGTCTTTTCTTTTCTTGACAGATGGTACATTATTTTGCAGTACCTTGCAGCACTGCTGAGCATGTCTGGGCAATCTGCACTCACATATTCGGCATTGATGCAATATATTCGCCATGCATATGCATATGCAACATTCACATGCAGGTTTGACTTGCAACAGCATGGTAGCATGGATAGCAGGCTGTCACTGTGGACCTTCAGCTGTCACATGAAAGCTGTCTCTATGGAGATTGGGTCCCGTTGTGATGCAACAGTCTGCACGACCCTATCTTGCCTGTAGCTAAACTGGAGTATGGTGTCAAATCTTGGCCAATTGCAAACAAACGCTGTGGCATCTGCAACAACTCTGCTCCTTACTGCCTACTATAGTATACACTAGCTAGCTCACTAGCCATAACTTCATATTTGATCCTGCACCTTCAACAGCATAACCCTTTCCTAAACATCATGTTATATTGTTTGCTATGTTGACTACTTGCACTACACTGCTGTGACAAATAGTCAGGCACCTGAGGAAGAATTCAGGAACTCAAGCTGACTCGGCCTTTGAGCATGAGCTAGATTGCAAGGGAGCTGAAGACCCTACCAAAGCACAGCTTACAAGGTATGCACTGCACAGATCTGGCAACGCACTGTGCAGGCGACCAAGAGGTACAAAACCCTAAATGCACAATGCAGGCAACCAAGAGATACAAAACCCGAAATACACTATGCAGACGACCAAGAGATACAAAACTTTAAATGCACTGTGCAGGCGACCAAGAGATACAAAATTGCATCAGCCTTTGACGAGTGTCACTCTCTTAAGACCAAGCTTGGTAACAAGCATATCTGTTCTATGCAACATATGCAGTAGGGAAGACAAATACAAAACCCAAACAGCTGATGTTTGGGCAAAAATTGCAATCTCTGACACAACATCACTCAACCCCGTGACGCACATAGTCAGCATCATGCATCAGGACCACTGTGGTCTTCGTGACTGTCAACATGATCTGAATCATAAGTATCCCCCAGCATCACGTCATCATCTGACTAGTCCACATATTCACAGTCATCAAGGATTTGGAAGAAATTATTGGCTTGTCCATGCTGCTCATTGAGCCAGAAATAGTTGGCTTGCTGGTGCTGCTCATTGACGCAAGCATCAATGTCCGCGCTGCCGCTGCAGGCAAACTTCACTTTTGCTTCAGCACCCAGATCAATCTCAACTCCATCCCCTGCGTAGTAGCTCATGTGTAGCCTTGCATAAGGGGAACTTGGGATTCGGCCTTCAAACCTACAACCTCTTTGGGCATGGCACTGAAGTCCAGCTTTGGAGGGGATGCAATGCAGGGTTGGTGATCGATTGCCCAGCTGTGTTCACATTGCGCCGCAAGTAGCTTAGCAGAATAATTAGCAAAGCAAAGACCAACCAGCCATCATGTGCTTGAAGAAGGGAGAGGAATTGCTCTGCTAGCGCTATGAGGTTGTGCTGAGTGACAGACTGCTGAGTAGCAAAGGCCATGCTGGCGCCGAAGAGGCTAGACGGGCTGGCGCACTTCTGTAAAACCTGCTCTTTCGTCAAGGCTGCGCATCTCACGCAGGCTGGGTCGTATAGGTCACCGTGAGGCATCAGCAGCAATTGGAAGCCATGCCTTTGTCAGGGCAAGAATCGACAGCTTTGCAGCCGAAGCCGTTGAACCTTGGCCTGGACATGTGTGACACAGATAGTATTGTTCATATCCATGTTACAGCTGCCGCAAGCAGAGGGCTGCACGAGCAAGTTCAGGCCCATCTTCAGGAAACTGACTTGCAGATGCCACTTATTGTAAAGCTGCGAGCTGGCCAGGAACTGCTGGCTGCGTTGGCTACCAACATCTAGTTTCTTGGTGATCTCGTAACTTAGGGTGGTTGGTACGTCGTGAAGGGTGCTCTTCCTCAAACGATAGTTCAAGATTATTGCCAATACTGACACGGCATCAAACAGGTTCTGTCGTAACACCGCGGAGGACGGTCCCTTTTGGCAGTAGATACTGAAGCTTACCTGCAGAGTCCATTTTGAGCACGCTCGTGTCAGCAAAGTATGCCGCAGTAGATGTGGGCGCGACACTCGGAGGCACATTCACAAATGTAACCCTGCAGAGACTGCTGCAGCTTCCAAGCCACGGTAAAGCATGACCTGCAGGAGCTTGCAACTCCATGGCACTGGGACTCAATGAACAGAGTCTCTGTAACAGAGATGTGGGCTCTGCGACAGCAAGTACCTTTTGCCGGCTGCCAAATCAGCTTTATTTTGTTGTCAGACATTGACTGTCTCCTGACGTTTCTGAAATAAAATAGACGTTTCGGGATTGAAAAGAGCTTCAGTGACACGAAGCTCTCATAATACAGCCAAATTTAGTATACATCATTGCAACAGGAATAGCAATGATAGTGGCATCAACATATCCAATATGTGCATGTCATGTTGGGCGCAGCATGTACTCTAAGCACGCTCCATACATGCATGATATAATCAGCATACAAGTATTTTCAGTTGCTAATTCCATAGTTATCTCAAATCATTCTTTTGTCTGTCTTGTGCATCCCTATAAGGCCTACTAGTACGACAGTTTTGACAATCACGTAATGCAACATCATTGAAACTAAAGCTAGGGCGGCCAGGTGGGCGAAGCCCCTTGACTTCACCAAACAAAAGCTGCTTAGGCAATCTATCGTTAGGCATCCTGAAAACATGACCTAGCCACCTGCTCTGGAGAGACAAGACTTGTCCTGCACGTACCTAGCTCATCATGAGCTGGAAAGCGTTTTAAGTATTATTATTGTTATTATTATTATAGTTATTATTATTATATTGTGTAGCTAAAACCCTGCTTCATATTCTGAAGTTGCTATCGAAAATCTGAAGTTCCTATCGAAGACAACGCACCGAGAAAAATCACTAGACTCCCTTCATCACAGCTCTCCAAAACATATATGCAAAAGCAAGGCCAAAACCATGAACGACAACAGAAAGACATACCGACTGCAACATACACCTACATACAGTACATGCGAACACAACGGCAGGATCACAGCAGCAAGACTTGCATGCTAAGCTGGTGCACATTTGCGCCGCTTGAAGCGCTGCAGCACCAACCGCAAAGTGTAGGTCAGAATCCCGTACGATGTTGCCTCGAGAGTTACACTCCATGCAAACTCCTTCTTGAAAGACCCAGGAAACTCATACTGGGTAAAGGTATTGCCCCAGCCGTCAGGTCTGCCCAACGCCGCAATGTAGGCTGTTGCAAGGTAGAACGACGTGAGGAGGAAGATCGGCTTGAAGCGGAGCGCTGGCTCGCAGAAGTTCTTGGTGTCGATGACTAAGCTGACTAAGGGACCCAGCAGCTCGAAATTGGCCACCAGCCATGCCAAAGTCACCGCTGGATTCTGCACAACACAAAGCAAGAACCTGTGTAACGGTAGATGAGTGTTCACTCCATACATTTTACTTACTGGTGTTGTCATCTGTTCATGCATCCACTCATTGAGCAGGTGTCATGTGCTGGGGTGGTGAACATGTCCCACGGTTCCAGGGTTGCAGCTCTGGATGATACTGCACAAGTACTGGTAGGCACCAAACTGCAAATGTAAGTTTGTGCAGATCAATGACAGACAAGTATCATGTGATTCTTCAGCATGTGGCAGGAGTGAGAGGGGACGTACATTATGGGGTGAGTCAGACCGATCCAACTTGAACCAAGGCTGTCCGCTCAGGGAAATTACGTTGACCACTTGCACGAGCGCCCCCATGAAAGCCATGAAGGAGAGCAAAATGCACGTCGGCACAGTGCTGACAGGCTCAATCTGGTGTCGGTTGAGCTGCTTCAAGGGAGGAAGAAGGCAGGTTGTGAAGGCCAGAGTCAGTGCCTGAAAGTCAATGGCCACCACCTGTGATGCAAAGAGGGAAATATATGAGGGCTTGTGCAGAGGATAGAAGGCTGTACATGTGGCTGTTGGGCTGCTTCAACAGAAGGAACATTGATCAGGCAAAGAACAGATGCCCAGGATGCAATAGCTGCTTCAACAAAGGAAACATTCAGCAATGGACAGATGCCATTGCCAACAGCCTAGAATGCAATGGCTGCTTTTCGTACAGCAAGCAGAGAGCAAGAAGGCTGCACTAGCTATGCAAGCAGAAGGAACAGCCTTGTTTAAGGTTGAATGCCTGAGAGCTCCAACAACAGCAAGAACAGTGACAATTGCAGTTACAAGAACAACAGCACAGCCGCCCTCAGCAGCAAGAGCAGTAACAGTGCACGCATACCAACGACATCGAGGCTCCCTGGAGGTCAGGAGAATGTGCACTGACCTGAGAGGTGGCCAGCTGTGACCCGTTTACACAGAAGCTGATGTTCTGAGCAATGGACAAACACCATTGATACAAGACCATGTACTGCAGCAAACAATCATGTGGTATGTCAGAATAAACGAGGGCCCCGGGGGGGGGATTGGAGGCTGCATGTCCATGTGTATGTATGGTGCATGGGTCTTGTGTATCATGCCCTGTCCACTAGCTTGTTGAAAGCAGCAGCATGCATGCATGCTAAGCAGCTCATTGGTATAGGTGTTGCTGCACTTGCATGGCAGAAGCATGCCTTGCAACCCCACTCACAGGATGGTCGGCAATTTGAGCAAGTTGCAAATGCGGTGCCCATTGGTGTGCATGTGAGCCAGCTGGAATTGCAAGGCCTGATGCGACAGAACACAGAGAAACATGCAGAATCAAGCTGTGCAGATCTTACCTTGAACAGGGACAAAGTGAGGGAATGTGAGGCTCTGCTGGCCCTCAAGAAACTGCATACTCCTGCAACACATCATGCTTCTCAGTGGCCGTATCATTAGGTCCTTCAAGCCTGAATGTAAACCCCCTAATCCTGAAACACTCACGTTCTCCCTCAGAGGGCTTGCATCAAAGTCAGGTTTTATAGCTTGATTGTATAGAGCGTGAAGAATAAAGTCGAAATCACCAAACTAAAATCTTGCAACGAACAGGTTGTGCTGAAAACAGAGCCTCAGAATGGCAAATGTTGACACACACAACAGCACAACATTGCAAGTGTTGGCCGTTGACAATTTGTGGCCATGCAGCCTGGCCAACACTTCAAGTTCAGTCCATCAATCACTTGTTATTTCATTCATTCATTCATACATTCATTTGTTTGTTTGTTCATTCACCAGGTGTCCTCCCCTAGGCTGAGACACATACAGTGGTGAGCAGCTCCCTGTCTCGGGTCTTGTTCTGGCAATGAGTGTAGCAGCAGTAACATGAATTGAAATTCCTGCTACAAAGCCAGTAAATGCGGACAAAGATGTCTATGGCCAATGGCACGGCCGTTTTGCTTACCTTTTATGGAGCCATGGGTTGCGGACACACAAGATGCAACAATGGCAAGACCCTGTTTGGTACGACAGTTCATCAGTCATTCATGATGTGACTCAGAGGTGTTGTGCTATGCAGGCATGGTATGTGGACATGCATGGCAATGCAAAGCCTTCTCAGCATCTAGACTGACACACCTGAAACAAAGTTACAATGTCACTCGACATTTTATCTGAAATCTTGCTGGGTTTTGTAAGCTTTTGGCGGTGTTAGAGGGTTTGGCTGACCTGCAACCGAGCCATGATGTGTGGACAGGGAGGTTGCAAAACTGCCAAGCATCAATGTTTCATACATCTTGCTGAAACTGTCGAGCTTTTGCCAGTTTCAGAGGACTTTGCTGACCTGCTACAGAGCCACGATGGGTGGACAGGGAGGCTGCTACAATGGCATCAGTGGTGCCCACAGCCAAGCCCACGTCTGCCGCTGACAAGGCACTCAGGTCATTGATTCCATCCCCACAGAACAGTATCCTGTTTCCATATCCCTGCAGGACCAATCATTGCTAGTCTACATTGTGATATGTCATAACGAAGAATATCTCTGCATGTCAGAAACGTTTCAGCAGAAAATCATGACAATGCTTTCAGAGTCTGTCAGGAAACAACTGCAAATCATGTGATTGCACATCTGCAATGGTAGAATGACACAGCACTCGGTCATTGGCCATCCCCACAGAACAGCATCCCAGGCCTGCTTTCCAGTCCTTTACCACCAAACATTGCTACGCACCATGCTGTTACACTCCTGCCTACAAGTATGTGTATGCCTCATTTACTTGCTCCTTGTCTACATCACAGCTGCCCATCAATCACACTGGGGTGGG
>JAABUP010001661.1_pt1 | contig 46255 bp, 60 predicted proteins | sample 5559201 | NCBI WGS metagenome assembly JAABUP01 (sample SAMN10711887, study PRJNA513373) | rock metagenome | isolation source: Antarctica rocks | place: Antarctica
GGGGAGGGGAGGGGAGGGGAGGGGAGGAGGAGGGGAGAAGGTTCTAGGCCTTTTGGCAATTATGATGGGAGGCGTCAGCTCAGAGCTGCTGTGATGACTACACTTCTTGATGACTAAACTTGTGGCACAGACAGATTTGTGAGCAGTGCCCACCTTTCATGACTAGGATGTTGCCCGGGTGGCAGTCTGCTTGGAAGAGGCCTTGCAGCAGCAGCATCCGCCCATAGGCTTCACAGATACGTGACAGGATCAGCTGTGCAGCTTGCGTCTTCTCAAAGACACTCAGGCCTGCAGTGTGATCCTGCAGCAATTTCCCCTTCTGTCAACTTGTGCATGCTTTTCTGCTAACATTGTATATCGTAAAGATTGTATTATGTAAGTTTTGTAGTTTCTCAAAAACATGTATTGGATTGAACAGGGTGTGTTCATGTACAGTTGAACAGGCCTGCAAGATCCTGCAGGGCAGACTCTCAGCCATGGTCACGCCTGTCATGCAATCTTAATGGATCTTCAAATCACAATCGTGCCAATTGCAGCTGCCTACTACCACACCCAAGCCTCCCTAGAAACAGCTGCGTCATGAAGGCAGCTGTGCAAAGTAAACCTCACCCTTTGCACTAGTCAGGTAGTTGCATTGCTCAACTCACACTTGCTGTGTGAATGTATTGTTTTGCATCAATGTATTCTGCTGCACATTGCAAGCGAAAGCTGACTGCCTCTTGGGCTCATGACATGTCTGCATGGAACACATACATGATATGATCCTGAAAGTAAATTGCGCATCTCAGCCCATGCAAACTATGTGACAAACATGCGTGATCTGCACACCTTGAGACGAGTTATCTGCTCCCCCTCCAGAAATGTCATGACCAGTATGTCTTTAGTCACCAGGCCTGGGATGCTTTGAGGAACAGCCACAGCTGACTTCATCACCTGAACACCACATTCCACAATGTCAAGATCGATCAACTAATATGTTGCATTCTGAAGCAAAGAATGATGGCCAGATGCAAACATGACATCATGACGTACCATTAGCAGTCTGTCACACGCGACGACACACTGTCAACGAACTGCGCTATGTAAAAAGTCATCCAGTCATATGCAGCTGAAAGAAAGCTGAGAACAGTCTGCAGTTTTGCACAGTCACCTTTAAGTGCTCAGCTATCGAGTCCATCACTCTTGCCTCGCGCTCAAAGTCGAATTCGAGCTTGATCTGGGCAGCGAGCTCATCCACAGCTAACACCAGATCAAACTTCAGCTCAGTCTTGGACAGAAAAGCAGCAGCAACGCGAACGTTGGCCAAATCCTGTCAATTGCACATTGCCAGTAATCAGCACAGCTTGTTTGAAAGTTCACGCAGCATGTTCCTTCCGCTCAGACAGTGGGTGGTCAGGAGCTGGTTAACAACTGCCTGATGACAATTGAGAGTTGCTGTACAAGCAACACAAGGATTGAGCTTGATTGCTAGCCAGCAGCACAGAACCGGCATGACAACGTTATTGTAGGTATATGGTCATGCAATCAGCTTGAAAGCTCTTGCGTTCATGTATTGCAGAAGACGTGGTGCAAGCAATGGCAACAGACACACACACACACAGAAATGCTGCATTCGTACCACATGCTTTGACTGCTGCTGATGCGGAAGATCAGCAATACAGATAGCACAATGGTACAGACAGCGCGATGGTTCAGACAATACACGGGTACAGACAGCGCAAGGGTACAGACGGCGCAATGGTACAGACAGCACAACAGCACAGACGGCGCGATGGTACAGACAGCGCAATGGTACAGACAGGTCACAGAAGCTGGCAGCAGATGTGCACATGGTCTTTGTTCATGCCATAAGTGCAGAGGATCACAGTCTCACCTGGAGCATGACATTCAGGGAGTCTGGATACTGTACTTTCACTGCTACAATGGTGCCACTGTACTTCAACTTGGCCTTGTGCACCTGTGGGCCACATACGGGCTACTGGGTACACTACATCCTCGTACAGACTAACAATGCATCATGCTATATACAGTTGCTATTGTCTGATATGTTGAGCAATATTGATATAGCAACATACTCATACAAACTACCAATTGGTCATGCTGTATGACATGGTTGCTGCAGATGAGCTTGTAATACAAGGCAAGCTTTGCTGGGAGGCTCTGTCTGTACAACTGGATTTGCCATATAGTCTACTGTGTGTTTGTGCAATACAGCTGTCGGCTCAGGTGGCAATACTGCAGTGCCGTGAAGCTACATGTTTGCCAGTGACTTTTCAGCCGGCAGAGCTAGTACAAGACTGTGGGCTTGCAGGCCAGGAGCATATGCTTGCATTTCCAGGACTCCTAACACACTCAGACTGCAGGTAGACTGTCATGCTTCAAGCAATGCTTCTAACACAAAATCCTCTGTTGGTGGTAAGGCAAAAGCTACCATGCCTTACCTGAGCAATTGAGGCAGACCCTAAGGGGGCTTCAAGGTCGATCCAAGCAAACACCTCATCTATTGGTTTACCAAGGCGCTGTTCAATGACCTCTTTTGTCTTTTCAGGCGTCATTGGGGGTACCTTCAAGCGCACAACACCATTCTGTGCACCTGTGCAAGAGAATCTGCTGTTTCCACAGGTGCTCACGAAGGTTTTTGCGAGCTTCTGCCAGCTATGGCAACAACAAGGAGGGCCATGCAGGAAACATGGATGCATTTCAGGAAGCATGCATGGATGGATGCGTGCCAGGTAACCAGCGGGCAGGCGTGTCCTTTGCATCTGCTTGCCATATTGCACTGATACTGCCAATACAGACGCTGTTGTGATCAGCTTGCATACATGAGGTGATCGGCCACCTGGTCATGGAGGCGTGACAGCTGCTGGCAGATGGGCAGGGGCACGAAGTCACCACGAGCTCCCAGGAACTGTCCAACCTGTAAGTCAAGCATCATATGGGCACTTGTTCGCTGCAGGCATCTCTCAGTGCTCATAAAACTTGCTTCGTCAAGACGGACGAGCGTAGATGCTGCTGCAACTTCATGGCTGACCTTGAGGTAAAAGCCTCGCAAGTCCACAGCCAAGGAGTACATCTCAGCTCCAGCCCAAGCATGGTGTTTGTGCCAGAAATTGTCCTTCGCACTTTGTCCGGGATGACCGAGGAACGCAGCTCTAGCTTGTGCGCTTTTGTAGCCGAAATATATTCTGGAAGCTCTGCGCCAGAACGCTGCTGTCCTGCCTACAGCTTGAAAGACCTGGAGGTCACTGCTGAACTTGACGCCTTCAGCAAAGCTGGCGGTGCGCTCCGGCCGGCTTCCAAGCGTTGCTTCCTCCAAAGCTTCTGATGAAGCAGTCTTCATTCAGGTGTAGACACCACCAAGTCGATGACCTGTGCGTCATTTCACTTTAAAGATAGACTGCCGGTCGCAAACATCGTGCTGCTCCGGAACCACGGCTTTCAAACTCTTGGGTGTCCACAGTGTGACACTCCGTACGTATACAGTTACCACATCTAAAGAACCCAAGTAACAACAAAGCAAATGACGCATTTCTGAACTTGCAACACTGTCAGTTCAGACATGCATATTGAGACAGTCACAGACTGGCTCTGTGTTACACAGCTGGTCGCTGTCAAAACACGTAGAGTGACACTGTAAACAGGTAGCAGCGGACCTGCAAAACTCTTAGCATGAGAGACAGTAAAGGTATCAAAAACCATACACAACAAATCAGCAAGTGTTGAAGCAGCTAATGACCACACATACAGCAGTTCACAACCTGGTGCAAGACAAGATGTAAGGCATATCGCAAGCATGCAAAACCAGTGCTTGGCATGACTACTCAACTTAGAGTCAAATGCGAATACCAGCACTAATGCATCAACAACCTTGACAATTGTGTTTGGCAGCTTGGGTCCTCAAGCTGACTCACTAGCAATGACAAGCCTGCATGCCCAGAAAGGGACATATGCATGCATGGTGAACTTGTTTGCAAGCCATAGCAAGCCGCCCAACTGTGACTGGAAAGTATCATTTCTTCTCTTGCCCTGCAAACAGAAACAGCTGCAACTTTAGTGCAATGTTGTGTCAGCATGCCAGACTGAGCAACTTCGCCTAGCAAGGAATGTGTGGTACAGCCTGAAATACATTTGACTAACATCTGATGTGGCCATATGCTGTGCCGCGGCTAGACACAAAGCACGACTACCCACTGTGCAGCTGCTGCGCAGTGCTGTGTCAGAGGGGACATGAGAATAAATCATCAAGGGCCACTCAGGCCATTTGTGCCTCATGACAGGCATACGTTGCACACCTTGCTGCTGACCGGCTGCAGTAGTCAGGTCCTTGTCATTCAAGTCCAGTGCGTCCTTCGCTTCTGCAAAACGTGGGTCTTTTTGGCGCTCCTCCATGGCGGTCTTCTGCTCTTGTTTCCCGGCTGCAATGTCGTCCTCAGCTCCCTCGATTTTGTCAAAAACTTCTTCCAACTTGGTATCTACCTGCTGAGCTGTTTCTTTACCCTCTTGGCTTTTCTGCGCCGCTGTAGCAATCCGGCTAACGTGACGTTGGGAGATAGCCTTACGCTTCGGTAATGCGAGTGACCTGGCTGGATGAACCTGACAAGCAGAGTTTGCCCCATTCAGCACATGGGCGACAGTATTTCTTTCGCGATCGAAGCACAGAAGGTGTTACCTGTACTGGCGTATTCAGTCTGGCTGAGGTGCTGGCGAGCGAGCTTCTGGAGGCCACCAACGGAAGCTCCATGTGCAATTGCATCATAAGATATGCAATACGCGCAATCGGACTTACGCTTGTGGCGCACCCTGATCAATGCAAATGTGTCCTGATTTGGCGAGATAAGGCCACGTAACGCCAGCACCGCCTGCTGCTGTGACTCATTCGCATCAACACATGCGCAAATGCAACCAGGAATTGTTCAAACCCATTCCCCCCAAACCCCTTGCCAAATCTTGCTTCGAAACCCCTTGCCAAGTTGTTTCGATGCAGCTTTGGCAGCTGGTGCTTGACACAATGATGTTAACGCTAGCTTTGCTTTCAACCAAACGATCCCACTTGATGTCAAAACAAGGTTAAGCTGCCCACTGGTGACCACTGCCTACGCCAGGCACACTATGAGCTGATGATGGCAATGCGATTGAAGATTCTTAGGCGAAATCTGCAGCACTCTCATATTCTTGGTACCTATAAGCACACACTCACAGCCATTGATGACTCATAAACTATTACATAACCCTGACAAAGCCAGGAATCTGACAAAAGGTCAGTGGTCAGTTAGGTACATATATATCATACGAATGCAGCCATACAAGCAGGTAATTTTCTGTCAACAGTATCTCATCTTGTTGCCTTGATGCGTCTAAGCATGTCCTTTAGCAGCGTTTGCAGGATCTACAGTCATCAGCTTCTTTCGTTGCTTCTTGTCCTTCATCATCTTCTTGATGGTAGCTGGGTTACTGATCTGCTGAACTTTGGTGTTTTTGCGCTGCCCTTCTGCCTTCTTTGCCTTTGCTTCTGACCTTTGCTGGCGGGCACGCTGCAACAGCAAAGACACTGTTTGACCAAGCACAAATGAACAATGGCTATACTGCAAGCTACACTGAAAGCAGTGAGTTGTTGCACCACAGTGACAAAAGCTGAGCAGATTGCCAGAAGAGTCGTCACTGTGATGCACAGTGCTGACAGCGGAGCATTTGTTCAACGAATTCTGAGCAGAACCAGACACTCTCAACAAGATCCTATGGAGCATCAACAGCACAATGCATGTAAGGTCCTGGTGGCCAGGCAAGACACAGCTTAAGAAACACATGTCACAGGCCAATGGTGGTGTGTAGCATATAATGACCATGATGTAGTAGCTTGATTAGGCATGCACGAGACCCAAGTGACTCACACATCAAGAATACATCTGAAATAGAGCATTGCTGCTGCAAACAAGCAGCACTCTTCACCATCAAAAGCATGTGATGGCCTGAGTTCTGTCTGCAAAACAGCGTAAAACAATACCTGCAACTTGGCTTTTCGCAAAGCTATTGCTTCTGCCCTGTTTTCTCTGAATATTTTGGTTTCTGCTTTGTTGCGCATCTTTGCTTCCCAAGATGAGCTGACATTCTGAGACTTCAGAGCACCAGCTCTTTGCCCTGGCTCTTTCCACTGCCTGCCTGAGGCCTGAGACAATGCAAGCAGACACTATAAGCCACAAGCGTAGTTAGACACCACTGCCTGCTGTGGTTTGCATCATGCTGCAACGCTTGTCACACCTGTAACACTGTGAGCTATTCCCCATGCATACAGCCAAAATATTGCTGTCAAACTCCCATGTGGGTGTACATTGCATGTCTGTCAGCGTAGGTGTGACAAGCACAGACTGGCTGCTTGTTACGAGTGTGCTACATGCCGGTGTATTTTTAATGCAAGATTGGCAAATGCAGCGCTGCCAAACTACACCACTAAACAGCATGATATGTGTGCAGCAAAAGTGCACAGTCACCCACCTTGCCCACTCCTGAAATGTCACTCTTGGTGCTTTTTAGCTTCTTGAAAGACACGGGAGCAGGCTTGTCTGCGTCTTTCATTTCTGCCTCGTCACGGTCAACCTGTACGCAAACATCATGAGCAACACTGATTCAAGAGGTCATACGAAATTGGCAAGCTGACTCCTGTAGCCAAAGCCACAAAATGGATGTACCTGCTCCTGATATTCTTCCAGCTTTCGTTTGCTGCCTCTCGACTTTACAGCCTTTTCTCTGAATCCTTTGGGTGCAAAACCTGCTCCTCTGAAATCATTCACGCGGGCTTGCTGATACTGAGGCGGGACAGGGACTGCATCTGCAGGTGCTTGATGTGCTGCAGTCTCCACTGGGATATCAGCCTTTGGAACGACCTGGACCAGGACTTCTGCCATAGAGTGAGGCAACAATCTCGGCTTTGCGATACGGGAACGGGCGGGCTGGCTGAAGCGAAGGACAGTGCAGGAAGCCTTGGTTTTCAGGACGTGTAAAGAGACGATCACCGGAGGGCTGTAAGCTCTCAAGAACAATTTTGGGGCAGCCTCTCACAATGACCTTAGGGCTTAGTTAGGGCTGCCAAGCTTCCTGCATTCGCAGTGTGCTAAAACTCCTGTGCTGATTCTGACAGAGCAACATGCAGGTGCCGAATGGTGCGCCTATGTTGCACCAGCAACCTTCGGCCCAGGGGCAAATGTATGGGCAGCCTCCTCCAGGTGTGTTCGCCTCGTGTGGGTTGTCTTGCTTGGTTTGATCAGCTAACAATGCACCGAGTTTGCATGACTTAAAGACCTTGACCTCGACACAGGTCGCGCTCCTGGTCCCGCAGGGGCCATTTCTTCTCCTTACGCTCCTCGACCCGCATACCCAGGGCCACCCCCACAGCACCAGAGTGCCCCACAGCACCAGAGTGGCCCGCAGCACCAGTCGCGGCCTCAGTACCAATCTGGTCCGTCGTCAAATGTACAAGCACCACCTCAGCATGCAACACAATATCAAGGTGCACCGTCACCCAGCCACGCCCAGCCTGCGGTTCCACAGTACAGGTCAGCTCCACAGCCAGGGTTCTTAGGAGATGGAGTGCCTCCTGCAGCACTTGGGTCCAAACGCAGGCTGGACGACAGCATCGCACCAGAAGCAAAGCGACCTGCCCCAAGCAGTCAGCCTCCTCGAGAAACCATATTCAGGCTGCTGTCCAGTAGCAGGAAAATAGGAGCAGTGATAGGGCGTGGAGGGGAGATTGTCAAGCAGCTCAAGGCTGAAACGGGCGCCCGCATCAAAGTTGCAGATGCGGTTCCAAATTGTGACGAGAGGGTGGTGATCATGTCTTCATCACCTGATCCTGATGTCCAGTGGAACTGCGCTCAGGTAGACTTCACTCATGCCACCTGCAGAGTCTATTGCTGCCTTACAACATTCATGCTGTTTAATTGCAACAACAAGCATGTGCTCAGCAGGCCGTGTCTTCCCCAGCAGTGATGCAACATCCACACCCAAGATGTCATGTCATGTAGTCTGTTTGAGCCAAGCAATGCAATTACTGAAGGTTTGTCTTGCAGCGTGCATTGCTGGAAGTTCACCGCCGTCTGCTAGAAGGAGACCACTCCATGTCAGTTGGCTCAACAGCGCCTGTCGTCACACGATTCCTCGTCAACCAATCTCAAGCAAACAATTTGCTACAGAGGTCAGCAGATCGTGCCTTTGCATAGCAAGAGATACAAACCTTTGCATATGTGTTTGACCAAGCGTCTCTTGGGAAATGAGCAAGCATGATCATGAACTGCTTGCTTGAAATATACTCACTTTATTTTTGGCCGCTGCTGCATATTGCACAATATCTAGGGTTTGTATATAGTCAGGCATGCTGCTTATTGCACTATATTTAGGGTTTATGTATAGTCAGGCGTGCTGCGTTGGCTGAGGTACAGTGAGTCTCGACCTGCATACTATGTCCGGATCATATCTAATCTGTGGAAAACACTTGCAGATTGGATGTGACAAACATGGTGAGAGCAGAAGCAGGGGTAGATGTAAAGGTGTTGGGTCCCCAGGAGCTGCCAGCTTGTGCTTTGAGCAATGACCGTGTGCTGCAGTACGACTTCTGCATCTGCGCTAACTGGTCTACATTTTCTAGAGTAATCATGCACACACGCACATGCAGCAACGTTTCTGCACTGGTGAGCAGAGTCATGCATCCATGCAGCACATAGCTTGAGCCTCATGGTGCAAACATGCTCATGCATGCTAAATGAAGAGGCATGTGCAGAAGCATTTGCATGATGCACAGGCCTTCACGCTTACACCTAAGACATGAGTCAGCACCAGCATTGCATCAAAACTTGGCATGTAATGATGTGCATGTACTGACATTGCAATTGGTTGCAGGCTGACAGGCACGCCTCAGCAGTTGCCAAGGGCTTTAGAGATCTTGTCTCAGCACTTCAGGGAAAACCCTCCAAGGGAGAAGCCAGGAGGGGCTCCCCCTGCCATTGCTGCCCTCCTAGCTCGCCCAGGTATGCTGATAGAACGACAGGTTTGCATCTTCCTCTTGTCACCTCCTTCCTCAATTGCTTGACTGGCACATTTAGATCAGTTGCATAGACAAGTTTCCCGGATGGTGGTGAGTCAGTCTCTGTTTTGCTCCCTTGACTACTCCATTCACGTCACAACTTCTGTGATTGACTCAGCGTCTGACGTGGTTCTCTCTTTTCCTTCTTTCTGCTTCTTCCTCTTCCACTTCAAGGTGCATCCCCTTTCTGGACATTTTGCTGCATGCGCAAGCATTGATGCAATAAGCTAGTGGGCAACTGCTCTGATCTCTGCAAGTTGCAATGTTTCATCAAGTGCAAGGCAGTGCTTTGTCAATCACTTCCACTCTGCATGTCATGCACGATGGGTGTTGCTGGTGGAGGCTGACATGCACAGGTTGGACCCTTCTATGGTATCATGCATTGCAGGCAATGTGCAAGGCCCCCCTCCTCACTATGGGGGCCCGCCCCCCTCCTATGGTTCTCAACCTCCACATCAATACCCTCCTGCACCTGCGCCTCAGTATGGGACTGCTGCACCTGGGCATGCACCTTACATGCCGCCGCCTGTTGCTCTGCCTTCTTACTCTCTTGGTGGTCCGCCACAGTATGGAGTGCCTCCTGCCTATTGATGCGCCGCATTTTGGTGGCCATGAAGTTGGTGACAAATCACTGCTGCCTTTTTTCTGTTATCTATACATCAGTTGGACTTGACAGCCCATGCTATCTGAACAAACACTTGCATGCATGCCTCGTCTTGCCTGCAAAATGTTGCCCCTGCTGGTGGTAATTTAGAGTCAAGGCCAGAGCCACATTGCAGCTTGTGTGCTTCTACTGCACCAAAACTTAAAGTGTGCCTGGAAATCTTGGTGCAGGTATCTTTTGGACTTGTCATACTATGCTCATATCTCAAACCTTTAGTCAGACTACTTTTCCTGTGCATGTGTCATGCCAAGTAACTGCTTTACAATTCTTTGCCCTCAATGCTCTGCAGTTTGGTCTGTTGTTGACATCAGTGCAGTCACTGCTGCATCTTTGCATTGAATACATAGCTGACGCATGGCGTGTCTAATGCGAAATGATATCACGATTCTGCTTCGTTTGATTCAAAATTTGTGCTACACCACTAGCCCTCTGTCACCCTCTTGTTAGGCATAACATCTCCAGATCCACGTGTGACAGATTTGATACAGGGCATTTCTTCACACAAGGTTTGAATTGCAAACGACATACAACATTCACTGCACGAGCGCAATAAATATCGACATTCCCTGGACAAACTTACAGTAGTGGTCCTGCTGACAAATCACTACGAAGTGTCTTCTTGAAAGGCTGTTTGCTCGTTTTTCGTGGGTCAAGCACCTGCATGAAAGTCAGCATCTAGTCAGCGTAAGCTAAACATGTACACATGACAGCAGTGCCATCAAACACATAACAAGTCTTACCTTAGTACAACAGTAGTGTATGATGTATGCAAGCCGTTTAGACAGAAGTTTTTACCAAACCCCAGGCAAACATGGCAATGGCAAACCTGAGCAGACATTATGCAGTGTGCTCACCAAGTAGTCATCTAGCTTCTCTGTGCGAGCCATAGCATCAGTAGCGCCCTTGTCATTGCTGAACACAAGCTTGTGATCTCTGAGGGATCCAATGATGTCTTCATCGTCACTGCCATCAAGGTACCTGTCCACTCGCCATGCTGCCGGTTTGTAGGCGTCATGGTTGATGTCATTCCTGACTTTGCCATCATATGCCTACAGCATAATTCAGCAAGAGTTGCTCATACGCACTGCACTTGCATGCATGATGGGTGCACTCTGGAATGAATTTATAAAATTTTCAAGAGCGCCTGCTGCATGTTGATGGCAACTCTATAAATTTAACACATGACAGGGTTTGTCTAGGATGTGTGCATTCATACACTCATTCAAGGCATCCTCCACTACAGTCAGATGCATGCACTCCTGAATGGCTTCCTGTATGATGTGTGCATACAATACAGGACTACAGCAGTGCACAATACGTCTGCAGTGATGCGCAGCAGCAGTTGTAGCAGCTGTCCATGCAATTTCTGTGCATACAACCTGACATGCGATACATAGCATACTGCATGACACATCCCTCTAAACACAGCATTTGGCCACAAATGTGGGCATAAGACAGTGCTTGCTGATGTGTCAATGTCACAACTGGCGTTTGCTCAGTGCCATCCATAACATGGAATGGTCTCCAAGCGCTTGCCTCTTCTTCAGCTGCTTCTGTTTGTGATTTGTCAGCTGCAGCATTACTGGGCTCAGCTGCACCTTGAGCATCTGGTCTCACAGCAGTCACATCTGATGTGGCAGTTGCACCACCGGATGCTGTTGCAGCCTGCTTCTCTTTGGCAGGCTTCTGCAGATTCTGCCTGAACTTCATGAGCCTGGCCATAGTGTCTGTCTCTCTGTGGGCATTCAGCTGATGCCGCTGCTTGTACTCCTTGTTCTTGAGCTGCCACTTGGTTAGCAGCTCTGCATCTGCCACCTTCACCTTTTGACAGGTTCAAAGACCCATTAGCCAATTGCAGGCACATCAGAGCAAAAGAGCAATGCCGTATAATTTAGTCGGTCAGACCTCGGATGTATGTCGTCATGCAAGGGCTGAGGTCAGTGCTACTCAATGAGACAAGGCTTCGGTGATATATGATATGTTAGCTGTGAGCTAGGAGTCAGGTAGTCTAAATCAAGACTCTCTGTAGCATTTTTCAAACCCAAAACGTCTATTTTAATTCAGAAACATCATCCCTACACTGGAAATCCAAACTCAGAAACGCTTGGGGACAGTAAAAACGCGTTTCTACATTGGAAAATCTGGGGAAAAACAGTATGCACAGCAGTTTTACCCTTTTGGAGGTCATGAGGGCAACTGGCTGCGCTTTGCTGCTTGCCAAAGCCGCTGCTCTGCTATGCTTCTTTGGCCGATCCTCTTCTTCACTGTCGTCATCCTCAGACTCACTGTCTCTTGACCTCTTGGCTGCCTGTAACACATGTAGAACCTGGGATCGCTTTGTCGCAAAGCAAAATGGGAGCACCATCACACTATATGACAATCTAGCAGGCTGCCATTGACTGTGTGGATGTGACACGAGGCACATGTCACATCCACAAAGATGTCACACCCACATAGACAGTCTGTATGCTTGAATTTTGGGATTATGTGAGTGCGTGCAAATGCTGACAAGAAGGCTAAAACTGTGTATGAAGACTGTGGGCAATGCCTATGGAGTACACATGCTTCCGCCCCCACACACACACATCACCATGTGTCATGGGCAGGCAGACAGCTTGGCCAAGAAGCTCAGCAGCACAGCTCAAACAGGAGCCTTGTCAGCACAGCATCTAGCTCTCACCGGTGCTGCCTGAGGCTCCATAGCAGGCCTCCTGGTGGCAGCTTTGGCCCGCATCTCCTCTGCAAAGCTTGGCTTACTTGCCTGCTCATCAGCGCCATCAGAAGCTCTCGCAGATACTGGCTCGGTTTCTATCTGCAGTTGCCATCGCAGAACTGGTGGCAGCACCAGAGTTACAGTTACTGAATATCTGGGCATTTTGTGGCCATTTGAAAAGCACGAGACTATCCTTTTTATCAGTAGGATCCCTTTTTTGTTCCAGTTTCAGTAAGGGATACTAAATTTTGCTTATCTATTCTTTGTACGTTGCTCACATCAATTCACCAGTGGCAACACTCTGCATGAGGTAGTCATCAAGCAAGTGATCCAACAGATGCTGACAGAGTACAAGCTAGGGTGGAAGAGAGGGTAAGAATAGCAGTACTAAGGCAGACGCTAAGCGATACACACCGTGCTGAATGATACACATCATGCTAAGTGATGTAAGCAGAAAGATAAGCAGAAGTCACATGCTACGCATGGGAAAGGCGTTGGTGACCAGTCACATACACATACAGCTGACTCTTGAAGTTGCACTGCAGGAGATGCGCTCAGAACAACACGACGCAAGCCAACCTGTTTGTTGAGACTGCCTCTGATGGATGCTGCAACACGCTTGCGTTCAGCTTCTGCTATGGCTTCTGCTTTACGTAAAGCCTCTGCCTCCACTGCATCGTCACGTATGAACCTGCAACATCAAAGGCTTTCATTGAATCATCCAGCACATGTGCACTGCAAGGGCCAGCAGCACAGACCTGTGTACATCAAGGTAGCTAACGCCATACAATGTTGGGGTGTATCGTAAGCAGCTTTGATGTGTGCTTGACATTGCCTGCAAGGCCTATTACAGCAATGGATGTCATGTAGCTTTGAACTTTGCTGCCTGGCATGAGGATCTGAGCACATGGGTTGCAAAGTGTAGATAGCTTCCTTGATCACAAGCTTGGCAATATTTGCAACAGCTCGCAAGCAAATGGTGGACTGCAAGACTGCAAAGCAGTCCAGCATGCACAACAGTGTGATAAAAAGCTTGATCTGTGAATGACACACACACCAGACCTGTGGAAAGATATGCAACAGGCTATTCTACCTGAGTCAGACATGAACGCATGTTTCATTAGCTTACCGCTTGTCATCCGCAACATCATGATAACTCCTAATCTTTGGCTTGGCCAAGACGTCCTGCCCGGGCTCTTCTTCCTCCTCAAAGGACAGCAACTTTGTGTTGCGCTTCCCCTTTTGCTTGATGGCGGCCTTAGCAGCTGCTTCTTCCTTCTGTTCTCTGTCAAGAATGCAGCAACCACGTCAGTCATCACGTCAGTGATGAAAGAGAAGAGCAGGAACCGCCATGCAAGGTGTTTTGAACAGAAGTTTCAGGTCTGTGTTTGCAGGTTCCAGCATGAAATGCTAAGTGCATTTGTTGTGTTGCTGCCTTTGTTGACCCCTTGTGACCTGTTGATACCAGACTCATGAGCACTTGGGATTGAGCTTGTGAGCTCTTGGGACCGAGTCCATGAGGAGTCAGCACAGCTAGCAGCACGAGCTTGACAAGTCATGCCAATCAGTGCTGTAGAGAACAAATCTTGCTGACTGCTGGATGATGCTGCCTGCCATGAATGTGATCCCCTTTGGGCAAAGTTGTTGCTGAAGCAGAACTTCACCAGATGCAATCAATCTATGCAAGAACCCATGTGAAACTCCCAATGACCCGGACCAAGATGAATCAGCTGCAGTGAAACAACTGACCTGTGTTTCTGTAGCGCTTCAGCTTCTGCCTTGGCAGCTTTCTTGTCCTCCTTATCTACTCTGGGTTGCAGATCATCAAATGGGTTCCACAGCACTTCAGCATCCCGTACAACAAGCTTGGTCAATGGGACATCATGCTCATCTACCTGTACACGAGCCACACAGCAAAGATCGCATACATGCCTTGCTGTTTGGCAACAGCATGGCTTAAGTGTCTATCCCTATGTGCCTTGGTGCAGCAACTGCTTCAGACTCACAGACAAGCTACTGCAGCTCTGTGACAGCATGCTGCATACACTTCCAAGTGATGGCATTGCACTGCACTGCATCGCAGTTGTCTCTCAGCTGAATGCAAAGCGATGCAATAGTCAAAAGCATGAAATTATGTGGCTTTGTCAGTCCTCCAAAATTTGACAGTTTCAAATATGGGTTTTACCTCCAGGTCACTCAGGTCTGTCAGGTTGAAGACTGTCTCTCCCGTGACTTTTCCAAAGATAGTGTGCTTCCTGTCTAGCTGCTGTGTTGCGTCCAAGGTGATGAAGAACTGACTACGGTTGCTGTCAGGCACAACAGCATCTCCAGTTGTCTCACCAGCGCATGCTAACAGACCTCTGCAGGGCAGTCTCAGCAAACTATTTTCATTGCATTTTATATCTTACAGTCTGGGGTGTGGGGCCACTTGTGACTCACCAGACATCCTGGCTTGGTGTATGTGTTGTGCTGACTATATGTGCCATCTACTTGCAGACTTGGCTTGTTGCCTAGCATCTGTGCCGACAAGCAAAGACACAGAGCAGAGTGGATTGCAGCAGGACATGACGCATAGAATTGTATGTGGAGCCATTTGCGCATGCTGCTGTTAACCATGGTGAGACATGTGTGTCGACGTGCAGCGGCAAGGTGTGATTGCTGCTAGCAACTTGGTGTGCAATGTGTGCATGTGCATTCAGGGAAGTTGCTTGTGTTGCAAACACGCAGAGCAGGAAAGTTGCTTCAGCACCTGTGCGTGAACCGCAAGCGTGAGTGGAATTCATCCCTGAAAGGTTTGCCAAACACAGATTCCCCACCGGTCCCAGTTCCTGTTGCATCTCCACCTTGCAAGATGTAATTCTTGATCAAGCGATGAAAGACAGTCTCATCATAGTAGCCCTCTAGACAGAGCTGAACAAAGTTGCGCACTGCCTGCAGAGCTATTGCATGGTCAACTTGACAAGCTCACAGGCCGGAACAGCAGGATGTCTGTCAGTAAAAACAGCACTGACCTTGGGAGCTTCTTTTGGCCACAGCTCCACGTCCAAGTCTCCAAAACTCGTATGCAGCACTACCTGATCACATGTGCGAAGGTAAACGACTAATGGTGTTGACATCGTACAGCACCGACAACGACAGCTTTTCAACCTGACAATCGATATATGTACCCTACCTTGCCCTTAGTCGGAGGTTCGGTGTTGTAGATCGAAGACATGCTTCACAAATACGGCTTCACGACCTCTAACGCCCAGCTGTGCGAAGTCTGCTGAGGATGGGGTTCGTGAAAGCTGCGAGTCGAAGCTCGCACGGCGCTTGCCTGCCGATGACTTTATCTGTCGAAGACTACTAGTCTGCCTGCAGGGCAATCCCATTCAGCCCTTGGACTCACTTAACAGACTGGCGTTATATTTCTGAGGCGCAGTCTGCGATCCAGGGGACCCTCAAGTTGGGAGTGGTATTTGTGGCTGCTGGTGACGTTGCACTGGACGTGCATCCTCCTTGTCGGCGATGCCTGTGCATAGATAGCTGCCTGAAGCAACAAGTATGGCTTTCTCATATGACGTGTTTCAGGTCATAATTTTTGTTTTCCTGCTGGGCTTGGGCTCCGAAATTGCTCTGTATCTGTGGTGCTATCGTTCTTCCAGCTTTAGAACCATAAATGAGTCAATTGTCCGCCAGTCACGCAAGGCTGACGCCATGAAAGGTGCATCCCAGTATGCTATGAAGCAGAACAAAAGCAAGAAAATGGAAAGGTTTGAGGGTAGCCTCAAGAGTCAAGCTACCAAGGAGCTTGCTGTGCTGAAAGTCAAGCAGTCTCTGGTGGTATGCTTGGAAGCATTGTGACATTCATGACGCCACAACAATGCAATATCAAAACAAGCTTACTTTGTTGTCACGCTGCAGTCTGGACTGGGTGCTGTGGGCATGTATTTTATCTTGGCACGACTGTGAGTCTGAATTTGCTAACTTACATACGCTGCGTAGCATGAAGATCACAAATTTTCTGCAAATGCTGTCTCATGACCCCCACCCCTTGTCAGTTAACACATTTGTCCTTGTTTTGCAGATATAGCAATCAGGTCGTGGCAAAGCTGCCCTTTGAGCCTCACTGGATGTTGGCAAAAGTGGCACACAGAGGCCTCAAATTCCCTGAAGCAAATGACTGTGCAGTGGTATGTTTCCGCATTCTTTGCATGTTGAGTGCATGAGTCCATATGTTGCTGCCTGATTTATCTTGTTGCACATTGAAGGCAAAATGTATGTTGAGCTGTGTGCCCTGGGCGAAATGCATTGAATTTGTCAATCAGTTATCAAACCTACATGCTTTCAACTTTGCACTCAACAAGTATCACTGGTCAATGTTGGTCTTGTACATGGCTCAGTCCTGCATTGCACTTGCCCAGGAGCACTGCAGCTGTTTCACCTTCATGCCCAAGACCAATGAGACTTTGCTGCAGACATTCATCTACGTTTTGTGTCAGACCGGCATCAGGATGAATCTGCAACAATTCCTGATGTGGGGGCCTTCACGCAAGATGCAAGCAATGAGCTCTTGGCAGCAGGTTGCAAGTGAGGAAAAGTGAAGCTGTGCTGATGTGTGACATTGACATATTTGTTGACTACAGTGCAATCCTGGTGATTAGATCACAATGTGATGTCATCCTGATGTGATGCACTGCACTATACTGTTCAGCAACTGCAATGCTGTGCATGACGTGTGCATTATCACATGCAAATAAAGGCATAAGAGAACTGTGCACTGTTGGGTAGGATGGGAAACATTGTGTCACACCACGAATGATGAGTTTGCTTGTGAATTAGCAGACTATTGCTTGTCAGCCATACACCTGCAATTACATGTTGGCTCAAGCAAGCCTTTTTTAAGGCAAGAGATTCTCTTCTGAAGTGATGCTTGTTGAGCCGGCTGGTTCACTTTCGACAAGTGCTCTGATCTAGAAGTATGCTCAAGTGTTCAACTGCCCCGACTCATTGAGTAACCTGACTTACTAGACAAGGCTATCTTATCCAACGCAGTCCAAATCATTCTGCTCTCTCAACCTCTGAAGCAAAGGCCAACGGCCCTTAAATGCTGGTAGCATAGAGACATAGCCTGGGATGCGTATGAGGTCAGTCAATGAAATGTCTAAAGATGCAAGCAGGGGCCAGCTTGACATCTCCAGTATCAGATTCATGCCAGCAGCATCTAGAGCAAAGTCACGCAAGTTCAAACAGGTAAGGCATGGCCAGTCACCCTTGACAAGCTCAGCAGCTCCCAAAACACCAAAATGGACATCGCTTTCTGTCAGTTCCAAAGTCTCTAAATATGGCCATGACCCCTTACGCAACACAGACATGCTACTTATGCTGATACCAGTCATTGCAAAGTGCTTCAGCAAAGGCCAGTCTATGTTGACCAGAAAGCCAGCTGTGTATGCGTCAAGGACGTGAGTGTTCAAGCGAACCCTGACCAGCTGAGGCCATTTGCTTTCTGCTAGCATTGCAACAGAATAACCATCTATCATGTATCCTGTCAAGTCTAAGCACTTCAGCGACGTCATGTCGCTTTTGACCAGACTCTGTACCGCATTGATAGAAAGACAGTCGGTATGAAGAAGGACTAGCTCCTCTAAATGCCAGCCTACCCTCATCAGCCTTGAAATGGCATCAGCATTGTGATTATGATTATAGCCAGATCTTGAAGGGAGGCCATTGTCAAAGACTGTGATAGAAAACTTCCTCACAAGCGGCCATGCTGCCTGGGAAAGCAGTGGAAGCCAAGCTAAAGAGAAGAGGTTGTGACCCAGGTTCAGCTCTTTCAACAGGGGCCAATTGCCCTTAATCAAAACGGAAAGGCCCTGTGCATCAATATCGACATCATCCAGGATCAAACGCTCCAGTAAGGGCCAACCACCTTGGACCAGATGCCCTGGAACGCTGGCTAAGGGTGGAGCTCCATCGTCCTCATCCCACTGGCCGACACCCATATCTGAGATGTCAAGACTTTTGAGCTTGGGCCTTGAGGAGGAGGCATGCTGTTCAGCAGGTGTGGCAGTTCTTGCAGTAGTGATGCCAGCATGGCTTCCTGCAGGCAAAGACTGTGGAATGCAAGCCACGAGAATAGCTTGATTGCAAAACAGCGATATGCAGTCAGCTCACCAGCAGGCTGTCCACCATAAGTCTGATGATTGATACCGGTCGTGATGGCTCTCAAACACACTCTGCAAGTCGCGCAACAGAGTTGAGGATGTTGCGGGTGAGTCGCCACAAATTTGCAAACCTGCATTGCCGCTACAACCACCACGACCTCTGCCAGCAACACTGCTTGTTCAGACCTGGCGGGGGATGTGAACTGGGACAAGCTGGTGTCTCGATTCAGATTCTCATTTTATGCCGTTTACTCGGTTTCAGATGACGCCGCTTGTCGATCAGAAAACCGTATGTGTCTGATCTCTGATGGTCTGATCTGGAGCTGGCACGAACCTGGAAGTTTTATGCCGGGCCACCCCGCTCCTCAAAGCCCTAAAATCGCCTGAGAATGCAAGAACGAGCTTCTTACAAGCAAGTGTCCAGCCTCGCTAGCATCATTAACACAAGCAGGCGAGTGCTAGGTTTCTGAGATCTGCAGCTGCCTCTGTAGCTTCCGCTGCGCAAGACGCAGTGGCAGGCAACATTGGCCCAGACATTGGCCGTACCGCCTACAGTCCATGAGCGCATTGCAGATGTCGCACAGTGGGCATCACACATGATTGGCGGGCATAGACAGTTAGCGTCAGAGGCTGGCGTGCACAGGTTAAATGCTTAGGTGAGCTTAGGCTGCGCAGCCCATGGCTGGCCTGCACTTACTGCTGGTGATCTACGGTTGAGATCTCCATGCCCTTGGGTAAGCTGCTCGTCGGACTGTGCAGCCTATGGTGTTCCGCAGCTCGATTATATATGTAGCTCTATGGCACTTTGGCTATCACAGCCTCAGCATTCCTGTGCTGAATGCAGAAAAGAAAAGAAAAGAAAAGAAAAGACTACGCCTTTTGGCGTCAATTTAATGAGAAGCCAAGTATTATACCGGGCTGCCCAGAGATTAAGAGGGTTTTTTTAATTTAAAACTTTAGCCCGCCCCACTGTTCCTCCTGTTGCCTCTAGCTTGCGACGCATACCTGCCATTGCTCTCCAAGTATCTCCTTTCCTTGATGATGTTGTGTAAGGATGTGATTGCGTGCATATGCAGTTTCTTCAGTACTCCTTTAGCCACTGTTCTTTGCAGTCCAAGATCTTGTAGCATCGAAAGATTGCAGTTGTAGATTGTGCCAGCATACCCCAATGGCATGGGTCTTAGGTGTACATCATATCCATACATTTTCAGCATGTCTACTAGCTTTTCATGTTGTGCTTTTCATGTTGTGCTGAATGCATAGATGGCTCTGCAGGGCGGCTTCTTGCAGGCCTGCCGGTTGTCACAGTTCTGGAATGCTTCTTGGCAACTTATCTGTTTACAGTTTGCACCGCTTCAAAGGTGACCTCAGTGGCAACAGCCTTGAACACTTTGGGATGGAATGTGACAGACCAGACCTTCCATCACATCTACACTCAAGAGTCACAGCTGCAATATCAGCAGGGTACAAGTCTGACCCAATCTCAGCTCAGTGCACTTGCAAAAGGTTTTCTGCAAAGTAACCCTTCTCCTGGAAGCTGCACAAACTGGGTGGACGAGCACGTCATTGCAAACCTGGTCACTGGCATAGATCCGCGCAATTTCTACCACTTCATGTTCAACATCTTTCAGCCCATCTTTGACACAGTCCTGAGACAACAAGCCAGCATGCATGGGGTCTCGCTTTTGCAGTTTCTGGCCCAGTGTGTGAATGATGCACATCCTGCATGCCCTCAGCCAACCTGTGCTGTTTTGGTACATCCTGGAGCACTATCCACCCCCTTTGCATACCTGCTCGAGGCCCTGTGCACCCATGTGTTGACCGTGGATTCTGGAACATGCTTCAGAAGTATCCAATTTGCTCAGGCACACACTCATCACATGGCAGGCCTTCCTAGTAGTATGATGCAAGCACCAATCTGTGATTCGCACTCGGCTTCACTTGATCAAAAGAGCAGCACGTTTGGCTGTTCTGATATTTTGCGTGCAACGTATGGCATTATGAGTACATGGGTGACTTCTGTGGTATCTGCGAAGCGCCAACAGCCCATGGCTCTTGACTCTTTAGCTCAGCTTGATCCCTCCCAGACAGTCATAACTGTAGTTGATCGGCTCAGTAGTAGGCTTTTGCTGAACAAAGTAGCTGTCGTAGAGCGTGCATTGCTTGATCTCAAAGTTCTAGTTCTGACCACAGATTTTGTACATGGTCTGCATGACACAATCTGTATAATGCAGCGGACAGACATTTTGGTGGCTGTCCATGGTCAAGCATTGGCCAATGTCATGTTCATGAAACCTGGATCTGTGGTCATAGAGATCTTCCCATACGGCTGAATTTCACGCAATGGATCATTCTGGAGGTGTTTTTACTACAGAGACATGGCTGATTCATGAAGCGCGACGGATGACCTATCTGTCCTACACCAACGACAATTCCTCTAAATCGTTTGTGGACGCACACTCCATCACAGGCAGACCTGTTGACAGTCATTTCCTTGGGGGGCTAGATCATGAGATGATGAAACAGGACAGGCATAAGGAAGGCAATGATGTGTATGTTGTGATGAAGAACCAAAACACTGAGGTTGACGTGTCTGCTCTGCAAGCTTTGTTACAGGTTGCAGCAAACCTTCTGCACAAGCCAGTTGGGCGGCGGTTTGGCAGTGTCTGTGACTCAGTCTCAAACATGACTGAAAAATTTGTATTGCATCAACGCCTTGCAGATGCACAATGATCATGATGTGACACCTCAATAATGTCAAACCTCTTTGCTATTATGACTTAATTAATTATTTTGTTGATATTTTGAGTTGTGGACAATGGCGACACATCCACCTGAGGTTTAGGGTTTCTCCTTTCCCTTTGGTCATAGTCCGGGCTGCTGCTAGGAGACTCCGGAGGGGGTCCCATGGGATCCCATTATGATCGCTGAAAAGGGTAAACTTTTCTTTTCTTTTTAATGGCGTCACAAATAAGTGCTGAGCACCTCTTCATTGCCAAACAGATGAATATTGGGTGTCAACAGTAGTATGTCATAAATAGCGCAGGATATCCTACCGGTAGTATCTTTCACCGGATGTATCTTTCAGGTAGACTTGTATTCGCAAGGTAAAAGAAGACACTGTCGTTGATCTGAATTCAGAAACGAGCTCGAGCCTCAAACACTGACATGTTTGTATGCTGCTGCTTTTTATGAGCAAGCAGTCATTCCAACAACGCAGCACACAAGCTGGTCGTGCCTGCATCTTGAGCAGAGTTTAGGCCTGTCAATAATGACATGACGAATGGCATGCGGTTGACCTAGACTGGCTGCAACTAGCTACAGCAGCAGCAGTTCACCACGATTGTACACTCTGATGCAGCTATGCTAGCGGTCTCCACATGGCTGGTATTGTTGTTTTCGTCTCAGCAGAGTTTCTGAACTCCTGCTCCATCTGGCCCTTTTCTTCCTCAGCATCGTGTCTTTGATCCCGCAGCATGGCAAGCACTCTCGAATTGCACAGGATCAACCTTGCATAGGCCTGCCACATGAGTCCACATACCACAGGATCAAAGGCAACCTTGAGGCTGCCAGTGCAGTTGACTCGGATACAATTTGACTTGAAGTCAGTGCAATCTCCTTAGCAGCTTCACATCACATTACCGGCAGCTTAGTCATTATGCACATGCTCACATTACGCCTACATGACCTATGAGGCAAGCATAGCGTATGTCATGCTATTTGCCATAAACTAGTGTTACGTGTAACACATTTAGGGCAAGCAGGCATACCCTGATGATGTCAGCGATGGGGGGGTGCACGGGCTTGACTGGCCTTGGGGGCGGCACTAGGGTTGCCACCTTGTGTATCAGCAGGTTAGGGCAGTGCAAGTCCCTCTTAGTCATCACCTGCAGCAGGGCAGTGCACGTCCGTATTAGTCATGACCTGCAGCAAAATATGGAGCCTGACAATGTGGATGCAGTCATGCTTGTGTGATTCATCAAGATTTGCTGCGTGGTGCCAGTGAATGCATCGCTATGCTTCTTCATCCCTCACATGCCACAACCTCCACCAGTTTGCTGATGCTCTGCAGCTCTGCAGATCCCCGTAAACATGGCAATATATGTCCTACACGTTTGGTTGTGGTTGGCAAGTTTGTCATGTCAAGGTTGCATGTAGTTTTAGGCAGCACATGTCCTTGCTAGAGTATTTGCAATTGCTTTGATGCAGCACAGCAACACTGCACAGTCATCAATCCAGTAACCACTTGTATAGTCTGTATTGAAATTTTGCTACTCAGAATGTCGTGTTAAGCAGAATGCATTCTGAACAGCAAGACATCTATCGCCAGAATACACATGTCGTCAAACTTTCTCAAGACTGTCTGCAGGATGGCCGACAATAGCTGGTCAAATGGGCACCTTTGAGTCGGTGATGTCTAGCTCTGTGAGCTTGTCACTCCACAGCATCAAGACCTCCAATGCAGCGCACCCCTTGGCATCGAACTTTTCCAGATTGGGACACTGAATGATAACCTGTGATCACACAACTTGTTGTATCGTATACACTGTAGCAGTGCTGTGTACAGTGCACTGCATATTGCAGTGCGGTATAGTGCAGGCTGCACACTGTACGCCATATTTTGCATACTGTTTACTGTGCTGTGCTTGCTGTATTCTTTGACACCTGAAGCTGCATGAAATTTTGGGTGCTGAGAGATACTGTAATGTGTCATTCAGGACAATAAACGCAAGATTTCAGTCAAGTGTACGCACACAACAACACCTGCTTAGGTATGCAGCCTAGGGAAAAATGGGACTGTAACTTCATAAACTTCAATAACTTCATAGCCAAATCCTGCAGCTGTTTGCAGCCAAGGCATTCCATCGCAGCAGATCACAGACACAACAGCAGCTGCACAGCTCACCGCCATTGTCCAACATGTGACACATCTGAAGCTTGAGCAGCCTAGAAACTTGTGCATGTCAATCTATACACCTGAGCGCCCTTTGCGCATGCTTGTGAAGGCATAGGATGTGGTTGCTTGAATCAGACCAGAAGCTGACTCATGACTCGTACCTTGGTGAGGTGAGTACAGTTGGTGAGGTTGAGGGTCAGCAGTGACTGGGACTGGATGAGCACATGTGACAGCTTGGGGCAGCTGTACAAGTCCAGGTGCGCCAACTTGGGGCAAGCTGTCGTTGGTGATATGACCGCCTTGCTGATGTTCAAAGATCCCCTCAGCTCCTGCAACAATGACAATGGTAGATTCAACAATGATGGTTTCAAATTGTGATTGTAATTTCAAAACAGTTCTAGTAACAGTAATAGCAATAATAATGATGATGATAATGATAATGATCATGATATTGATAATGATGATGATGATGATGATGATGATGATGATGATGATGATGATGATGATGATGATGATGATGATGATAATCATAATGCTAAAGCTGATAATGATAATGATGATAATAATAGTAATTTGACCCTTTCCAGCCCATGATGAGCTAGGTATGTGCAGGACAAGTCTTATCTTTCCATCGCTCTGCTCCTGTAGCATCTACCACTACATGTTGTGATGCAGCAGAAGCAAAGTGCAACTGCAAGTCTCAAGTCATTTTGTTGCTGATGACGCAACCATGAAGTCTGATGCAGTCCTGCAATGGCATGGACAGACCAAGGTCCTGGTGGACGGGTTTATCCTGTTTTGGAATTGATGGAAGGACAACTGTCATGCCAAGAGCCTGCTGTGATCAAATGGCAAGGTCAGTTCAGCCTATTAAGGGTTTGGTATTGTTGATTGTACATATGTGCTAATGGGTTGGTTTTATTGATTCTACATATGTACATATGTGCTCACAGAGAATTGCACAGCCTGTACGCAAAACAGGTGATCATCAGCTCTGAAGAATTAAAGCCATGTTGTCAAAGCAGCAGTTGGCAACCAGAGCTGATGTGGCAAGGGTACCATAGAGACAAAGCGCTGCATCAAGCTGGAACCAGCAAACAGTGAAGCGCAGACATCCCATTGAGCAACATGAAAGAGTGACGATGCGGACCAGAGTGTGCAGCTCTGGAGGCGACAGCTTGACGAGCTCTGAAAGAAAGTTATCTCGCACGGCGGCGCTGCCTAGAATGTTGATCTGCTTGGCTGCTGTCAAAATTCGCTCCCTGAGCGCACCCCAAGTAGGCCAGGTGTTGGCATCTGGCAGAGAGGTAGGAGGAAGCTCCCAGAGCCCGCTCTGCACTGCCTGCATACGTACGACTTGTTACTACCAGCTGCCAAGAATGTGTGTCCCTCCCCGGCTCGGGACGGTCGTAGGAGTTCGACTCGAGTCGAGAAAGATTGGAGGCAAGACTATCAACATGACAACAGCTTGCAGACGCGGATTGCGGCGTTCAAAACGACTGCAAACGTACTTTTTCCCACGATCCATCGTGCTCTGGCTCTTGTAGCTCAGGCTCTTTCTTCTTTTTGCCGCCCTTCTTCGGAGGCATGCTTTCTGACTCGTCTGCGGACAGTGTTGAGCCAGTCTCTGCCTGGCTGGCTCAACCATACATTGCCTTACTGGCAGTCAAACCAAAAGTACTGCGACTGCTCAAAAGCGGACTGCGGACGCACAGGAGCTGTGTTGAAACCATGTTGTACTGATTGACCGTTACAGCCGTGCGTCATGGTGCGTTACACCGAACCGATAATTTCCAGGCCTTCAGGCAGCAAAGGGTTTTCAGCAGCATACTCAATGCTGCCAGCTAGCTGCACACAACCAAGCTGATCAGTTAATTGCTGTTTGACTTTACACTGCGGCATCTGCCCAAGGATCTGTTTGATGCCCAGCACTGACTGTGTTCACATAGCATACCCGAGTAGTTATAAGTAATTTTATAATATATTTGGGTGACACGTTGTCAATCATGAGAAACTAGACACGCCCTTGCCTCTTGCATGCTGGCAACAGTATACTTACGTAACAGCTAGCAAGCAACAAGTACATGCATGCTTAATCCACTTAGCAACCCCACTATCCCAGTACAAAATCATAGAAGTCCTAATCCTCCGTATTAGATACAGTACATGTCAAACAGCAATGCTCTACATCAGAAGGAGCAATAGCAAAATCCCCTTGACAAACTCTCAATCTTGATGCGGATGCAACAGTGTATATGACTCCAGGCAACTCAGACAACTCTTTAGACGTTTCGATCAGACACCTGTACCAACACATGTCAACGACAAGTAGATGTATGCACGTGCTGTCATTAGGGAAAAGCACACTGGAAACTGTATGACTTGTTGGAAACTCACACATAGCACACCACCATCATCTATTCTGTACAGAAAAGCTTGCTGCAAACAAGGAGCAAACCACCAGCGTGCTTGGGATTGCACTTCAACACAATCTGCTGAACACAAAGATGTTTGGTGTATCCATTTCGCCATTGCTGCTATGCAAACAAAAGCAAACAGCCAAGCCCAAACACTCACCAAGGCCTTGGCCACCAAACAAATCAAAATCAGTTTGCATGGGGATTGGCAAGCTCCAGATACAGTCCCCAGCCATTCAGCCAGAACCAGATACTACCAATCAGAGAGCCAAAGATCAGCTCTAGCAACTCGCCCTTCCATGTGATGTCCAGCTTGTAGGGGGCAGCAGCAGAGATAAGGAAGCCTATACTACCCCAAAGCTGCCAGGCATTGATCCAGAAGGGCAGACTTTTCACCTCCCTCATAGTCAATGGGAAATAACCTGCAACACATCAGTTTTGTTTGAACAGATTCGTTTAGTGAGAATAGAGCAATGCATTTGCAGTGAAATTTTGTGCACAGATGTCAACAGATGACACTCTCTGGTGCAGACGCATGCAAAACTGGCTGCATGCAAAGTTTGTCAGTAAGATCCATGCAGATGGGCAAAGTGCATTGCTGCAGAAGTGCGGTGTCTACTTTTGACGGGAGTTGCTGTATCATCAGGGTGACTAAAAAAGAGGAGGGGAGACACACCTCGCCACCAGCTATGCACACCATCCATGCAGAATGGGATTGACGCCACTGTAAAGCACGAGGCCCCAAATGTGATTGTGAAGTAAATCCACCACTCCTAAAGTCAGCAGCTTTGGTCAGGTGCAGCGCAGTACTGAAAGCAAAACCCACTACATGCACAGTATATCCTATTACCAAGGAGACAACAGAATTGGTGGTGGAGTCTACATTTCAAGCTGTTGCACAGGTCAATTTCATCATGCAACCTGCGCACCGAGTTCACAGTGTGCAGATCCCATGATGAAGTTGTCCAGTGCAACAGCTTGAAATGTAGACTGCACCACCAGTTCTGTTGTCCGCTTGGCAGTAGAATATTGATTGTTGCCCTTCTGTGATGGCTCAAGTCCAGAGAAATTGTAGCATTGGCCTGTGCCATAACCAAACCATATCTGCCAAGGCAGCATCGAAAATACAGTGATACATGCGCGCTTTCATGTAGGCAGGGACAACACTATCTATTCAGACATGTCACTCTGTAACCACACACATGCATGTCACCATGGCAATAAAGCAGTCACAGAAGGAAATGACATCTGCCATGCATACCTGCTGATTGACTGTCAGATTGAGGGGCACATCTCCGTACAGAACTCCAGCAATGTTGGAGATGTTGAAGCCTATAGCTCCAATGAACATGAGCACGGATGCCCACCAGAGCAAGTTGTCTACCTTGACTGGAAACAGTATGCGATACCTGCAACATTTCATGCATTCATTCAATTGTTTGATACATGTCTTCCCCTAGGGTCAGGTGCGTACAGTCTTGAGTAGCTGTCTGTACAAGTCTGATGTTGGCAGTCAGTCTGTCAACAGTAACATAAGGTGATGTGTTGTCACTCACATGGAGCATATGCACAACCACTGCTGCATGTAACACAAGGCCTCCACAAACGAAATCGGCATCACATAAGAGAGGAAACACAGCTAAGTACTCATGATAAGATGATCCAATGAGCCATGCCCGGGTCATTTGCCTTGCATCCAAACCAAGGCCTCCACACAACAATTCAGCATCATAAAGAGAGGAAACAATGCCAAGTATAAGAGAGGACACAATGCCAAGTACAAATGATAAAATGATCCAATGATCCATACCCGGGTCGTTTGCCCTGCTTGCCGCCAGCTTCCCAGTTATGCCGCCGCATCTCCAAATCTGTGTTGGCATTCTCCACCACAAGCAGCCACACACCAGGCCAAAAGAAGAAGCATGCAGCAAAGACATCTGGGTAGCCAATCAGCCAATCATACTCGCTGGCTCTGTGTGTTCCGTCAAGAAAAACCTGGGACAGCGAAAAAGCATAAACACAAGCATGTCACGGATTTGCGGCCACTAACAGTGAAATCTTGCATGCAGCCTAGGCAACTTTCCACTCAGTCAAGGTGCTTTGTGACCTGACAGCAACATGTGAAATCAACAATGTCATGGTACAACAGAATGGAGTGCACATTGGCCATAACTGCAGAGGTCTGCAGCGGTGTTTCTACGCAATGTGCGAAAGTCTCTAAGCCATACAGCACTGTACACTCCAGCCCACAAAAACCCAGGTGTACACTTGTGCCTTGAACAGCACTTGCAGTAATCATGTGGCGCCCCAGAGCATTTTCTCAAGCGCTGCATGACATGCAAGGTGCCCAATACCTTGTGGCTGAGGGCTGCTGCAGAACCTAGGGTGAAAAGAGCAGAGCCCCAGAAGAAGGTCCATGCAATCCACCAGGAGATGGCCAGCTTGGGTCCCTTGTTATAGTTCCAGAAGGCCAACCAGCGCCACCAGTGATACTTTTGCTTGCCCTCTTGCTGAGCTACCTCATGGTGTTGCAACCTTCCTTTCCTGGAGTACCAAGGTCTACCAGTTTCAAGGGACAGACAACTTCAGTGTAGCAGTGCCTGAGTAGCACTGAGCGTGGGTGCGAAGTGAAGAAGCTGTACACTGACAGATCAGCAGCATGTGATGTCAGCCGGGACACTGAATGAGTGCAGGACTGCGAGCATGTACCTTTGTCTCCTATGACTCCAGTGAAACGGCTGGCCGTTTGCATCCTCACCTTCATGTCAAGCACTGCAGTCAGTCATGCAGTTGCAGCAATGGTCACATGCTGTTTGTGAGCGCGAGTTACTGTACAATATGAACATTGCTCAGGACGGGGTTGGGGTCCTGCAAACTTGCCAAGTTCTGCAGATAATATATAGAAGGCTTTTTGGGCACACACATTGAGTGCAAACGTGATGCCACAAGTGTAGTTGACAAATCCATCATCCGCTCAGATGGTCATAAAGCAGCAACAGATGCTTTGGGGAAAATGCGTCACAAAAAGCAGTGCTTTGAAGATACTGTGATGTCACCTTCTACAGCGGTGATATGCAGAGGCTTGCCATTACGCCAAAAGAATCCATGATACTTCACCTTGCCTTCCCTGCAAGAGGGTGAGACATTTAACACAAAACTTTGAACCTAAGGTCATTCCAGCACATTTGAAAGTTCAGCACACAGATTGTGGCAGTGTGGGTCACGAACGACAGCATACCACCTACCTGATATGATCAGGAACTGGTTTGCCTTGAAAGATTCTATGCTCCCAAGGGTGTGAGTAGGTGGCCAAATGGTGGTGATGGTGGTGTTGATGACCGCCCTCCACATCATGGTGCGACACGCCAGGCGCGCTACCTCCGTTTACCTGCTGTCCCGTGCCTGCGCGTTGAATATGGGATCTTTGCAGTCGACTTGCAAACAGCCCGAGCTGCAGCAGGCAGTATGGAGGACGTACTGACCTATTGCGTGGCCATTCTGCTGAACTCCTTCGCCATTCTGTTGCGGGCCTGTGCCGTTCATGTCTATGGAAGCCATACCACCAACGCGTCTGCTTGACCGACAGCTCTCCGGATCTGTTTCTCGTCCGACGCAAACGTCGAGGGCTTCTAGGCGGGCTTTGCGAGTCGCCCAGCGCCTGTGGTGGTCACAGCCACGATGTTGGACAAAGCCATGAAGCCGACGCTGCAATTCGAAACCAAACTACTGCGTATATGTATGTCACCAGCTTCCACCTGTCGAGCGTGGGAGCAGAAGAAGAGCAGGTTTAGGCAAAATTCTGACTTGGATTGAGCGCTAAACATTGCGCCCTTGCGTGATGGACTGGCTTCGTTCGTGATGGACTGGCTTCGTTGCAGCCTTTCGCATGGTCATACAGCAAACATGTGAACTGAAGGCCTAGCAGCTTTGGATAGTACGCCGTGACCTACAACTCCTCAACTTGTGTCACATGCATCGTGCACGCATAGGCGTAAAGCCATGTCCAACCAGTATGCATTGTCACATCTTCTTGATTTTTAGCATGTCATCTCTTTGACATAACGCCAGCAAGCATCGACCAAGGCATCCTGCTGTATCCAGTTTCAGCCATCAGCTTTTGCAATGCGTGACCTCCGGCGTCAGACGAGAAGCTTTACCAATTCAAGAGCCATGACATCGTCATTAGTGACAGCAAGACACGTCCAAAGACGGCAGCAATGGCGTTGCACCCTCTTGTTCAAGCAGTGTGGGAACCACAGCAGCCTCTGCACTGCAGCTTCCTGCTGCAGCACCAGCACCAACCTCGTGGATGTTAAACGATCAGGTCTCAATAAGAAAAGGGCAGCTTCACGTTTTGGGGAGCCTAGGTTGCAGCTATCGCCATCTAGCAATATGCCCCATAAAGTCAAACTTGCGGAGGGACTAACACAGCCGCAGCACTGGTCAAGCGGTACACACTCACAGCCTTTTCACTCAAAAGACAAGCTATGTAAACCTAATGCAATATTTGCGGCTGTCAGCTTAACCTGCATCTTTTCTCCCCAGTTTCGTTACAAAGTCGTGGTGTTAAGCATGTGCTTCTCTGCAGATGCCAGCATGTCAGGTGCCAAAACAGAGCAAAAGGGCACACAGGTGCCTGACAGGACACCTTCCTTGCTGTCAAGGCCGACCTCCAGCCTAAGGTTGTATGATTCAGACATACGAGAGGAGCTGATAGACACAATGCTGTTGTACAATATACCCTTTGTCAAAGATGGTACAGGAGCGCCAACAGACCGTCCACGCAACAGATTAAAAACGTGAGTCAGGGCAGCATTCGCACAACATGCGCATGCATGCCTGCAGTTGCATTGCTACAACAGTTGCCTAGCTGCATTTGTGACTGCAGACAATCATGCTGCATACTCTGATACCTTCAGGGCGTCATATCCTCAGCAGGATGACTTGCTATGTGGAGTTGGTCATGCCTGATCTGATACGTTTGCACTGAACACATGGCTCATATTGTCAACCTCTGCCACCAGTCAACATGAATGTTTGACCCATTTCCACAATCAACTTGCATTTCAGTCATGTGCAAATGCTGCAAGCTCGAGCCCAGTGCATCACTGATTATCCACCAACTTGCAAGTTCCTATTGCACGGCAGGCTGATGCCCAATGGGCCAGATGACAGACGCTACTCAGCTGCTGGTGTTCTAGCCCTCAGTTTTGGGCCTCCTGACGGCCACATCAGGCTGCTGTTGACGCAAGAGAAGGCCAACAAAAGCAGGTGGCGTAAGAAGATGGTCGAGAGGGAGCTTTGGCGCACAATGCACCCATTCAACCTACCAGGTGAGAATGCACCCATTCAACCTACCAGGTAGGCATGAGCCTCCTACTTGCATGTGCAGTCACGCCTTGCCCCTGTGAATGGTGGTACTGCTGCCTCAGACTTTACATCAGTCCTTGTCCCAGCTGCAGCTTGCTGCTGGGAAACAATGCAGGTGAATGTTTGTCCCAACAGTTTCCAGATGGGTTTTTTTGCAGACAGCTAGCTGGCAATTGTGCATTCCCACTTTGGGCATTTCACTGCATATTTATGGTGCAGTATTCATAGACTGCATGCACACCCTGTGTGCAAGAGGCAGCCCTGCAGACGTGCTGCACCTTACAGACACACAAACAAATGGCCGTACATATTACAATCTCACTAACGACTGTTGGCTATGTAGTGCAATCATGCGTAGGTAGCCAGCAGTCCTCGTCTGTGACATTGTACTATGTATAGGCGTTTGCTTCTGTGTCTACATTCAGGTGTCAACATTCAGGTGGCAGGGCATACATGACACTTGTTGCTATGGACTAGAACAACGCCCGTCGGGGCAACACATGTCTCACAAATATCACAACATGTGCAGGCGGTAAGAGGAAGATGATTGACACAGATGCCAAAGCCACGGCGTTGAGAGAGCTGGAGGAGGAAACAGCAGGTGCCAACAACAAGATTTTTGTCCAGCTTTTTTTGTCAGGCTGTTTTTGTTATAAACTTCGTTTCTGTATCTTATCTGTGCACTCTTGAACATGCGCACCTGGCTTCATGCTTACATTGCGTATGCTGAATGCATTTTTGCATACAGTCTGCTATGCACCCAATGACACTATACAGCAAGCAGCTGGTTTCAGATGCCCAGCTCTTGAAGTTGTGTCTCAGCTTTGGGCTTATCTTATCAGGAGTGAAGTGTCAGAGGTCTGCATGACAAATGGTCAAGCTTGCATGGTGAGTCCACAGATCAGAATGGACCCCGGATTTGAGGGCTCACCGGTCAACATCTGGTCAAACATGCTTTGCACCAGTCGCTGGATGGAGTCCATTATGCTGATTTCAGACTGCTCTGGAGAGACAAGACTTGTCCCCACACGTACCTAGCTCATCATGAGCTGGAAAGCGACATTATTATTATTATAATCATCATTATTATTATTATTATTATTGTTATCATTATCATTGTCATCATCAATGTCATCATTATCATTGTTGTTATCAATACTGTTTTGTTGACTGCAGGCTTGCTCAGCAGCAGCAATGTGGACCTTGCCCAGGCAGCAACCCACTTTGGAGCGCCTTCCAACTACTATGCATTCACTTGCAAGCTGGAGGGCCAGGTATTGCTCATTGTTCAGGGGTCAGTGAAAGATCAGTGACCTTATTACTCGTTACTAAAAGTGGAATATAATCTGAGATATCTCAAAATTGAAAAACGGAGCACTGGTTGTTTTTGATGGGTCACAGGATATGTCTGCACACCCGGATGTGGCCATTTGCTGTAGACTGCTGCAGCCTTTGCTTAGACATCACACGTAGCATCTGTATGGCAGCTGATGTCCCTCACACAGCTGTGCAGCTACTTTGTTTGACCACAAGTATGGCCTGCATCGACCTGCATGCACTCACCATCTGGCATTCAGCATAAATGAAAAATAATAGCATAAAATCCAAACATCTTCCAGGAGGAATACTTTCACGTTAAGTGATAGAAAATCTCAAACATGATGCCCGACTGATGCCAAACAGCCTGTCCAGCTGGTGAGGCTTGTCTGGCATCAGAGCCTTTGTGCATCATCTGTACATCTCAGGGCAGCACAACACTTCCATCTGACCCTTCAGAAAGCGCAAGTCAAATGTGCACAAGCGCATGACCAGTCAAAGAGTCAGCTGTGTTAAAGCCAAGTCTCTGCAGATGCTTGGTCAGCTTCATGCATTGATAGACAGCCTGCCTCGACAAAGACAAGAATTGTCCCGCACCTACTAGCTCATCATGAGCTGGAAAGCGTTGTCATCATCATCATCATTATTATTATTATTATTATTATTATTATGCATTGCAAGGGTCTTTGTCTGGCAGGATGATCTGCCAGAGAGGTTTGCTGCCCTCATAGCAGACCCCCCCACAGACCTGAGGGCATGCAGAACCAAGGCCCTCATATGGATGCCTGTGCGTGAGCTGGCTAGGTACCCAATATCCCCTCTGCATGCTTGTGCAACCTCACAGCAATGTGGCATGCTTGTGCTTGTGCAACCTCACAGCAATGTGGCATTCATTTGGGCATTCTAATTGGTAGACATTGCCAAGGCATTTAGCAGGTACTCAGCAAGAAATTAGCCAGAAAACCTGCAGTGTTTGTTACTAGCATCATAGTATTGCCTTTGGTCAGGCAGTGGTCATTGAATGCATGCAGGTGGCCAAGGAGTGACTTTCTTGATAGGCTCTTCAACGGGACCTCCATCCCAGCATGGCTATGTGCTCAACAGCAAGAGCATGACCTGCTACAAGAGCAAGCTCAAGAGCAACCTCTGCCGGGTGACTTGCCCTAAGCCATAGCAGAAGGCCTGATGGGCCTTGCATGCTGGTCTGCCATCCACACACCCCTGGACAGCGCATGCCTTTTGCAGCGTGATCCAGCAAGGCAAATGTGCAATGAGAAAGTGCAGGTTGATCATGCTCTGGCTGGCATGCTTCTTTTGTCTCGTGGAGGAGCTTTGTTTTGGTTGCAATTGACCACTACAGAGGTTGACAGCCACAGAAAGTTTTGGCCTGGACCTTGACTGGATCAACACCATGGTCAGGCAGCACAGCCTGGACCACAGCTGGGCAGAAGGCTTCAGCAGCAGTCACCACAGCTGGAGGGCTGGCCCCACAGCCAGGCCACAGCTTCTTGGCAGCTCCATGAGCGCCACAGCTGGACAGCATGGCCCACAGCCAGGCGTCTAACTCGCTGTGGTCCTCCCTTCACAGCCCAAAGCTCAGCGCAAGGATGCAGAAACAGTTTGACAACGTCGCACACGGCAACTGAAAGAAGTTGACGTTGCCATGAGGCACAATTATGCTCCTGGGCTTGGGATTGGGCCTGGGCCTGGCAGCTTAATATTGTTGCGTTATGCAACCAGGTATGTGCTGGCAATGGTCTGACACTGTGTCATCCCACAATAATCTGTTTGCATAGGCATGCTGCATTCAGGTTCCCTGCATATGCTGGTAAGCTGTGCTGAGCTGTTCTGTGGCCTCACAATGCGTACAAGGTGTCTTGACAAGAGTTTGTCCTTGTGGCATAATCCAGCACATCAAAGTACAGCGGACTTGCTGCAGGTGATCAGGACTGGTCGTGGTGTGCTAGCAATTTCTTGCTGCAGACCATGAGCTGTCAGTGGCAAGTAGGGCTATGGAAGATTGCAACCCACCAACCTACGTCTCAGTCTGTCGGAAGCATGTGACTCATTTGACTAGAGAAAATTATGAGCAAGTGTTGCTTACAGAGCATCAACCGTGCATGTTGCAGCAAAGTTGCTGACTGCAAAGCCGATGCAATACTGGCCGTGGATGAAAGTAAACGTCTGTGCAGTGACAAAATAGTGATGGGTTCAAACCATGATTACACACTTGTGATAAACGCAGTGTCCTATACAATCCGTAGCTTTCAGTGTAGCAACACTCAGACTTGGTGAAATGCGCTTACATCTTCATTTAAAAGGCAAGATACAGTTGGTTTTTGTTGCGATGCAGACTTGTCAATGCAATGCATGCATGCCATGCACATCATTGATCAAGGCCGATGGCGTGAAATATAAAGTGGCAGCATAGACCATTGACACAATACTGCTTTGTTAGTACATATGCACGAAAGCCACTTGAAAAAGAAGCTCATGCTTGCTCAGCCAGTGCAATGATCTGATCTCCAGCTTGTAGGACCTGCTGTTGATTGGCATTGGGCGCAGATATCACAGTCCCATCCTGTAGAACGTACCCCAGAGCTGTCTCCTGGTGCTGCCGTGCTACTTCTGAGACCTCTGAGAACGTCATGGGGTGGTCTGAGTTTGTCGATAGGTTGTATCTGCTGGGATGTCGCAAGTATATTTCAGCACCTGTGCATCATGCCAACACATCTCAAATACACACTGGAACCCCATGCAAAGACATGAATGTTTGTTTGCAGCCAATATACATGCAATTGCAGGATCACAAATGATATGGCCCTTTGGCTGTTTTTCAGATGAACTGCTTGCGACGCATCTGTGGCATTTCCTTGCGTGACCATGTGCCAAATGTGGACATACTGAACAGGTGCAACACCCTGTCTGTGGAGTCTCAGCTGCAAGGCAAAAGACTCAGATGGCTAGGTCATGTTTTCAGGATGCCCAATGATAGATTGCCTAAGAAGCTATTGTTTGGTCAAGTTAAGGGGCTCCGCCCACCTGGTCGCCCTAGGTCTAGTTTCAATGATGTTGCTTTGCATGATTGTCAAACCCGTGGGTTTAGTAGACCGTATAGAGATGCGCAGGACAGACTGCTTTGGAAGACAAGACTTGTCCCGCACGTACCTAGCTCATCATGAGCTGGAAAGCGTTGTTATTATTATTATTATTATTATTATTATTATTATTATTATTATTATTATTATTATTATTATTATTATTATGTTGTGACAAAGACACAATAAGGCAACTTAGCGACAGCAAGCTCGGTTGGCAAAGTTATCAAAATATGTCTAGTCAGCATCATCATGCTAACAACACCTGCTGAGCCTTGGCATAAATATGACTCATGCGGCACGCCATGAAAGGCTCTGTGAGAGATCATCAGAGTCCAGTAGTTGAAGTTCACAAACGAAACATACCTTGTGCATCAAAGAGGTCGTTCATGACACTCAGCAACTCGGGCTGCACTGAGACCTGAGTCAACAGCCCACTCAGCAGCTCATCAGGGAGCAGCACATCCACATCCATTACCACACCTTGCCTTCCCTCCCTCTCAATTGTCCCACCACCATCTAGCTGCTTACGCCCCTGAGCGTTGCCCCTGGCATGCCCAGATGCTCCTCCATGTGTTCCATGTGATGCATGCTGATGTTGATTGTCAGTGACTGCTTCCACAGCTTCAAACTCCTTCTGGCTATTGCCAGCTGCTTTGTGACTGTGGCTGGTTATGTAATTGATGAGCTGTATGGTACGTGGATGGCGCACTGGAGCAACAACGTGCAGTGGTGTTGTGCGGCCAGATTCCAATGCCAGTGCCAATTGCTTATGGCGAAGCACGCCATGTCAGCCAAAAGCGTAGTTTGAATTGCAAGCATGTAAGCTTGATGACAGAGACACTATCTGACTATCAATGACCATTACTGTGGGCTTGGGTTAATCAGATCAAACAGGCAGGTGAGAATGACATGATGCCTGCTGGTAAGTATATCAGCAGATCTGACAAGACACTGAGAGTGAAGAGTGTTACCACCTGTATTCCATTTGATACCATACAGTCTGAGGAGTGGGAACAGTTGAACACAAATAACACATACTGGGGGGAAGGAAATCACCTGTGCATCTGCATCATTGTCCGCAAGGGAATGTAAAGGCATCCTCAGAATGACAGCATCAGCCTCTGCTACGCCTGCCTGCACAGACAATTTTCATTTTCATTTGTACCTTACAGTCTGGGTTGTGGAGCCAGTTGTGACTCATCAGACAAGCACAAGCATGAGAGACGAGCGTCAGTGATTGATTGGTAGGCAAGCTTACTCAGCAGTGGTGATGGTATCTGACTGTTGCTCGTCCCACACTGCATGAAATCCATCATGATGCTGACCAACGCAGGGCTTGGGTATTAAGGAAGAAATGCTGAGTCAGCTAAGTGAGTCAACGCTGAGGTCAGCACATGACTACCTGCTGAAGTCAGCACATGACAGCAAGCTGGGGTCTGCATTTCAACAAATGTTGCGTGCGGTCAGCACATGACTGTTTGCTGATCTCAACAAATACTGACAAGCAGGGCGCACCAGGCTACGCGTGACTCAAGTACTCACACCTCAGACTGAGCAGGCTGAGTGTGCAGAAGCAAGACATGCAGACAGCAACGATGCACCAAAATGACCCCCTCAAGAGCAAGAAGAAGAAGAAGGATTTTACAATGCCTTGTCTTGTGCTTATGTAAGCAGTCTTGTGCTTATGTAAGCAGTCTTGTGCTTATGTAAGCATTCACCAGTCTTGTGCTTATGTAAGCAGTCTCTGGAACCAAGCAAAGTACTGTACCTCCAGAAGGATTTGGCGGGAAGCCACGCTTCCCTCCAAATGCCGGAAGTGGCAGTTACCACACTCTGAGGGCAGATCATCCGGCTCATCTGGACTCACTATTGTCACAGTGGATCCAGGGGGTGCAAAGTCACCCAGACCGTTGACTAAACCCTCCACAGTCTGGTCCACATTCCAGCCTATCACCACAATGTCCTTTTTATGTATCTGCAGGTATGCAACTGTTATACGAAGCTTTTCATGCAACACTTAAATGGATGAGCCAGGGACGAACAGCATTGAGACAGCTGTTGCACTTGGAGGCACTGATAGCTGCTCATGTACATTGTGAGTCACAGTTGCTGCCGGGACCTGTGACAGATATGTTGCTAATCCAAACTGGTCACCATCACATGCAGAATCTCAAACCTGAGAGCCAATCAGAGACTAGGTTTGCGATAGCCCACTGCTGAGGGCTGTGACGCAGCATGGTGATGGTGCACATACAACCACATCAAGTGGCATGAGATGGAATACAAAATGGCAGGTGTAGCAAGAAAAGAACAGAAAAGGACAATTCTATGCATTTTGGCATGAGCTAAGAGAAGGCAGGGTTACGAGCCAAGGCCTACCTCAGGGTTGTGCTGTGATGCAGCATGAGTTGCTGAGGGGCGTGTGTTGACAGGAAGATTGGCGTGCTCCCTTGCCTTATTCATGGCCTGGTACATGTACATGTAAAGTCTCAGTAACTTGTTGTTTTGGACTAATAACATCATCTGTACACACTGACAAACAATGCAACCATTATCTGGCAACCTGTGAGCAAGCTCTGACACAAAAGTAGCACTCTTGCATCAAGCTGTGGGTAGCATGAGAAAGAGCTGCTGCATCTATAGCTTTCGTGGCCTTGCACGCTACATGATGTCTTTGCCATGATTCTCATTATCTGGATACGCATGCTACATGCATGTCATCCCCACTATTCCCACTGCATGGACGTTCATGCTACCGGTCTGTGCCTACAAGCTGTGCCTCATTCTACAAAGCTCTGATGCATCATGCTTCATCCTGGATGAGAAAGCTGCACACATGCTAAATGAGAAAGCCACATACACTAAGCAAGCAGAAAGTGGGCATGCATGCACCAATCAAAGTCTACAGCAGGATTTGGCATACAGTCGTTTCTGAGGGTCCATTGTTGTTCTTGTACAAGAACAAGCTGTCACCTGTTTGGATGGCGTGACATCTGCTGTGCTTGAGAGGAACACAAGTCTGTGATGAGTGTCCAGCAGGCAATCATCAGGAGGGTTCAACTGGGCTTGACCAGTCTTGGTGTCCAACACCCCACACAGCACTGCATTGTCAAAGCTCCTGCGTGCTTCTGCATAAGTCTTGCGCAACAAGGCGGGAAACATGTCCTGCAGCAAGGAGGGAAACGTTTTCTGCATCAAGGAGTGGAACACGTTCTGCAACAAGGAGGGAAACATATCCTGCATTAAGGAGGGAAATGTGTTCTGCAACCAGGAGGGAAACATGTTCTGCAACAGCACTGCAGCTCAGCCCATTTGCAAAGCAATTTACAAAGCTCGCTAGGCTGACACTTTTGGTAGTAGTAAGATGTGCTTCTTCTGACCAAGCAAGCAGGTGATTTCCACCAGACCATAAATACGTGTCAAGCAACTAAACAGGAAAGGTCAAAGGATTCTCATAAATCTTCATGTTTGTTAGGACACCAAAAATGTACAACTGAAACTAGTCCAACAAGCAGTCACCAGCCAGAGCAACTATGTTTGAGCCCACGAAAGAAGATGAAGGGAGTCAGCAAGCAGTTGAGGGGAGCCTGCTGTTTCAATGCTAACTCAGAGTCATGTGTCCATGTGAATGAAGGTGAGGATGCACTCACCTTGAGATAGAACTCGGCGCTGGTGTGCGTCTGAAGCAAGATCTGGCTGTACACTTTGCCCAGTCCTGGCTGTACAGCGCATTGAGAGATCAACCTGCATCGGACCAGACAAGCAAATACAACAAGCTCTTCAGGACACACACATCACGTTTCTTTTGTTAAAGAAATGTCTCTTCTGCAGCCTCAAGCTAAACTACAAGTCCTGGGACTAGTAAACAGCGGTTTTAGATAGCGGAGATGTGCTAGGCTGATCAGATACATGCGCTATGCGCTGGCGTGTGTAGGAGTAATAGGCAGTGGACTTTTGCAGGGAAGGCGTATTTGTACCTTGGCTAATGGCTGGGTTGAAGCGCAGATCATACATGCTGATTTGATGCCCCATGACCAACTGCATGCATTCATGCTTGCGCCATGCGGCGACACCTCAGGTGACATTCATGATTATGCATCTTACAGCACCTTCTGATGATGTCGCTGGCAATCTGTGTTCACATGCAGACTTTGCAGCAGCAGGTGTTGGTGAAAGAGAGGCTGCAACCTTACTCAAACTTCAACCAGATCTTCATAGAACAAAATAGCAAGGAGTTCCAAATACTTTGTAGGAAATACATACAAAATCTGCATTTGCTTCCATATGCTACTCACAAAACTGAGCAAGCTGACTGCACCTGTCCATGCGCTCTTGATCCTTCATCTCAATCAAGCCCAGGTTCATGTGCTCTGGCAAGGAGCCCTGGCTTGCAATGGCCAGCAGACTGTCACCCTCTGTGCTCTCAGGACCACTCTGGATCAGCAAGTTCTGGCCAGCCTGGCAGACAGGTCACAGAAACGTTTGCCTGTCTGCATGTCTGTCAGTCCACATTTCCTGCCTGTTTGCCTGCCGTCTGCATGTTCAGTCTGCAAGCAGTAGCTGCCAGACTCTCCATCAATTGAGGGCTGGTTTTTCACATAGTGCATATGCACCACACCCGTTGGGTTCCACGCATGCAATCTGACAGCATGGTTTTCTTTAATCAAGCCTCAGAAGGCTGCAACACAGTCTGCAGTGCATTCAGCCATGCAGGGCAGCCTTGATCATCCCCACGCCACTGTTTGGTCCAATCAGGCTGCATAAAGACCTTGGCTGCAGATGTACACAACCGATGTGGCTAAGCTACCTGCATGAACTGAGGTCATCATGAGCTTGAAAGTATGGCACATTATGATAACCACTTACCAATTCGAAACTTGCAGATGTTGCATGGGTGGCGGAGGAAGTGACTCACCTTTGCTCCACCCCCCAGTGCTTCAATGCCAGTCATGGCAGCCACCTTGCGCTGGGCTGCACCCTCCTCATCCTCAGGATGCAGCATCACAATGATCCTGGCACGCCCTGCAACACAGTCAGTCAGAGTTAGCATCAAGTAGTCAGCATGTTTGTGCTCTGCAACATAGTCTGTCAGATTTAGCATCAGGGAGTCAGCGTGTTTGTGCTCTGCAATATAGTTTGTCAGAATTAGCATCAGTTAGTCGCTATGATCTTAGCATGCCCTGCAACACAGCCTGTCAGACTTAGCATCAGTCAGCAGCATCAATAAGATCCTAGCACGCCCTGCAACACAGTTGGTCAGACTTAGCATGAACGAGCCAATTTGACTGTGCCATTTGAGCTGTTTGCAAATCCTGTGGCAGCACCAATGCAGCTTGCTGAGAGCTGATGCATACTATCCCAAGGCTTCAACAGATGCTGTGGTGTCACAAGTTGCAGGGAACGTATGTAGTGCACAGTAAACAGCTAGTCTGACCTGCAAATCTGCGTACACGAAAATGTATGTATGTAAGCTGTGAAGCTTGAAGCGTCTTGGAGCAGGATGATGGTGACTGTATAATGACGCAAACACAAGTTGCCCGTCTTGAACAAGCATCCAGACAACTTATTCATCTGTTCTGATGTGCAACTGGTTACTCAAAGCGTCTGAGCAAATGATGAGTGGCAAGCGGGTGATGCTCAAACAGTCACCTCTTGATCATATGAAGACAAGCAGGCAACATACAGATTGCTCAGCAAGTTACTAAGATTTACGCTGTTACAAGATGTCTTACCAGCAGCAGCTTTCTCCAGGTCTGCTATGCTGTGTGGACGGCCTGAGCGAGTCAATACCTGTAACACAGTACAAACTAGTCAAGCAATGCTATGCAAATGTTGCATAGTGCTGGTCTGCAATGTCACAGCTGCTGTGTACACACTGTGCATACACATATGATTCTACGTCACTCGGTGAACGTGAGCATGCTGAAATCGAAAATAAAAGGCTTGAATTGTACTTACTAGCTTTGACAATGCACTTGTACCTCATCTTGGAGATGTAGTTGATGCATTCTGCAGTCAGCCATGGACCTCATACAGGGAGCTACTTAGGCCTTTGCATACCTGATATGACCCTGGGGGAGGACACATAATTTGAGGAGTGAGCGAGTGAGCAAGTGAGCGAATGAGTGAGTGAGAGTGTGAGAGCGAGCAAGTGAGTGAGTGAGCGAGGGAGGGGGTGGGCAATCGGGCGAGCGAGCGAGTGAGTGAGCGAGCGAGTGAGTGAGCGAGCGAGTGAGTGAGCCAACTAGTTTGTACCTCCATCTTGCATCCTTGAAGGCCCTTGGCCACCGCTGCATCCATTTCAGCCTTGTCCATGTCTGCCAGCACCACTACAGGGCCCTTGAAGGCGCCCACCTGATGTTCTGCCGTGGCCACCGCCATCTGCACTTCGCACACACTTACTTGATCCGTTGATCCAGTCTGCTGACATTTGTCATAGGCAGAGGCCGGGCTGCACAGACGGACGCTGACGCCACAACAATCCTTTGTGCAAAACCTCGTTGCACATGCTTTCCAGCATGTTTGGCTATCTGTCTGCAAGATGCAGATCATGCAGGAGGCAGCAATCTGATCTCAACGCTGTTGACTGCGTGCATGACTGTGCACCTTGCCCAAAAGTCAGGCTTGTGCCGGCACGCACACTGACTGATTGAGCAACAACATTCTCTGGCTGACCAAAAGGTGATTATAAGCATGTCGTCGTTTTCACATGCTGGATAAACGCAACTACATTGCTAGAGTCAGCATCAGAGACAGCGGAACTGACAGTGGAACTACAGCAGTTTGGAGATTGCATGAACCGCTGTAAGCTGACCAAGATGGTGCCTAGACAGTCTCAGTTGCAGACCTACCTGCCTCAACACAGGGATGGTCAGCTTGTTCCAGTTTAGTATCACAGTATGGCCAGACTCCACAACAGCGTAGTTGCCAGATTGGATGGATTCAACAGCTGCTGAGATGTCGCTACATACCACCCCCAAGACGACAGCAAAAGTCAGCAGTCCCAGCTGGAAGATGGAGTGGAGCACCAGAGCTGCTCTGTCATTAGGCACGACTGTTGCATCAGCACCTGCGCAACATCATAAGCTCAAGCATCTTGAGCACAAGCGATTGCAGCAGACATGCACTGCTCAACAGATCATGTGCATTTCTCCTGAGACCAAAAAGGGAAACAAAAAAGTGAGCGTGAAATGGAGTCTTGACACTGCCTTGTGTTTTGGCATGTATGACATCATGCAACATCTTCGGTGATGTAGCTGTAGATAAAAGCAAAGCGCATTTGGGCCTTTGGGCGAGGGTCAGAGGGGGGTGACGATGGGGATTTGTGGGTATGGAGGGCTGGGGGTTCCTGGGAGCAAATGAGGTGAATTGGAGGCCACGTATGTTCACCTGGAACATCTTGCAAGACAACATAGCACTTGAAGAAAGCCTCCTTCCAAGATGAGCCTGAAGCCTGCTTGTACAGGAATCCTCCAATGACAATGAAGGGCAAGCTCAGCAGGACAACTGACACCAGTTTGGTCAAGATGTTCATGGTCAACAGCTGCACAGAGACACAGCGCTGCTTTCAGCAAGAACGGAACAGCAGCGCTACAAGTGCATGCATCTATACAGAATGGCATGGTTTTTCCACATCAATGTAGAATGTAATAACTGATAGTCAACAACAAAGACTGGTGCTATTCAACAATATAGACATAGACAGCAGCAAGCTCCTTCAAGCTGTAAAACTGAATTACTTTGTAAGGTCCTGCTATGTGTGCTGCCAAGTATTAGCACAATTGGACATACAATCAATCATTGCTGTGCAGTGCCGCGTCTTGACTTTGAGCTGTGTTGTTTACAAAAAAAATGCGTTGTTCAGCATCAGTGCAGGCACTGCCTTCACAGCAATTGGGAAGTTTGAATGTTGGCTTTTGTCAGAGTTACCCGCAGCATGTCAGTTTGAGGGAGAGCCTTACCCTTTGGACTTGATACACTAGCATCTGCACCAAGTGAGTCCTCTGTGCATGACTGATGATGCTTGCAAAACTGATGCTGGCAAAAGCAGGCTGTTGGTGCAGGTGAGCTGCTTTAGCTGTGGTGCTGGAAGGTCTGTGTTGACCGCTGTGTACAGATTCACTTGCCCATCCCACACTAGCTGGTTTTGGTTCAGTAACAAGCTGGCTTGAGGTGGTTGACCTGGTGTGATTCAGAGACCAGGTGGTGCAGGCAAAGGCCACTGCTGCCAAGCATTTCCATGTCACCTGTGCTAGCGGCCAGCTGCCCTGCCTTGCTGTCTGCCTTGCTGCAGGCTCAGGGCTAGGTTCAGGGCCAGCTATAGACTGGGGGCAGGGAGCACGCTTGAATCTACCATGGTTTCTGTTTGGGCCGGACCAGACGAATGGGCTGGAACGCTGCCTACAGACTCTCGGTGTCCTGAACTGTCCACTGACGCTGCAGAGTTGCTGTCTGACGCTGTGCGTTGCAGGGCCCTGCTGTCTAGAAAGAGCTGAAGCTTTGTCAGGAGACCGTCGAAGGAAGTCGCCAGAGTGACATCGATTACATGCTTGCACAGGCATTCTGCCTACGGCTCAAGGCATATGTGTTCAGAGAGTCACGGCGAGGTACGCGCACACGGCATGCCTGTCTATCTATAGATGGTTTTCGCAGATCGAGCCGGCCTGGAGTGTTTGCGGTGTTGATGCGGCAAGCCAACGCTCGCTGCTATTTCTAGCTGTCTTGTGCAAGGGCTATTTCAAATTGAGTCGCTTTCGCCGTTGCGCTGTCTCGTTTGCGCTGTCTCTCAGGATCGCTTCTCTGCTCCGAAACCATCGTGCGATGAGCCCTGCAGACAGAGGGTCGCGGCTCATTGCGCTCTGATCAGTGTAAAGGGCCCTGTCTGCTCATAGGTAAAGCAATGCAAATTGTAGATATGCAGCTTCAGGTCTGTAGTGAGACACAACATGTTGTGTCTCCACCTGTCGTAATCAGACTGCTGAATGTCAGTTGACGAGTGCGTTATATGGCCTTCCCTCACTTGCGATTTAGCCACCGCCGGCCCTACTTTCATGTAGGTCTGTGTGCTGATGCATGCATAGCGTACGTTTCCAGTGAATCAATCACTTCATTTGGCCCAGTACCCATTGTCTAGCCAGCAACACATGCACACTAGAGTACTCTCAGCTGCACACGTGCAAACCATGAAAGCATTCAAGGATCTACAAATAATTTATAAATCCCATAGCGGCACGTTCAAGGACATGTATGCGCACATGTGCACATGGCAGCGTTGCACCTGTAGAATAGCTTTACTGTGCATTCACAAATGCATCTGCCCATTAATGTTAGGTATTAATTTTGCATAGCATAGCATTGTGTTTTTGTGACGCGTACAGGCGTCACTATGCAAACAAGTGCAAAGCGCGCAAAATTTAAAGCGTGTATGAGTGGTTACAAGTGGGCAGACTAGAGAGGTCTCAAGTCAAGAGAGGTGATCGTAGAATGTCAGAGTCTGGCACTTCTGTCCGTTTATATACCAAAAGCCTATGGAACTTTGGGAATCTTAATGAGTGTTTAGGAATCTGAAGTTCTACTATTCCATCTAATGTCAATCAGCCCTATGATTATAACAGTCTGGCCCTAATTACTCCGCACAGCTCAGGGCTGAATGCAGAGGAATGGCAATCACTCCAATCAGCCCTCAATTGCTTCTATCAGCCCTGCATTTAGTCCCATTGAGCTCCAATCAGCCCTAATCAAAATGATTTGATAATAACAGTGTAGTATAGATCTGGAATGAGCTAATAGTCTTCTAATCCAGGCTGAGTCCTGGAATTCCTTGCTGACTTGATCAGAACTTACTAATAACGTGCTCTTACTAATAGCGTGCCGTGCGCATACAGGGAGATGAACCGTCAGTGTTCTGAAGCTGTATGACTATATCCCTAGCAGCTAAGTGCTGCAGATACATGATTGACTGGATATCTAATGCTTCGTCACATTTTCCGGTGTGTAACGTTTTTAACTGCATAGTCAAAAAGAGTTTAGACGCATGCATTGCACCACATTGCAGGCAAAGGAATCCTTGTCCCCCTGTGACGGGGTTTAGCAGGGAATTAACAAAGCGTTAATCGGCGACCCTAGCAGGGAATCTAACGAAGCTGGTCATAAATGGCTTGCATTTATGGCCACCTATGACTAATCGGTTGCATTTATGGCCACCTATGACTAATCCTGTTGCGTTTATTGCCACCTATGACTAATTCGACCGTGCAATGCAGCCACGATGTTGCAAACCAGTGCCGCAATGGTGTTACAGAGAGCAGGATCACACATTAGGCGTGTCACTTCAATTTCTGCATGTCATGCATATCATTACATACCAAAAAATCCACTATTGTACAGACTACTGCTTGATGGACTTTGTGCAGCAGCAGGGGGAGCATCTCATTCAGTCAGCTCTATAGATCAGCAGATCTGCTACCTGTACAATTGCTGCAATCGGGCAATCTGACTGGAAACTTGACTACCTAGCTGTGTATGGAACTGGCACATATGGCACTACTTGACTATATTGCA
>JAABUP010001662.1_pt1 | contig 46233 bp, 45 predicted proteins | sample 5559201 | NCBI WGS metagenome assembly JAABUP01 (sample SAMN10711887, study PRJNA513373) | rock metagenome | isolation source: Antarctica rocks | place: Antarctica
ACAAACTGTCAAAAAGGTTGCGCTCAAAGCGCTTCAAGCACTCTGAGTCAAACTGTTGTGCTCAGAGTGGGCTCTGAGCGGGGTTTTAGTGCTCTGAGCCAAAATGTCTTCGCTTATGTTTGAGAGCAGTCTCTCAACTTGTCAATGAAGAGTGAGATGCAGAATTGAGAAGTGTGTCAAGTTTTCAGATTTGTACAGATCACAAAAATCTGAAATACTTTATGACAGTTAAAAAGCTTACAGAGCAACAAATGAGATGATCTTTAATTCTGTTGCAATATAACTTCTTTATACTATATTTGCTGAGCAAGCAGAATGAGAAAACAAATGCTTTATTAAGACAAGAGTAGAATGTGTCAATGAATTTCTCAGATGACAGAGTACAACATTGTATGATGCAGATAATACATTCTGAGATGATGAGCAAGCCTATACAGACTGCCTCAATGACAGTAGCAGACATATCAATCTCTGTGCTTGTATGAGATCAGAACTTGTTCAGTGAGATTACAGATCTTAAATAAATGTGAGTGAATGCTGAAGCAAGAGATGAGTCATACAATGAGCTTTGTCAGACAATTTGTGAGAAACAGAGATCATTTTCTACTGTTTTAAAAGTGAGAGTATTCATAATGAAATGCTTCTTGAGCAATGAAGAAAAGCTACTCTTTTGTAGAAGACATTGAGTGTCATTCTCAGAACCTCTTTGTATGAGACTAATTCAGTATACACATAACTCAACAATGACTAAACACTCAGAAAGAAATGTAACTGATGCTCTCTTATCATGCCAGTTCTTTTAACCTGAAATGCTCCAGAATGTCTGTACATTCTGCTGAAATTGTGACAAATGCTGTATAAACAACAGCTGAAAAGACCACTGACAAGGCTTCTTAAAGCCTTTATCTGTACTGAAGCAGATTTGATGAGAGATATTCATTAACTTTGTAGTAGATCTACTGTCAAGTGAGAGTTGTATGAACCTTCTGATTATTACAGATTGTTTTAGCAAAAGAGTAATACTGAAACTGTGCAAGAATATGACTGCAGAATGAGTGACTCAGACATTCATACAATGTTTCTATCAAGCTCATAAGCTTTTCATCACAATAGTCTCAGATTGAGACACTCAGTTTGTGAACAGCCTATGAAAGAGAGTCTGTCAACTTTTAAAGATTGTACAAAAAATGTTCACAGCATATCATCTAAAAACTGACAGAACAACTGAGTGAATGAATCAGAATGTTGAGCTGTACATTTATATGTTCTTCAATTATAGTCAGAATAACTGAACAAGCCTGCTTCTCATGACTGAGCTAGTCATAAACAACCATGACTTTGTCTCAACAGAAGTGAGCTTTTTCTTCTTGTCTCATGAGTATTACATAAAGCCTTTACAACTACTTGAGAAGTTGAAGCCTGTATGATCTGCAAAGAGTTCAGTACAGAAAGCTGATCAAATTGTATGAAAGATGAAAGAAGTCACAGAGTGAGCACAGATGACTATGACTGTCACTCAGCAGATACAGAAAGAAGCAGTGAATTGAAAGAGACAGCAGTCTTATGACTTCAAGAAAGAAGACAAAGTTTGACTAAATCTTAAGAACATATGTACAGACTGTCTGTGCAAGAAGTTTAATGCAAAGAATGTTAAATACATCATTGTTAAGAAGATCAGCTCACATTTCTTCTGTTTGAACACATCATTAAGTATTCATAACATGTTTCACTCAGTCATGCTTCAGTCAGCAGTCATGAACACTCTCTCTTTTCAGCATATGACAGATTCACAACCTTCATCACAAATTGTAAGTAATGAAGAAGAGTTTGAGATAGAGAAGATTCTGAAGAAAAGATTTGTATGATGTAAAAGAGAATTTAAGAAGAAGTACTTAATAAAATGAGTCAGTTATATCTAATTCACATGAGAATCAGTGTCTGTTCTGAAAGACACAGTGACATTAAATTAATAAAAGTTAATGTAACCTGAGGTGACTAGATCTTAACTGTATGTGAGAAGGCTGAAATGCTTCATGAGTTCAAGAGATTGTATGAAGTTCAAAATTTAGTGTTGAATTTATTTGATTTATTTCTATGCTAATTACTAATGATGTCTTCTTGATTTTGCTGAAGCTACTTGTTCTGAGCATTATGCAAAGATGAGGCATACAGCTCAGATGTTATACACAGCTCATATGACTAAACCTATACTAAAGGCAACACAAGAAAAGAAAAAGAAGTTGTACATACTTAAAGGTTGAGGTTGATAATGACTGTCTCTGCTGACAGCAAGACTGATGCAATTCATTTTAATTTAGCAATGTGCTCATCCTCATTGATGCTGTCATTGTTCTCATCATTCAAGATGATGATGAGTACATCATTGTTGTGTATGAAGTAGTGAGCAGCATGATCATGTCACTTACAGTTGCTGCAACACTCATTGAAATGTTCTGATGTATGACAACATTTTAAAAAAGACATCATATTGTGTTTCTGACAGTTGATACAATCATTAGAAATCAACACATTCTGACTCTGAATTAAAATTGTGTTAATGTACAATGACTGATGAGTTCTCATCTGCTGCAGTGTGATACAGATTTGTACAAATAAAATGTTGTCACTAAGCAGAGTGAGAATGATCATTGTCTGAGAAAAGTGAGCATACAAAGCAAGCTGCTGTTGATTAACCTCAAGAACAGAATTGACATCAGTGTTTATAAGAGTGAGAGCAGCAATGTAAGTGTTGTACAAGACAAGAATTCTACAAGTTGTCAGCTCAGAGACACATACTTATACAACACTTACATGATGATAGTTGTTGTTGTTGTTGCTGCTGAGCTTGTTGTACAAGAGTTAATGCTGAAATATTTGATCAAAGAAGGTTTCACATACAAAAGTTGACAGTGAGAAAGTTGAAGAAGAAAGAAAAAGAAATTTGAGAAGAAAGGTGAGAGGATTTATAACTCACTTCACTGACAGATGAGCTGAAGTGAATTGTTGAGAAAACTCACATGTCAGCAAGCAATAAAAAATTTTTTATCTGCAAACCTTACTCATACAAAGCAGGCAATCATGTGTCAACAGACAATGACAACTGTACAACAACCTTTTCAGACATTTAAAGCACAATCTTAAAGAAAAAGAAAGGGATGATGTCATAAGTTAAACTCATACTAAGATCTTATGATCTAGTTGCTTACTAAGACTTTAAGACTAAAGCACATTATCTTCTTGCTTTTATATGAAGCTCTTCTTTTTCTCTTCATAGTATTCTTCTTGTATTTAGAAATTATCAATTGAGTGTCAGTCTCATTGCAAACCTGTGACAACACAAGATTGTACAGCAGACAGAAATTTGCAGTTTTTAATGAAGTGACTGTTGTCTTTGCAGTGCATGTATAGTTATTTTGTACAACATTTTGTCACTTTCTTCTCTGACACTTATTGTGCTCTGCATCTTTCTTCAGTTTCTGTATCTGTGACAATGATGTGCTCAGTGAGTTCTCAGTTCATGTTGTCTGTGTGAGATTGTTGTGTGATGATAGTAGTTATTATACAACACTCTTGAGTAACAGCCTTTTGAATTGAGTTTAAGTTGTGACTGATTTGCTGTAGTAAGATAATGTACTCATTGTATGACACAGAGATTGAGATAACAATCAGAGCTTGCATGAGTGTTGTATCAAGACTGTTATTAAGAAATGTTTTTTTAACAGCATCATCTCATTTTAAGTCTTTTGCTTTTAACAGCATTCATTTAAAGATGGTCAGATGTTTAGCAAATGATTTTTCTTTCTGTTTTAAAGCCTTTAAAATATAAGTTGCTCTCTCTTTCAATTCTGAGTCATTGTACATGTGCTGAAGCTGATTGATCAGCTTCTCAATGATCATATAATTTAAAACTTTGTTTAACTTAATATGAGCTACAATTTAAGATGTGACCTGACTTAAAGTCAACTCTTCAAGTCAACTGTGTATGTATTAAAACTGAATGCTGACAGTGTTGTCTGACATGTTCACATTTAACTTAGCATCAATTCATTGTAGTCAAGACCTGAACTTCACTCTCTTCTCTTCAAACATAGGTGGGTTAAAAAGTTAATGTTTAAAGAATTAATTTGCTCTCATTGCTGTCATGAACTGCTTTATGAAAAAACTGCTTATATAATCAACTGATTCTTGAGATGAAGATGATGTTGAGACAGTTAATGTTAAAACAGCTATATCTGCTGATGTGACTGATGTGACATCAGCTCAGTCTGTCATAAAGATGTAAAGATAATCTGTACAATTCTTCATGTTCTGCATTTTTTCTTCTGTACAACTCTCATAGTTCTTTTATAAATATTTGAGCTTAAGAAGAAATCTTCTCTGCTGTGAACTTAACTCTTTCTGTTATAGAGGTTTTCTCACTTATTCTGTACAGATTTCAACAATCATATAACAAGGCCTTTATTGTAGATCAGGTTTAAATGAGAATAGTATTCTAATGTCATGAATTTGCAATGAGATTGACACTCAATTGATAATTTCTAAATACAAGAAGAATACTATGAAGAGAAAAGAAGAGCTTCATACAGAAGCAAGAAGATAATATGCTTTAGTCTTAAAGTCTTAGTAAGCAACTAGATCATAAGATCTTAGTATGGGTTCAACTCATGACACTGTTGAATGACATCTTATTGACCTCAAATATATTCCTACAGCTGATCAAGTCACTGACAGTCTCACTAAACCTTTATTCACCGTTAAAATCCGCTGTTTTCTCATTCAATTGAGTCAACTTATTGAGTAGTTGATTGAGAGAATAATATCAGAATGTATAAAGAGGATTTGCTATGGATTCAGATTCTTCTAGATCTGAGGGGGAGTGTTGGAAACTGTGCAGTCCTGTGTCAGATCATTTCAGGTTCCGTTTCGAGGTCATGTGACCCCGGCACACATAAAACTTAGCTAGATATTATCCTAGCAACCTAAGCAATACAAGGACGTCCATTCTGACCCTAATAAATATTATGTCCAACAGATTTACAGATGTTGGAAGTGACGACTTACGACTTATGAGATATAATGAATGTACTACGAAACCGTCACCATAACTAAGCTTCAATTGTGCATTCTTCTCTCTTTTTATCGGCCTCATACAAATCATCTGCCTCAGCAAAGGGCATCCTGATTAATGTATCGGCCTCGTACAAACTTATCCACCCCATACAGTTCTATCCGCCGCATACAATTCTATCTCCCAGGAAAGGCCCAATGCTGACGAACTTAGTTACTGCCCTCGCCCTGGAGGCCATTGTGCTGCTGGTGCTGGGCGTGTAGAGCCTAAGAAGCTTCTTCCAGCTCTCGATCTTGGTGGCAATGGAGCAGCATCCACCGATGGATCCATCGCGTCCTCCCAGCCTGGGCGATGGGGTCGCCGTCTATTCTATTCTTTCGTGGGCAACGTTATGAATTCTCGAAACAACCAAGCCGTCCGATTTATTTCTATATCGACTTCATCGTCTGGGTCATAATCAATCTGATCCCCTTCCTCTGCGACATCGTCAGGTTTCTGGTCATCTGTCATCCCCGCAGATCCCACTGTCGACTCCCGAGCACGATCATTCTCCACACTCCGCACAACAGACAACGCCCTCTCCTCAGACACCTCCCCTCCAGACGACACGGCATCTCCAGACTCCTCACCTTCCTCTCCCGGCGGCACGGCATCTTAAGACTCTACGCCCTCCAATGACTGCGTACGGAATCCGCCTCTGACCGATTCGGACATCAGTGTCGTTGGTGTCTCCGTTCAACAGACAGAAGATAAACAAGGATATAGGGAATTGCCAAGTGTTTCATCGGTCTGGTCGACTTGGGGTTACTCGCCGTAAAGTGGATATACATGTACAAGGGCGGTAGAGCAATTGGATTGGGCGGGCAAGCAGTCGTCCGTACTCTACACGTGGTTCCATCCTAAGTACTTGCGAAGATCGATAATCTGCTTGGACACCTAGCTCAAGATGCCAATCCTTTCGTCATAGTTGTATCTTTTCCATCTGCTATGGTCTTATCGGATTGGAAGTTCTCGAGTTGGACAGAGTACAAGACCCTTCGGAGCCACCGGTGGGATGGCGGTGCTTTCACCCATTCTTGGTTTCTTCTGCTAGTTAAAGAGATGTGACACAAGTGGAATCAGATACGCCCGCATCTTCCCGGTTCTTCTTCACGTGAGAATAGTCAAGCAGTGCTACTTTATGAAGAACCCACCCCTTAACGCACGTACAACCATATCCCGTGGTCCGGATACTTGGTCTTCAATACACCCTTTCTGCACATTGATGGTGTTTCCAGTGTTCATATCTTTCAGTTCTCGGAGAATATTTACAAGGTTTGGATGCCACGGCGAAGGAATCCGCCTGGTCCGCTCGTCTTATGTGACATATAAGATCATTATCCCATGCATCATGGAAAAGAGGACATTAGTTAGCGAAAAGCTCCTATAGTATATATTTATACCAGTATACATAACCATCGAAGCGCCTATTGCGAAGCGGGTATCTCGTCCAGCCATGGTAGTCGTAAGTAAAGCCAGCTCGTTATGCCCTAACCTACCAGCCAGTAGCCCAACCTGCCGCCAGAAACGCCTTAGCTATGCAAGCAAGTCCGAGCCTTCCCAGTGGAGTCATTCGCCTTTTAACTGACTCCTCAGCCCTATCCTTTCTCTCTTCAGCTTCTGGTTTTCCTTCCTCAGTGTCGCCGCCTCCTCCTGCGCATCCTTCAATTTCGCCTTCATCTCCTCCACGCCCTGACCACCTTTCACGCCTTTTAGTACCTTACCCAATTCATCGTTGAAGCGCTCGTACAATGCTTCGTTCTCGGCGTTGGCTTCACGGTAGAGCTCATCCAGCTTCTTTGCTTTCCTGTCGCTGACGAGAAGGGATGAATCTAAATCTCTTTGTATGGAGGCGATACGTGATGTGAGGTCTGAGATCGCAGTCGGAAGCTTCGACTCGAAGGCGTCCATTTGGCCAGAAAGAGTACAAAGGTCTACATTAGACGACGTCTGAATAGTGGAAGGGTTTGAGATGGTTGACTGAAGAGTAAGAGCAGATATTTCTTCGCCAATCATCCGGAGCTCGGTCTGAAGGGCAGATTCGACACCGGCGATGGCCTTCTGCTCGTTTTGCAGACGCTCACGCAACTGAATCATTCAATCAGTCTTCGGATCGGATAAGATAGCCTGCGACTTACCTTTTGCGGGCTTTGCATTTTCAATTTCTGCGGAGATGATGACGCTTTCTTTGGAGACTCTGCTCCATTGACTGGGCTGGGTCTCTCTCTCAATCCGCCTTTGAGCATCGGAATGCCTGATTGCGAGTTGTTACGCTTCTTTGGGCTATATGTTGTTATGACAACCTCGTCAGACCGTCTGTTCACTGCCCGCTCCGTTAACGTATTCCTCGACATTAAAGGGGATTTTTCTTTCCGACTCGGCGAGCCAAACCGATTTGGTGAACCGCCAGCCAGTGTCTTGGTAGGCGACGGTGTTCGGGGAGAAGACCCCGGGCGCTGCACGGGCTGCTGAACATTGACTGGCTTTCGAGGTTGCAACGGAGCCCAAGACGGCGCGACGCTGCGATCTTGTGCAGACTTCAGATCAGAAAGCGAGCTCCGTCGCTTCTTTCTTGGAGAGACAGCACCAATGGGCGCCTCGCCTATAGTACTGAGATTCGAAATGTTGTTATGACCACTCCCAGGGCGAAACATTTGATCCTCAGAACTGAACGCACTCTGGATGGTTGGCCGGTCTCGGGATACTGGCCGCCTCGGAGCTGTCACGCGAGCGTCGGTATCCGTAGACTTTGATCTCATCAAAGAGGCTTTCGACATGCTCCCTGGCCGAGAGTCTCCATCGCTTGTGACTTTGGTATTCTTGCTTAACGTTCTCCAGACAGATCCAACCCTTGATTCTGTCTCGTTTCTACTATTTTCTCTGCTCAGTGTGCCGAAGCCAAAGCGTTTACGCAGGGAGGAGGCGTTGGAACTCAATGAGCCAGTATTGATTGATCGAGCTCGTTGTGAATTCATTGACCCATTGATCGGTGTAGCTTCTCCATTCGAACTTGCAGGTGGAGTGTCTAAAGTGCGAGTGAGCTGCGCGAACAATGAGAGCGTGTTGTCTGCAGGCTTACATTCAAATAGCCTGTCGGAGTCATCTACAAGTCGATCTAAGAGTGTGATGTATTCATGTGGATTTCCTTCACGAACGAGTAATTCCGCAAAAGCAGCCGTCAGTGCGCCTCGATCTCCATCGTTGCCTGATGCGTCAAGCAAACTGTACATTCGTCAGTAGCGAATAACTTGGCCAGAGGATGTAACTTACTCGGCCAGCAGCTTGATTATCGAGGCAAATGCCCGCCGATTCTGTGGGGCCATCTCTCCGAACGTGGTCTTGAAATAGTCTTCGAAAGCGGCAGGAAGTAAAGTGTCTATGAACATTGAACTCAGCATCGCGCAGCTTGGGGTCGCCCAGGAAAGAAGAGCAACTCACAACACCTGTGTTGGATTTCACTTAGAGTCTGGGCTGCCATCACCGGTCCCATTTGCTCTTTCCAGGCGCCTGCTAAGAAATTTTCGAATGCTGCGAAGAGCACATCTACAGGGACTTCTGCAGAAGCCTGGACTCTCAAAGGGTCATCCACTTATCTGCTGTTAGCGTATGTACCTGAAAGGTTTAGACAACGCGGCGCTTACAAAGGGCATTGTATAATTCATTGACAGCAAGTTTATCAGCCCAAGTCCTATTTCGTAGTAGTCTTCCCACCACATTGCCACTTCTCGACCGCAGTGCAAGCATGTAGGTCGCGAAAGTCTCCTCTAGAAGTTTCAAAGGATCTTGCTGGCTATCGCTGGCACGAACGCCCACCAATGTGACTTTACTCGCTGCTTTCTCTTCGTGCGCAGCCTTCTGACTCCCAGAACGTGAGGGAAGTCGACTTAGAGGCAGCATTGTGGGAACATCCTTCAAAATAGGCTGCGGAGCGCGCTGTTTAGGAGGATCATCAGGTTCTCTCGTCGAACCTCCACCCAGAAACTGCGATATCATCTTCACTGGCGAATGTGGACGGAAGCTCTTATGCCGAATTCGAGTTCCTTCAGTCTGAATGGTCATAGACTTGAGAATGCTCCGACTGGAAGTAAGCATGCAGTCTGTCATCGCAGGGTTCTGAGGCTGGGTGTGCATGCTGAGAAGATTGCCGACTATAACGCAGTCAGCTACATCCCATATTTAATCTCCGAGTCGTTTACTTCTCTTCATAAATACCGACAAAAAGTCAATAGAAGTGACATTGTCAGTCGTGGCATAATCGTACAAGCCATCGACTTCAAGCCGGTAGAGGTCAGCTGAGAGAGGTGTGATGGAGACGATGATCTCGACTCCAAGTTCGCGCATTGCGACAACCGTGGTACTTGTTGCCTTATCGACAACGACTCTAATCTTGGCAGGCTCTCGCAGGCCAGAAACTGCGCCGTCACCCCCATCTTCGAAGATCGCCGTCAATAGCCCCAGGTTTTCGGCTGGGTTTTGGACGGCTCGTAGGCCCCACTTCTCGCCCTCACGTTCAGCTTCTGTGAAGCGTCCTTCGACCCTCGCTTTGATAACTTCTTCAATCCATTTAGACGACTTTCCCTCATACGCACCAGTCAACCAAAAAGCGTGTACACCAGCGCCAGAACTTGATGCTGCGACCATGGTATGGCCAACGGCCCCTTGCCCATGGATCTTGTGGCCAGAGCTCATCCAAATCATACAGCCACTGTGGGATTCGCTGAAACGGGTACGTTCGAGATCAAAGCAGCCTGAAAATTCAAGTTCTGGTGTAGTCAGGTGTCCGCTGGCTGCAACGGACCCAGGGGCCGCCATACTCGCGGCGCCCGGCCGGTCGACTTCCGCCAGGACTCCTCGTGCTGAGATTGTGCTTCCAGTAGGTTTTCGAATGACAACGACACATTCTTTGAAAAGTAGAATAACGCCAGCTGCATCACCCCCTGCCTGGACGTGTGTTCTATACGGAGGTTGAAGCTCAATGAAGTCTGCTGCCGCAATGAGACGACCCTGAGGCGCGAGTGAATCCGGCCACGAAGCTGTCATTCGCCTCAGGTTCGTGACGACGTTTGAGTGGTCCGCTGAGGCAGCAGAATCCAAGGAGCAGATATCGGTGATAATGTCGCGCGCTTTAAGAAGGATATGCAGCGCAGGATGTGTCGCTGGGAGCAGGTTCGCGATGCCGTCAATGAATAGGCTATATCTTGGTAATCGTTGTACAGGTTCGATAAGCATTGAGCGCAGTCTCTGCTCCCCAGTCTCATGAACGCGTTGTGAGAAGCTCCACGCATTGTCCTTTAAGAAGTTATTTAGGATTTGAGGGAACTCAGTACTCGCTTGCATGTACTCCTGATATGACTCAGTAAACCTCGGGAACCAGTCGAAGAGGACTTTTGCGAATGTCACAGCGCCAGTCGCATCTCTCTTGCGGGAAGCAGATCCTATTCGTGATCCCGCAGATCCTGTATCAACTTCGGCCCGGATGTCTTCAATTGCTTCGTTCTCCGTCTCATCTAAGACCGCCCGGATCGCATCCAAAAACTTGGTGTTGACCTCTAAGATCTTGTTGAGGCTTGGGGGAAAAAGTCGCTGCATTGCTTGCTCACTAGGACTCGAACCCCCTAGCGGTTTCGACCGTGCCTTCTGGCGAAAGTCCTCTGCAACGCTGTAGACGAGATCGTAGATTTTGCTCACGTACCGTTCTTCGGTGTCAACCAGCTCACACATCTCACGACGTAAGGACTCCTTCTGAGCTTTGAGCAGTGATCTGGATCGATTGATGGCAGTAGGCTTCGATGGAGCTCTCCGAAGCTTTGAAGTTGGTAGAAAGGCAGGCGCTCCGAAAACTTTGACAAGAGGGGCGTAGCTGCCATACAGCGAGAGTGACGGATCGTCTCCAGCGTCTTCATTCCCTACGGCCTCCTCTTCTGTCATCTTAGGAGGTCCAATTGATCCTTGCGGAAGGACAAAATCCACGTCAATCCATGATACCGTCTTTTCCACCAGCGCAGCTTGAACATCACTTATGACTTCAACCAGATTCTCTACCTTTACCATTCTGCTTGCCAAGTCCCCAGCATGCATCTCGTCAAACATCCTTGGTGCCACACCTCCCGGTCTTCCCAAGCTTGCTTGTTCCACCAACTTACTCTTCACGATCTCCGGCATCTCCGCAAAGTACTTCAACAATGTGACTGCAAGACCTCGACATATCTCGTCTCCTTGCTTCTCGCGTGGTAGATGGTCGACTGCCGCGTACAAAGGGGAGTTAGGTGAGATTGTCAATCGCGGGTAACTCTGAAAGCCGGCCGGGGTGAAAATGTGCGCTTGAATGCGGGAGCTGTTGAGAGTCGAATTCGTGGTTGTCGACGGACCGTGGAAAATTAATATCGGCGCGTCAAGCAGAGAGTCACTCGTGTAGTAGAGTGTCACAATATCTGGCGACAACGCCGGCGGCGCTGCGGAAATGAGTACCATTATCGCGCTGTGGCAAAGCTATGTCGGATGGCTACGAGCAAGCAGGTCTTCCTCTGGGTCCGAATACTGATCCGATTCCTCCATGCGTGCTTTGGATTACAATGGTAGAAGGAGGAAGTTGACATGCGCGGCCTCTCATGCGGGTGAGTTGCAAATGTAAACACTGAACAAAAACCTTCAAAAGAATTCGCTGTACTGTAGCTTGGCCCACCAATTCGACCCTCCTGCAGCCGGTTTCAGTATGTTAAGTTATACGAGTAATAAGCTCGGAGAGCGGTCTGTGTTAGTGCGGCCGTTCCAACGAAGAAAACAGGTTTGCTGATCAGGGCGATCTTACTCGGTATTTCTGGAAGCTTTCAGCATGCTGCGGGAGCGGGACGCGTCAGGTACGCGTTTCACGATGAACCATCCAATCACAGACCTTTCCTCATCCTCTTCATCATGCGATTCTTGATTCATAAAGCCATCCTCTGGTGTGTGTAAAATTAATCTTGCATTCAATGAATTAGGTCGTCCCAATAGCGAAATGGCATCACAAGTTGATCATGGTATCCCATTCGACTTCTGTCACAGCCAACAAAACTTCCGACTGCTGGAGCTCCCGCAAGAGCTTCTCGAGCTCCTCACCTCCGAAGATGCTCCAGTGTAAGCACAGCATCTGCTGTCCCCGACTTGGACTGATCGATCCTCAGTCTGTCGCTTAAATCTTCGCCTTCACCATCCTCCGCTCCCAATGGTCCAGCCCTTTCGCACGCTGTTCTCACTACACATAAGCAGACCTTCCAACTCCGCCAAGTACAATCTTCCAATTCTATCTTCCTCCTTCGGCCTTCTACGGTCAGCATTACTGGCGCATACACCTTTGTTGCAGTCCCGAATCTTTCTGTCATAGCGCAATGCAAAGCCACACTCGAACTCACTCCCGTCGCTGCCTCTCCAGTTCCCAACTTGAAGGAACTTCTCCCGCTTTACAGAGGCTTTCAGGAAGAGGGCGATGCAAGCTATATGACTACTTCTCCAGCCAGGATTGCCGAGCACCGAAGCAAGCTCGGCCTTTTGGCAGACATCCCAATCTCGGATGAGGAGTTTGAAAGGAGTTGGAGAGATGTATGCGCATTTGAGAGCAAAGGCCAAGCAATGAGACCGTCTGTGCACTCTTTAGCAGGGGTGTGGAAAGCTATCATGTCTGCAGCCACGGCGCAAGGCATTAACGTAGGAGAACAATTCCAGATGGACGATTTGTGGGAGGTGCTAGAAGCGGACGGCTATCCGAAGCCATTAGTTGAGGCTCTCATACGGAAGCTCGGAACAGAAGAAGATGTTCTCGTGAGTGGATGGGTGTGTCCAGACAAGGACACGTCTATTCGCTGGGTTGGTGTAACTATGCTCGAAGCACAGGAGCAGGTGAGTACTTCAGTCAGTGAGTTTCAGGAAGCCTGGAAGAATGAGCTCCCTGAGCAATGGCGGAAGTCCGCTACGCTTGATGCACTGAAGGTACGCTGTTTGGTTAATTCTGTTGTTGAATCATATTGAATGCTGCCACAAGGGCCTCTTTACGCAACCAACATCTACAACCATCCGCTTCGCAGTCGATGGACCTGAGTCGACGATATCTACCGCTTCCCTGGCCAGTGCTAGCAACGGCTCCGGCAAGGCAGTTCGTAAATGGCACGACAAATTCAAGACTACGAGGCAGTAGCCATAATTCTAGCTGTTGCTGCAAGTGTGCGAACCTAATGTCACGACCAGCGTAACATGCGATGCTCACAGTAATGATTTTCATTGTTCAGAGATGGAATAGAGACCATTCAAGCATACTGTATGCTCTAAATCTATTAGTTTTCCATGCTGATATCCAGGAATGGGTTGACAAATAGAATTTTTATAGATGCACTTCGTCACCACAGATCATAAGCCCTTCAACACCACCCGTACTTCTCGTTGCCTATCCACTCTACTTCGTCCAAGGGCGATCCACTGCTATACCACTTCAAACTTGCAATGCTCTGGCTTTCCCGATCTATGACAGCAGCCACTCCTGGATAGGCAACCTTAGCTGCCTGAGCAGTCGTAGGCGTTGGGTTCCATGCTTGTACTTCTGATAAGTTGAACTTTGTCGCCTCTTGCTGCGCTGCGAGTAATAGAGATGCTACGTACTGGACCGACTTTCTGACGTGGGCGCCATTGTTTGGCAATGACGAAGAATCCCCGTTCGCAGTATTGGCAAAGTTGCTGAAATCGTCTCTGCCAATTTCTTCTTCTTCTTCCACAACTATTCGAAGGACATTCAATACATTGCCAGGGTCATCCCTCTTGTACGGATCACCATTCCAAGTCCTGGCCCATATTATCCAAGCTCGCTCCCCAGCTTCGTTGCCCACAATAGCACCCTTGATCTTTGGGTTTCCGAGTTTGAGCTCGTTCGCAGCGAACTCTTCTCGGGCGTGATGCCACGCCATCGTCTCGACGTCCGGTACTAGCGCTACACGAGTCTTCTTGCTTGATGGTTGCAGTGTAAGTGATTTACGGATAAGCTTCTCATCTATATTGCAGAGCTCCGCAAGGTCTGATGCGTAAAGGGGTCGAGATTGAGGAAGCGAACTTTCTTGGTAGATTTGATCAGAGTTGCCTACTGGAGGCAGCGCAACATGACTAGAAGGAAATGGATGCCATCCGTTCCTCGCATAGTATTCCTGTTTAACATCGTCAGCACCTCATCGCGGGCGACGATAAAGCATGACCCTAGCATTATACCTTTCCAATATCTGAATACAGTACTGTGAATAGACATTTTGTCCCCTCTTTCTGCTGCCATCTTTCTAGCTCCTTCCCCAATTCTCCCATCATCCTGCCTGCATACCCTCTTCCCCTCAACTCCGGCGCACAGAACACACTTCCCACACCCTGGCATACCACCTCCTCTACGTTCCCTTCCTTTGTCGCCATCAATGCTCTTTTGCGAAGAGTTTCGCAGCTGCCGAGGATTTTGCGAGGTATATCTGGGCTGTGGGGGGAGGAGCCATCGACAAGGATCCAGAAAGTGAGGCCGCCGTCGCGTGTGAACGCCTGGTTCGCAAGATGCTCTTCACGGCGGAGATAAGAGGGGAGAGAAAGTGCACCGCTCCAAGAAGCGCCGTTCAGCTTCCAGATCGCGACTTTCTCGGCATGCGTGGGGTGGGTGAGAGTCAGCGTGGCAGAGTTGCTGGAGGGTAGTCCTTTCGTGGATGCCACCATTTTCAGTGAATGTATACGACAGTCTCATGTATCCACTGATAACAGTACGGAGAGCGGATTCGACACATCGATAACGGACATTCAACTGCTTTAAATGGCGTGGTTGAGACGGAGCTCGAGAATGTGCGGTACGAACCGGGAATTATTAATGCGTCGTTGCCGGCGCAAAGCGGCAGAAGCCGAGGGCACCTTCTTTGTCACATGTATGTAGGATGACTGTGTCAACGTCGAAGTAGTTCACAAGCCGATACTATGAAATGGTAATAGCTCACTATGTTTTTCACGATAAAGATACCTTAGCAATGAAAAGTCGCTGGATTTATACTAGACTGCAAAGAATTATAGAATTAGATGCAGGGATACAGTACCTTGAACAACAACGCATATTACTTCTTTCCGCGTAGCGCGGTCTCAACACCGCCAACTCCAACGTCGCGCCAGCCTTGCGTCCTCGCAAAATACATGTACATGTAGGCATCTTGCTGCCCCTTCGGCAATGAGGCTGGCCTGCACACTGAGGCCGCGAGGTACGATATGACAATGGCTGCGGATTAGGCTTCAAATTGATATTCATACCTGGGCCATTGTTGAGGCTCCTCAGCCGTTCAGTCACCAGTGACAGCTCACAGCTCACATCGCATTACTTCTTCCCCGCTCCTTAAATCCGCCATTCGTGGTATCCATATTCTCTGCCGTCCCCAAATCTTTCTGTTACTTTCAGTTCAGATATTCTACGCGAACTTGCGTCACAGCTTTTGGATCTTTCAGGACAGCCGTTCTTTCTGTCGAGATCAGGGGGTCTCTAGACTGCATACTCGAAACAGAGCATAGAGCTCCGGAAACTTCCATATGCAATTCACACTTCCACTGCGTCTGTCACCGAAACGATTGAGTCAACATAGGCGACCACTTTCGGCCCCACCAACTCCTCCAGCAACGTTCCAAATGTCTGCTGACAAAGGAGAGCAGATAGTTATCGAGCTTGATGACAGTAGTGACGAGGAAGAGGAGTACGCAACACCTCTCATGGGCAGTCAAACAGGAGACGATTCACGGCTTGCTGCAGAGGACGATGCAGACGACCATCCACTACCGTTCTTTCTCCTTGATGAATGGGATTTCGAGCCTTTCGCCGATGATTTTGTTTTGAATGAAGCACCGGAACCAGTCGATCCGGAACAGGTGTGCTTGAACAGAGTGCTTGAAATATTCCCCGACATCGATCATGAACATGTTCGACAGCTCTACAAGACTCGGCCAGTGGTAGCGGAAGGAGCTCCACCAAACGATGATCCCTCAGAGCAACTGATAGTGAAGATACTGGACGCTGGGACATATCCGAAGGAGAAGGATAGGAGAACGGAGCTGAAGCGCAAGAGAGCAGCGAGCGCAACCAGCAGTCGAGGAGAGACGGCTGCTTGGGAAACGGCAGATCGGGAGAGAGCCACTGCTCAATACTCTGAAGAAGCGTAAGTCTGTCATATTCCGCAGCCATTTTGGCTGCGTGGTATTGTGGAATTTCTCAAGCTTTGTTAAAGCTCAATCGGAAACGGACATACCCAGGTTTGCCATATTGCAGGGTACCTTTTGAAAATCCTTCGTTCTCCGGGTATGTTACACAAGGGTATCAAAATGCTAACGCTTGTGAACGTTCATAGGCGCAGTCTCTTGAAGGAAGAATTCCCATACGTTCCGACGAGATTTGTCGATCAGACCTTTAGGCAACATGGCCATCTGTATCCGACCTACTTCGCTCTTGAGAATGAGGAGCGAACCTATCACGAAAGCAGATTGCCGCCCTATAATCGAATCAAGAATCCTCGGAAGCAAAAAGCAAGCAGTTGCCTCTCACCATTTACTATGTCGCCACCAGGGCCGGTCGTTATTGAGTTGCTGAAAGAGCTTGAAGCTGCACGCAAAAAACGACATAAGGAAGATAGTCAGTCTTTGCCAACACGTCATTTTCTCTATCATAGTTCATAGCTAACGACAGGAACAGCTAAACGGCAACTCCAGAAGGATGAAGAAGATGCAGAAGCAACCAACGAGAGAGAACATCGTGAGAACGGCATGATGATGGAGTGTAGAGTAAGCAGAAAGATCCCTTATATGTAGAAAGGAACGGAGGTTCCGCTTTAAGATGCTAATTAATCTCTCGCAGTGCTGCTTTGATGACGTACCCATCAACAAAGCAACACATTGCGATGGCGAAGAACCACACTTTTTCTGTCTCGAATGTGCCAAGCGTAATGCAAACAATGAGATTGGCAAGTCAAAGTATAAGCTCGTATGCATGGACGGTAGCGGCTGTAAGGCCGAGTTCGAAAAGGAGCAAGTTCGGCGCTTCTTAGACGTCAAGACACGGGACACACTTGAGCGCCTACAGCAGCAAGAGGAAATAAGACTCGCTGACTTGGACGATCTTACTAGCTGCCCATTCTGTGATTTTGCTGCTATCTGTCCGCCAGTTGAAGAGGATCGAGAATTCCGGTGCGCAAACCCTGACTGCGAAAAGGTCAGCTGCCGGCTCTGCAAGCTGGAAACTCACATCCCACTATCATGCGAAGCCAACGCGAAGGAAAACAAGGTGACCATTCGACATGCCGTTGAGGAAGCCATGACAGAAGCGCTAGTCAGGTCTTGCCACAAGTGCAAGAACAAATACATCAAGGAGTTCGGCTGCAACAAGATGATGTGCATGCGCTGTTCGTCAATACAGTGCTACGTCTGCTCGAAAGACATCACCAAAGATGGCTATGCCCACTTCAATGAAAGTGCCCGCGGCGGTCGCCCAGGTCAGTGCCCACTGTTCGATAACACAGAGCAACGACACGATGAGGAGGTTAAGAAGGCGGAACAGAAGGCCCTCGAGAAGGTGCGAGCAGAGTATCCGAAATTCAGCGAGGAAGAGCTCAAGATCAAGGTATCCGATGCCGTGCAGAAAAACGAGAGAGATCGGATTCGTCAAGCTGAAGCAGCGCATGGCCATTACATGCCCCCTCAAATGCCCGATATGGCCAGGCGACATGTTCCGTACATACCACCGGCACAGCAGCCAGGGGATCTCGATGCTCAACTTGCAGCTATGAACGAACGTCGGCAGCAAATGCTGGCGGAAGTAGCCAGAAGAAATCGGGAAATGGATCAAGCGGCGCGCGCTCGACTTCAGGCTGCTCAGGGTCGGGTGCAGGCTGCTCAGGGTCGGGCTCAGGCCGTTCAGGCTAGGGCTCAGGCCGCTCAAACTCAACATTGGGTTCAGCATCAGGCTCAGCCATTCGCCGGTATGGCGAATGCTGTGCACTACGACTTTGGGGCTCAGGTGTATCCTCCTGGTCCGTTTGGTAACCCTTACCATGCTGCCTTTCCGGTCTATCCGCTCATGCCCGTCGGATTGCAAGCTCAGCCTCCACCGGCTCCCGCCCAAGTTGTCATGAGGCCAAACCAGTTTTGGCAGGTTGCCGAAGAGGGGCAGCCTCGTGGTGACCTGTTGAATCGCTTTGGACAGGGTGCGTTGGGTCGACGCTGAGAGATGGAGAATTACAACTTGTGATAGAGCACCAGCTCGCCATTACCTCTTGCCAATCGTGTTAGCGTGAAACCTTTTGTCTTTGATTTTTTGCACGTTTGCATGAGGCTCTGCTTTCCTATTTGCATGAAGCATAAGATCATAATATAGATACCCAGATTTCGGCGTTTGCCAGCAAGCTTCTTACATCAACGGATACATCACGTCGGCTATGATAGTAGCTCCACCAACGTAATATACCAATGTCATGGCGTGATTAAGCACCTTGAATTACCCAAAACCGTGCTGCTGTTCGAGGCCATCCAGTACCACTACGAATATATCAATTTTTGGAAGATGAATAGTGTATGTTTAAATCATGGGGGATCTGCACTGCTCTCAAAGTCCTGGAGTTCCCTTTTCGCCTTACCCTCTTCAATCCACATCTCCATTACAAACTCTCCCGCCTCCACACTCCTGACAGGCGTCGTTCTCATCCCACCCAAATCGCTTCCCTTCCTCCTTCTCGCACCACCACCATGGCCATCTCCGTCCTGGCCCGCTTCTGCTCCCTGCTCCTTATCCGCAGGCTGCAAACTCGGCTGCGCCGGAATCCAAGGCTGCGGATGCCCGATCGGCGGATCAACCCCCACTTCATCCTTCAACTCAATACACACGGTGAACGAGCAATTCTCCGGCAGCGGTGCAAGACTACTGCTGCAGAAGGCCAGGCGCGCGAAGATGACACGGAATTGTTCTTCGAGATCTACCACTGGTACTCTTGTCTTGCCGTCTGGAGGTTTACTGTCCTCGAGGGGTTCTTCGAACGGGGTGAGGGCTTCGGAGGGAGGCACGGCGGGGAAGGCGGACACGTCGAATAGGAAGCGCTCTAGAGGCGCGGAGGATGGAGAGTAGATTATTAGGGAGACGCGGGAGACGGTGCCCTACTACCCTCGTTATTAAGTCACTTTTCTCTTCGCTGCTTAAACGTGGGTATTTTGGGAGTAGGTTGTACATACCTTCAGTATCTCCGCTTCGACGGCTGCGACGGCATCTTGGACCCATTTACACACTTTAGGATGTCGATTCTGCCGGACGGGGTAATTGTATTTTCGCGCGCTGAGGAAGGATGTGGAGGGGTATATGTTGCGCTCGTAGAGAATTGTGTGGATTGCCACGGTTAGGAAGTCGCTGAAGGTGGAGACGATGGCTTGGTAGGTGTTAAGGATCGAACGGCTGCTGTTGAGGTTTGCCATGTTGCTTGAGCTATGGGATCACTTCGAGGGCTACGCTTAATCTCAGATAGCCTTGTTAATCGCTTATCGATAGAGTAACGCGAGGGGTTGATCGCGAAAACACGTGAAGAAACGTCTAAGCGGCAATTGCCGGCTAGAGAAACAAGTTCACACGCGTCTGATCCTCGGGCAGTGTCAACACTCGACAATCTTCAAGTTGTCTTGCAGCTACAGTCCTGACATTCTTTACAGATGTCAACATGGAGCAGCAATTACTTCAGCTTCTTGCGGAGACTCAATCGCCAGCTGAAGGTCTCCGGAAGCATGCAGAAAGCCAGCTAGAGCAGCTCTACACTAACGAAGCATTCCCGATTTCTCTAGCCTCCATAGCGTCACACAACTCCGTCCCTCTCAACCTCCGACAGGCAGCCCTACTGGTCCTCAAAACATTCGTGCTTGCCGCATGGTCCCCACAATATGAAGAATTCAAAGGGCAGGTGTTCATCAACGACGCGAACAAGGAACAACTGCGGAACATCTTGCTTGAACTGGCAACAAGCGGCGAGAACGATAGGAAAGTACAGAGCGCGGCAAGTTATGTTGTCAGCAAGATTGCCAATGCAGACTACCCCGATCAATGGCCAAATCTACTACCTGCCTTACTCCATCTAATACCGACGAGTAACGATGCGCAACTACACGGCGCACTCAAGGTCCTGGGAGACTTGGTGGAGGACGGCTTCAGCGAGGACCAGTTCTTCAAAGTTGCGAGGGACCTGGTCAAGGTGGTTTACGACGTGGCGATCAATGACCTAAGGAAGACAACTTTGAGAGCATTGGCTGTCTCGGTATTTCGAGCAAGTTTCGACATACTACAGATGGTAATGGAGGATCATAAGACTGAAGTCAAAGCTTTCGCAGACGAGGCGCTCAATGCGTGGTCTCCGTTTTTCATCAAGATCATGAAAGTTCCACTGCCGCAGGTACCTAAGGAAGATGATGAGGTCAAAGAAGGGGGTGTGGCAGAGGAATGGAGGGGACTAATTGCGTTAAAGCTTCAAGTAGTCAAGGTCCGACCCCTGAGATTTGGTATTCAGATTCTGCAGCTTACAAGTTCTAGACACTTATGAAAATCCGCACCGTGTTCCCTACGCTTCTGACGCCCCAAAGTCCAGTTCTTTTTACTACGACATGGGAGGAGCTGTCTTCATTACAAGGCCCATATCACGAACTGTTCATCAACGACGAACGGCAAGGTCGACTCGAAGATGCCGATGGTCTCCCTTACACGTTAGACTTCCTAGTTCTCGAAGAGCTCGACTTCATGCAGGCACTTATTCGAGCCCCGCCAGTGAGAACAGAGCTCGAGGGTCAACTTCAGACGCAGAACGGAGCCAATGGCGCACACGGCGGGAATTGGTTGACCGAGGTCATGAAATTGGTAGTGGGATATGCTCAAATAACAACAGAGGAGGAAGGTCTATGGGATATTGATGTCAACATTTTCTTGTCGGAAGAGACTTCTGTGACCGCCAATTACACACCGCGGACGGCTTGCGGAGACCTTGTCATCAAGCTTGGTGAATGGCTAAAATCAACCGCTGTTGAGGGTCTACTCAGCTACACCAAGGCGCTGTTCACACCCCCATCGTCAAGGTAATTTCGTGCCATTCTTCAGGTTCGCTAGCTGACCTAGGCTAGTAGCTGGAAGGCGAAAGAGGCCTCGTTGTATTTACTGAACCAGCTTCTGGGCGAGTTCCATGACGTAGACCAGACCATCGATCCCGAAATTGCGAACGGATATACGGACTTCATCAAATACTCTATGCATCAAGGTAGGTTGTCGCCAGTCATGCCACCACAGTCCGCATACGCCTTCAGGGGTCCAAGCAAAGGCGAAACGCACGTCTTTGTGCTTGTTAGTATGGGCTTAAAAGCTAATGATTTTTCATGTAGACGATATCTTCCTGCGAGCTCGAGGTCATCTGATCGCTGGCATGGTTACGAAAACCGCTGGAGAAGCACTGCACCAAAGCGCGGGGAGCTTCATGGAAAGCTCACTCAGGGCTATCTCGGAAGATTCATCAGAGGTCGTGAAAGTTTCGTGTATCCGGGTCTTGCAGGCCTACCTCCAGGCGTTGCCGAACGCGTCAACACAGCCAATGCAGGGCTCCATCATAACCGCCATTTCAAATTTCCTTTCGTCACAAGACCTTTCGGAGCTTAACGACAGTGACGATCTCATCATAACCCTCGTCGAGACACTGCGCGATGCTATCATAGTAGACACAAGGATATGCATTACATCGTCCGCACTTGATGTTCTGTTTAGTATTGCAAGTCATGGAGCCGGCAACTTTCAGCTTGCCATGTTGGTCACCGAGTCCTTTGAAGAAATCACAGAATCGATGGCAGCGCTGGGTGGCGACGCCTACGTTCGTCTTTGCGAGAAAGTACTGCCATCCTTGACCGGCGCCTTCGATGTTGGCAACTTGACACAAGAAAATGCTCTCACGAACCTTGCTGCCGATTTGCTGGCGGTGCTTGCAGAACACGCATCAGAACCCCTGCCGCATGGATTTGTTTCTGCTGTGATGCCTAAGCTAAATCGACTACTTCTTTCATCATCGGATGGGGAGCTTCTACGGCCTGCTACCTTATCAGTGAAGCACATGCTGATCCACGACTATGCGCAGTTCTTCGCCTGGCATGACCCGCAAACCGGGAAGGCGGGTTTGGAAGTCGCGCTGGTGATCATTGATCGTTTATTAGGGCCGTCAGTGGACGACAACGCAGCCGCCGAGGTAGGAGGTCTAGCAGCTGAATTGGTCGAGAAGGCTGGCTCAGAGAGACTGGGCCCTTACCTGCTACAGCTACTCCGAGCGGTCGCAATACGTCTAGCAAGTGCAACAGAAGCACAGTTCATCCAGAGTCTCATCCTAGTATTTGCTCGGCTTTCATTAGTCAATGCGAAAGAAGTCTTGGACTTCCTAGGACAAGTCCAATTACCCAGCGGTCAAACCGGCCTCGAGGTTGTCATGAGCAAATGGTTGGAGAACTCTGTGAACTTCGCCGGGTACGACGAAATCCGCCAAAACGTGATTGCACTCTCGAAAATCTACAGCCTCAACGACGAGCGCCTGACGAGGATACAAGTTCGCGGCGACCTGATAGTGCCGAAGAGTGATCGCATCATGACACGTTCAAGAGCGCGCCAGAACCCAGATCAGCATACAATTGTTCCTGTGCGTTTGAAAATCCTGAAAGTGCTTATTGAGGAACTATCGTCCGCTGGTGGCAACAGCCGAACAATTGATGCCGCAGCTGCAGCGGATCTGGCAGAAGAAGGCAGTGATGACGGAGACTGGGAAGATGAGCCTGGTACTTTGGATCTTGGATCGGCATCAACAAGACAAGGTTGGCCAAATATCCAAGCATCATCATGGATGTTTTGCTGACTTTATCTAGACCTAATGTCCATGGCAGACGCGATAGGAGTATACAACGCGCGGCAACGTGATGATGAGACCCAAGCGTTCTTGATAGACTTCTTCCGGAATGCAGCAGCGTCACCTGGGTTCGCAGAGATATACCACTCTTTGACTCCAGAGGAGCAGCAGAAGCTGAGTGTTGTGGGACAGCTTTAGAGCTTTGGTGCATAGTACAGCGGATGATTTGTCTATTCCTGCATAATCATGATAAACAAGGGGCAATAGCACCTTGGCGGTCTTTCCATGTCCGTCCTAGCATAGCGTACGGCCGCCGCAAGAGCTGCGTAGCGTCACCGATCTGAAGAATATTGTCACACAGCCACACCGAACGATGCAGTAAACATCCAGTTGCGTCCTGCCATTTGAGCTGCTTTATCCTTCAGCTTCACAGGGGTCATAAAATGGCCTGTCGCAGTCACCACACTCGTACCCAAGCCACCCCCACTACCAAGTACTCTACATGCGTAAACAATTTTGAGGAAATCCTTTGAGACATCAAACGATCTTTGTTGCTCAGCATCATGAATTTGAGGATTTGATTCTAGCCTTGAGATAGAGATCTCTCATCAGGATCTGGATTGATAAAAGCTTGACTCATACCTATGCTGTGTTCAGCAAAACAACTGACCCGTTGTTGACGACTATAGTGAATAAAGCAACGAGAGACCCGACTCCCTCGTACAGCGTCCGAGACCCTCCTCAGAGTATAGGTTACCATGTCTCGGACGGCAGGGTCTTCTTTCCCACCAGCATTCGTCATCTTGATCATCCTTCTGATCCTTTTACCCTCAAGCGCGAATGCGTTTGGAGCTGGCAACATAGGTACGGCATTCGTCCAGTGATTCGATCAGTCTGAGCTGACTTAGAGCCAGCTTCCATCTCCAAGATCGAAGGTCACAACTGGCGCCACGGCGATATTGAAGACATGCTCAAGACGGTTGCGTTCATTAAAGGTCACAAATGGACTTCGATGATGGTCAAGAGGGTATACTTTGGGAATTGGCTGAGAGACTACAGCCAGGCTGTCGATGTGGGAACACTGAAGGGCGTTCAGTCTGGTACAATCAGGATACTCGTTTGGGTGTTGTCTTTCTTAAGCTTTGGCTATGCTACAGCGGAGTTTGAGGTGACTGAAGAAAGACTTGGAGTTTACAGGCCGGAAGAGCACATTGACAATCCGAAGGATTACGCCGATAATGTGGATGCGAGACAGTACGATCAACGGCTAAGACCTCCTGTTCAGCCGGTCGAACTTCAGCTTGATCCAGATACCGGCATGAAGAATTACATTGCCAATGAGAGGGGTGGATGGGCTACAAGTGCTGGCTATATCAAGCAGAGCTTCACCAGAAGCATCCACTTCGGTAGGCAATACACAGCTAGTTCCGGAGTGTTTTCAAAAGGTAAAGAGGCAGATCTATGTGAAGCTCTGAGGTGCCTCGGCCAGGGCTTGCACTGCTTAGAGGACTTTGGCGCTCATACCAACTACACTGAGCTCGCACTGCGTGAGCTAGGGTTCCAAAGTGTCTTCCCCCACACCGGGACAGCGACTGAGATCAATCTCCGAGGTCATCGAGTGTTTCCTCTGGTGACAGGCACCTTCGGAGCAGTTGATTTCCTTCATTCTGTGCTCGGAGAGGCCACAGATCACTTTGCTCAAACTGAGGTCGACCAGATGGACATTGCTCTGGGTGATGCTCAGGTACAATCCAAGAACCCCTCGGACGGATCTCGCGGCTTTGCGGCACCTGCTCAGCAAGCCTCTTATCTCACGAGTCTGCTGTCGAAGGTTCCAGGCGCGGGCGAGCTTTGCCGACAAGCTGAGAGTTTACAGGCGCAAGCTGATTCACAGGAGCACTCCAACATGGGTGCTCGTGGTGGCGAGGCCGGTCAAGCAGGCACCGGCTACTACGGCGCGGAGCGTTCATCACAGCCCTTTTTCGCTGGCCCACCGGGAGCTCCTGGAGGTCCCCCTGGGCCAGGAATACCAGGCATGAACCCAAATTTCGATGCAATGAAGACCGCTGCCCAGATTTACCCCATTTTGGAATTCCGTGACAAAGTGGTCAAGGCTATCTCTTCAACCATTGAGAAAATACCCGGTCTTGAGGCGTTGGTTGAGAAGATCACAGAAACTCTCACGCTCTTTGTACTCTCACTTTTGGCACCCTACATCCGGCCCATCATCAACGCCGTCTCTGCCCAGCTCAAGGCAGGTAGCTCTACTGTCGTGGACGCAAGCGGTAAACACCAATACGAGCCTTGGACAGATCCGCATTGCTCCGATCCTACACATTCACTCCTGTCTAAAGATCACTTTTCAAATATCTTGAATGAACCAGCCGGACAGGTTGCGACATCGATCCTGCAATATGTCGCTCCTCGTGTCGTACATGCATGGGATCATCCAGACGTCCCCGTACAACAGGTCCTCGATGATGTCGCGCGAGTGTTCCATCACCCGGCGGTTCGGGATCCGCGTTGCGAAGTTCATCGGAATATGTTTGACGTGGTCCAGCGGTGGGTCAATTCTCGACCTGACAGAGGTGCATCCCTCAACGACGTTCTGGGATCGGAAGGCGTGAGACAGGGGAAGAACCACAAAGGAGGCGACTCGAATCAGAGTCACAGCCACGGAGGCCTACCGGGTGTAGGCAACTTCTTCGGTTCAAGCAGCCAGAGCAAGGTCAGCGGCGCGCCATGGGAGAAGCTCATGAAACTCAAGGACACTACTGGAGGCCGCCGAGATGATATCGGAGGCACCGCAGACGTACTCGCTGGCGCCTACCCCGGCACCGAAACAGAATACGATACCACTCGCCCTATCGGTGCCCCTCCTATCGGCTATCAACCCCCAGGAGCTCCCCAGCACCAGCAACATTATCCCTACGATCAACAACCATACTCAACTACAATGCCACAAAACCCTCCATTCAACCCCTACGATCCTCCAACACAGTACCAGCAAGGCTACCAAAATCCTTATCAAGGACCCCCACCCACTGGCCAATACCCACCTCAGGGCTATCAAGACCCATACCAAGCAGGTAATCCGAATATGCAATACCCACCCCAAGGCTATCCGCCAGCGCAAGGATATCCGGGCGCGCAGCCGTACGGACATGATCCGAACGCCCCGCAGCCAGGGCAGTATACTTATGGCGGACCGCCACCGCAGGGCGGGTATCATGACGGAAGGCCGTACTAGGCTTTGTTATGTTTGGCGTTGTATCTCTTCCTGTCGTAAGAACCTGTTGAGGTGCGCGCGACGGCTTTTCTTTGGTCTGGGCGTGTGCCTTCCAGATGGATGAGCGTACTGGCGTCAGATTGGGGATCTGCTGGTTGAGAATTGCAAATGCCTTGCGATGAGAAGCATGCCCCGGCGATCTTGGTAGTCAATACCAATAGGCTTTCCGCAATGAGAATGTGCAGATAATTAAGATACCGGCTGGCCTTTCGCGTCGACGCCAGGGACCGGAACGTAATCTCCATTATTTAACCCCGTGCATTGCATCACGAGATGAACCACCATAGCGAAGCATTACGAGTCGGTGTATGTATGTTCGCATTTTGTATGCTACGAGATCTCTAAACTAAAAGACAGGAAAATTCATCGCTCGGTGGGGGAATTTGCCCGATTTCTAAACGCCTGTACACCACGCAAAAGAGCTTCGATCACGCAAGAGAACCGTCCCCTCTTCCTCCCGATATGGTACTCAACACAACAAATCACCAATCATGCGCACTTCATCTTAACCCAAGCACCCTCTTCGAGTTCTCATAAACAACATAAGTAATCGACACCGCAGGTACGACCTTCAACAGATTCGGCGTGATCCCCTTAAACAGCCCCGTAACACCCTCCCCCCTCACCGTCTTCATCGTAACATCCCAAATCCCGGTATAAGTCTGCGGATGGACGGCGGTACCCTGCGCCTGCAACCTCGTCCGTAGCAGATTCAGCGGATAGACCACACTGGCGCCCAACGCGCCGCTGAAAGCGCCGATCGCGCCGGTGGCGAAATTGCCCGGGGCGGCGTCGTCTTCGTGGACGCCGCGGACGTGCGCGTTGTGGATGGAGATGGCACGTTTGAGGTATTCGAAGGTGCTGAGGTCGATGGCGGCGTAGGGGAACATGCCGACGAGGCCCATGGGCAGGCCACGGTAGAAGGCGCGGAAGCCGTTGGTCAGCAACATTTTTCGCGCGGTGGCGGCGATGAGGAGGTTGCCGTGGAGGCCGCCGGAGACGGTTTCACATTGCATGCGGCTGGGTCGGGTGAGGATTTTGTGGGATGTGTCAGGAGTGGTTGGGGGTTGGACTTACAATTTCAAGGTGTCTAGTGGGTATACGAAGAACCTATGAGGATTAGCGGCTTCATGGATGTGATGTCGATGTGACACGTGCTGTGATATTATCCCTCCCATGCCTGCTGCAAAGAACTGGGACCATGGATTCAGCTTCCTTGGGTCGCGGTGACCCTCGAGGTGCGCAAATCCTTTCTTCGAGGCTTCGTAGGCGCCAAATTTGATAGCAGACTGAGACTCAGTGTTTAGTAGTCCATTTAATAGTACGTCTATTTGACACCAGAGATGCGATTCGGCACCGTAATATGTGGTAAGAGATGGCTCACCTCAGGCATGACTTTGATAACATTCAATCCGTTGCCTACACTGTTAGATCGGTCATCTCCACCAGGCGTAAAGATGGACCATACCCGCAAACAAACTCCGCATCCCACCAGCTCTCCAAAGCTCTCTTGAAGCACCAACGAGTGGTCTTGTCGCTTTCTTAGCGGCCAGCACGGGTGCGCCTGATTTTGCCGCCTGTGCCGTCTCCTTTTTCACGCCGGTCTGAGCTATTAGGTATACTTTGAGGCGGTCAAGCGGGGCCGTGGCCGTTCGTGAGATGACACCTGCAATGCCACCGGCTAAGAAATAGCCTGGATCGGGGGTGATGTCCGTCAGCACCGGTTTCCAAAATTCCCATGTTGTCCATCTAGGTGCAGACCCAGGCGTTGAGATTGCTGATTTTGAAATGCTTCCCGGGTCCCAAGGAAATGATGTCGGATCCTTAATTGGCTTCTGTTCTAGATGGCTTTGCTGGTTCGATATCGGTGCGGGTGGTATTGACGTGATGTTTTGGCGTTTGGATGATGCGATGTTGACTATAGAGCCAAAGAAAGTTGTAAGAAATTGGTGCATACCCAGGCCTTGTATCGTGTCGCCCGACACTTGGACATCCCCCTCAGGATTGACTGTGACTGTTGAGGAGTAGTAGGATAGGACAGCTTTGAGGCCAGGCGCATTTGCTGGAATGAAGAGTAGGAAATTCCTGCGTTTACATTTAGCGTACTGAAGATGGAGTCATCAAGCACGGCGTAATGAACCTCCATTCATCGAAGCTAATAACTCCATCATGGTTTGTGTCCATCTCAGAAAAGAACTGATCGAGTTTGGAGTTCGGTATCACCAAGTGTGCCCTTTTGAAGGCCGCCTGTAGCTCGCTTTTGTCGAGTTGGCCAGTTTTATCCCGATCAATGCTCTTGAAGAGCTGCCAAAGCTCATTTTCTGTGTGTTCGATGAATGACCGGAATTCTGGTATGGTGCGATCAGTTCGAAAGCCTTATCTCACACCCAATAATGCTCGAGACATCCAAACGGCGCTCATGTACCATACCGTTGTACTGGATCCGGCCATCTCCATTCGTGTCAACCGCTTTCAAAACATCCCGAAGAAGACCATCAGCGTTCTTTAGAGCTGTGGCACATGTCAACAAGAAAACCTCACTGCAGCGCATTTCCCACGTACGATGATCCATCTTTTTCAACCCCTTCTTCAAGCCATTGAAGTCCAGTTGGCCTTCCTTGCGAGTGTCCAAAGTCTGCCATAATTTCTCAACCCTCGCGTCCTGCGCGTTGTGTGGTCCAGGTTCCATGTTCCCCTAGATCAAGCTTCCTACCTTTCCTCCCTCATGGCTGCAGTGGTTCACCTCAGCTTCGAATGTCCTGCTCACCGAGAATTCGAAGCTGCTCAATGTTTGATAGAGCTGCAAGCTTCGATGTTGGGGATTTGATAGCAATTGCATTCAGTGTTCCAGGACCCTGAAGTTTGTTGTACTGAACCTTGAAGCGAGAACGGGATATGACGGAGTGGGGGATGTCAGCCCTGCGAACTTTGGCTTGGCGGATTTGTCTCTGGATGTACCCAAACAACGATCAAAGTGTTCTCAGATTGTACACATCTCGAGGCATTTTAGACCTCTTCTGATATCTTTCACATTCTTGAACACCACTGGAAGACTGGATGTAGACCAGCTGTGTTCCTCTCTTTTCCCCATTATTTTCCTTCATAAACAATTGGAAGATCCAACAAAACCTAACATCGGTGCAGAAGTTCATCGAAGTACGTCTATGCTTCTCCTATAGAGGCCAACTGCTAAACCGGATAATCTCTTCTTTCACTTTATGTCCTCTTTTCAGGGTCGGAAAGGCAGCCACAATGGCTGCCAACTTCTGGGCATCAACCCAACGTCTTCACTGGCAATTCTCGAAAGACCAGCTCTCAGATATCAGAGGGCGACTCGAAGACGATGATCGAGGACTAGTCCAACAATACCCTTTGCCAGATCGACGGCTGCTAAGCATCTACTTCAACCAGCGTAGGTCCACACTTCTTTCTTTACTGGAGTGACACCGCATCTAGTATAATCCTAGCTCAAGCTTGCGAGTGGCTCTGGTAGATCGCCATGCCAAGCTCCTGACCGGTCCCTCAGGATTTTGAGCCATGTGCAAGTCTGACTACAGGCGTACAGAAATCGGCAAGCTTGGTAAGCGGATGAGCACACGACAACAAGCTTTAGCTACAGCACAGGTCTATGTTCGAAGGTTCTACAGCAAGGTCGAGATTCGAAGAACAAATCCGTACCTCGTACTGGCCACCGCTTTCTACCTGGCATGTAAGATGGAAGAATGCCCTCAGCACATCCGCGTGGTGGTTGGCGAAGCACGTAACACATGGCCAGGTACCAAAATACGGCATGGTCCCTCTACATCTGAAGTCGCTAAGACTGACTTGACGAAAGAGTCCATCGTATCTGACCCTTCCAAGCTTGGCGAATGCGAATTCTTCCTCATCTCCGAGATGAACTCCCAACTGATCGTGCACCATCCGTACCGGACCCTCGTTGAGCTTCAGGGGAGAATGTCCATGAGCCAAGACGAGATCACACTGGCCTGGTCCGTCATCAACGACCACTACCTGACAGATCTACCGCTGCTCTACCCACCGCACGTCATTGCTGTGACCGCCATTCTGCTCGCCGTCGTCCTTAAGCCTAGCCAGGCGAGCTTACACGCGGCTGCTGCCTCCGTTGCAGCTGTTGCAAGCGCTGCCCAGGCGGCCAAGGAATCTCCCAGCCACGTCTTGCAATCCACAACTCAGTCTAATGCTCGGCACACTAAGCCGCAAAAGCTCGTGACTTGGCTAGCCGCGGAGAGCGAAATCAACATAGAAGATATCATTAGTTGTACGCAAGAGATCATATCCTTGTATGAGGTCTGGGAGCAATACAACGAGAAAATTTGTAAGGAACAGATAGCAAGATTTGTCAAGGGAAGGGGACTAGATAAATGATACGGCTTTGTAGCGCTGTTGCCTTCAAGCTTGCGATAACATATGGCAAATCATCGTTTTGTGCATCATAATAATCCGTCCTCCATACATCTGTACTGGTAGCTTTCATTCATGTAGAAAGACGAAGCGGTGAAGATGGCCAAGCTACTGCAGGTCTTCCCACGCCAACAAGGATTAACGTGCCTTTCACTACCAGTACCATTTAACCATTGCGGCCAACGAGAACATTAATGGGACCCTTCAACCTATCTGGCAGGAGCTTGAGTTTGACTGCCTCGAAATCTTCAATCTTGAATCACCGCGGAATCATGCAGCATGACCAAAGCTGGTAAAGGTCGGCTTCCTGCTCCGCCATACTCCGCCATTCCCCGTATCCACCACTAAGAGAAAACTGAGACGGTCTGAGGATCTCCCTGTGCTTCGAGCTTGAACGATTGCTTCGCTTCTGATGAAAAGGTTGTGTTTCAGTACTCGCCAGGGTGAGCAACAGAAACATCAAAAGCGATAATTCGCAGGAACGTGCATGGAAGGAAACTGACGCCATGTGATCCAAGCACTCCAAGGAAAAGCCGATGGCGTTTACTTTACTGCAACTCTAAGCGTACTTTGGATAAGCGGCGTCAATGCCTCGCACACGAAACATCAATGCATCGTACGCTAACGGGCAAATCAGGTCCAGACAGCGTTAGGCTTAAATCTAAATGGAGTTCGCCACCTTCTAGCCACCACTTGAGCCAATCACAGTGAGTTAATCTGTGGGTCCGTCATCCCACCACCCAATAAGATACCCGAAAGCAGCGCCCACACCCGCTGCTCTTGCCTCTGGCCATTGCGCTACAGATACATAGTACATACCTGGGATCATCCCCCCGCCATCACCCTTCACCAGCATTATCTTCACTTCATTGTTCAACTTCAACACCTTCATCATAGCTAATCCAAGTCGAATCAACGCCCTTGAAATTCCTAAAATAATCAATCTGCCTTACGAGTATCTGTATCCATCGTAGCCCGAGTGTTGAGACGTTTGCGACCGGTTCATTTGTTGTCTCTGGTGATCCTCGCAACCATTCCGCTTCTCGCAGCCCTGTCGTCTCCGACCATCTCCCTCTTCAACCTGCATCGACCATTCATCATCAATCATTGCGAGAATGTCGGGATACTACTTCGGTGCTCAGCATCACCAACCTTCATCCTCGTTATCGCACCCATCATCGTCGCATAATCACCATGGTGGCCGTTCGCGGAGAGCACCTCGCCTGTCAGCCTCGCAGAACTCGCATCGGCAGTTCCGAGGGGTCAAAAGTATGAAGGAACTGACCGAGAATGCTTCCGTCACTGCTTTTCGTGTGCGTTTTGAAGCTGGAAGGTCGTTCGACTTGGACGATGATCTGGAATTCTGCCCAGGGTTGCTGACTGAAGACGACGTACGTACATCCGAAACCATCGTCTTATCACGATGAATGGCCAGCACACGATGATCGCGAAAGCTGATTTTTGACGATAGTTGCACTCCATCCATTCTTCGTCGTCGGATCGCTCTTCCTTGTCAAGCGGCTCGCCTGAATCTTCTCCTCTCCAACACCAGATCCAGCCAACTCCACAAGTCACGCCTAGCTTCTCTCTATCATCTGCCTCGACCAGTTCATACAACCCATCCTCTGGCTTCCAGAGCAGCAACACCAATTCTCAGCTCAAGATCCATCAACCTTCGGCCATCCGCACTAGGAATGCGATTCCGATCGTCAACCCAAATACTGGAATGAGGGTCGCAAGCCCACCGCTATCGATTTCCCCTGCCAGGATGCAGCAGCAGACGTTCGCTCGTCGGTGGTAAAGTCAGCATGTCTTGACTCCCGAATTAGGCACTCTGAGCAATGTTTCCGCGCATTTCCGTCATCGCACCTGGCAGGCACCAAAAATAATCGATCGACTTATACACGGCGTTCCACTCCAGAAGAGGCACACCACTTCAACGAGTCATTATGTAAAAAGTCATCTACACTACGATCTATTCATTGAGTGACGGCGCTGCGATACCAACGATTTTCGATTCCGTCCGATTACATGTTTTCAGGTGTTCACCGTCAGGTGGGATGACTTGAGATGCTCTTCAATATTGCTTCTAGGCGCCTTCTTTTCTCTGAGGTTTTCAAGATTTGCGGCTCATGGAAGCGAAATATCCCGATACAGAGCGCGTCTTTTTTCTTACCTTGTCCATTCATGTTGGGTTATATCCATATCATGCCGATATCTGGAAAGATTTCTTTGTTTAGGTCGGGTTGATGTTCATGACGGAGGTGCTGGTGCTGGTGCCCAGGGCCCTGGGACAGGCAAGGTGTTGATTGTGATTGCCGGTATACCTTATCTACGGCACAGCGATGTTGTTTCATGCCAGGGAGTCTAAAGCAGAGAAAGAGATGATGTCAAAATCCAGCGAATATGTAAGGCGCGGTGGCTCGGACCGTTTCGGTGTCGGGCTTGTTCCTTGACTGGATTATCTACGAGCAACTATGTCTTTTGCACATACGATCTGGCGCGTTGTGTTGTCTTGCCTGTACTCTACTCTCTGCTAGATCTCCAAATTCGGCATGTCTATCCTCTACACTACGACCTGCCCCATGTCATGTCCGGGCTCTCTATGTATATGTGTTCGCAGAGGTCGTTGTACTCTCCATTACAGCATATCCTCCTCCACCACCGGATTCTACCTTACGTATTGCAATACAAGCCCAGCATTCGTCCACCCTAACGCGACCACATATGCTACAGTACCGTGCCCAGTAACTGACACATCCTTCCATTCCTCCGAAAACAACCCTTTCCTTTCCTTTCCTCTCATCGCATCTATCGATTATCCACAATTCGGAATCAATTCCCATCAACTCCGGCCCTTCGCAGCCATTTTCGTCATCCTCAAGGCGAATCACTACAAGTTACTTATATTAGATCATTATCGGAAATAGATCAGCGGCGGAGTGAAGGCTGGCAATAACTGTTGGCAGAGGGGATCTTATGAGCCTCCAAATGCGTTCAGCGTCTCGTCCTGCTCGTTTTAAGGAGATTGGTTATGAAGCTGTGAGGAAAGCCAAGATTTCCTTGTCCAAATGTGGTGCTTGCACAGGATTTGATCGAAGATCTGGGCTCCACCCTAAGGAAAAGAAGAATGAATGGGCTCAGGACCCTCCATCAGCGCCGCCATCTCCATTAGGTACGTCTCCAGCTGCGTTCGCAAATCCGCCTCCGTCTGCCTCCGTACATCTGTCACCACCCGCATCGGGATCTCCTGAAACGTGTACTTGGTATCGAGATCGACTCTGTCAACGTGACTCCGCAGCAGTCGAAGCGGTTCCAAAACCCTCTTTTGATCCTCCCAATCCTCTTCGTGGCTGCAGTCCATCACGCTCAACGTAACATGTCTCAATCTCGGCCCATCAGCGAGGAGCTTACAGACTGTTTGGAGACACCGACGGGTTCGTTTCCGCGCAGCCGGTGGGTCTGAATCGAGGTAGTACTGTCCGACGAAACTCAAACATATCTTAATGGAATAGCTGCGTACCAATGTTAGGTAGCGGGATGTCGCGAGACAAGCCAGTGAGTTTTGCATGTCAGGAGAGATCCAGTCTATCTCGATCTTGAATTCGTTTGAGCTATACAGAGCCTCAGACGCCTCGTTGTGGATCTGGTGGTTGATGAGAAGGACGGAGGGAGGGAAGGTGAGCTGGAAGGCGGTTTGAGAGTGTCGAGGTTTTAGGAGGTAGCCATATATCTGATTACGGACCTCTCGAGGAATTCGGAGGAAGCCTGGGAGCTGGCTGGTCTCCATCATGTTGACACTTTTGGCCGTCCTTGTTAGTAACTTGAGATGATTGTCGAATTGGCAGGTTAGCGGAATGGGATGAGCTTAGGATGCTTAAGGTCCCACGTAGGAACGAGAGATTAGATACGCAGATTGCCTCTAATGTGCAAATGAAGGGGCTCTGATGTAAGAATATGAGCAAAGTCGGAGAGCGTTGGGAGAAGAAGTTGTGAGGAAGTCAACAGACTTTGGAGCCAATCCTCTGGTTGAGCTTTATATCATCCCGAGATTAATGTTTGACCTTACAAGACTCTAAAAATGTCCAACAGCGTGAGAGTGCTAGAGGTTAAGCTTAGACAAGGCTGTTGAATTGTAGCTGTTCAGATATGAGCTGGCCCTTTGAACGGTGACGTAGTGCAGGCGGTGGAAAAGCCATAAGTCCGTAGCCGAGGACCTCCATCATGTCTACACAGTGACCGTTAGGTACGGACTCTAATCACAGACAACACCAGCTTTGTCTTTGCACCCAGTGAAGCCTTCCAATCAGTCATCATGTCATTTCTTACCAGATTCGCCATCCGCCAGACACCGGCTTTCAATGCCTCGCGCGTCCTCACCATCGCTGAACGCCGTTCATTCCTCCATACGACGAGCGTACGGGCAGCATTGAGCGAGTCGGACCGAAGTAAGCATGGTTTGCTCACCTTTCATTGCACCTCAACAGTAGCGCAAGCATTGAAGGGAGCGGAAGTGGCTGATATCCGACGTTTGGAATTGATGTAGATCGAGAAGGCGTAGCGGAAGAGATCGATCATCACATGAAGGACCAGCTGCAGAAGCAGAAGGAGGGAAAAGGGCACTGGAAGAGCGAGTTGTCTAGCAACAGCGAGGCTAATGTAGGTTTACTGCGCGGTCAGGTTTTCATCTTTGAGGCGGTGGCTAACGATCGTCGTACAATCAGGTGAAAGCTGATAGAGAGGGGTTTGATCGGTCCCCGGAGAACATTAAGAAGTTACAAAAAGAGACGGAGGAGTTTGCACAAGCACAGCATAAGGGCGAGGCCTGATCAACGGTCAAAGAAAAGGGAAATATCTGAACTTTCTTGAGGTAGACTGGCCGTTGGCACATTGAGCAATGGTGCAGCTAGTGGTGATGGACGCCATGTTGTTACACATGTACTGAATAGACAGTTCAACCAATGATTTCGAAGCAGCAGTGGTATCAACAAATGTATATTTGCAGTTGTATTGCACTTCTACCCTTGAAGAGCCTTGCAAACGCAAATGCATGGGAGCAAATCTGCGCCCAACCAATACGCATAACGCCATCATGTACATGGGAGTCACATTACAGTAGCTCCCAACCAATGCACCAGCCAATTTTCAATTGTCGACCCAGGTCATCATTTCAAGATGATGATCAACAGGACTAATATGATTATCAGTATGAGGATGATTGTCAACTGCTTGTTGTCCTTTGCCTTTCTCGCGACAGTCCCTAATCTCTTTCTCGCCCCATCCAACCGGGTCTGATGCCTGTCAACGTGTTCCTCCACCTCGTCTAACATCTGAACATGCTCATCCAATTCGTCTCCTATCTGAACACTGAGTTCCCTTTGTCGTCCAATACTATCACCTAACCGATCTAGTTGTTCGTCTTGCTCTTCAAGGACTTGAGCGTGGTAGGCGTGTATTTGCTGATTGTTGAGCTGACTTTGGTCTGGTGGCGCTTCAGGATCGTCACGGTAGGGGAAGAGTGCCGCACGATTGGCATCATCATCTGGAGACTTTTGTTTGGCCGGATTGTCCGAGAAGCGAACAGATTTGGAGGAGTTGGTGGGGCCAGTAGAGGAGCGCTTAAGGAAGGAGGAAGAGGACGGGTTGCGCGGTCGAGGATCTGTTGCATGAGAGAAATCGGCGGAGAGAGCAGGATCGTTTGGCTGTGATATTTGCGAGGTTGATGTAGTAGGGAAGCCTCGAAATTGAGAGGTAAGGTCATCGTATTGGCTTCGTAATCGGGCCAACTGGTCCTGCAAGGCAGCTGACAACCTACGAAAGCTGTCAGTTGCGTCTTTCAGCCCAAGTAGTTAGGATAGCTTACGAGTCGCCGTTCTTCTCTAACCTGGTATGCTCTCCCTCTACGGCTTCGATGCCTTCCCGCAGTGACTCCAGAGATCTCGAGATCTGTCCATCTTGCGAGCTGGGTTCTAGGTTCAGTGAAATCGCCCGTTGTCGTTCTAATAACGAGAGTTTAATATGATCAGCAAGGAGGAATAGCTGAGAGGCATTGGCCATTGCAGATGACGAATAGCCGTGGTATAATTGTGGGATTTCGCTGCTGGAGATTCAGGACGGGGAAGATTTGGCAGGTCACGAATCATCGAACCTTCGAAACCGAAGTATTGTAGATTAGAATCGGCACAACCAATAGCAAAGGCTCTACTCGTAGATTATGTCACTTTCCTAGACGCAGCTAAACCATTCCACTCGTTCAATAGCAGTGTAAAGAGCATCTTGACAGCCGTACTGTGAGCACGTGATACATTACGGTAGGCTTAACATGCCAAATCCCTATGCAGGGCCCCATCCAGGAACCCCACCATCCTGACAACGCATCAGGCACAGTCAAGGATGCGCAGCGAATTACTGCCTGAAATTGGAGGCAGTCCGCTTTAAGTATCCGACATTCCTCAAGTTGGCCGAAAGAAGGATCACACGATTTCATGGTTCACACTCTTGAAGATGTCTAATTCCTCTGATCGCAGGAGCACCTCGCGGACCTCGAGAAGCAGATCCCCCTCACCATCCTCCTTATCCCCAAGGAGTCCAGCAGCAGAGCAGGAATTACTTCTCGGACATTCTGGAGAAGATTACTATGAGCTCTCGATGCCTGTTCACGACACAGATATTCTCCAGGTCTCGCAACTTCGCCGCCCTCGCCGTCCTGCTCGCCCTCCCTCATTAAACCTTCCACAACCTCTCAGACCAGCAATCTCGTTCTCAGTCAATCTGACTCCATTGGTCGATTTTCGCATCCTGGAATATGTGTCTCCTTGCGACGACAATCTCATGTGCGCAATCTGCCAATCACCTTTGGTGAATCCAGTCCGGTTGAGATGTGACCACGTCTTCTGTCAGGAATGTCTGAATACAGCTCTAAGAAACCAGCCAAAGGAAGCGCGCAACTGTCCCTCATGCCGCTCTGTTGTCGAGAATGATCCGAGTATTCCAATGCCCCGGATGATATTACGGATGCTCGATGAACTGAAGGTCGAATGCCCAAATCAAACCCTAGGATGCCGGGATATTGTTACAAGGGGCTTTGTTCAGCATCATGTGGAGAAGTACTGTGAATACGAGGAAGTAGACTGCTTGTTAGACGGCTGTCAGCTTAAGATCCGGCGAAAGGATGCCGATAAACCATGTTTACACAATGGGGTTACTTGCCACGACTGCTCCGAGACGATGATGGAGAAGGATCTCGAGCCACATGAGTTTGGGAAATGTAGGCGACGGAAAACAGTCTGTTCCGACTGCGAAAGCGAAGTCCTTCGGTGCGAGTTGGACGCTCATATACAAGAGTGTCCCGAAGCTCTCTTCCCTTGCTCGGCGGCCCCATACGGCTGTACGTACTTCTCGAAGCGTATTGAGCTAGATCAGCACCTTACGTCCTGCCCGCTCGCAAAGCTTGGCCCCTTTCTTCAAGCGCAGAACGATCGTTTGGAAGCCCATGGAACTGCATTGAAGCATCTACAACACAAGAACGATATCCTTGAGAGTGCTCTGTCCTCAATACAGGCTACATTGGGCACTAGCACTGCTATTGGACCCACGATGCTTGATGCAAGCCTTACAGCATCTCCGGTCGCTTTGATGAACCTATCCCCCACAACGGTGGCATCGGCAGCAGCGGCAGGCCCAGAAAATCCACCGTTCGACTCAGCAACTCATCACCTCTTATCTCTCCATGAATCTTTACGGGAAGAAGTTGACCGTGTCGCTTCCGCCCTGTCCGAGCTCGACGCGAAATCGAGCATGATGCTGATGAACGAGAGCTTGCGGGCAAAAGAAGATATGGCGCACACCAACGCAGCTGTCAACGCAATACGTATGCAATTACACTGGCTCATGAGCGCAAGGTTGCAGACACAATCAAGAACATCGAATAGTGCACCGGTTGCGGGCCCCAGCGGCGGTCCCAGAGGTGGGCCTGGTGGCGCTGGGGGAGGGCCTGGGCTGCCCATCAGAAGATTGAGCGATATAATGAGACAGGAGACGAAGTTATAAAGGCGCATCGGTTCTCACAACCTGGGACCTATCACTTTGCCAGATTCTACAGGCCGGAGTTTGTTGATTTTGTACAGGGCTAGGGAATCAGGACCATGAGCTGCAATGCTTACACAAAATACTTGGACCTAGTCTCACGTAGGCACTATGAAAACCACAGTTGATAGATGACCAAGAATATGGGAAGCGTTCATGCTTTGATCATGGAGCACTTGAGCTCTAACGTGACTTTTTCTAACTCATACCGCTGTCGGCCATACAGAGCCATGCATAAAATGCCAGAGAACTTACAGGATATTCTGGAATGAAGTACGCGGTAGAGTACTAGAATATCTTCGGTTGTGGTGTAACAGACTCATCATCGCTCACAACACCGGCTAACCATCAAGGAATGATGGGAAACAACTCTCGACAAGGAAATCTATAAACTAGTAGCTCCCTGCGTGACTCGTTAGCCCATACAGCGCGCACTCCTGCGCAAAAGGAGAACTTACTCCCGAACAAACACCACTTCTCCGCCATTCGTTTACAGTTCGGATTCGTACACGTCGTCTCCCCCATGACGAGTCCCTCCGGCTGCTCGAACGGAACACACAAACTCTTGGCGCCCATCGAAGGGGCCTTTTCGTCCTCGGGCATATCGTCCGCTTCGTCTTTCCTCGCGCTCAGCTTCTTGATCTCGTCCTCGCATTCTTCCGTCAGACAGTGCGGGATCAGGCAGACGTTCTTTGCGTTGAGCGCGGGGACGAAGTCATCCCAGTTGCTGATTTTGACTACGTGCGATTTGAATTGTTCGTCGGCGCGGCGGTAGAGGTCGGATTGGATTTGTTCTAGGAGGGCGGGGACTTCCTTACCGAGTTCGGTGATGGGTATTCGCCCTTTGCCGTCTTTGCCGGGGATGTCGCGGCGCGCTGTGCTGACGAAGTGGCCTGCGATTTCGCCGGGGCCGATCTCTAGGCGTAATGGGACGCCTTTTTGCTCCCATTCGGCGAATTTCCAACCGGGTGAGTAGTAGTCTCGTTTGTCGACATGGACGCGGAGTTCGGCTTTCCAGACCGTGGCTTCTTCGAGGACTGCGGCTATCGCGTCCACTTGTTGGTATAGTGATTTCCGGTCCTCCTCGCTCATCTTGACTGTGATGCCGACAGGGACGACAACGACTTGGTATTCTGCCACCCTTGGAGGGAGGACAAGACCCAGATTATCTCCGTGTGTCATTACCATGACCCCAATCACTCGTGTTGATAGGCCCCAGGAGTTCTGCCATACATGCAGCCGGTCCTTCTTCTCGCCTTCTTTTGCGGAGGGATCTTCAACACTAATTCCATACATCTTGCTGAAGTGCTGGCCTAAGCAGTGGCTCGTGGCGCCTTGGATACCCTTCCCTGTTGCAGGGATGTACCCTTCCACCGTCATCGAATACTCAGAGCCGGCAAACTTCTCCTTTTCTGTTTTTTGCCCCCTTATTACGGGCACAGCAAGGAGCTGTTCAAAAACACCAGCGTAGTGCTCGAGGATCTGCAGAACCTCCTCACCAGCTCCCTCCTTGGTCAGATGCGCGGTGTGGCCTTCTTGCCAGTAGAACTCCCTCGAACGTAAGAATGGCTGCGGATGCTTGAACTCCCACCGTACGACCGAATTCCATTGATTCATCTTGTAGGGGAGGTCACGATAGCTTCGGATCCACTTAGCGAAGTAAGGATATATGACCGTTTCTGACGTGGGTCGGATCGCTATTGGCTGCTCTAGCTTTGATTTACCTCTGTGTATCTATATCAGTATTCGAGCGGCGAGTTAGCTTATGTATTACTTACGCGTGCGTGACCCAGGCTACCTCAGCAGCGAAACCTTCTATATGGGCTTTCTCCTTCTCCAATTGTGCTTGGGATACAAACATAGGGAAGGCGTGGTTCTTTACGCCCATCTTCTTGATCTGCTTGTTGAACCACGCTACAATGCCATCCTCCCATATGGCCCACGCTGCTGGCTAGTAGAGATCAGCAGAGGCTTCGATAGATATATAGGCTGTCGAATACCTACTTTCAGAATGTAGCAACCTGATATATCGTAGTAGTCGATCATGTCCCCTTTCGTTATGACCTGTTCGAACCATTTTGAGAAATTCTCCTCTTTACGGTACGCCACCTCTTTCTCGTCCGCACCCTCCTTCTTGCCTTTGGCTCCAGAAGCTTTGCTTTCACCCTTCAAAGCGCCGTCCGTCTTGGGGGGTTTCTTGACGGCTGATTTGTCTGCCTTCTCGGCTGCTAGCTTCTCCTGCTTGGCTGCCTTCTTTGCAGCATTTTTAGATTTTTTGCCCTCATCCGCTTGGCCATTTGTATTTGCGTCCGTGGTTCGGTCGACTAGGGGTTGTTCGGTCACTGACGTGCTTTGCCCGTCCTTGGAGCTCTGCGCTTCAGTGTCCGCCATGCCGGTGAACTTCGTATGTAGTTGCTTCGTTGCGATCACAGCCCTCTCGCGCTCCGGCGCTGTTCTCTTTCCTTTTATAGTCCGATTACTCCGGAACTCCTTAAGTGCCTTCTAAGGAAGTAATTGTAAAATCGGTAAACGTGCGTGGACTCTCAATTGAATTGCAAGGTGACAAGGATGCTACGAGCGCGAGCAGGTGGTCGAGGATGTGTTCGTCTAAGCGCTCTAAGCGCGGCGCGTCTCACTGAGACAAAACTCGACCCGAAGTTTGAGCTGCTTGCCAGAACTACACCCTCTTGCGTACATCAAAATGGCCGGCATTTTTGAACAGCCTCGTAACGCAGGAACTCTATGTGGGTCCTTCTTCCAGGAGATTACACTAACAGCATTGCTGACTAGACCATGCAGTCCTTGGCGGTCAGAAGATCAGTGGTGCAGACATTCGAGACCAGAATGGTACAAGCTCTCCAAAAGCACAACGTCATGTGAGAAGCTAAGACTCGCACAGTACTCGCAACCCAAGCCATCGCCAATGTCGTCAAGAGCTCCTTTGGGCCCTCCGGTTTGGATAAGATGATGGTGGATGACATAGGAGTAAGAGAGAAAGCTAGAGCAGCTCATGATCGAAGCTAAAGCGGTATCAGGATGTTACCGTAACAAATGATGGTGCGACTATATTGAGCTTGTTGGACGTGGAACACCCAGCGGGAAAGATATTGGTGGATCTGGCACATCAACAGGACAAGGAGGTTTGTGGCATTACCAACAAGCCGATAGGACTGCGCTTATGGTTCTTCAGGTCGGTGATGGGACTACCTCAGTGGTTCTAATAGCAGCAGAATTGCTCCGGCGCGCCAACGAGCTGATGAAAAACCGCATACATCCGACAACCATTATCACCGGCTACCGCCTTGCCCTTCGAGAAGCAGTGAAGTACATGAATGAAAACATCAGTACGAAGGTCGAGCATCTTGGCAGAGAGAGTCTTATCAACATCGCGAAAACGTCCATGTCCAGCAAGATCATCGGCTCAGATTCGGACTTCTTCGCAAATATGGTCGTAGACGCAATGCAGTCGGTAAAGTCAACAAACAATCGCAACGAGACAAAATATCCGGTGAAGGCAGTCAACGTATTAAAGGCTCACGGAAAGAGCGCAACGGAATCTGTGCTGGTCAAAGGCTACGCACTGAATTGTACCGTAGCTTCGCAAGCTATGAAAACACGGATTATGGACGCCAAGATTGCCTGCTTAGACATGAATCTGCAGAAGGAGAGGATGAAGCTCGGTGTGCACATCACCATTGATGATCCACAGCAATTAGAGCAAATACGGCAGCGGGAGGCGGGGATGGTCATGGAGCGCGTTGAGATGATTCTGAAGGCTGGTGCGAACGTGGTCTTCACCACGAAGGGTATTGACGATCTCGTCTTGAAGCTCTTTATCGAGAAAGGTGCCATGGCGGTGCGAAGATGCAAAAAGGAGGACTTGAGGAGGATAGCAAAAGCTACAGGGGCTACCATGGTTAGCTCGTTATCGGACCTGAATGGTGATGAGAAGTTCGAGGCAGCTTCGCTGGGTCACGCGGAGGAGGTCTCTCAAGAAAAGATATCAGACGACGAGTGTATCTTGGTCAAGGGAACGAAGGTTCACACCTCAGCTTCGATAATCCTTCGAGGGTCCAATGATTACCAGCTGGACGAGATGGAGCGGTCAGTGCACGACTCGTTATCAGCAGTCAAGCGAACCTTAGAAAGTGGGAGCATCGTACCTGGGGGAGGTGCAGTAGAGACTGCTCTGCATATTTACTTGGAGGAATTTGCAGGCACAGTTGTAAGTGAGCTTCGGACGAGGCGAATGGTTCCCAATCTTAACTTGACTTCTAGGGCTCCCGCGAACAGCTTGCTATTGGAGAATTTGCCCAGTCTCTCCTAATCATCCCAAAGACACTTGCTGTAAACGCCGCAAAGGACTCTTCAGAACTGGTCGCCCAGCTCCGCTCGAGGCATGCGCTCTCACAGCGAACCCAAGATGAAGACGCAAAGAAAGATGAGAAGGCGATTGTAAACAAGAAAAATTACAAAAACTACGGCCTGGACTTGATGAAGGGCAAAGTGGTGGACGAGGTAAAGGCGGGCGTGCTGGAGCCGAGCATGAGCAAGGTCAGGCAGCTGAAGAGCGCGGTGGAGGCTTGTATAGCGATCATGAGGATCGATACTCTGATTAAGTTGGACCCGGAACGAAAAGGTGGTGAAGATGATGGACATGGTCATTAAGAGCGGAATAGCTAGCAATCTTGTAATATTATCGAGATCAGGAGCATGGCGCAGCTAGACGGCGATCCGTTGTATTGTACAATACAGAGCTGTCCATGGTCAAGCCCAAAACGCGTGCGTAGACGTGCCGATAGGATTTGATTCTCTGGCGGGTGCATCAGCGTGACCATACAAATCCCACTGCCCTACAAGTATGCTTGCCTTGGTAGTCTCTTATTATAAATGCCAGGTCCCTCACCTAGTAGTTGTAGGCGGTGAGAAGCGGCAGAACATTAGCGCTGGATTAGCGCTGACCGGATTCGGCGACCAGCCATTGATTTATGACGGAAACAACTTGACAATAGATCTGCGAACAACAATAAAATCAAAATGCGAATGGCTATTGTGTCTCGAGCTCGTCCGGCCTTTCGACATCAACTCTCGTGAACTCTTCTTCTCCTTCACGATACCTTGTCTTCTTTAATCGTCCACAAAGCTACCAGTTTCGCGCAACTCGTTGATCGATTTGCAGCTCAAGACTACCACTTACTACACTCTTCAAATTTCACAGAACAAAGCTCTACAAACAAAATGGCATACTTCGCAACTCTCCGCGAGCGCGTCTCTACCTACGTCTCGCCTGCCCGCACCGAACGCAAGCACGCTACCAGCTCTTCGGTGACCACCACTTCGCTCGAGCAACGACTGGATCGTCGCTCCATGAGCCCTGCGACCCGCACGAAGATCTGGCTTACGAGATACACACCAAGCAGCGAGTCTACGAGTGCAAGGACACCAAGCGTGTTAGGTGTTCAGGGTAGTAAAGTGTCGAAGGGTGGACTGGCTAAGCCTGCAACGAACTCTTTAGCTGCAACGAAGGGTCGAGGTGGGAGATATTGGGGAATACGTCTTTTGCCTGAGAAAGTCATCAATAAGAAGGACGAGGATGAGGACTATACGGAAGATGTGGAAGGCAGCACTCTTCTTGAAGACGACTCAGAGGACGCTCCTCAACAGAGCGCTTCATCCAGCGATGTTGATGAGCTCGCCAACGATACCACTCTGGTTGAAGAGCAAGATGATGACGACGATGACGAGTCTAGCGGCGAAGCTCGCGACCTCAACCATGGCGAGAAGGGCGAGTATCTCGTCAACATGGCCCGCGAGCGTGCGAAGCGTGAGAAAGCGCTTACCCAGATCACAAAAGGCGAGTGGAGCGAGGCGGAGATTGCGCTGTTTCAGAAGCTCAACATGCGTGGATTCGAGCCACTACTGCCGGAGAACTGGATGATGGATTTCAAGACCATCCCAGAGAGTCTATTTACAGATAAGGACGAGGAGGTATTCATCAATTCTGTTTGCGGGAGAGACTTCAGAGGTATGCACTACACCATACTCTCTCTCACATCCACCAAAAACCTAACCTGAAGTTACGTACACAGCAACCAAAGCCCTCGCTTCCCTCCTCTCCCTTGGCGTTCGCGTCCGCGACAAAATCGTCACCTCCCACCCCCCCGAAGAAATCATGCGCCGCGAAATCGAATCCTACATCAAATGGTCCGAGCGCGACGGCAAGCTCACCACCGACCAACACATCCCCGTCCTCGCCGTCGCGACCGCCAAACCAGGCCAAAGCACGCAAGAAGTCGTCGACATCGTCACCGAAAAACTCCACGCCCTCGCTCGCCGCTACCGCCACAAATGGCGCATCCACAACTCCGTCGAAGCCTCCGGCAGCGAAGATCCCGCAGGCGAAGGCAAGAACGACGAGTACGAGCACGATCTGCCCACGCTCTACGGCATGGTCATCTCGCACACGATCGTCGCTTTCGTGTCGCACAATGCTGCCGTGCCCGACACGCCCGTCAGGAGTATTGCGCTCTTCGACTTTGGCGATGATGATCACGATGTGTGGAATGGGTTTGCGGTCGCGATTTTGGTGGTCATGGTTAGGAATTACCTGATGGGTTTGCAAAATTTTGGGAGTGAGACTAAGCGGGGTGGTGAGAGGAAGAGGAGTGATCCTGATGCTTGAGGAGAGCTTAAAGAAGCAGGGAGGGCAGGGCAGGTGATGGAAGCTCTCTTGCGTTGTTCAACGTCTGGCAGATTTATGGTATCTACGTTCTCTTGGTTGGCAAGGCGGCAGGCGCACATCCGGCTCTTTCTCATGAAGACAGCGGTCGGTGTTCCGGGGGCGGGCGGCATGTATCTATGATACCCCACATCTAGCGAGTCGCTTTCCCTGTGTGGTTTGAAGAGATCGACGGGCTGGTCCTTTGGTCCTTTTCTTCTTGCCTTGCGCGTATCGCGGCCTCCATGTGTGTCGCCAACAATGGCGTGGGAGGAGGGGGAGGTATGGTGATGGAGCAAGCACTAGTTGGAGCTCTGGAGTAGCTAGCCAGCGAGAGATATCCATGTCTTCACGGACTTACAGAAGTTCCATCTACGTGAAATTCATTCTTGGCACTAGCATTCGAGCCAAGGATACGAGCCCGAGATGCAAGGGCCTTCGGACACAGTGCCTTACTATGCACGCTGGAAAGTCACGTATACACGCCCTAGACGATCACACTGCATTCTATTAAAAGCAAAATTATAGCCCTAAGCCTCTCCGTCCCATCCTCCCTTGATTATTTCCCCCTCGCCCGCAAACCAATGCTACCCTTACTGGCAGCGGAGTTCTCAACAAGGGTCGCCGTGAAAATACTGTGGGAAACGAAGTTTCGCTTCGGGTCCGAAGATGATGGCTAGGTTACAGGATATTGGATGGACGCATCACACGAAGTCAG
>JAABUP010001663.1_pt1 | contig 46228 bp, 52 predicted proteins | sample 5559201 | NCBI WGS metagenome assembly JAABUP01 (sample SAMN10711887, study PRJNA513373) | rock metagenome | isolation source: Antarctica rocks | place: Antarctica
TGAAGATTGTATGAAGAGTGTTCACAGCATATCACCTGAAAACTGACAGAGCAACTGAGTGAATAAATCAGAATGTTGAGCTGTACATTTGTACATTCTTCAATTATAGTCAAGACAATTGAGCAAGCCTGCTTCTCATGGCTGAGCTAGTCATAAACAATCATGACTTTGTCTCAAAAGAGGTGAGCTTCTTCTTCTTGTCTCATGAGTATTACATGAAGCCTCTACAACTACTTGAGAAGTTGAAGCCTGTATGATTTGCAAAAAGTTCAGTACAGAAAGCTGATTAAATTGTATGAAAGATGAAAGAAGTCACAGAGTAAGCACAGATGACTATGACTGTCACTCAGCAGATACAGAAGAAAACAGCAAATCAGAAGAGACAGCAGTCTTATGACTTTAAGAAAGAAGACAAGATCTGACTAAATCTTAAGAACATACATATGAACTGTCTGTGCAAGAAGTTTGATGCAAAGAATGTCAAGTACATCATTGTTAAGAAGATCAGCTTACATTTCTTCTGTCTGAACACACTGTCAGGTATTCATAACATGTTTCACTCAGTCATGCTTCAGTCAGCAGTCATAAACGCTCTTTCTTCTCAACATATGACAGATTTGCAACCCTTGTCACAAATTGTAAGCAATGAAGAAGAGTTTAAGATAAAGAAGATTCTGAAGAAGAAATTTATATGACATAAAGAAGAATTCAAGAAGAAGTACTTGATGAAATGAGTTAATTATACCTGACTCACATGAGAATCAACATTTGTTCTAAAAGACACAGTGACATTAAACTGATGAAAGTTAATACAACCTGAGGTGACTAAATCTTAACTGTACACAAGAAGATCTTCAAAGACCTTGTCAACATTGAAAGGCTGAGGTGCTTCATGAGTTTGAGAGATTGTACAAAGTTCAAAATTTAGTGTTGAATTTATTTGATTTATTTCTATGATAATTACTAATAGTGTCTTCTTGATTTCGTCAAAGCTACTTGTTTTAAGCATCATGCAAAGATGAGGCATACAGCTCAGATGTCATACACAGCTCATATGACTAAACCTATACTAAAGGCAACACAAGAAAAGAAAAAGAAGTCATATGTACTTAAAGGTTGAGGTCAATAATGACCACCCTCATTGACAGCAGAGCTGATGCAATTCACCTCAGTTTAGCAACATGCTCACTCTCATTGACACTGTTGTTATTCTCATTGTCTGAGATGACAATGAGTACATCATTGTTGTGTACAGAGCAGTGAGCAGCATGATCATGTCACTTGCAGTTGCTGCAACATTCACTGAAATGTTTTGATGTACAACAACATTTCAAAAAGAGTGTCATACTGCATTTCTGACAGTCAGTACAACTGTCAGAAATCAACATGCTTTGACTCTGAATCAGAATTGCATTGATGTACAATGGCTGATGAGTTCTCATCTGCTACAATGTGATATGAGTTTGTACAAATGAAACATTGTCACTGAGCAGAGTGAGAATGACCATTGTCTGAGAGAAGTGAGTGTACAAAGCAAGCTGCTGTTGATCAACCTCAAGAACAGAATTGACATTAACATTCACAAGAACAAGAGCAACAACATAAGCATTGTACAAGACAAGAGCCCTACAAGTTGTCAGCTCAGAGACACTTACTTGTACAACACTTACATGATGATAGTGTTGTTGTTGTTGCTGCTGAGCTTGTTGTACAAGAGTCAGTGCTGAAATATTCAACCAAGAAAGGTTTCACATACAAAAGGTAACAATGAAGAAGTTGAAGAAGAAAGAAAAAGAAATTTGAGAAGAAAGATGAGAGAATTTATAACTCACTTCACTGACAAATAAGCTGAAGTGAATTGTTGAAGAAAACCACGTGTCAACAAGCAATAAAAATTTTATCTGTGAATCTTACCTGTACAAAGCAGGCAAACACATGTCAACAGACAATGAGAACTGTACAACAACCTTTTCAGACACTTAGGGCACAACCTTGAAGAAAAAAAGAGAGATGATGTCATAAGTTGAACTCATACTAAGGTCTTATGATCTAGTTGCTTACTAAGACTTTAAGACTAAAGCACATTATCTTCTTGCTTTTATATGAAGCTTTTCTTTTTTCTCTTCATAGTATTCTTTTTGTATTTAAGAATTATCAATTGAGCGTCAGTCTCATTGCAAACCCGTGACAGTCACTATGACATTCAACTTAATGTATCATTGAGCCTGTTTAATGTTCTGCAGAGTCTCATATATTAATGAAAGAAAGTAACAATTCTTCTGAGTGATTTGATTCAAGCCACAATAATTCACACAGAACTGAAGTTCATCTTCTGACTTCTGTATGAACAAAATGTTATGACCATACCCGGTTAGAACTAACAGAATGGGTTGAACGCAAGAACTACGTGGTCTTCGGCATGAGATGACAGTTTGAGTGTCAACTTGACCATGAGAATGTCAAGTCGACCTCTAGCAGGTTGAGTCGACTCTTTGAGGGTCAATCCTTGTTCTATATAGAAAGGATCGTTTCCCTTATGGAAACGATCGTGTTCAACTCAATACAAGTTATCAACTACTGGTTTACCCTACACCGCGCACTGAGACTCTTATATCAACAAGCACAAACCTTTAGCCTTAATATTTGAGGCATCTTAGATCAGGACGTAACACTTTGAACATCCTTACAATATAAGGATGACAACCAGCGCACAGAAGTCAGCTTTGACAAGTCAAGTCAACCTTCAAGGCCTTCAGCAAATGATCGATGTACTCAAGGTACCGGCACTCAATGCATTCACAGGTGAGAGAGGGAAGCTGCAAGCCTTCTTGGCCAAGCTTGAGTTATATATTGAATTCAACCAGGCGAAGTTCAGGTTCAAGATGGACAAAGGCCTGTTTACTGTATCATACCTCAAGGATGCAGCATTCGATTGAGTTGACCTCAAACTGCATGAGTTCCTCAACAAGACATCAAAGAAATGAATGAACAATAAGAAATTCATATTCAGCAACTATAAGAAGTTCAAGAATGAGCTTCAGAGAGCCTTCAAGGTAGTCAATGAGAAACAAGCAGCGGAAAGACGACTTCACATCCTGAAGATGAATAAGTTGACAGCCAAGTATGCGGCAGAGTTTCAGCGGATCGCAGCCCTAATGAATTGGGATGACGACGCTTTAGTATTGCAATACTATTGGGGACTCAACAAGACTATCAAAGATGAGATAGCCAGAATGAATCGACCTGAAGAGCTTCAGAATATGATCAATACCTTCATCAACATCAACAGTTGTCAATGAGAACAACGAATGAAGCGTACAGGGCACTACACATCAAAGGTGTGAAAAAGACATTATACTCTCAGAAGAGGTGACCCTATGAACCTTGACGCAATTAAGAAGCACTGTGAGCAGCAACCACAAGTGAAGCAAGGACGGTGCATGAGCAAGCTCTATAAGCCTCAATTTTGATGAGCAGAGACTCATGAATGTTATAACTGTGAAAAGCTCAGACACCTTGCAAGAACCTGCAAGAAACCTCAACAAGAGAGAAAAGAAGTTGCAGCAACAGATACACACATAGTGCATGATGCCCTGAGCTGAACAGCCTGCTACAACAACATGTGCTGAACACATATGAGCAGCAAAGATGAAGCCGGATGGTACTCACAAAGGCTCAAGAAGGGATGAAATGGTTATGACACAACAGGTTGACCAAAAGGATTAGCTATTCTAAAGAAAGCCGAGATCAAAGAAATCAATACTCACGGAACTCAGATAGAAGAAGACTACAGCGATAGCACCTGAATAGCCCTGAATTTGAACGCAAACTCAAAGGATGTCAACAACTGAGAAGTTGACATGAGACTCAAAATGAGATATGAGCACCCTGAGAATCAGCGTCAAGAGATGCGTCAACAACTGTTAGAAAGACAGCAGAAAGAGCTCAAGAAGAGAGTCGATGACCTTAAGAAGCAACAGAAAGGAATGAAAGAAGCAAAAGCATGCTTAAAACTTGACAAGTTGATGAAAGAAATCCGTTTACCCACAGGGTATTTGACATCAGGCGGTGGTCAATGAACCTTTTCAGAAGGCTACATGTCACCTGAGTTCCTGGGTAAAGTGGAAGCACTTCAGATTCAGATTCAGTGGGAATATGATCAGTACAAACCGCGCCTACACTCAGAACGGTATATTGAGAAAGGCAGCGATGAATACATACAACTAATCACACAAGGGGTAGAGCCTAAGTGGTTTCAGAACCTCTGAAGAAGAGCAAGCAACGCAGTACAGTCAAAAAACTGCAAGCTTCCTCAAAGAGACTAGAGAACAAGAAGCTTCTAATGTCTCAAAGAAACAACAAAGACCATAAGATATGGGTTGACGTTCAAGTTGAACGGGATAGACTTCTTCAAGCAATGGTAGACTCAGGAGCAATCAACAACTATATTTTGCAGCAAGCGATAAGAATGCTAGAATTAACGCTGCAGTGAGCGCCGAAGCCTATGCAGGTATATATGACCAATGAAGAATCTGAGTGGATAACAGAACAGGTCCACATCAAAGCCATAATACTAGAAGATTCACAGAAGTTGATGTTTGATGTTCTCAATTTGATCAAGTATGATGCCATACTAGGGATGCCCTGATTACGCGAAAAAAACCCAAGAATCAATTGAATCAGCAAAGAATTATACGTCACAGCAGATGTGTATGAGATCCCTGAACAATCAGAGATGAGCTTATCAGAGCATAAGTCATGAGATCATGAAATACCGCTATTGAATGACAAGCAACCAAAGTGAATGCCACTGTACTCAATAAGCAAAGACCAACTCAAGAAAGTAAGAACTTACCTTGATGAGAATCTCAAAAGAGGATTCATCAGACCATCAAAGTCATTGGCAGAATACTCAATCCTGTTTGTATCAAAGAAGAATGACACGAAGCAACTATGTGTTGACTATAGACAACTCAACAAGATAACTAAACAAGACAGTTATCCCTTACCGTTAATCAAAGAGTTGCAAGACCGGTTAGGCAGAGCCAAGTGGTTCACAAGTCTAGACTTGAAAGAAGCCTATTATCGAGTACAAATGAAGGAAGGCAAAGAATGGAAAACGGCGTTTCAAACAAGATACAGACACTACAAATACACTGTTATGCTGTTTGAGCTCAAGAACGCCCTCGCCACCTTTCAAAGGTTAATCAACAACACATTGAGAGAGTACCTTGATGATTTTGCAATTACATACCTTGATGACATTCTGATATACTCAGATAACCTTGAGATGCACCGCAGCCACATGCACAAGGTATTAGAAAAGCTCAATGAGAGGGCTTTGTATGTGAAAAAGTCAAAGAGCAGGTTCAAAACAAAGGAAATTAAGTTCCTTGATTATGTTATTCAATTTGAGCAAATCAAGAAGGACTCAGAAAAGATGAACACAGTCAGGAACTGGCCTTCGCCGAAACGAGTCAAGAAAGTACAAGCCTTTCTAGGGTTGATGAACTACTATTGAAAGTTTGTACTTAATTATGCAAAGATTGCAGAACCCCTTACACAACTAACACACAAGAACAAGAAATGACATTGGGATAAGAAACAGAAGAATGCGTTCAACGCACTAAAGGGAAGCCTTAACAGAACGGCACACCTGAGAATACTCAATTCAACATGCAAGAAGGTACTGAAAACCAACGCTTTGAATTTCACAGTAGGCGCATGCTTGTACCAGATCGAAGATGAGCAACAGAGACCCATAGTCTATTGATCTAGAAAACTATCAGAACCTGAGGAAAGGTATGAGGTTCACGACAAAGAACTTCTTGTGATAGTGAAAGCACTGCAAGATTGAAGACCTTATTTTGCAGATACTGAAAAGCCTATTCAGATCTACACAGATCACAAGAATTTGAGGAACTTTGCAACAACAAAACAGTTGAATCAATGACAGGTTTGCTGGGCCAAACAGTTAGCCAATTACAAATTTCAAATCCATTACAAGAAGGATAATGAGAATGGTGAAGCAGACGCTTTGAGTAGACAGCCTGACCACGAAGAAGTGGAAAAGATTCACGCCAAAATTCTGAGTGAAGACAAAAAGGAAATCCTCACAAAAGGCTTAGCAGCAATGTACAAGGTGAAGCAGACTTCCTTGACAGATAAAGAACTGATACAAGTATGTCACAACAACAGGGCCAGTGAACACCTTGAAGTCAAGAGAACTGAGGACCTCGTACAAAGAAGGCGCAATATCAGCGGCCTTAAGGACCAAATCACTGAGTACATTGTCAGGTGCAATTCATGTCACAGAAACAAGATTCAGAGAGATAAAAGATATGATGGGGTAACGCGACTAGACACACCAAATGCGCCATGGGAGTCAGTTACTATGGACTTCATAACAAAGTTACCAACATCAAAGGATCCGGCATGGGGAGTGAAATTCAACAGTATATTGACTATAGTTGATAGAATGACCAAGTACACCATGTTCATTCCATTCAAGAAAACCACAACAGCATCAGTATTGGTGTACATCATACTGCAAGAATTGGTTAACAATCACGGCCTATCAAAGGAATTTATCACTGACAGAGACAAACTGTTTACAAGCAAGTTTTGAGAAACACTCACAGCAGAACTCAGAATAAATCATAAGATGTCAACAGCATACCACCCACAAACAAATGAGCAGAGCGAACAAATGAACCAGACGGTTGAAATGTACTTGAGACACTATGTCAATAGAAACCAGGACAACTGAGTACAACTGTTGTCAACAGCACAGTTTGCATACAATAACACACAAAACGAAACCACAGAAGAAACACCATTTCAAGCAAATTATGAATATAACCTGAAGGTATGACAAGAACCGCAAGCGCACGGATCACAAAGCCAGAAAGCAATATTGGATATTGCAGAGATCAAAAAGCTGCACAGGGATCTGACGAACAGAATTCAGCAGCAAACAGAACAAACAACAGAGGTAAAACCTTTTGTGGTTGAAGAGAGAGTTTATCTAAAAACAAACAATATTCATGTAAAGCAAAGAAGCAAGAAGTTGAACAACAAGAGCATAGAACCATTCAAAATCAAAAGGAACATCAAGGGAATAAGCTACAAACTAGACTTACTCAAGAAAATGCAGATACACCCAGTATTTCATGCATCAATGCTTCAGTGTTGCAACCAGTTCATACCACTTCAAACCACAGAAACATCTGTTGAACTCAACAAAGAGTATCAAGTTGAGAACATTCTAGAAAAATGAATGATTAGCGGGAAAGCCCACTATCTCGTCAGATGAAAGGGGTACAACACCTTTGAAAACACATGAGAACCCATAGAAAACCTCAGTGATTGCGCAAGAACACTTCAGCACTTTGAGAGGGGGAGGCGACAAGATTAAACTGTCAAAAGTTGTTTGACATGTTATTGAAAAGCTGAAACAAGGTCTCAGACTGAGGAGTTTTCTTGACACCATCGTTATTATTGCTCATTTTCTTTAACAGACAGAGAGTTTTCTGTTTAGCACAATCTTGAGTCTGACACAATGTCTTGCATAATCAAGAAAGCTTTGTGAAAAGGCAAGCTTGTTCTTCTTTGATTTGAAGAATCTCTGACTCTAGCTTATTGTGGACATGGTTTAGCGATTTTCACATCACACCCACACATGAATGACCTTGATGAGTACACTCAGCACATTTGAAATGTGGCTTCATCATCACACAAGGGATAGAGTGATTGAAACAGTAAACACAGACAATGTTCAAGGGACTGTCAGCTACAGTGATCTCTTTCACAGCACAAAGGTGATTGTTGTACTCACAGATGAGAGAAGACTTTCAAGGCATGGCTGATGTTGAGAGGTTTCATTTATACCCTTGCTTAAGTAGAATCCTGAGAACAGGGATCACAAGGAGAGAAGATAGTGTTATGACCATACTCAGTTAGGACTAACAGGATGAGTCGAACGCAAGGACTACGTGGTCTTCGGCATGAGATGACGGTTTGAGTGTCAACTCGACCGTGAGAATGTCGAGTCGACCCCTAGCAGGTTGAGTCGATTCTTTGGGGGTCAATCCTTGTTCTATATAGAAAGGATCGTTTCCCTTATGAAAATGATCGTGTTCAACTCAATACAAGTTATCAACTACTGGTTTACCCTACACCGCGCACTGGGATCCTTATATCAACAAGCACAAACCTCTAGCTTTAATATTCAAGGCATCTCAGATCAGGATGTAACACAAAACAAATGCTGCAGCAGATGAGTTACTGACTTGTATGAACTGCTTGTTCAAAAGTTCTGTTAATGTTTTTTGCAACATTAGTAGCTTTTCTCTCATCATGTTGTATAAAGAATCTCAGAATACTTTTAATTCTTTTTCATCTATCTCTTTTAATTCAATTCAGTGATTTGTACCTTCTCTTCTTAAGAGAGGCAACTTCTCAGTCATTGTATGATCAAACACATTTAAAAACTCATGATAATAATTAAAGAGTATAATCCTTGAGTCTGTCTTCTTCTGTGAGGTTAAGACTCTTTCAATATCAATTATGTTAGCTGAGAACATCTTAATCTTCTTCTGTTTCTCTTCTTTTTTCTGTATGAGGTTCAAAAAGAATGTAGTCAACATCATAATATGATTGAACTCATCTTCAGCAGATGCTTTTCTGTTCTATATAACAGTTTCTGTGAATTCAATTGTAAGAGAGGCTCTGCATACATTCAATATAATCTCATTCTGCTTCATTCATGATAGACTCAATATAAGATCATAGAATGCTAACTTAAAAACAATATAAAAGAATGCTCTTAACTTCTGATGTCTGTTAATATCAATCTGTACAACAACTACTTCATTTACTGACAAACCTGAAGGTTTATCAAACTCTGTAATTGTACAAGGTTTTATCTTCATGTGCTGTAGATTGTGATTTTTAGCAAAGCAAGAAGTGATCATTTCATAGAACAGACACTCTGTGTTGTATAAGATATGTGTATATGACTTCTTATTAACTAACATTGACATAGTAAAGAAAGCACTGTTCATCTGTTTTTCAAACTTCTTTCAGCTTTTATCACATCTTATATGCTCTCAGCTGCAATTTTTACTAAAAGCTACTCTTTTTCTAAGTTCTCATCTGTCTCTGTTGTCTTCTTCACAGTCTCAGCTGCAGCAACATTGATGATTTAAAATCATACAGCTGATAGAAGTTTGCACTCTTTAACAAAATGTTCACTTTCTTCACATTACATGCACAGTTGTTTTGTATAACACTCTGTCACTTTCTTCTCTGACACTCATTGTGTTCTGTGTTTCTTCTCAGTTTCTGCTGCTGTCACACTGACATGCTCAGTAGATTCTCAGTTCATGAAGTTTGTGTAAAACTGTTGAGTGATGATAGTGATCATCATACAGTGCTCTTGAGTAACAGTCTTTTAAATTGACTTTAAATTGTGACTGACTTGCTGCAGTAGAATAATGTACTCATCATATGACACAGAGATTGATGTTGCAATCAAAGCTCATGTGAGCATTACATCTAGACTGTTACTGAGAAATGTCTTCTTAACAGCATCATCTCATTTTAAGTCTCTTGCTTTCAGCAATGTCTGTTCAAAGATGATCAAATGTCTCACAAATGACTTTTCTTTTTGTTTTAATGCTTTTAAGATATAAGTTGCTCTTTCTCTTGATTCTGAGTTGTTGTACACATGCTGAAGTTGATTAATCAGCTCTTCAATGATTGTGTGATTTAAGGCTTCATTTGACTTGATACAGATCACAATTCAAGGTGTGACTTGACTTAAAGTCAATTCTTTCAGCTGACTGTGTAAGTATCAGAACTGCACACTGACATTGTTGTCTGACATGTTCACATTCAATTTAATAACAATTTGTTGTAGTCAAGGTCTGAATTTCACTCTTTTTTCTTCAAACATGAGTGAGTCAGAAAGACACTGCTTTGAGTGCTGATTCATTCTCATTGCTGCAATGAGCTGCTTTAAAATGAGACTGTTTATACAATTGACTGATTCTTGAGAAGAAGATGATGTTGTAACAGCTGATGTTGAAATAGCTGTATTTACTGATGTAGTCAGTGTGAAATTGTCTCAATTCATCACAAAGATGTAAAGAAGATCTGTATGAGCCTTCATGTTCTGCATGTTCTCTTTTGTATGACTCTTTATACTGCATAGTTCTGTCATAAATATTTGCACTCAAGAAGAAATCTTCTCAGCAACAGTCTTTACTTCATCTGTCATAGAGGTTTCTGCACTCATTCTGCACTGATTTTAACAAACATATAACAAGGTCTTTAGTGTAGGTCAGATTTAAATGAGAATAGTATTTTAATGTCACAGGTTTACAATGAGATCAACGCTCAATTGATAATGTTTAAATACAAGAAGAATACTAGAAAGAGAAAAAGAAGAGCCTTGTACAGAGATGAGAAGATAAAGTGCTTTAGTCTTAGAGTCTTAGTCAGCAACTAGATTATAAGACCTTAGTATGAATTTAACTCATAACATTCACACACTCTACACTTTCTGACTTCATTGATAAACTTCTTGTCAACTTAATTATTAAATACAGCATTGAGCTCTGTGCATTCAGTGCTGTAAGAAACAGTCACTAGATTGAACACATTAGAATCATTCTAGCTCTCAAACTTTTACTGAGGTCAAAATATCTTCAGATAATTCTTTATGATCATACTGCACAAAATTGAGCTCTTTAACTATTCAATAACAATAGTATCTTTTACTGAAATAGCCTGTGTAATCAATCTAGTCAGCAAACTCTGAAGCTCACATTGATGAATATGTTAAGTTGCTTCAAAGTCTCACAATTTTGTTGTTTATTTAAGATTCATTAAACACATTTAATGAATGAACCTTTGTAAGTGTCAGAATTGTATTTTCTTGCTAGTTTCACAAAAATTTGTGAATCTAGTCTTTTAACACATTAAAACAACAACAATTCTCTGTAAACTCTTAACATTTTTACAAATAAAGTTGTTGAAATTGATGACAATACAGATTCAGCAGATGAGATGTCTCAATCTTACAGCAATACTAATACAAAGAGTGTAGATTGTCTCATACTCTCACTTTTTAAAACACACAATAATATTTCTTTCTTGCAGGTAAAGTGTACTCAAATAAACAGTGCAGTCTCAGCAAGAGCACACAAGCATTTTAGATGATATCTCTTTAATAATCATAATAACAGATATATGCAGAATGAAATCATGAGTGATGATATTCTCAGAAGATCTATTGATGACACTTATGTTAAGTTTAAGATAAGAGTCATTAAACATAATACATCTGATAAGACTAATAAATCTGAAAATGAAATTAAAGATAAAGTTTAACACAAAGCAGCTGTGATCTGAGTCTAATTCTCAAATACTCATTAGCTTGAGCTTCTCAGTCAGTCAGAAATGAGTCAGCTCTCAATCTTAACATCATGATGATTTAAAGACTGACAGTGATGAGAACTCACTGACATTCACCTTCTATTTATAAGATAAGATACAATGAAGAAGATCATTGAAATTCACATCAAAACATGAGTCAGTTGTTTCAGTGTGTCAGTCATATCTTAAGATGTAAATTAAAAGTAGTCACACAGAGTCTAAGAGCACTTCATGATCAGACATAAACAAACAATAACTTAATGACAGAATGAGTGAAGTGTGAAGAAAGATAACAAAGCAGTTGAAAGATACATCAGACTGCAAGTACTCAGAAGTGAATGATGTTTCAATAACATCAAAAGCTCATAAAGTAAACAATGAATCTATAGATGTGTGATATTCAGCTAATATTCATAGTTATATAACATCTTTAAAGCATTCTGCAAGCATTCAATGACTCAGATGCAGACACTGATGAGAAGTAATTATGACTGACAGCTGCAGACAATAAAAAAGAATACAATGAGATATGTGAAGAAACTTCTAAAGAAGAACAACTTTGCTTACAAGCAGATAAGTGAGTTTCAATCAGATATTCACTGACTGACATTTTAAAGTTGCTTAAGGCTAGGTTCTGCACACAAATAATTTCAAGTGTGTTGTTAAGTACAGTCTTTGTCAAGTTTAACAATGACATAACATTTTAAACACACATTAAGAATCTGTTTGAATCTCTGTCTGTCAATTCAGTGCTTTTTGCTGTAATCATGATTGCACATTGCATTCAAGAGTATGAATTGAGAATGCACATACTTAAGAAGTTTGAAGATTTTAAAGTGATGAGTAAGTGCTGTGCTGTTTGCTTATCTGAAAGAGAGACTATACTAATTCAGTATAACTATAAGTCATATGAATGTGTGTTAAGAATACATGATACAGTCAGTTTAAAGAGTGACAAAATACTATTCTTGAGATTTTGCTGCATTGTGTCTATTAACAAGTTGACAATAACAAGATCAAAGTGACAATGAATATCAAAATCATTAACAACTCATATGCTGACAGCTTGAAGAATCTGTCAATGCATGAGATGAACAATCAGAGTATTTCAAAAACTCTGAAGTTAATTTGATTGAATTGAGTATCAGCCTCCTTCATGTTCATCTTACTTTATCTTGATTTGTCACAAACTGACAACAAGAATGATAAAGAGATAATTTTAAGATATCATTTCTATGTTCTGACAAGAACTGACAACAGAAGTCAGATGAAACAGATTTAAATAATGTGAACCTGAAAAAAACTAATAAAGTAGTTGATGATAACAAGACAGACTCAGACAGTAATTTATTCAATATTTTAAAGTATAACAGTCAATCAAAAGATCTGTCAGTGAAGCACAACTATATACTGATGATAAAGAACTTCAAAACCAGAAAGTTAAGATGACTCAATGTCAATTGAGAATGAAAATAAGAGAAGTTTGTGAAAGAGACTTACTTGAAGAAAGAAAACAATGCACAGTTATGATATAAGAATCACATTATTGATGATGAGAATAACTACAGAAACTTTGTGAACACTTATAAGGGTCAGAAAACAGTGACAGTAACATATGAGAAGAATGAAATAGTGAAAGAAGAGAATAGTGAATAGCTTTAAATATTGAGAATAAACTCTTTGCTCAGTTGTAACTTTATGCAGTGTTCATGATTAGTGAACTACTTCACACAATGATGAAAACAATGTTAAAATAACTTAAAGTGAACAGCATGTTCAATGAACCTCAAGTGTACAATGAACCTCAAGTGTACAATGTGAAAAATATGTTCAATGAACTCAGAGTGTAAAAATTAATGTGTGTGCATTGACAATCAATATAATGTAGTGTGATGATGACAGCAACATGAAACATAGTAACATGTTGTCTGTAATCAATTAAGGTAACAGAAGTGACATTGTTGATATTTATCTCAAAGTAATACTAGGTGTATATTGTGAGCAGAGTGCTAACTGCAGCACTAATCATAAAAGTGCTTTAAGCACCTTTTTCTGTAAAGAATATTGAGAGACACTTTGAGCAGCCCTGAGCTGACACATAAGATCACTGATTCTGAGTGCTCTGAGCACTTTGAGCTAGCTCTGAGCTGCTTTTTCAACTTGCTGATGAGTAAGAATTAAATCAGGTTAAAAATTAACTCTATATCAGATTTAACCTGACTTAGTGATATATTTATATTTAACAACTAGAATAACAATTACATGTTTAACTATTTACACTTTATCTTTTAATAGATAATTATGTTATATATATAGATAGCTAGCTAAGAAGAACTCAATGTGACAGTTAATTAAACAGCTAGAAAGAACTTGTTATAACAGTTAGCTAAACAGCTAAAAAGAACTCAATGCAACAGCTAGAAAGAACTTGTTGTGACAGCTAGCTAGACAGCTAGAAAAAACTTGTTGTAACAGCTAGCTAAACAGCTAGAAAGAACTCGTTGTGACAGCTAGCTAGACAGCTAAAAAGAACTCATTGCAACAGCTAGCTAGCTAGCTATGTAAAACTCAATTTGACGTGTATGAAGAACTTGATTCAACAGCTAGCTAAACAGTTAAAAGAAACTCATTGTGACAGCTAGAAAGAACTCATTGCAACAGCTAGCTAGGCAGCTAGAAAGGACTCATTCTACTGTTCTGTATGTGATTTTTAATGTTAAAATCATATTTCGCAAAAGGAAAATGATAAATGTGGTAAGCTTGATATAGTCCTTCATACTACACCCGCTCACTAAAGAATAAAACATCTTCAGACTGCAAAGAAAATCTTAATGAGCTTTCTGACAAAAGCCTTCTAAGGTCAAAAAAAAAACTCAAAGGGAAAACGGCCTGCCTCAGGGTCAAACTGAGATTCATTTACAATCAAAAAAAATTTATTGAGAGAAGTGTGACTTAGCCACTAAGACATTGATGAATATTTATTGTTGAGTGCCTTGAATAGTGTGCCACTTACAGGGTCAAACCTGAAATCTCTTAATTTGTAGTTAAGTGTCTTGTCATTGAGCCACTAAGTTAGATGATTGTTTTAATCACAGTGTTGAAAGATTCAATATACTTTATTTAATAATCTTTTCTAAGACTTTGAAATCTTTTTCCCTGTCCTTTGCTCAGGGTTTGACAAGCGTGTAATTATTTACCCCTGTTTTCAGAACCCTGTAGATTTTTGAAACTTTTTTGATGTTCATTCTCTCAGTTTTCAAAGATGCAACACGTTCATAATGTAGCTATTAGCCTTTCAAAACAAATATTATTAATTTGCAAGTACTCATACTCTTGAATGTTGATTGATCAATGCAACAGTTACTATTTTGATATATTTAACCTTGAGCAGTACTAGTAGGTGTTTAAGTGAGCCACTTAAATTCTACTGAAATTTGTTAGGGTATGTGCAGAACATGTCTACAACCCTTTGTGTGTGATCATTAATGTAATGACATTCACTGATTCCTAGTATCAACATCTGTTAATTCATTCAGCAACTCTTTTCACTACACATTTGATCATCATGAAGAAGACATTGATCAACAGTCATGTTCAGCCTCATTATGAAGCTAGATTGCTACCTCAGATAGTTAATGAGCTCACTCAATTCAATTCTAAAAGAATCTTTGCATCAATTCCCTTCTTCTCAGACCTGTTTCAAGGTTTCTGTGATGTTATCATGTTGAAACTTTCTTAGGCTGTTGATCACTTTGCTTGATGACTTGATGAGCATATCAGCAGAAGCACAACCTTTGAAACTTTGTCTTATATGAGCATTTCAGATCTTCGATACGCAGTTGTATTTCTCACAGCTGTCAAATGTGGTTACAAGGTGAGTGCAAACGTAGCTTGACTATATATGTTGTGTCATGAGTTGACATCACTAGCTCCTTCTGCCATCTATGCGAAATTTGACGTGGATGAACCTCTCTCTCCTGAAGCAGACCAGATGCACGAAGTTCTTTTACTCAACCGAAATGACACAAAAGGTCCATGACTTACGGGCTGAGAAGGTGAACCTTCAAATCTTTGATGTTCAGTCATTGAATGACATGATTCATGAACATCACAAACATTACCCATACAGAGAGGCATTTGCAGAGGTTTGATGAAATTCAGTTCTCATCCTTCACTCTTCCGACTCTACTGATACGTTCAATTCCGCCTAAGCACCAGACCAGCAGAATGCTAATGCAGCAAACCTAGGGCCTCCTAAACCCATTCAAATGAACCATGCAACATTTGCAGTCACGGACAATGATTGTAACCTCCTCACAGTGAAAGGCCGTAAGAACCAAAATTACACACTCTGAAATTTCTCAGGTAGCGGCGGTCAACACTTTTTCTCGTTTCCGCCTTTTCATGTAAGCTTCAGCTCTACACTTGTATACGTGAAGATTGATAACCTAACACTTATACTGCAGCTCAGTGGTTTTGTGTCTTCAATCGTCATATCGATCTACTTCACCACAGCCACTGTAGTTTTAGGTCCCGCAGATAAACCTTCAACTGAACAGCTGGCCAGCCAGATCATGCATCGTTATCAGCTATGGGCTCTCTTCTGTCCGCCAAGTATATTTGAGCAGCTAGTGCAAGAACCCGAAGGGCTTGAACAATCAAAGCGATTGGACTTTCTCTTGTATGCTGGTGAACCACTATCTACTACTACTGAGAATCTTCTTAGTCAAGTGACCGATATTTGCCAGTTCTATGGCCAAACAGAAACTGACGCAGTTCAAGCTTTGGTCCCTTTGCATGAGGATTGGGCTTTTCTGAAATGGCATCCAATATATGGCGCTGATATGCAGCCGTCTATGAACGAGGCATATGAAATGGTGCTTCACAGGGATCCTAATCTTGAAGGGGTTCGCGGTCTATCTTGCAATTTTTCAGACATCAAAGAATGGCACACTAAAGATCTTTTCCGGCCTCATCCTAGCAAATCTAATTTATGAAAATTCCACAGTCAGACAGACAACATTATTGTGCTGTCTAATGAGAAGAAGTTCAACCATGTTCCAAGTGGAGCCATCATAGCAAATCATTCACTATTATCCGGCGCCCTTATTGTTGAACAAGCAAGATTCCAAGCAGCTTTTTTAGTCGAACCCAAAGCTGGAGTGCAAACAGATTCTCTGGTTGAAGATCTTTGGCTGACTATCAAGCAAGCTAATCTTCAAGCTCCTGGTCATGCCAGAATTACTAGGTCAATGATTGCAATCGCTAACCCTGACAAGCCGTTTGAACGAGCTGATAAGGGTACCGTTATACGGAAACAAACAGCTGAGAAATTTGCATACAGATTGAGGCGTTATATTCGAATGACAACCTTCAAAGCCTTTTCAATGACCCCACTTTAGTCGCACTGAATGATTCGGACTTCACTCAGGAATTGTCTGCGTGTCTATAAACACATCATTTGTTGTACCCGACATTAAGAAAGACGATGATCTATATGTTCTCGGTCTCAATTTCTTAAAGACGGTGGAAATTACTGCTATGCTCAAAGCTGGCCTCAGGCCTTCAGATACATCATGGCTTTCGAGTCAGACAATATCTGCAAACCCCACGATCCACAAGCTGTTCAAAGTCATTCATGAGCGGCTGCACCCACAGGCGATGTCGCCAGTGAAACACAACGGTTTGAAACAGTCTCAAACGACAAAGATGGCCTTTCTTGTGCAGAAATACACTCAAGATCTCCCTCAAACACCACTGAGAAAAGGCACACTGCCCGAAACCTCCAAGCTCAACATTGTGTTAACAGGATCTACCGGATCACTTGGTATTCACCTTCTGCGGGCACTCTTGCATGATCCAAATGTCATGAAGATCTATTGCTTGAATTGTTCAGCGGATGCTCAACTAAGACATGAAAAAGGTTTTGCAAAACTAGGCCTCAAATATGATCCGGATAACCCGAAAGTAGAGTTTATCAAGGCCGATTATGGTCAAAGCCAATTTGGACTTTCAGCTGTTCAATTCGATGAGCTGACCAGGACCGTGGACGTTCTCATTCATAATGCATGAAAAGTGGACTTTAATCACTCGCTTGAATCGTTCGAGCTCATACATATCCGAGGTGTACGCAATTTCATTGACTGGAGTATACGCAGCGAACGACACCCACATATTATCTTCATATCATCAATATCTTCAATCGTCAACTGGGCCACTGTTCATGGTGAACACGAGCCTGTGCCAGAGACACCTATTGACAGTCACGATGTCGCGCAGGAAATGGGACACGGAGAGTCAAAGAATGTGTCGGAACGTATTCTAGGTGTTGTGAACGAGAAATCCGGAGTGCCAGTGAGCATTCTACGGGTCGGCCAAATTGGGGGGCCGTTGATGGCTACTGGAGTCTGGAATGAAGATGAATGACTGCCCTCTTTGATCAAGACCTCAAAGTCGCTCGATTCCCTTCCAAGCTACGTCCCTGATATAGACTGGATTCCCGTCGACAAATTGGCCACTATCATCCTCGAAATCGTCCACTTCGCCGTGACGACGGATAAAGCACGGATATACAACATCCTGAATCCCAAGCCCATCCAGTGGATTTCGCTAGTCGACACCATCCGGAAGCGCTTGGGCCCGCAAATCCAAGTCGTCCAATTGGCCGAATGGATCGAGACGTTGGAACGACTCGACGGGACTGATCCATGCGAGCTCACCACCAAGCCTGCCATCAAGATTCTGGATTTCTATCGACGTCTCGAAGGTGCGAGATCGAGATCGGGATCGGCGACAGCAGGTTCAGAGTATAGCACGGCCCACGTGATCGCTGTGAGCAAGACCATGGCCGAACTCGCGCCCGTAAACATGGGGTGGATGGACATCTGGCTGAATCAATGGGGCTATTGAAATCAGTGTTATGTCCACAGGTATTTTCGTTGATGGGCGTTCAAATGATATCGGTGGCACGGTGAACGTTGCAAGGACTTTATGTGCCAGGGTGGACCTTTGCTTTTTGAGATGGTGGGATGGGAAGTGCAATTATTTGTTTACCACGGGCACATTGATGGTTGACAGCACAGCAAAAGTAATGTTCACTCGCTCAGATGATTCATGGCCTCGGTTCTGTCATGATAAAAGTCACCGAAAATGCTTTGATGCGTAGTCTGAAATGATAGCCGCGCCGTTATAACGAGTCACATGTTGTGCAAAACCTTTCGTCGCTGCCAACTGACTCAGTACTTAGTAAGGTCCGCGTAAGTTAGCTCGATTCAATTCAACTCGATGAAGTTGGAAAAAGACATGGAGCTGCTCGATCAGAGCAGTTGCTAAACCTTCCGGGCGAATTCTCACGATCTGAATACTTTTTCACCAAGATTCGGTACCTATCAAGAGCTTGACCATAGCCTTCCCCGCAAACCTTACCAGCCATGACACTAATCAACGACGTCTGTTCCGTTGAGGCTTTCTATTCTGGCCCATGATGGAGTCCCTATGCAACACCATCCTCGACACCCTTCAGCAGCCCCACCCGGATGATCCAATCCGCGCCTGTGGCAAGTCCGTACTTCAACTTCTCACCATCCGCCCAAAGGATCTAATCCAGCTTGCCCACGACAAGCTTCACGCCTACCCTTTCAAGGAGGTGCCGACATGCTGGCGGAGACTCTACACGGACGCCAGCATCGCCGAAGCGGTGCTCGAGATCACAGCAAAAGGGAAAAATACCGGGGAGGACTGGCAAGGGGGTGTCATCAAGACCTTAGACATGGCGCTGATCATGACTGGCGCGCCGCTGCGAGGTCAAATGATCGAACAGCTCGTCTCTGCTCTGCAGTCTTCAACCTCGGAACGCCCAAGCAAGCGCCAGAAGCTCGAGGACGTCTACACGCAGGAAGCGCTCGAGCCTCCGGAGCTTCGCCATCCTCTCCCTCACGCGTGCCTTTCAATGGCTGCTTTCGAAGCACACCTGTCAAGCCCTACACCTCTCATTTTGAAGGACGCGCTCACGCACTGGCCAGCTCTTGAGGAAAGACCGTGGAAATCTCCGTCCTACCTGCTCGAGAAGACCTTTGGAGGGCGCCGCCTTGTGCCAATTGAACTTGGCCGGAGCTACACAGATGAGGGATGGGGACAATCGATCATTACCTTCAGCGAGTTCTTGGACAGATATCTCATCAACAAAGATAATACCGTAGGATATCTGGCGCAGCACGATCTCTTCTCTCAGATTCCTTCACTGCGCAATGACATTTCAATCCCGGACTACTGCTACACGTCTCCTCCACCGCCCCCATCGGGCACGCCGCTTGCTGGCAAGGAGATTTCTGAACTTGAAGAACCTCTGATCAACGCTTGGTTTGGCCCGGCTGGGACACTCTCTCCGTTGCACACTGATCCATATCACAATATTCTCTGTCAGATCGTAGGCAGTAAATACGTCCGACTTTACAGTCCCTTTGAAAGTGACAAAGTGTACCCTCGAGGAAGCGAGGAAGGGGGAGTCGACATGGGTAATACTAGTCGTGTAGACATTAGGGCAATTGAGAACGGCGAAGACAATGAAACACAGAAAAACTACCCACTCTTTGACAAAGCAAAATTCGTCGAAGGGATCTTGAATGAGGGGGAGTGTCTCTACATACCAGTGGGCTGGTGGCATTACGTTCGGAGCCTGACCGTCAGCTTCAGCGTCAGTTTCTGGTGGAATTGAACAACGGCTTGCTGCTAGCACGTCGATCACAAATCGTGGCAAATGTCGACCATAGTACAGCCGTTTTTTTCCATGGCCCTCGTATTCATGCGATGCTAGATTACCCATGGGAAGCAAACAAAGCGCACCTGTGATCATACTCGGCCATGAACGCAAGACCCAAGGGTTGGAAGTCCGTAAATTTGACATCCTGGGTTTGCAACCATTCATGGTAGAGGATGTACCAAGTGGCAAGATGGTTTCTGAACGGTAGGTGTGCGTTGGTGTCGGCAAGACTTACCACCTGCCAGCTTGAACCAAGAACACAACACGGAGAAACGCAGAACCATGTCCTACAAAGGGAGTACCTTTCAGGCACTGTCATTCCGTCATATCTGAACCAACGGCAACAACCAGCGGGAAGGCGCGCATCGCGGAAAGCTTGGGCTTTAAACTCATAGAACTCTTGCCCCACCGACTCCACTGCTTGGCTACTCTACCCTGCTGGGCTTTTGGCAGTCACTCTGAAAGGGACCTCCAGCAGTGGAACGCGCCAGAGATGCGTTCTAGCGGCTCCTGATGACTAGAGGGTTTGCGACCATCGACAGACCTCGACAGTGCATCGGACGTACAATGAACAGGCCTTCCTGGTTGCAGAGCGAGCTCGATCACTTTTGAGTCGATCTGAAAGGTAGATTCGGCTTCTACTCGCTCATCGACTTATGTACCCAAAGCGGCTCTCCATCGTCATCGAATTCCGCCCATTGGAAGAACTTGCAGCTGGAAAACAAAATGTTGAGCTTCAACATCCGAAGAACATTATCAGCGGTCACTCACCTTTCCTTACCGAGGTTGTTCCCAGCATGGCACATCCACATATACCGTCCTCTGTTTTCCTTTTTCCTTTGTACGCATCTCAATACTGTGGCGATGCCGCATTTGCATCGTGGCGTATATCTGAGAGGCCATCAGTATCGTCGATCCAAAGACCCTAATTATCATATGAGTGCGTATACTTTGGATGGAAGCTGTCCCGGTAACATCGATAAGTAATATTGATCCGTTTATTCCCAGCTACCGGATGCGGCTCAATAGCTTGAGAGGGATGTATGCTATGTTTCCACTCCTCCTGCATCTCCGCATGCATCACCAGCAGCGAGTTATGCGGCAAATGTATTGATATCTGACCTTCGGCGTCGGCGCGGAGGATGTCCTTCTTATCTTTGTTATCCTTTCTTCTCTCGTTCTCTTCTCCTTCACCAGTATCAGCCTCATAGCCCCGGGCCACAACCTTCCGTACGCGAAACTCCCTGGCGACCCCAAGACTCAGGCTCCCAATCACAGCGCGTGGCCCAAGGTATGTGAGCTGGTCCGAATGGTACCCCACGCTCTCCCCACCTCCATTGTAGCAGTTCGCAAAAGCCGTGTTAGGGACCCATTCCTTGGGTGACTGGTACCTTAGTTTTTCACCTTTCGGGTAGCGGCTGCGAATCCGCTCCCGTATCTCTTTGTTGACGGCCGTTTGCACTTTGGAGGAGACCCGAAGCATGTGAGGGGTGCTTTGGCGAATATCCTATACGCATATTGGCATGAGCCCCGCGGTATCGAAGAACAAGATCCTACTCACAGTCAGATAGCTCCCATTATACAAGTACTCCGTCTTCTGCCTCTCCTGCTCATCTAGACTGTGCACATAAAAGCACGCTGAATGAGGGCTCTGTACAACATTGTCGAATAGCTTGAAGATCTGCTTCTCGAACGTAGGGCTTTCGTCCAAGAGTTCTCTCAGAAGCTCTTCGGCTTCCATAGCTGGGAGGAAGTTGTGGATGATTGAGCAAGGTGTGTGCGCTGCAATGTCTTCCGGTGAGTAGAGATACAAGGTCCTGCCTTTTTTGGTGAGGGTCTGAGTAGTGAGTGGTCTTTGTGGTGCGGGTAGATCTGTAGAGGCTTTTGGCGCTGCGAAGCTCGACAACGAGGTCTGATAGCCTGGTGTAGACCTCTTTCTTGGTGACAGAGAGGCGCAGTCTACGGTAGCCAGTGAGCGGCATGCAGCTTCGACCGAGCCTTCTGCTGCAATGAGGCAATCAAGTAGAGTATCTTGAGCTATCTCCGGATGTAGAGAGGAGAGAATCGCTAGTTTGAGATCCGTGGAGTCTTCTTCGACACTCCGTACCAGGCCCACGTTGTAGATGTCAGAGCTTGTATCAATGACTGGCGGGGTCAAGCGGCGCCGTTTTCGTGAAACAAATGCTTCCATGATTTTTTAGTTCTATGAAAGGTCAGATTAGTGTGTACAAGGCATGTACGAAGGACTTTGTAGAGTCAAAGGATGTTGATGAGTGGCAGAATACGCGGCGAACTCACCGCCTTGAGATTGTAGATCGCCTCGGCACGTCGTCATATACTTGCTTGCCCTTGGCCATACTGTTGATCTCCGTTGGTAATTCCACATTACACCGAAAGGACTGCTCATGTACAGCGCGCTGGGTAGTATGCGGAAACCGAGCCTAGACCTCTTGCTCGCTTTTACTTTCATTTCTCCAGAACTTTTGTCGTAATGCTGGAATTCCGCACTGAAGGTTTCAATGGCTACAGTGTCAAATACTCACCCTTCTTCGACTCCCGAATCGCCGTCGCAGCCTCCGCCAATTTCGGCCTGGTAGGCAATGGGCGACTCTACATCCTCGGTCTGACACCAAATGGCATTGTAGTGGAGAAATGGTAACCATACCCTTTCCCGGCGTACTTCCCCATTAGCTTACCCTACATCAGGTTCGACACGCAAGACTCCCTCTTCGACATCGCCTGGGCCGAAACGCACGAAAACCAAGCGGTAGTTGCCTCCGGCGACGGCTCGATCAAGCTCTTCGACATAGCGCTCAACGACTTCCCCGTACAATCCTGGCAAGAGCACAAGCGGGAAGTCTTCTCCGTGCACTGGAACCTGGTATCAAAAGAGACGTTCTGCTCCAGTTCCTGGGACGGAACCATCAAAATCGTGATTCCCCCACCCCCCCTTTCCTCACCCTCACCCCCACCCTCACAGACACCAACTCCCCTCCTTCCTTTCTGACGGAAAACCGCAGTGGTCACCGACCCGCCCCACCTCCCTCCTGACCCTCCCGACCCACTCCTGCACCTACTCGGCCTCCTTCTCCCCGCACTCTCCCAGCCTCCTCTCCTCCGTCTCCTCGGACTCGCACCTGCGCATCTTCGACCTGCGCACCCCCGCCTCCGCCTCCAACCACCTAACGCTCTCCCTCCCCATCCACACGCCGCCCAAAGCGCGCGCCGGCCTCCCCATACCGACCGGCATCCCACCCTCCGAAGCGCTAACGCACGACTGGAACAAATACCGCGACACGATCGTCGCGACCGCAGGCGTGGACCGCGCGATCCGCACGTTCGACATCCGCGCGCCGGGCCAGGGGCCGGTCGCGGTGCTGGCGGGACACGAGTATGCGGTGAGGAAGGTTAGTTGGAGTCCGCATTTGCCCGATGTGCTGTTGAGCGCGAGTTATGATATGACGTGTCGGGTGTGGACGGATGGGAGCGCGATCGGTGTTGGGGATAAGGGGGCTGAAGGGGGCGGGCGGGAGATGGGGAGGATGGGGAGGCATACGGAGTTTGTTACGGGCGTTGATTGGTGCTTGTTTGGTGCTGAGGGGTGGTGCGCGAGTTGTGGTTGGGATGAGAGGTTGCTGGTGTGGGATGTCAGGGCGATCATGGGTCCATAACGCAGTATTTGGATTCGGTTAGGCGTTTCGGGTGCAGAGCAGGTCGATTACACGGTCTCGGTCAAGATAGCTTAGCCAATGAAGGCGTTCTAGAGCAAACGATGGTCTATAATACATCTTCCTCGAATGGCTGATGCTTTGGAAGCGAAGTCCCGCCAAAGCAAACCTTGGCAATGCCCGGTCGCTTCAACTGAGCAAGAAGATGGAAGCCCTCAGTTAAGAGTGCAAACGAATGGTATCTTTCGAAAGAAGCAACGCCTTGCAAGAGGCCACGCCGGACACGACACACTGGCCTAAGCCATCAATCTCGATAAGTCCCCTTGTACTGTAAGGAAAACACCGCAACAATCACAGCCAAGGCGCAAATGACCCGGAAGTCCTCTCTGCCTGTACGAAACTCTTCAACGTATCCGCGCCCAGACTCCTCTTGTTCTTCAACGCGATCTCCTGGATTTGCCGTATATTCTCATCGGTAATCTCTAACTGAGTAGAGTCGCCAGGCACTCCCTCCCCGTCCTTTGCCGCTTTCGAGTTCTTCGCCTTATCGACAGACTCTTGAGACATTGGTCGATCGAGACACGCCTCATGTTTTATAGCAGTCGGTGGACGTCGACGATGCGGAGAAGGCGTACTGACAGCTCGATTACTGATATTGGATAATGGGCCTCCAACAAGAGACATGTGAGTTGAATTGATTGAGGATCGATTGCTCACCGGATCGTCGTCAAGAAGATCGAAACGCTCCGTGATTCGACCTTGGTATCTAAGTTCCTCTGTCACTAGCCTGATGTAAACTGGGTCAGTAGACAGGCACCCGTTGATGCCGAAGATACTTTGCAACGTCGATAGTGCTCTGCGAGGGGTGTGGTGTGTAGCGATGAAGAAAGCCAGACGTTTCTGTATCTGTATCTGGCTATCCTTGACCTGGCTGACATTGGACACCGGTGGATCTCCGTCCCAAGAAGACTCTGGAACCTGTCTTCGAAGCATGCTCGTTGCCGTCACGGATAGTTGCGTATTCTCTGGCAACAACGAGTGTTTGTAGCAGACCTCCACCGACAGTATCTCTGTGCCACGTTCGCCCACCATAGTCCCGAGCTGCGCCATCAGCTCAGCGGTGCTAGGTGTCTCGTTAGGGCCTAACTCGAAGGTTGACAAGGCCGAGAATGCCAAAGGAAATCTTCCAAGTTTCAGCTTGACGAAGGCTGAGATGACCTCACCAGGGCTGAGAGTCGCAATCACTATGCTTCCAATTATGCCCTCGATTCTGCAGTCAGGTCCAGGCCTGATGTCAAGAACTAAGTCCGACAACGAGCCAGGTTGGTTTCCGGTACGAGCGTACTGAATTAGCGCTCGGACTTTTGCTGGAAGACCGCCTTCTTCATTACTCAAAGCAACAGATTCTAATTTGGGAGGATACATCGACCGCAGCTGCCAGCCATTGCTTGGTAAATCCTTCCGACAGTTCCACGGGACTATCCCCGGATGAACGACATGAACATGGAAAGTCTCGTTCTTGAGCGGCGTCGAGGGAACGTAATCAGTATTTGCGGTAATCAGAAACACGTGTCCGCTCAATGGATGTGATGAAACTTCAGGCATATTTTCTGAGTCCGAGTGTGACAGCACATCAAAGGCAGTTCTTATGGCCTCTTCCAGGAAATCCTCTTGCTGCTCGATGCTTTTATTTGAAGACCGGACACCATCCAGTAGGCTTTTAACTTTTCGAACATTGACAGATCGTAATGGAACAATAACATGGGTCCCAGAGGAGTGAGTCATAGAATCTCCATGAATACACAGGACCGCCAGTTTATCGTCCGCCGTATCGAGGAAGGAGGCAATTTTAGCAACAAGTTCACAGCTGCTCATTAGAGCCGACGGTGAAGTGAACGACCTACATGGACAGGATTAGAGGGTACTGGTATTGCGCGAAAATGTGGAACGATGAGTCTTACGAGTTATCGATGATCACTGCAACAATGAGGCCGTGTTTGGCCTCAAGGCCCTGACTCATGCGTCCGGGCATCTTGAGATCTCCACTGACTTCCACTGCCACCCATATGGTTTGTCCGCCATCGCTATCGATACTTTCTATCTCCGGTAAGATCTTCAAGCCAGCACTTAGGATGATAGGGTCTTCTGGTTTCAATAAGGCCCGCGAAGTGTGTACTGGAGTTCGGATAGACCCAATGCCAGTGGGAGACGTTAAGGTGGAACTTGGGGGAGTGGGAAACGCTGCAAGTGCTCCATCAAGATCAAAGTCTGTTTCGGTACTGGAAGCAGTGATAGATCGTGGTCTGGCACTGGGATCCTTCATTGTTTCGTCAAGGTGGGGCGGTGTGGGTCCACTGCGTGCATACGAGGAGCGCCTCTCCAAGTCTCCTCGAACTTTCGCGGGAGTGGTGGCCATAATGCTCCTTGGTTTATCCTTGAAACCGCTTAATACTCGCGAAAGAATTCTGTGCTTGACTGATGGCTGGCGTTGGAATGCGTCCCTCGAACCTGGGAGGGCAAAACCAAGAGCAGGGCCAGAACAAATGACATGCCCAACCTTGTCCGATGCCGGCAGAAATCTTGTCGGTGGTGGCCTTTCTCGTGCGCTGGTAGTTCTTCGCGGATCGGTATGATCAAGACCTGTAGGTGCTTGACGAATCAACGGCGCTCTCTGGATGTGGGAAGAATTCAAGGGTCCGGTCTCGAGGTGAGGTACAACGGTCACACTCCTGTTGGAAGTCCGTGTGGCTCGAGGAGTATCCTCATCATTCCACGCTTCGTTCGTTGTTGGCGTTGTCGGGCGTTTAAAGCTGCCTAGAGCGTCCTCTGTAAGCTGTGGTGATGGACTCGGATTTATGTGTTGTTGATTGCCAGGGATGCCCTCGCTTGTCAAGCTGCCAATAGCCGACGGAGAAGGCGCCGTGTCACGGCTGCGGTGTTTTCTCACTGAGAGAGTACCATTTCTGCGTAACATTGTCGTGCTTGGGAGGGGAGACTTAGGATTCTCTACGGATAATTTCGAGTACCCGGCAGAACTCGCTCTTGACGACTTGGACGATACTGAGGCGCTCGATGCGTTAGCTCTTTGGGCAAACGCAGTAGAAGATAGTCTTCTAGGGACGCCGAAGCCACCTGAATGACTTTCAAGTGCCGAAAATGTCTGAAGTATGATAGATCGCCGTCGGAGACTCTTCTTTGATGTTGAGGGTTTCGTGCGCTTTTTCGTGATGCACAATGGCTTTGGAATCGGATCGTATCCGTCCGCAACGTACCACGAGTCGTCGTCTGTCCGAGCAAATCTAGCGGACGTCAAGGAATTCATCACAAACTCTTGACAACATCAACTAGTCTCAGCGAGCAAAGACTGCGGGAGACATAAAGTTTCCTGATCCGGTGGCAGCCACAGTTTGGATCGCCGTTTACTGACTAGCCCTACTTTACCTCTTACCACTTCCCAAGTTCAACGTCGTTGCTCTCTTGCGTACCGGTGATGTCTGATGAGCCTCCAGACGATGACTCAAATTGCTTCCTCCTATGTCCTTTGCTCTTCCTGGTCTTTCTCCAATTCTGTACCTCTTCCCACTTCGCTCCACCGTATTCAGAGCACTTGATGGCACCGTACGCTACGGCAAAAACAAGGACGATCGGGATAAGTATCAGGAAGCCTACAGCTGTCGCGCCACTCGTACTCATACCAGCTCTAAGTTTAAGTACAACCCGTTAAGCGTTGCGGATGATATCTGAAGTCTGACGAAATGGCTTGAGTGCTGCTTGGTATAACGGATGGTCTGTGATATTCTCTAGAGGTATTGGGAACCCAATTGGAAAGACGCTCGGTACAGTGCAGTACTCCTGTAAACTGTCATCAGCTGAGGCTCTGGAAAACAAAGCGGCATAGCGTGCAAGATCTGACCCTGCAAAACAGTGTCCACGCAACAAGGTCGGCTACGGTTATGAAACTCACAGTCCCGACAGCGACACAAAACGTAGTGGCGATGATGATATCACCGAGGTGCTGTCGGTGATGCAGAGCGCAGTGATGTAGAATCACCGCGTGCTTGACAAGGTAGACAACGAAGATTGTGGAGACAATGCCTAGCAGGCCGTGTTGATCAAGCCACTTGGTGACAGCTTCCTTGACAGCGCGCGTGAAGTACAATATAGGATGTCCCTCTGTACAGGCTTGCTCAAGGGCAAGCAGCAGGTCAAGTAGTAGGTGCCAAAAGATCACACTGAGTATTTCCAGGTAGCCTTGCGATCTGCGGGCGACTTTTATAGTTGAATCTTCTTCGTGGACGTGAATAATTGTTCCGTGTTCGATAGGCGATTCACTGGACGATTCTCCTTCCTTTGCTAGTGGTTGTTGGCGATTTTTGGGTCCACGAGCTCTGTGACCACGGGGCATGAGACGCTTCAGACTCTAACAGCGTCCGTATTGTTGAGAAGCGTGAACTTCAGTCGGAGTCTCTTAGGTTTCGTAGTCAGGCGCTCTATGTATAACACAGCACAGCCGGTCGCTATAAGGACAGCGGCAATGATGACTATGATATAGGTATATGCTTCGCTCAGCATCAATTCGACCAGAAAGATGGAGATAGAGAGCAAGCAGGCAAGACTGCGGAGAAGATACTGTCAGCTAACGTGCGCGTAGTTTTGGTGGGTAAAGAAATTGTTGACAAGTGTGAAATACGAGACGAGTCACTGTCAAAGCCGGACACGAAAGGAAGGAGGGACTGAATAGACGCCGCTGGTCCCACACCGAAGTATCAACGGGTAAAAGTTTAAAACTAATCTTCGAACTGTATGCTGATTGTGGTAGGTATTTCCAGTAATGCTAGGCAATCGCTTGGATGTAGCAAAAATAATTTTGACAAAGCCGTAAAAGTCTCATCATGCAGCAGCTTCCTTAACACTCCTCTTCATGGTTTCCTTGACCGTACCGATCATGTCATCGTCCATGTCAAGGAATCGTATCTGATACCTCAATCAGTCCCCTATCTCATCATTTATGCAGGACATAGCATACTAAATCGTCCCTACCTCCAGCGTTACCATACAAGACCGCCTCACTCTGACTCGCTTCAATCCCTCTCCTGACTCTTTCCTCCCATACTCCTTCCCAGTTCCACTCGCTAGGTTGCCTTGCGCGACCAGTAGATATATTCTTAGCTGGGCGCTGATGACCTGCTCGCGTCGCAGCTTCGGTGTCACTATCATTGAGCTGCTCGTTAGGAGTTCCCTCCGGCGATGATGAAGGTGACTGCTTTCGAGTCTGCCGGCGATGCGCACGCCAGGCATGCCATGCGCCTGGATTGCCTGCAGATTCAAGAGGTACGGAGTCCAATGCGGTATCCTCAGCGAACGCGGAGCGGATATAGCGCAAGACTTCGATCATACTGACATCGTTCTTGGTCCCTCCTAAGATTGCGCCGATCTGAGGTGAACGGCCGGCAGGTGACGGCGAAGCGCGCGATGATGCGCCAAGGACCGAAGGTATCGGATTCCGCATTCTTGTACCGCTTGCTAGCTGCGACTGCTGATCATAGCTTTCCTGCGAGCCGCTGACGTCCCGTGATGACATCGCCGAGTTAGCGGTGCTCCGTTTTGCTCTCTGAAACCAATGGGGGAAGCCGTGTCGAAGGCTGAAGCCTCCGGGTGGCAGACGCTCTTCATCTGTGGCGCTGACAGGATCTGTGTCTGAAGATCCAGTCGTATAAGTGTATGTAGTCAAAGGTGTGAGAAGTGGATGGAAAATGTCCGTCGTGAAAGTAACGATCGGTGGTAAATCTGGGTACTTGGGAGGGAACGATATCTGGAAACGAAGAATCGCTGGAGCGTATGGACCTGCGGTGTCACTCGCTTCATCAGCAAGTGTCCAATATTTTTGGCGATGGCAACAGCGAAACACTATTACCGGTGCGCACGAAGAGGACTCCAGACCAAAGCGTTGGATCCCCTGGCGTCAAGCTCACATAGACTCCCCGAGGGCAGGCGTGCTTCAAGCTTGCACTGCGCGTAAGAGTAGCTGAGGTCAACAGTGATTTCAAATCGATAGACAGAGGGAGTTCTTACAACTCCACCAGAAGCTGTTGTTTTCGAAAAGAGGCCAGACTCTGCAGCCGCTTTGTTGACATGTTGTAGTATTTGCGTAGCTGTCATTGGATCGATTGGATCCGGTATCACTACGGTACCCTTAGGGACTTTAAGCGCAGCTAGTTGCAAAGGTACAAAGTACTCCTACGTTAGCGCTAAATACTTCATACAAACCATCACTCTTCGTCCAACAGCGCATCACATGTACTGCTTCGTCTCCCTCTCACAGAATTCCCAAAACTGCTCTGCCTTTCCCGTTCCCCCTTCCGCCTTGCTCTTCAACGACGCTTCAATATCGGCTCTATTATACCCTAGGCGGCCCCATGGCGCAATGTAGCGCCCATTATGCTCAGTAGAGAGGTCGGGGGAAAGGCCCGCATACAATTCTGTGTAAGCGCCGTACTTCGCGTGGTAGGTCATCACATAATCCTATGGGCGCCCCCGGGCTCGTGTCAGACGCTTCTATTTCAGGGTGCACTGGAGGAAGAGATGTACGCGTGTACGTCTGTGCACGTGTTTGTGGATATAACTTACCAAGAAGACTCGTTGATACGCTGGCATATGTTTCTGCAGTTCCGTTTTCAGGTTCCCGGGATTGAACGCCACGCTCACGATGCCTTGTCCTAGTGTCCTTCTGCCGAGTCCCGAAGCCAAGAACAGGTTGCCGCTTTGCTCACTCCATATTGGGACTGCTGGTTCACGTATTTGATGCCACCCTTCTCGTCAAAGTCGACTCCACCATTCGGAGTGTAGGCATCGATTGCTAGGGAGCCTGCCCATGCTACTCGTACCGTATTCGCAGGTGATGTTGCGGCTGTGTGTTTGAGGATAGGTTGGAGTAGCTGCGTGAAGACAAAGTGACCGAGGCAATTGGTGCCGATTTGAAGTTCATAGCCCTGCTACCGCAGAGAGATCATTACCCTTTCTTCGTTGTATCTCAAACACCATTCAGCCGGAGAATATACCTGTGCAGTCACACTCCCTTTCGGCGGCACCATGACACCAGCATTGTTCCAGAGCACGTCCAACCTCTGCTCATTACGTAGAAACTCCTCCACGGACTTTTTGATCGTCGTCAAATCCCCCAAGTCTAGCTTCAAGAACACAAGTCTACCACTAGACTTGGCAAATTCTGTCTTGATCTTTTCGATAGCTGTAGCACATCTTTCTGATGAGCGCCCAGCTACATAAACAGTCCCGTTCTTCTGGTAAAGGAGCTTGACAAGCTCGAAACCACAGCCTGAATTGCCGCCTGTGACTATGAAGACCTGTGTGCGACTATCAACCCAAATATCTTCCCCATTGATTATTGGTGCAGCTTACTTTGCCTGTGAGATCTGAGAGGTTATGCTCAGTAAGTGTTGGTTTCGCGATGAAGAAACTCTGGCTCCAGATGTTGCCCATGGTGTCGTTCGATCTTTTGATCAGTCATAAACCTTATAGAGTCTAAGCGCGTTGAGATTGAGTCAATAACGGGCAGGCCACGAAGGTATCTTATTGAGTTGAAGAACTGCGTTAGATCAGTGGAGTGCCTCAAGCTACTGTGGGAACGTTTAAGCAGTGAACCCCTTACTTCTAAGCTATTCATCCAATCTTATCCTGTGGCTCACGATACAGTTCAGTGGTTGCTTAGGTGAAGGATAAGTAGTGTATCTGCAATATCACATCGGGTACCAAGGTCTACTGGCAGCATATCGCCGGTACCACCCGCGGTACATTGGCTGCCAATCAAGTATGTTCACGGAGCTCGGATATAAGGTAGACATAATCTACTGCTTGTGAAAGCATTAGAACGCTGTGCCATGTTCATGGTCCAGGCCCTTGCCGACTGCACAAATCCCGCCGTTCAGAGCCTTCCAGATTGCCATGGCGAGTCTCGTCAGAGGTCTATCTACATAGATATCTGAGCAAATATTACATTCAACCGGCCTGTAGAAGTTCCTGGCATCAGCCATCTATTAACCCAACAGTCCACTCTGCAATCCTGTCAACACCTTCACCTCTGATAGCGCTGACAGGTATAGCCCCAAGTCTGCTTTTCCAAGCGTTTTTCATACCACTTGGATGCTCAACCGCCCCAGTCGACACAGCGTGTAGATAGCCTTGGAGACTTGTGAAGTTCTCTGGTGTTCCTATTAGGTCCGCTTTCGTCGCGATCACGAACCATGGTTTCGACGATATTGGAGGCATCGTCAAGGCTGGCAACGACTGTGAAGCTGAAGGGTTGATGACAATAGATTCTTGGCCACCCATGAATTCGCCATCATCAGGTGATGGCGAAGACCCAGAGTTACCAAGGGGCTTCCAGTCTACCATCCTCTGCTCCGTCTGGGCATTGGTCTCCATATTTCGAAAGCTCTCGTATTCTCCTACCTCTTTCCATAAGTTCTTCAATGCTCGGATTGCATCGCCGGCGTTCAGATCCACGACGAATGCTAGGACTCTTGCACGCTCGATATGCCTGAGAAAGCCCAGTCCCAATCCTTTGTCGAGGTGTGCATCAGGTATAAGCCCAGGTATATCTGCAATGGTAAAATTTGTTCGTGGCTCCCTCCTTGATCCGTTAAGCTGCAGTCTCGGTCGTCCTTGATTATTATCCAACACTACGGTCCCAATATTTGGTTGCAATGTCGTAAATTCCCAGTCGCCCACTCGCGCACGACTCCGGCTGAGAGCCCGCAACAGAGTACTTTTTCCTGCGTTTGGCAACCCAACAAGTCCCACATCAGCAAGTAGCTTCAATTCGAGCTCGAGCATCAACTGCATCCCAGCATCACCCTTTGTTGCGAACTTCGGCCGAGGGATCGACCTAGTCACGAAGTGAGGGTTCCCCCATCCACCCATCGCCCCGGCAGCAAGCAATATGGGCTTCTCCATCGGTTCGGAAAGATCCAGAGATATTGGCGCGGGAAGCTGCGCAAGCATGAGGTTCGATTTCCTCGCTCGAGGCAGGGCAGGGAACTCGACATTTGTGAAATGCGAGGGGATTGAGGACGGGTACAAGAGCCACTTGTCCCGTCTCCATTGACCTCTCCCATCACCGTCAGCTGGGTCCATCTCTCCTGCAGCAAGCTTTTCTCTATCTTCCTCCTCAGCTACAGGATCGTAACGAGACACCTCCCTCACGACGGTCCCTACGGGCACTTGCACTACTACATCCTCCCCTCTTTCTCCTCCTTTACCCTTTCCTCGTCCATTCTTACCCCTGCCAGCTTTCATGATGCCTCGGCGAGCGAGTTTGTGTAGACTCGTCTCGCCGCGAATAGCTTGGATGTAGACATTTCCTCCGCTCCCTCCGTTACCGCCATTGGCCGGCCCCGCTGCCACGAACTTCTCACGAAGAAACGAGATGCATCCGTGGCCCCCGGACCCGGCATGCAGATTGAGTGTACAGCGGTCCGCGAAGAGTGTGCGGGAATAGTCCGTTGGTGGAGGGTTGAGATGACTCGAAGTAGGCAAGGCGGAAATGGAAGGTGATGGCTCTGCACTTGTCACTGCTGAAGTAACATTGTGACGTTTCTGGCGGCAAGAACCACCCAGCCATTGAGCACATGTGATACTTGGCCGAGTCAAAGACGGATAGAGAAAAGGCATCAACGTCCCCTTTGGAGATGCCATAATGGCGACAGGATCACCATTACATGTCCCAGTGTATTTGAGGGTGTACACAATGGATTGTGGTCACAATGAACTCTGTACTGTGCTGCGTGAGAGCTCTGTCGTTGAGGTTGCCCTTCAGCAGTTAATGCACCAGTGGACATATAGTCCTCCGTATCATCGAAGATGGCACGTAATAATGCGCACAGGTTCACCATGTAGCTGGGAGGCTTTTTAAAGCCAGATAATGTTCAGTAATGGGTTGATAGTGCTTTGTACTTCAGAGAGACTTATCGTTTTTGGCAAACTGTGTAAGATGCATACATTGTAACTTGGTTGCGATGTGTTTGCAGCAATCAATCTTTTCAAGATGATTGATCTTAAGAGCTGAGATATGATGAGTCCCGTGGTGTAGTCTGTCGGCACTGATACCTACTATCAAATTCCCGCGGAAGGCTTTCGAGAAGGGGTTGCCGTATAGGACCTTTACAGGGCAAGTCTTCATATGGATCACAGCAGCGCACATACAGTAGGTCAAACCCGGCCATGGAGCTGATGAGTAGCATGGGTTCGAGCCTTCTTACCCGTGAGTCATTGCTTTCAGCTCTTGTTCAGCCTGATGTAACGGAGTATTTGCGGTGGTCAAGCTTACAACTCTCTAGCAACTACGGTGCTTCTTCCGTAGAAGACGTAGTTCAAGACTTGGCAGACATGGCTGCCTCCCGTTGCTCCTCAACAGTGGCAAAAGGGTTGCACAAGCGGGAAACATCCTTGCGCAGAAGCAGTCTTTGTAGATGATGGTGATGATGATCTGGATATTCAAAGAGGATGGGAGGGGTCTGAAAGCTTGTCCTTGTCGGTGACAACCTAGTCAGGTCCAGACTTCTTGTTGCTGTTGTTGAAGGTGAGATCCTGCCACTTGATCACACCCGTCTTGATGAAGCCCTACTTCACAACGGTACTGTAATTTCGGCCATCCACGACAGCATTCTCAACGCAATACTTGGTCAGGAGTTAGAGACATCATATCAGCGGTCAGTTATCCAGCACCATTGAGGGGATCATTCAGGATGAGGTGTTATCTCAATGTCGGTCTGGTGATGTCGAATTATGCATGTCGGTGTCGTCTCCAGAAGCCTCGCATAAGCGGTGAAATAGATGCTAAAGCGCTTCAACCTCTCATGATCTAGGGCGATGTTGCATGACATCCGCGGATGCACGTCGGGCAAACTTGGTCATGACACGTTGGGCAACTGAATCTTGGTACCATAAAGCAACAATGCAAGCCTAGCGCGATGCATGCATCGAACAGTTGAGAGGACCCCAATGCAGGGCCACAATGCACCGTCAATCTTCACCGCCGCAACTATAAAAAGGGCCATGCAAAGGCATTGATATTATGATGAGCCACAATATTGAAACGATGAAACAGGGGGGTGTTAACGTTCGAGGAGATTACATGTATCTTCAACAATGAATGTGGTCTTCATCATCGTTGTAGTGGACTGACCCTACAGGTACTTTGTATGTTATGAGTCTCCTGCGAACGATGGCGTCGCACGGAACGAGTCACCTGGCACGGAATGCTATCATAGCAATGAAGTGATTCAACGCATCTATGCATATCCATATCCATATCAGGCGACGCTCAGTTGTTGTTACACCGCCTGCACTGTGATACTCGCCGTCTCATGCTGGCAACCTGCTCCCATTGATCAATATTAATAATATGAGGTACAACAGGCAGTCGCATGATCCATGGATCGTCTTATCATTCGACGGCAGTGCGATCAATATGTGGCTGGCCATTTAATATTAGTCCGTACCATCGTACTCGACACCTAGAAATGCCGCGTCGCTCGATGACAGGTGACAGATGACAGATGACAGAAAAGGCGTCCCTTCGGTGGATGCTTGGCACCAAACTTTGAGCAAAGTTTCATCAAGAAGCGCAAGGTACGAGTACTTTGTCAGTACGAAGAGACCGTCATAAAAGTTAGAACAGACGCTACAATGCATCAATCGCCTTATTCTTAAAGTAGTCTTTGGTCATTGGCATGATGACATCCTTCGCGGCTGAGATTGATCATTGCTATCCAATTGGAATCGGCGGGATGTGATACTGGCGGATCCTTGGGCAACGGCTCATCGGTGTTCCGCAGCCCTTTGTACGGCGAAAATCTGTGCTGTGAGTACGAAGCATGTGAGATTTCTTGTCGGTACCTATCCCTATCCTCCTTTTGCCTTTCGGCTCCCGGTACTTGGGCCGCAGCCCCAAACATTAGCTCGAGACTAAGGACCAAATCGCCGGTAGTAGGCTCAGTCACGACAAAGTCAGTTTCGCTGCGACGACGGGGCACGGTATTGGTACGGTACAAGTATGGGTACTCGGAAGACTGAAGACTGAAGACTGATGCGCGCAGGTTAGTCACCCTTTTCACCGCCTTTTACCATGGAAGCCAATCATGGTCTCTCATCAAGGCCAAGTCATCATTCCTCTGCCCAGAGACAAGGATGTCTGTCAATGGGAACCCCCCGTGTGACCGTCGATGGGTAAGGACTGAGTTGCCCACGGCTGCCTCTCAATCTCAAGCTCGTCATCGACGTCGCAAAAGAAGGCCACATCATCTCGGATTCTCAGGATTACAATTAATATTGTTTGTGACCTTTGGGCCTTGACGCTGTGTTTGACCGTTTCTCCAGCCTGGACCGGTTCCCCGGAAACGGGTACCGACGCTCTGTCTCGAAGTTCTAACTGCTTTAAGCAATAATGCACAGGGCCGATTGTAAAGCTGACATAACTAAGGGGGAGGGATGTGTAGCTCCATGATGACCCGCAACGTCGGATTTCCCATTCTCCTTGGGACATCGCAACAGGGATGCCACTTCTATATGAGGTATTTAGACTTTGGTCTTCACCGAAAATGAGGGCGGAGCCAATCCACAGCGGTCATCTTAAGGTATGGCGTACGTCAAATAGTGATAAGCTAACTGGGAAGGAAAGTGCAAGTGCGACTCCAGCTCTCTCCCTCTCTCCCTCTCTCTCTCTCTCTTTCGCTTATCTCGAAATATGTTGCTTCGTTCATAGAGAGGTGCCCCAGTCCTCTGAAATAGCTTTGCTGCTGCCCACTCCGTTGACATGCAGACCGGATGCATACAACTCTTTTGCTACAGTGTGCCTTGGACTTGCATCATGCACTCGTCCTAACCTGCAGTAATCCTTTGTTGCCTTACGCCACCTGCCAGCTGATTGCCTATACCGCCCCCAAGCGGCGAGCTTAAGACCCGCACCGTTCTTCCCAGCGCTGGGGTCACGGAAAGCTTTGCAACCTGCCACCTTTGAGGCTCCATTCTTGATCGGTGGAAAGAAGTCCTGATTTGCTTCTTCATCTCAGCGCACTTCATTTACTTCCACCCATCGCTCAAGATGCTATCTGCTAAAGCTCAGGCGCGTGGCCGGCCAGCTGCTCGAGCAACAGTGACAGCTCCGTTTCCATCACAGCAGCTTTTCATCTTAGGTACGTACTTCTTCGTCTCCTCTGGCAGATACGCTCTGTCTGGGAAAGGAGCGTTGATGCATGTGTCATGCTCCAGAAAACCGTTCTTCAGCTCTGTGTATTTCAATGGGTTTAAAGAAACTGACACCTCTTGACCGTCAGCATTGTGTCGTATATGCGAGCCGATTGCCTTTATGTCCATCTTCCCGTACATATATTACATGATCTCATCCTTCAAGATCACGGAAGATAATCGCCAAATCGCAATATACGCTGGCATGGTTACTTCGGCTTTTGCGTTTGCGGAATTTTCGACTGGTGTTATTTGGGGAAGACTGAGTGACCGAGTTGGCCGGAAACCTGTCTTGATGACGGGGCTGGCAGGAACAGCACTCAGCATGCTGATATTTGGCTTCGCACCAAGTCTTCCTGTAGCATTGCTCGGTCGAGCTTTGGGAGGATTGCTGAATGGGTACGGCGACACTTTCCAGCGTGGCCTTACACGGGCCCGACCAAAGACTGACGCTTGTGCCTCTCTAGCAATATTGGCGTCCTTCAGACCACGGTTGCGGAGATGATAACGGTGAAGGAGCATCAGCGTAAGTTGCAGCTCAATTTTGCAGAAACTCCTTTGGCAACCGAGCGATGGTTGACTTGATACAGCCCGTGCTTATGCGATCATGCCATTTGTATGGTGTCTGGGGTACGTCATTAGGTGATGCTCTGATTCAGTATGCGTTCGACTTTCTGATGGACAAGGACAGATCCATCTTAGGTCCAGCGTTAGGCGGCGCTTTAGCACAACCTTGCGAGAGCTATCCCTCCATGTTCAAGCGCGACACGATTTTCGATCGATATCCTTTCCTGCTACCTAATCTTATATGTGCGGTAATACTAGCATGCGGAGTCGCTATTGGTATTCTCTTCTTGGAGGAGACACATGAGAAGAAGAAGTACAACAGAGATGTAGGGCTGGAGGCTGGAAAGTGGATTCTTAGCAAGTTCAGAAGAGCTGAGATTGATGTACTGGACAATATGAAAGCTGCAGACGCCAATGTGGATGAGTCACGATCATTACTAGAAGACGAGCAGCCGCCCGGTTACAGAACAACCGATGGATCCCCACGGCAGCCTTCTTCACGAGCTTTGTCACCGGTGCCCACCGAAGACTCATGTTCAATGAGGTTTGGTAAAGACCTCAAGAAGCGTCAACGGCGCGGAGTGCAGAAGGCTTTCAACAAGCAAGTGATCCTGAACATTGTCGGTTACGGCATCCTAGCTTAGTGAGTTCTTGGCATGGCTTTCGGGAGTGAAGTTCGCTGCGTTGTCCTGCTGACCAACAACAACAAACAGTCACACCATCTCGTTCGAGCAATTGATGCCGGTGTTTCTCAGCACTCCTGTTTCGCATGAACCACCCTCCCTGCCATTCAAGTTCACCGGCGGGTTCGCCCTTAACACAAAGACAATTGGGTTCATGTTATCGCTCCAGGGCGTCTATTCCATGATTACTCAAATCTTTCTCTTTCCATTCGTGGTCCGTCGTTTCGGTAGCCTCAAGACCTTCCGCTTCGTCGTAATCTCTTGGCCACTGCTGTATTTCGGGGTGCCATATCTCGTCCTGCTTCCGAAGCATTTGCAGATGGCGGGGGTTTACTTCTGTCTCGTGTGGAAGATCACTGCTCAAGTGTTGGCTTACCCGTCTAACGCCATACTTCTGACAAATTCGGCCCCGTCCATGTTAGTTCTTGGAACCATCAATGGGATAGCTGCATCTACGGCGAGCTTGTGTAGGGCGTTTGGGCCTACAATCTCAGGCTTGATACATTCCGCTGGCCTCCGAATGGGATACACTGGACTCGCGTGGTGGGCAAGCGGTCTGATCTGTATTTTGGGTGCCATCGAGAGTTTGTGGATAGCGGAAGTCGATGGACGAATGGATCGTCAGTCCTGTGCGGATGAAGAGGCCCTTCTCAGCGAGGCTTATATAGATCCGATCGCCATTGATGCTGCGATCGTTGCAGTCGGCGGTGGCATCGATGTTTCAGCAGAGGGCCCAGCGAATAAGGGTTACGGCTCGATAGACCAAGTGGTGACCGGTAGAGAAGTGGACTGACACCCACTCAGCCGCTGCTGAGAGCCCAGAAACTGAAAAGACGACAGTGTTACGACCATATGCAGCGCCATTTATGCATAACGTCCTTATCCAGGAAACCATTTGGTAAAGAGGGTGACGAGGGGGAATAGGTTCAGGAATAATCGACTCCAATCGGGCGCACGGTGTGTTGGGAAAAATCTAAGGCCTTCTATCTTGTGATACCTACATAACTTTTAGACAATGTTAAGAGCTACAGCGATAGATCATAACCATAGAAATCTCATCATCAGCGAGCAGGTGAGGTTGTAAGAAGCTTCTCGACATCCACATCGATCGAGGGTCTTTGCGATGATTGGATGCACATCCATCAATGCAAGATAAGGCTGCGGTAGGGGCAGCGAGCAGACGCGGTTATGTAGCTTTGAATTTGCTTTTTAAAGCACAAGATCTAGATTGGAGTACATACATACACTAGGCAGTCTCTCGTTACTTTGCTGTAAAGACTTGTTGTCCTGCTGTTGCGCTCATGACTTCACCGTCACCTGCCATGACCGGCCGCATCAAGCGGGCTCGGCAATCTCCAGATGCACATTCTCCTTCTCCTTCGTCCTTCCGTCATGTATCAGCATGCGATCGCTGTTGATTGCGAAAGAAACGGTGCGATCAGCGCCTGCCAGCATGTGCTCCTTGCGAAAAGGCGCATTCCAGATGCGTTGGATATGATATTCTGAAGCAGAGATCCCTCGAAGCTATGTCTAATACCTCGAGTCTCGGCTCTCGTACTTGGAGTCTCTTCCGCATGACAACAACATCTCTTTTGCCCTCGCAGAAGCTTTTGATTCGGATACGAGGCCTCTCTCTGACACGAGCGGGCCGCAGCTCTCGGGAGATGTCTCAACATCTGCGAGCAATGGGCGTCTTAAGCATGAAACTCCAATAGAGGGGCAGGCATCAACAGCAGGGACGGGTGAAACGTGGGAAGGAAAGCCGACAGGGTCAACAAGCTGGGGTCGAACATTGGAATGGTGTCTGTTCATGATGCTTCGGATCCTCGGTACCTGGGCTCTACATCTGGCATATCCTTCGCGAGGGTTGTCTTGCTGCAGTAAAGAGTTCGATATCGAGCGCGTCGTCAGAGTGCGGTGGCGTCCAGGCAACCAAACCATTCTCAAACGATGCCGGAGACACATCGATGCGAGATTCATTCTTTGGGCTGCATATCAGGCCAACAATCAAACAGGCACCTTCTCCAAACAGAGACCTTGGCACACGCCTGGTCAATCTGTACTTTGACTATGCTAACCCTCAGATACCTATCTTACACAGGGGAGATTTTACAACTCCATTCAATAGAGTGTACTTATCAGAAGAGGGAAGCCGCACACCTCGTGAACTGTACATGCTCAACATTGTGTTCGCTATCGGTGCGGGCATCATACTTGGAGATTCCGATCCTACAGACTCACCAGCCTCTACGCAGTCGACCTCTCCAATCAATGTGATCCAACATATCCAAGCATCAAAAGGCGAAGACTGTCAACCCGGCAGCATCAACCAGAGGAGTACCATGCTTCGGCAACCGTTCATTTGGTTAGGATTGTCATCAGCTGGTGATCGCGCTGATGGATCTGGGGGCCCCTTGAGGAGCTTCAAGCGGTCCTCCTTCTTGCAGGTTTTGCCTTGCCCCGACCTGTTGCACCTGGATTATGGTACATTATCGGCGTTGCTGTGCGCTTGGCAGTCGATCTCGGCCTGCACTACGAGGACGGAACAGGGATAGAGGGCAATGGAGATGGGTTTGATCCTACCAAGTGCGAATCTGTTGCCATGGAAGACGCTGCGGATGGTCAGCGCGATCACAGAATTAAAGATGCAAAGGAAAGAGGTAGACGAGAGTGGGTACGTGACTTGCGCCGCTGGCTGTGGTGGTGTGTTACTCTTTCGATCGCCTAGTCAGCACCTGTGTTGGTCGACCATTTGGCATCACGGATCAAGTCATTACGCCCGATTCCCTTTTACCCCTGGATGACTGTTACATCACACCTGCAGGATTGCTGAGTCCACCAGGAGGCTCTGAAACAGCCAGTTACAAACGTGTAGCACACCATTACTTCCGCCTTCGCCTACTTCGATCCGAAATCTTGCAGGTGCTGCAGTATCAGCAATTTCACCAGGCGCGGGCTAGTGGAACGATTAAGTGCAACGAGTTCACGCATACTAAGCTTCCTTCGCCGTTCATGCGAGGCTTCGACTCTTTTCGGTCGTGGCTAAAAGACGTCGACGCTTATGGAGTGGAAAGAATCTGCACCAACGCAGCAAGATATGACAGTGCAATTCTCGGTTCAGTTCCTTGAGCTGAACTATTGGCAGGTCGTGATCATGCTTTACCGGCAGAGTCTCAGTGTCTCAACCAGTCTTGCAGGCGAGCGCAGTCTTACAGATGATGTTTCCAGTTCATCAACGGTCAATGTTAAGGAACGCGAAGAAGACGACGCCTTTCTTGTAGTTGCGGAAGCTGAGCAGAAGGTGCTCGGACTATATCGTTAGCTGCGTAGAGTCCGCCTTGTGAACTACACTTTTTTAGCTACGCATCCCTTGTTCATGGCTGGTAAAGTTACTGTTTCTGGGGTATTTGATGACAACTGCTAAGTGTAAACAGGAATTACTTTCCTTTACGCCATTTCGCACTCTTCTGTCGTTCAAAGTATGTTGGTGAGTGTGAATTAGGCGCTCCTTCTCGACAATTAGCTTATGGTTGCCAGGCACGTGGATTTCACAGTGCTGGCAAGCAAGCAACTTCAGTGCTAAGCGACCTCATTGAGAAGTGTCCGCCAGCCGAAGCCTGTCGCGACACCTTTGAGTGGATGAGCAAGGCGACTGTGCAAATGTGCCTTTCCACCACTGGTTTCGGCTCTCAAGCGTCAGGCCTCGAATCCCGAAATCATCTCCACCGGGAGACTCCAGCGATGATGATAGCTTCAACCATCCAGGACGAGATTCCACAAGTAACATGTCGGCTGAACTGCCGGCTCCGCAAGAATAATCCCAATCTTGCAGACAGGCTCCAAGATTCGACATGAATCTTCGAGATCTTTTCCCTGAGGGTATTGGTATGTCTCGATCTCATGGACAATCAAGGAGCACCCCTCAGGGCAACGTATCAAGTGAAAAAAAGCCGAAGGAGTTCTCATCCTAGGCCGTCAACAACCAGATCATCCAGGGCTTCGGCATGGGAGGCTCCGAGCATGCTGCCAGCAAGATCGACCCTTCGCTACAAGCGCCGCCCCAGTACCAACAAGCAGTGTCTACTCCCATGTATGCAGAGAATGCTTATCCAGACTTCTGGTTCGACGACAAGGAATTCCTCGACAGTACCGGAGTTGGAAATTCCATCTCCAGTTTGGATCTGGGTTTCGGTGTAGGCTTGGACGCAGATCATGACTGGAGCGATGGGTCGCGGTTTGATCTTTTCGATGGCTTTTTCTTCGGCTCTACGGGCGGCACGCTGTAACTGATACTAATCGACGTTTTCAAATGATCTCCCCATGATCTAAGTGCAGAGACAGTGATGCTTCCCATGGGTCCTCCCTGAAAGGCACAGCAGTAGTGTGTACTGTTGTAGCTTCCTATTATCATGAACTCAATCCAAATTTTAGTAATGACCTCGGCTCGTTGTCTGTTGATCGAACGATCTACTCGTACTAACGGCGCGTCATTTATTTTTCGGGCGAGCTGCAATCGGCAGTTGTGTTGACAGTAACTGATGCGCGGAATGGGTTTGGGAACGGGTCAGTCTTTGAATAATTCGAGAAGTCCCTTCAGACGTCGATAACAATGTTTCCATATCAATGACGATCGTTGTAGTGGTCGTGTAAATATCTCAGTGCAATTGACCCCTGCTTATCGCTCGGGCAAACGATCCGAGCGCCCAACCTTTAAGCCTAAGACATACAAGTAACTTACCCAAGTGCTCGTGCTCTGTATCTCCATCAATCTTACTTCCGAGGATAAGTTGGCCGGAAGTCTTTCGAGATTGGGAGATGGCAACAGATGATGATGCCCAATTGACGATGTTGGTGTACACGTACGAGCGAGGACCTTACCTTACGATTCAGACGTCATTGATAACCCGGCCAAAGCAGGGCCACTTCCCTCCTTCCGAACTTCCGACTTCCTTTTATCGTTTATTTCGATTCACCTTGGCGTACCCGCTCATTCGGTGCTTACCTTCCTGCTTGCCTTATCGTCGGTAAAGCATAAGCAAATAATATCCAAAGTCTGTCATCACTAACTAGCCCTTTCGACGCGCCACTAATCTACTTGTATCTATGGGGCCAACTTCCCCACAGCCTGGCCGGCCTGACCTGTGCAACATGCCAGCCTTCCGTTTCCCTTGCGTTCTATCACGCTCATGCTATCTTATTTCAACGTTGTGTCTAGCATCTTAACATTTCAATCCTCTTCGTCGTGGTGGAGTCCTGTCCGAGTCCTTCGGTAGCGCTCGGAACCAAGCGGATCACCAAACCCAGGGCGATGGTCCATGTGCCTCGGATGGATGGTCCAGACTTCGTACTCCGAAGAGCAATTCAGTCCGACGTCAACATTCCATCCTGAACATCTGCGCAAGCCTTCACTATCACGCTCACCCCTTTGCGGAGGCGGGTGAGCGTCCAAGTCCGCCATGAGCCTCGTTCGGCGATTATACTCGACCGAGCCCCCGCCAGCACAAACCAAGCTCGAGGACAACCCGACCCTTTTGCTCAGCTGGTGGTGCACCGGCTTCTCGTTGGTTATTATCCTGGTGCGAATCTGCGGGCGGTATATACGGACAGAGCGATTGTTTCCGGAGGATAAGATCATGGCATTGAGTATCATTCCACTCATGATCCGGATGGGATTGGTGCATGTGGTTCTCGTCTGGGGCACAAACAACGCAGTCACCGCGGGTTTGACGGACGTGGAGATTCGGCACAGAGAAATTGGAAGTAAACTGGTCTTGGCGTCGAGGATCATGTACGCTGCATTGTGAGTCCTTATCTCGGCCGGCTGCATGCATGATCGAGATACTTACAACTTACGCTAGCCTCTGGGTCGCCAAGTTCACCATATCCGAATTCCTGAAGCGTCTGACCGGTCAATTTTGGAGGCGATCGTACCAAGTTGGCTTACAGTTCATCCGATGCTTTCTCGTCATCACCTTTTGTGGTGTTGTCATTGCGACGCTTGTTGAATGCCAGCCTTTCACCCACTACTGGCAGGTCGTCCCTGACCCCGGGCCAAGGTGTCGACAGGGCTACGCGCAACTCATAACCATGGGCACTTGCGACGTCATCACTGATTTACTTCTTGTTGGCTTTCCTATACCCATCATAATCGTATCTAAGATACACATGAAACGGTCTGCCCCTTGACCTACCACTCTTCCATGCCCGAACGCTAACCACCGAGCAGCAAAATCTCTCTCGTCCTTTTATTCGCGCTTTCTCTCATCCTCGTGGCAATAACATCCTACCGTGTCCCAGCCATCATCAACCGCCGTGGCCGCCAACAGTTCCGTTCCCTCCTTGCCTCCTTTGAAATCCTTGCCGCGGCCGCCGTCTCAAATGCTCTTGTTCTGGGCTCCTTCGTCCGTGACCGTGGCATCAAGAAACAGCGCTTTCGCTTCGGGTCCACGAGCGACAGCATGGAACGCTCTTCAACACGCCGAGGTACCATTACGGCGCACCAATGGGGTAGCGACGCAGACCTGGTTAGTGATTTAGGTATGAGGCTGGATCCGGAACTGCATGAGACCGGGTCCGTACCTAGACCGGCGCCGGTAGCGCTGCCGACGGCGGTCCAGGCCAGGAGGAATACCTTGGGTGTCGTGGATCGCAACTGGCAATTTCCGGCTTCGAAGACAACACCTACGGGTGATGAGGAGACAGACATCAAGATCCCTCTGCCTGAGCCTACAGGCGCACACAATCCCGGCGAAGTTTCCCAACTGACACCGCGGCGGATGTCTTTCTTCGACGTTGGTGGTTTGCTGGAAAACGGAAATCGCAGTTCAAGCCTTCACACAGTCACATCGGCGAACGCACCAATGCTTTCTTCTCCGCAATGCCGAGATCTCACCGCATCTCACTCGGCGCGAAGAGGCAGTAGAGTGCTGCTGCAGGATATAGGTGGCCTACTATCTCCGCATGACGAAAGGAGAACCTCACCAGCCCTTACACGCAACTTCAGCCGTCCGGCATCGAATCAGCTACCGTCTCCAGAACGATCATCGGTCTCGGCGGTGGCTGCAAGAGCAGGCACCCCAAGCACAGGTGTCTCTCCTGCGTCATGCGCGAGGCAGGATTCGACCCAGTGCCTGCAGGATGTTGGACGTCTACTCCGTCCACCCTAGTTTGCAGCTACAACATACTCCTTTCCATCTATCCTGCTGCGTCCTGCGAACTTTGAGCGAAGGGCGTACCGGTTTTTTGGACATGTCATGATTTATGATGGTCCTGGCGTTCCTGGCGCCTGGGGTAATTCAATCTAATACCACAGCCCGGGTGTGCCCTGCGGCAATGGTGGTTGTTTGCTTATACCAGGTGGTCGGTTCTATATATACACAAGCGCTTACTTTCTGTGTACCATATATGCGGTTGGATACCTAGGAACGTGTCTCGTTCTGCCGAACTTGGGAGGCAGGCAGATGTAAAATAGTATAGTTGAAGCACCTACGATATATCGTCCAGCTTGGCAGACAAACGATGCACACTACACTTCCCTTCACGATGACCATTTCCATGCCGATATACGTCACAGCTGTGATGAGAAGTCCTGGAACTGGATATGAGCTGCTGACAACTCCAGTGAGCAACACAGCAGCACTTAGTGAGATGGTATAGCTCGAGTCCTGGTGCACTACAACGAGTGTTTTATTTTGTTTTTCTATTTCCATCATTGTAGCGCTTCAGAGGGATCTGATCTGAGCAGTGTTACTGTGTGACTGAACGTAGCAATGGAGCGGTTCTTCTTTCAACAGATAGTTATGCGTGCCGTTCCTCTCCTTCTTTTTCTTCTTCTTCTTCTTCTTCTTCTT
>JAABUP010001664.1_pt1 | contig 46219 bp, 52 predicted proteins | sample 5559201 | NCBI WGS metagenome assembly JAABUP01 (sample SAMN10711887, study PRJNA513373) | rock metagenome | isolation source: Antarctica rocks | place: Antarctica
ACAAGCGGACACCAGAGACAACCACCTCGGGTGCTGGAGTGGCTGCAGGTGTCTCAACCTTCACATAGTACTCTGGTGGTGGAGGTGGGGGAGACTTGTACTCAGGAGGTGGTGGGGGAGGAGACTTGGACACAATCACCACCTCTGGTACCTCGTACACCTTGGGGGCCGGGGTGGACTTCGAGACGTACTCAACACTCTTGCTTGCTACAAACAAGAGAAAGTAGGTGTTAGAAGACGTGTCCCTTGCAACTGTGGGTGTAAACGCTCAAGACATTACGCTGCCAAATGGGCACAAGCAGTCTATAAGCAAAGCAAGCAACCCTGTCCGCCTTAACGGGCTGTATGCGGCACTCGTTCAAGCTCAAGCTGCGGGTGTGCATTGCCGTACAAGAGGGCCGCCTCACCTGTAGCGGCTGCTGCAGCGGCAGCGGCTGCACTGGTGGATTCGCTTGAGGCGCCAGCTGCCGCAGCGCCTGAAGCGGCACCTGAGGCTGCTGAGGCGGCTGCTGAAGCGTCCTGCAGTTTACGGTGAGCCTGCAACCTCTGTGGCTCACAGACGGTGGAGCCTGCAAAATGCAAGAGGCAAGTCAGCACCCTGCAACGACAACAGGCAGCGGCAAACAGGCCAGTAGTGAGGCTTTTGTAGGCCGCTTGCACGTACGAGCACTGAGGCTCAGAGAAAACAGCAAACAGGTTGATTGCCAAAGGCTGGACGCAAAGCAGGCACGCCGCAGCACCAAGACTCACCGATGACAGCCAACAGGGCCACGGCCACAAGAACCGTGTTGCTCCTCATCCTAATCGCGCTTTCTGGAACTGAGCTCAGGTGTGCAGCACCACTGATTGCAGCAGCAGGCAGGTCAACCGCGGAAGGCTGTCCGCAACCTGTTGGTGTACGCTGCCTGGCCGTGCAATAAGCTGGCTGGACTGCACACAGACTTGACAACTTGAGAAGCTCGTGATGTCGTGCCTTTAAGCAGCGATAACGGCTAGAAGCATAAGCTGTGGCCGTCTTCCAACTGTCGATGATTGATTCGAGCTGATGACTCGTGGTCAGACTAATCTGCTGACGCAAGGAGCGAAGAACAGCCATGTGGCATTGCAGGAGCTTTCCTCTGCTACTTTCATGGGATGGCACAACGCCAGCTTGACGTTTGACAACGGCAATGCATGTGCTTGCACCTGGAGGTGACGCGTGCCAAAGTCAATATCTGTGACAACAGCTTGGAAACGTGCGGTGGCGATTACTCATCAACTGACCGGTAATCCCGGGCATTCAAATGAGCTGATGTGTCTTTCTACACTTCGCATGTTTCAACTGCTTGTATGCAATGAGGCCTGCTGCCAAAGAAGCATATCGTGTCCCAAATACAAATCAGTCAGTGATGTACTATTTCACTCAAACACAGGCACTCCCTCTTTGTTACCAGGGCAGGTCGTTATACTCAAGCAGCCTGCATGACAGAATTGGCATACAGCACAGTCAGCGCCAGCATGTTGTGATTGCGTGTCAGCTGGTGGACTGATAGTCATTCAGCATTGCTATGGCAACTTTTGGCAATTTCTGTGTCTGCGTGTCGTTGCATGTCAGGTCACCAAGCAGGCGCAGCTTTGCCTTCAGCTCTGAGTGTCTTGAGCAGATTTGCCATTTCTATGGCAGTCACGGCAGCCTCTCCGCCCTTGTTACCTGTCTTGCCTCCTGCTCGGTCCAGAGCCTGAAAGAGACAAAGCGGAGTTGCAGCAAAAGCAGACCAGCGTCGTGCTGCATTGAACAATTGAACATACGTGACACGTCATCATGTGCATGAACAGTCAACTTTGGGCGCAGCACCACAGCTATTGCAGCTTGAGAGGCACAAAGATATGCGCTTCTCAAGTCATTCAACATTGCGCATGGACAATGTGATTGCCATCACTAGATCGTTGATTGGCAGGCCAGCTAGTAGTGCAACAAGAAAATGTACCATGCTATACAAGACCCTCTGTTGATCCTGGAGTCAGATTATGCCCTGTCAAAGCCTGTGGCTCTTAAAACACAGATCTCACAGCAGGCAAAGCAGCAAAGGCTCACCATGCAGCTACAATTGAACAAGCTTCAAATGCCGATCAACAGCAAAAGTAACAGTGGTACAACTAGGCTGGAGGAAGGGAATAAGACTGACCTGAGCCCAACCCTGTCAGCCCCAACTTCCTCCACCACTGCCTGGATTACTTCCAAGGCAAAGCGGCACCTGTTCTCCACGCTGCCACCGTATTCGTCTGTCCTCTGGTTTGGCTTAGGCTTGATGAATTGGTCAATCAAGTAGCCCTGTGCAGCAAGAGCATCCCTTGAGGCTGAGTGTGAACACCAGACTACTGATATGCAAGCTGAGTGCTTGCACAGCATGCAGTGAAGTTGAACTGATGGACTGACTCCAAAGGTATCACCCTGATTTGACACTTGTCTCCGAGTTGGTTGGATGGCTGAGCAGCAAGCTGGCACAGCTTGGGCACTTGCTGTTGTCTCAGTCATGGCCATACGACAGATATACTTTTTGACATTCCTGGGTGTGTTCTTGTTGACCCCCTGTTAAGTTCTAGAGACAAGCAGCTTGAATGGTTGATGTTTGATGCTAGGATGCCAAGAAACACTAGGCTGTACAACAATGTCAAACAATGCAGCATCCACATCATTGTGATAGACATGGTAAAGCTAGCAACTCAGCGTACAAATGTCTTGGCCTAAGACCAGTCTGGATTGATATCGACTACATATGTATACTTGCCTTTGATATGCACAATCAAGACAGGAATGGGTCAAGCTTGAAGCAGTGGGAACAGCTCACATTGGCACCATGCACCTCCACTCCATCAAAGCCAGCATCAATGGCGTTACGCGCTGCCTGCCGGAATACATCAACCATCTGCAACATGCAGTACACCTTCTCGTTGCTGCCAGGGACAGCTTGTGAAGAACATCTGGAGGAAACTTCATGCATACTACAGTGTTGACCTGGCGCATGCTCACAGTGTTGAGTACAGTATGGAAGATCTTCACAGCTTATGCACCTCGCAGTCACATGCTATACAGGTGTACAGCAAAGCATTATGGCAGGAGGTGCATGGTCAAGAGTGAGGAAAAGCACCAGGATATGGAACACTAGATTATGTGAAGTGCAAAACGATTTTGGGATTTGGCATGAACAGGCCTTTGTAGATGAAAGCAGAGGTAGCCTGATGACAGACACCAATGCCCAATACGATTCTCATCAGATCATGACCAAGAGCAAGTACGAGCCGTACTGAGAGTGAGAATACGATAGGATAAGATAGAGGAAGTATGGGGCAGGCAGGATTCAGAAGGACAAGCAGGCAGCCTTTGGCTAAGGATGGGTATGCAAGGGACAACAGGGGGGGTGACAACAGGGGGGGTACCAACAGGGGGGGGTACCAACAGGGGGGTGTACCAACAGACAACGAACATTGGCTGTCAGGCATGAAGCAGGAAGACTGGCATAAAGGTGGACGGGCAAAGCAACAAGTGTTGACAGGTGGGAGTGGCAAGGATCTGACCAAGCTGTACAGAGCAGCATACATTGCCTCTGCAGTCACATGGCTACTACATGCATATGAGCACTGCAACGTTACCTCGGCAATTGCCGCCTTGTCCAAAGCTGTTGGTATTGGATATGGTTCTGGACCATCTGGTGTGTACACATCTCCAGCACAGGCTGTGGCAAAGGATGAAACAGGTGCAGCCGCATTTGGCTGCAAATCTGCACACAGCATTCTGAGCATCTCAGCTCTGGCAAGTCACCAGGTGTGCAGCAAACGAACCATGCTGACATGGCAGAATCATGATGCCGCCACTGGCCAGCTTTGTCTGTGCTTCTGAGATGAAGCTTGAGATCTAGTAAGCATATGATGCTCATCAAATCCACAAGCAGTGGCAAAAGCAGCCATATGGACGCATTTTATTTGGGCAAGTCAGCAGTCAGAAGAAGTACACTAGTTGCTTGCATCAGTCGAGTACAGTTGCCTTGTGTAGTGCAACTATCGAAGCTGGGTGATTGGGATTGTTTTATCTTTCTTATCTTGTTCTACAGAGCTGGTGTGGTGCAGACCCCTGTGCACATGCATTGGGATGTTGCAGCTGTCCACATTTATCCAGTGTGCAGCAATACCAGACAAACACTTGAACACACCTGTGTGTGACACTCTGCCTGTATGCCACAGCTGGCAGTAAAAGGCGGCGCCATGCGCCTTCACTGCCTCTGTGATCTTCTTCCACTGCAGTATTTGAGCCTGATCGTAGATGCCTGGCACATCAGGGTACCTACAAGGATACAGTGTTGAGCTATACACACGATAGCTGGCGATTCTGACGACCACAGACAGCACTGCATTGGCAATCTGCACATGTTGGACCAAAGAAAGAACGACTGGTCAGTGTGCTGAATCGACGCACCCGCGCCCAGATTCTGATATGGCGGCTCCTTCGGCAATAATCAAGCCACCTTCACAACCAAGGGCTCTCTGCGTGTAGTACTCAATAGCGTTGTCTTGCGGAACATTGCCGGTGGCTCGGCAGCGCGTCAGTGGCGCGTAGACTATGCGGTTCCTGAGCTTCGCCCTGCCGACATTGAGAGGATGGAACAGTTGGGAAATGTCTGATTTCAGCGATTGCGCTGTGTAGGCTGGCTGACCTTTCCTGCGCAATTTCAATTGTCAACTTCACGATCCCATTCGAGGAAATTCAACATATGTACCTGCACTTGCGCTCACAAAAGCCAGCAGATGTGAAAACAAGCAGAGGGTGGTAGCCACATGCTTTCCAGCATGCAATCGGGTTCAGCGTACCCTGTTTGCTTGACGAGGCCGAACGAATCGAGTTTGTCTTCTGAGCTGAACTCCTTGCGAGAAGTTTCGTCGATGGCTTTGACGTCTGCAACAGAAACATGGTTCAATGGTACAGCCCGCAGACCAGCTTGCAGAAATGGTCAGCTGTCAGGCTTGTTTATGGCAAAGTAATTAACATGTCGTGTGGTGAGATCTGCAGAGCTTACCGCTAAACTCGCCATGCGATGGCATGCTGGAACTAGCAGCGGCTGAGATGCAGCGGCTGTCGTATAAGCGATCGGTCGTGCTCTGGCTATGCACGCGACGGGGCCGTTACTCCATGAGTTAAGCGTCAGCGTGATGGTTGTGCAGAGCATTGCCATATACGGGCTCGATCCCTAGGCCTAAATATTGTCCCGGGGATCCTGATGTTGGTCATTCTCTAGCCTTAGTCATCAGACACGCTTGACACTGCAAAGTACCTGCGAATCGGGAAAGCCTTTCACCACAGCTTTGCCTGCTTGAGCACCTTGCTCGTATCTGTGGCATCACCTTGGTTCACAGCGCAACTATGCCGATCTACAGCCATGAAGACTTTTTAGGGAAGTATTCTCAACCAAAAGATCGCGGCGATGCGCCAGGTGGACATTCGCTTGGCCGTGGAGGGGCATCGACCGGCGTTGAAAGGTGGGTTGGCAGTGGTGTGAGTATTTGAGATGAGTCAAGCGCTCTGTCTGCCAGTGGCAAGCATATTGTCTCCTTTTGTGCAGGTGGACATACACCGCAACGGGTCAACAGTTCGCGGTCAAAAGGTTGAATGTTGTGCATCTCTCTCCTGACCTGGTCGAGAACGAGGTCAAGCATTGATTCGCGCCAACAATTGCAACGTCCCACGTGTGGTCAAGTATGAGGAGCTGATTGTCTTGCCAAACGGCGATGGTCTTGTCGTGTTGGAGTAAGTTGTTTGCGACCAATCTGGCCTGCACATGCTCTCACATCTCCTGAAATCGGACTGTTGCTCCAAGTGCTGTCTGACACAGCGCGCCTGGGTGCAGACTGGTGGAAGGCACCAACTTGAACAAGCTGTTGACAGAGTTCTGTCTGTCTGACACTGCTCATGCCAATATCTGCCAGCATGAGCAGCAAGTCATGGAGATATCCGCACAGCTGATGCAGGTTTGTAAGGTCCAATGCATTATTGAACAAATTTAGATATCGACGCCTGATCTTGCAAATATGTTCTGTGCAGACAATGTATTACCTATATGGCATCGATCTTGCTCATCTAGACATCACAAGCAGCAATATCATGCTGCGCAAGGAAGGGTACGGTGCCTGGGACCAACTGAGACTGCTTGATTTTGGATTTGCGCATCATTGCAATAAAGGTGAGGCCCTTTGCATGCATAGCAGGTTGACACCATGTTGTCGCTCAGTGCTGTTGAAGGTTGTACCACCATCCTGTGCAAGCAACAAATATTTGTGTTTTGTTTTGTACCACCGATTGAAGTTGTTATCGGCAACTTTGTCACATGCAGTGCTTTCCATTGGGGACTGCAAAGCAATGTCAAATCAAGTCTGCTAGTGTTTGCATGTACACTACTTACATGTGGTATGCCTGTCTGCAGATGTGACGGTGCTGGACGTGAACCCTCAGGGCGCGACACCAGCTTATGCTGCACCTGAGCTGCTGCGATCCCTGCAGCTGCACTGCCAAGGGGCAGGACCTGCAGACCCTGGTCTCCTCATCAATGGCCCTTCAGCTGACTGGTGGGCTGTTGGCATTGTGCTGTTTGAGCTGCTGACTGGAGAGCTACCCTTCCGCGGCAAGGCAGCAACAAAGGCACCGGAATACATCAACTCCCTTTGCAAAGAACAGTGGGAAGACTATGAGGGCGTGCTGCAAGCTCATCAGTCATGGGTGAGCATGCCTGTGCTTCCCAAATACCACCCACCTATTGAGGTGTTGGGCATTTCAAATACTTAGCTGTGTCTGGGCTGACGCCAGCAGGCTTGCCCTGCAGCATCTGTTTTTGTTCATGTCAAGAGCAGAGTACACACTTGTTATGTTTGAGGTGCTCAATTGCCCTTGCCGCTTCATGACCTGCTCGAAGCTTGTATGTACATGTGAGCTGTGACAGTGTCAGTGTAAGGGCGCATGCACTTTGATGTTCCAACGTTCAAGCTATGCTGTAGGTGCAAGCCTGTGAGCTAGCATTTCAGACCGGGAGGGAGGTGCAGCACCCACTGCTGGACAGAGTCAGACAGTGCAGCGCTGCCCCAGATCAGGCTGCATCCTTCTTCCTCCAGCTCTTTCATCCTGTCCCCCATGAGCGGGTCAAAGCAATAGATCACGCATGGTGTGGCAGTACTGTGATGAGCATGCTGGGTGAAATGGACCGAGCTGCGAAGGCCCTTGCTGCAGCTGCAGAGGATAAGGCAAATTTGAAGAAGTCCAGCAGCTTGAGGCAGCGTGCAGCACGCTTCCTGTGTTGCAGCAGCGCAAGCCCAACTTTGGAAGCAGGCAGCCATGTGGGTCATGACCAATCACCTGCCAAGGCTGAAGTCAAAAGCAGCAAGTGGTGGAAGGTATTTCAGCCGGCCAAGCGTAGGCACCAGAGGTCCAGGGATGTGGCAGCATACACTGATGCTTCAGTCTGCTCCCAAAATGGTCCATTGCAGGCTGACAGCTGTCAGGGGCCTGCACACACAGCTTTCCAAGGCGTTACGTTTGGTGAGTCAAGGCAGGCGGATCAGCAGCTCACTGAGGAGGTGCCTCAAGCAATGGCACATCCTGTGCAGAGTCCAGTTGCAGATGTCTTCCACACGACATCGCTTGCACTTCCCAAGCAAGCAGCGCAAGTAAGAGCTGTCAGCGTGACAGCCTCTGCAAGCAGCGCTCATGAGCCCCAAGTGCAGAGCTTGCAGCAGCAACATGAAGTGGCATGCCACTTCAGATACAAACACGACAAGGGTGAGCTGGTGAAAGAACACTGTCCAGCAGGTGTGGAGGATGAGCAGGTGGTTGGTGGTGCACCACTGCCTGAGGAGCTGCAGGAACACATGGTGGATGCAGTCTTAGACAGGTGAAATATCTGAGTCCTGTGTCCACAGCGCACACACATCACTGTGCAGTACTGCACTGAAGCAATGTTCAATGCTTTATGTCTGCAGCTTTATGTGCACAAGAGGTAGACATGCTGCAGCATGCAAGAGATGTCCCAGACTGCCTTTGCATTGTTCAAGTCTGGTTGCAGCGCTGTTGGTTCGCAGCGCTGTTGGTTTGCAGCCTTGAAAGCTGTGAGTGCTAAGCTGCATTGCAATTTTGCAGGGGTACTTCCCTCCGTAGTGAGAAGAAGGGGTGGAAGAGCAAGGGCACAAGGATGCTGAAGCGCCTTCTCAGAAGATGAGTAGCCATCAAGAGCAGAGCATAGGTGTCCAGACCCTGACGCTCCAAGGTACACATCAGTTGGGTCCCAAGTGTCTTTCAAATTTTATAATCTAGCGCATTTATGCTGCTGCATTCTCTCCTGGCTAGCCAGCAAACAGTAGCTGATGACCAATTGTGCGCGTCTTGTGTAGTTCATATTCAGCTGGCTGGCAGCAAAGACCACCTGGTGCGGACTTGCATCGGCCATATCCTTTGCAGTAAAAGTGCCAAGCACACCACTCAATTTGTGACATTCTGTGGTGTGTGCAGGTACTATACATGAGCTGTCTTTTAGGTGCTCCTTTTTAGTATGTTGTGCAGTCATATGCTGATGACTGATGTCAGCTGCTTCAATAGCTTACAGCAGCAGCTGGTAACTCAGCGGTAGATTGTGCCCACTTGACACTTGTGTCAGCCAGTGCTGACTCAGCCTCTCAAGAGGATATATGCAAAGAGATAATCCCCAAAATGAACCGAGTGCAGCCTCAGCACTAAATGGCCACTGACATCGGTCCCCTCTGGCCTGATTTCAGGTGACCAAATGTGCTGTGCATTGTGCTGCTACTGTGCTTGCATGCCTTGAGGCAATCACATCCTTCATTTCTATTGTGGTGGTTGCATTTGTGTGGCATGCCGCTGTACGCACAGCTTGCTGGCATTTTGAGTCTGTGATTGTATTCACTGGCTGAAATCAAGCACCTGGGGGTTTCCAAACTGCATCAGTCAGCTCACATAGACTGTCCACCTGGTCTTCGTCAAGCTGAACAGCAGTTTACCTTGCTGTGCTTTTGCAGGCGGTTTGGCACACCAGCCTCGCTAATTTGAAGTCTGCTGCCACAATCGCTAGGCTTGAGGTAGTTGGGTCAGTCAGCATGTGTGATGATGCTTGTTAAGATGACGATGGAGACAATGGTGCAGTCTGTATGGCGCTATCTGAAAGCAGGAAAATGCCCTGTTTGGGTTCACAAAACGCTTGAAGATTTGTTGTTTCCACTTTTCCCCATGCTTTGTATATTTACAGTGTGTGCCTTTGCAGCAATTGTCTTGACCATTGCTTGTGATTTGCAAGCTTACCCAACATGCTGCTAATTCTGCTGTTGCCCATAGAACAGTTTGCCTTTTTTACTGCATCATTAACCTGTCCAGGCAGTGCCTTAATCACATTTGTTGGGCGCGCAACCAGTGTCTGCATGCACACAGCGAACAATCAACTAACGCATTGTCTCGACCCTTATTTGAGCAGTTGCAAAAGTTAGTGAACTATTTTTGTTAAAATTGACTGCTTAAATGCAATTGGTTGTTAATACTACAACAAAGCGTAACGCAACACAGCGTATGATATGAAAGCTCCTGCTACATAAGATATGAATGCTCCTGCTTCCAGGGTGCTGTGCGTAGGTGAGTGGCCCGTGCTGGACAATTTACCCAACCGTGAACATCCGGCAGAAACACCAGCTGCTATGCAAATCGTAACTGTTCATAAAACTTTACTTTCTGTTAAGTTGGAGTTCAAATGAGACGTCTGACCTTACAGGCTGCCTTCATTTGTGAACAAAGTTGCTGCACAACATCTGCAGATGCTGCACTGAAAGTCATATGACACTACAATCCAACATTCATATATGCACACGTCAGCACACCGTCACACTTCATGTAGCCACATGTAAATGTACCCAGCACAACATGTTCATTGACATATGGTCACCTATCTTGTATCCTCTTGGAACCAGCACTGCAGTGACTGATGACTGCGCAGGGCATAATTTGACATGGATGTGATGCATGCAACTGAAGTGTCCAAGTACACACCTGTCCTAAAGAAGGCCTGCGCATCTCCTCAGCTGAGTTAGGCTAGCCAAACAAGCAGACAAACCTGTTCCAATCTATCACTCCACTTTCTTCCCATTTGGTCTGTACCTCAACTCTGAAAACGCCTGATAAGAGATTTTTTGTGCTTCTTCCATGGAAACTTTCGGAACATAGTCAAAATGCTCCCTTGCTTTCCTGCATGATATGCGCCTCGTGCATGCAGCTAGAGTTACCGCTGATGGTGTAAACTCTACCGTCATGGCCTTGAACGGCTTGACTAAGGGAATAATGACATATTGCATCAGTAGGGCTATGACAAATACTAGGAAGTATGGTAGCTTGATGTGGGGTCGCATCTTGGGTGGGTACCCCAAGCCTTCAAGCATGTTCCCCACAAACCCCCAGAAGGGCTGGGGGTCATCGTTGGTGATGAAATATGCTTGACCAGCTACCTGAGACTCAAGGCTGAGCACCTCTGCTGCCTGTACACCAACATATTGAAGCTCAGAGCAGCGTTACTGGAAATGGACTTGCAGCATTACTGGAGCTGATCTGCAGAAGGTGCAGCGTCTGCACTTCTGAAGAGGACATTCCAGGCGCAGCAACCCACATGTAGCAAGTGTTGGATGTGCAGTCGATGTGCAAGCTAACCAGCGTCGCACCTTGCAGCCAATTGCAGCACAATCAAGCAGCCATGCTACAAATCTCTTGTCGATGTGCATCTTACAAGACCCTTTAGGGAGGAGTTTAGCAGCCACAACGCAGCAGCCAAGACAGCACAATTGACCAAAATTTTGGCTGCATAGGCGTTCACCCCTTATTCCGTTTTTGGCCAATACTGTCGTAAGGCCCTTTGGGGATGCACAGGACAGGCTGCTCTGGAAAGACCAGACTTGTCCTTCACATACATGGCTCATCAAGAGCTGGAGAGCATTAAATGCTCTACTATTTTTGTTTTGGGCGTGCACACGGGAGGGCTATCTAAAAGGTTATGGGACACCTCTTGCACAAGTAAGAGAAGCAGCCCAAAATCTCACCTGCAGATGTGCTTGTGCAACATTGCCCACATAGGTGAACTCCACCAGGTTCTGCCCATTGCCAATGATATACTTCATCTTGCCCTGGTCTGCCTTTGCCACCACTGTGGGCCAAAAGGTGGTGTCCCCTTTGCCAAAGAGCCCACTGGGCCTCAAGGCACAGGTTGCCAAGGTGCCATTGGCCCCATTGGCCTTCAATATTAGCTTCTCACCTTGAATCTGCAGGCAAAGTGAACTCAAACTTGTTGTGTAAATTGGGTGATTATAAATTGCTGTGTAATTTGCATAATTATAACTTGTTTACATTGTTGTGTGTTGACTTGCATGGAAAGATACATCAAATGCAATGCTTATGGCAGAGCTAGGCAGACTCTGCGAGTCAGCGTTTTATGGTTGAGGGTTTAGGCCTCAACCCTAGATATAAATGTGCATTCAGCTGTGGGCAGCACTCACACGCTCAGGCACATGGTACAAGCAGGTGTGGCCTTCAGAGCTATAGTCTTCTGGACAGACTGAAATGCTACTATTCATACATGCTACATGCTACATGCTACATTCTACATGCTACATGCTACATGCTACATGCTACATGCTACATGGTACTGCAAAATGAATCTTGAATGCAGGCTGAGCCACATGCAGAGCTTCGGGCAGCCAGCTGGAGCCTTGGTCAGCATACAGTGTGTGTCAAATCAAGATGCAACTATCCTCTGTCTCAAGCCAAGATGCAACTGTCCTCTGTTGATCAATGAGATTTCTTCCCAAACCAAGCTACCCAGAGGATGCACACCGTGTATGGTCAAAACCTGTCAGGGACTGACCTTTGTGCCAGTGTAGTAGTCCATAGGCTTCGCAGCATATGGAATGCTCTCGTCCACATCAATGAGAGACTTTCCCTGGAAGACCACCGATGCTGTGCTGGTGTAGATTAGTTTTGGAACCTTCTGGGAGATGCAGGCATCAATGACATTCTGAGTGCCAGTGACATTCACACTGTGCATGAGCTCCTTGGCATTGCTGCCCTCGCCACCAAAATACTGAGCTGTGGCTACATGAAACACTATATCTTGGCCTGCATACCACATATGAACATGCAACCTCATGTTGATCAGTGACATACCACAAGCAATACAATTACACACAAAGTACTGAGCTGTGGCGACATGGAACACTATGTCCTGGCCTGCATACCACATGCGCATCACATATGAACATGCAAGCTTGTGTTGATCAGTATCCCACGTTAGCATGAGGCCTCATGAACAACAATACCAGGCACAAAGCTGCTTGCCATGTGCTGGTGTCTTGTTGCTTGCTGTAGCACATGCTAAGCTGTGCTTTGTGCTGCAGAGATAAGTTGTGACGCTGGTGATTGCTGAGGGGTTGCATATGGACATAACTCATGGAATGTGACCATGCTTGACACACACCAATGGCTATGAGGAGGACGTCAGTGTGTAAAGGTTGCATCTGAAACAGCTCCAATGCTGCTGGATGGTTACTTTCACAGCACAGCGCAGCACAGCATTGGTGCCAGTTCACCCCTCACCTGTGCATGCCTTGGTGATGTCGTCCAGCTTGCGCAAGTCTCCAACTATGCACCTGACCCGGCTGTCACCAGAGTCTCTGATGTCAAAGACTGTGACTTCACATTTGCCTGTGTCAAGAAGCTGATCAACAAGGTGCTGGCCAAGGAAGCCTGAACCTCCTGTCACCAGGCAGTGCTGTTTCTGGCTGTGTGCGGACATTGCAGTGCGGATAGAGGAGCTGAACTGGTGCAGGCAGGGGTTGAACTGATCGTCAGCAAGGAGAGTGTGGTGGTAAGCTAGTCTTTCTTGCCCTTTCTCCGTAGCTCAACTAGCTCCTCAAAGTTGGGAGGGCGCTCGGCCTCTGGAGGGTACACTACGTATGCTCGCTGCAGTACCAATCACCGATGCATCGCCCCATACCGCGTTGAGGGACTGACAGGAAATACGAAGGCGAGCAGACTTACGTTTTTGATGATAGCTGCTAACCTGTCAGGGTTGGTGACAAAAGCTGCTGTCATGAAAATAGGAATGGCAATGTAGCATCCAAACTTGAATACCTGCGGTGTCAGCAACGTCAGCCACTGTTGCATAACAGGCGTATATACGATCACACTTAGGTACAGATAAGCTCTTCAAGTTGATGCAGCATACCTCGAGGGGCCCTTTACCCATGTTGAATAAATACGCATGTATCTGGTCGCAACGCTGCGGATGCGCTCAGAGTGTGCTTGCCAGATGAGGCAGCAATCCTAGCTGTGCAGACTGCTGTGCAGACCTAACCAGCCCCAATTCGCCGTTTGATCTTCCGCATGCTTAGCTTTGCAATTTGATGCAGCGCTGTGTAGGAACGCATACGCTCGTCGTATCGTGTGGACCCGTTGCGCTCCTATATCATCTACTCAAGCGCTTTAGGCACCGGTCATGCTTGATACACAAAAGCACGAACTGAAGTGCATGTTGACTTGATCATCCTCGTTGAAGCTACCCGCGTTGACGCTCCAGTCCTGTCAGACAGGGGTCATGACATCATCAAAAGACTCTCTCGTTGATGCTGAATCGCAGTCCAGCAGCCACGCAACTCTGGTTTTGCTCGGTATGCAATCAACCTTCCTGGATTTTGTGCTGAACAGCGAAATTACCAAATGACAAAGCATGCATGCATTGTCCGGATCAACTGCAATGTGATCGTTTGCAGGCCTGTTCTTTGCTGCTGGGGTTGTGTATCTGGTATCACTTCCCATGCGTGCTCTGTGGAAAGCTGTGCCACAAAGAAAACCCAAACTCCCTAAGAGAGAAGCATCATCACCAGACATCACTAGCAGGCAAGCTGCACATTGCTTTGAATTGGAATCAGCCAACAAGATGAGAGCCTGTGCCAGAGAATCAGAATGCATGCTCACAATGTTGGCACATATTGTGTCTCACATTTGCAAACGACAACCTCCACAATGAAATGCTCACACTTCTCATGCAAAGTGGCTACTCATCACAGCAAGTATATGCAGTGCACAGCCAAGTCAGAAAGCTGCTGAGCCACAGAAGCCCGGTGTGTCCATGAAACAGCTCATGAAGAAGACTAGTCAGAACCCAACCAAAGCCCAGTAAGCTGCAAACTGGCTGCTGCAATGTGGCTGTGCTTTTGAATACCTGACAACAGCTTTGTGCAACACCTTCGTGATCCACTTTTATGTATGTGCAGGAGCGCAGTCATTGATAAAGCGACGCATCATCCATTGTACCTCAACACGTTGAAGGTACCCTATGACAGCAATACTGCCAGTTGAAAACACTTGATGCCCGCAATGCCTCCTGTCACCCTATCATGGCATACTGTATAAGCCTTCAATCTGCTGCCTGACTACCATATGCTGTCTTTATTGACAGCACCATGATTCACGTTTCCACTTGCTGGCTGGCGCCCAGCCCAGCACCTGCAGAACCATCTTGGCTGCCACAATCCATATGCAAAGCCTGCCTCACAGCATTTGACCACTACGCCTGACCAGCTGCAGAACTGTCGACCTACAGAGCTTCTGATGCAAACAGCACTCTGTGTTGATGTAGTAGTGTCAGAACAATCAGCTTCCCCATTTCTTCAAAACAAGTTTAGGAGCGTGGTGCTGCAGGGACACACAGACAATGTTGGAGGGCTAGCTTTCAGTGCCGATGGCTCAGCATTGGCTACAGCTTGTGAAGACCGAGTCATCAGAGTCTTCAAACTGACTGATGTCAGAGCCAAGAACATGGGCTTCATGAAGCATAACATGACCACAACGCCTGTTGATGTTGCCTTTGGATCTGCATCCAATCTGTTGGCTGTGACTGCAAGGGGTAAGACTTCTTTCTGGGGTGGGTTTTAGAGGCACATTGCCTCAGTTCCAGAGTGGGGAATTTGCTTGTAGAATGTGTCACCCAGAGCAGCCAAAGTTGCAGGCGTGTCAAGTCGAGACAATCTATGCTGTGAGACTGTTCAGTGCTGTTGCAGAGCAGCATTTGAGTGCTTGATAACCTGGCGCTTGTTCTACATCATGTGAAGTAGATGTGCAGCAAAATGCTCATGGTATTTGAGTTGACATGGCACAAAAGGGGTGCGTGTCTGCATGCAGGTATAGTGCAAGAGGCAAATCTGAGCATGGTGCATCTGGCCAGCAACAAGGCCTCAGAGCAGCATACTCTTTGGCAGGTGCTCAATCTGCACAAACCTGTGTATGCTGTTGTGCATTACCTCTCTTGTACACACTTGCAGCTGACTGCCTCCACGGAGACTTTTGACGTTCATGCATGCATTCATCCAATCAGATGCAGGTCTTCTCCTAGGATGGTCTTCTCCTATCTATCCCTTGCTGTGCACAGGGAAAAGAAATCTTGTTTTTGTCAGTCCAATACTTTTGTTCTGGAAAACAAAAATATGAGTATGTATTTTTCTCGGCAAAACAAAAACTTTCGTTTTCTTTAAGGGTAAGGTATGTACAGCCTGAGTGCCATGTTCTGGCAGTCAGCGTACCAAGTCTGACATGACCCAATCCAGCTGGACAGTTCACACCAATCTTTTCAACTATGCCCAGAGTCTATTGCCTCTGACTATGGCCAGGGCAACTTTGACCAGGGCTTCTGTCAGCGCCCCTTGAGAGAACAGCAGCCTCCATTGTAGACTCAGTTTGATAAACAGCTTTCCTCATTGGTTTCCAGGTCCCCAATTCTCATGATGGCAGACCAGCAATATTGCTCCAGTCAGCACACAGGTCAGAGACTTCTGGCGTCCTGCTGTCCTGCTCAGCCAAGAACGAGCTGCGGCTGTTCAGCTTTGCTGGCAAGCAACTGGCGTCTGTGGACGCTGCAGGTCTGCACAATCACATGGCAGCCATCTCACTAGATGGCCGCTTCTTTGCTGCAGCCACCTTCACATCGGATGTCAAGGTTTGCAGTTTGCACTGACTCATCATTCACAATCGAGATCTGCCCTGCCTGCTGCTTGCTGCTGCTGCTGCTGCTGCTGCTGCTGCTGCTGCTGCTGCTGCTGCTGCTGCTGAGACTCAAAAGCAGCTTTCTGAGCGAATAGGGGTTTTGGCTCACGGAAGTGTATGATGTGTATCTTAGTGCTTGTGATGCAGGTGTTCCTTCAAGCTGTGCATGCTTCAATCTTATTACATTTGCAGTTGCCTGGGGAACTGCAATCAGCATATGGAGACAGAAATGCCTGGCTGTCAGATACTATCAACAATGTGCTGCATTCTGTGTGCAGATACATGAAGTCAAGTATGACAAGCAGAATGCTTACCAGAGCGTTGCCAAGGTGATGGACCTCAAGGTGGGCTGACCGCCATCTTACATGCCACATCAGCTTGCGTGTTGCAATGCATCTGACAAAATGCTTGATGTCACAATCACAACTATGTGAGTATATGCAGCGACTGGTCTGATGGCAAATGCAGAATGCCATGTGTAATTGCATGTTTATGAGCTGCACCAGATGGCACACCAATCATGCGCATACGGTCTGCACGCTTTCATGGTTCCAGAGTCATCCTCCTGCCCTGCTGAAACAAACCCACCATGCATGCATTCCATCAAATAAGATTTTTGCTCTAGGCACAGGTGCACACAGCCAACGATGCCAGAGGCTGCAAGTTGACCCTGGGTCTCTGCTTTGCCATAGGGTCACAAGAGTCAGATACTGTGCCTGGCTTTTGCACCGGACGCCACTAAGATGGTGACAGCCTCCAAAGATGGCACATGGCGTGTCTGGAACATCAACGTCAGGTACCACCAGCAAGAGGACCCCAAGAATCTTCTGCAAAGACAGCAAGAGGTGATAACTGCCCTTAGGTGCATGCACATGCAGGAAAAGAAAAGAAAAGACTGCGCCTGTTGGCATCAACTGCATGAAGCCCAACGTGATACTGGGCTGCCCATGCAAAGAGTGCTGTGGGCTTTGGCTGCTGCTCAAGCTTGCTTGTATGTGCTGTGAGTGTGACGGTATGCATTGAGACTGTTCAGTACAGTCAGCATGATGCAGCATCATTGTGGCGGATTCCAAGCCAGGCAGGGGGTCAGCCTCAGCCTTACAAGATGCCATGCATTCATTCGTGCACTCAGTTGCTCACTCACCCAGCCATCCAGCTTGGGATTGAACTCGACCCCAGGGGAATATGCGCCCACTCACTTACTGGTCGCATGTTTCATCGGGATCAACCACAATCCCAAAAGGCGCTTGTATGAGGTCTTGTTTTGTGTTTTGAGGTGACAGCAAGCGATGCTGCCCAATGTGCTACATTGTGGCATGTGTTGAGTGAATGTGCTTATCTCATGAGCTTGTAGGTACCTTCTGGCAAGGCATACACCCGATTAGCATGGGGACCACATGGCCTTCTGGCAGCAGCTTGTGATAGCAGCATACACTTCCTTGATCCTATCACTGGGTCGATAGTAGACGCCATTGATGGCGCTCATGACGCTGCTGTTCTCAGCATGGAGTGGGCTCCTGTAACAATACCTGTTGGTAAGTGCAGTCAATGCTGCCTGTTGTGCTTTCTGTGGACGCATATTGTTACAGCAGAGCTGGCAAGCCTTGAAATGAAGCTGCCATACCTGTTCACTTTAGCTGTTGTGATTAGAGCCCTGCGCATGAGTTGCATTCTACATAGCTATTGCCCTTGTGCAAGTTCAGGACTGCTGGTTTATTGCTTTGAAGCTCCCTGGCAAAGCATCCAGCAAATGGCAATGCGCAGCCAGCCATCTATGTCACTTCCATTATATATTTGTACTTGAGCAGCAGCACATAGTCCAATGTGTCATGTTGGCCTGACACACATGTGTGTCCATCTGTTTTCTTGTGCTGATGCATGTCAGGTCTCAGGCACGATGCTTTCTTTCTGCTCCTCTTCGCTGTATGTTGCAGCTTCTGGCTTGCAGGTTCACAGCAAGTAGCACTTCTGGCGACAGCAGGTGATGACAGGAAAGTTCGACTCTGGCAGAGTCCGCAGAAGTGATGCAACCTGTGACAGCTGCAATGAAGTCAAGGGTGTCAACAGTGCAGGATGCACTTCAAAAGATAAGAAAATGAAAGTCCTACGCTGTTACGCGTGACCATGGAAACGTACCATACAGCTTGAACATAGCCGATGCAGTTTCAAAGCTTATTAATAAGATGTAAGCTTACATCTTGCAAGCAAGAACTGGACTAGCGCAGCTTAGAGACTGCAATTTTGCAGCTCCCACCCACCCACATCCTGATGGAAAAGATAACGAATCATTATCTTTTAATGCATGAGCTTGCAATCAAATGCTCATAGCCTCAGAACTGCGCTTCCCAACTTGGCTCTGGTGCAGCTCATGCCTGCTGACATCAAGATAGCGCTCAACTATGGCAATACTTTTGATCTGGGCAACTTTGCCAATGGCAGCATGGTCCATCCCCTCTGCAGCATACTCTTGCATTCTGCCCCTCCTGTAGCCATGATTGCTCTCGCCATTGACGAGGCTAGCATCCACTAGATGCTTGTGCAGCCGCTTCCCTATGCTGCTGGAGCAGAAGGCAGCATCAACAAAGCCATTGTGGCTTCGGGTGGAAGCACTGAAGATGCTGCCCCACAGGCTTGTGGCTTCGGGTGGAAGCACTGAAGATACTGCCCCACAGGCATACCAGCAGCTGCTCTTGCTCGCAAGTATCTCATTAAGCGTGGTAGACTGCAATGCACATCACTGCCTGTGTGGACTATGGAGATGGCACCTGCTCTGCGTCCTTTCACTGTCTTGCTGCCATTAGGTCGAATGACTAGCTGGCTACCAGCTGATAGCGGCTCTGGTAAGGGTAGCTGGGCTGAGCTACCACTGGGGTGGAAGGAGTCTTGAAGCCTGAGCTTGCCGCAGTCAACGCCACGAAGGCAGCTTTCTCACATGAGCAATGCTATGAGAGCATCATGCTGATACAGAAGCACCTCCATTGTGTTGGAAAAAGCAGCGCTGCTAGCAGCCTGGCTGTCAATAAAGTCCACCAACTGGCTTGCTTTGTTGCTGGTCATGGGCACAGCTGATGATTCCTGGTAACCTCTGCGCCAAGATTGCAGACGGGACCCTTTGCGCCAATGCAGCAGCCCAGCTGATTGTACAGGATTGCCCTGAGGAGTGACTGGGCTCCAGCTGCCTACTCTTCCCAACAGGGAGAAGCCTGTGGACAGGCTGGATAGGCACACATTCACACCACTGGGTGAAGCTACTGTGGTGCCGTCTGGTAGGACAGTTCCACCATGTTTGGCAAGTCAATTACGCTCCATAAAGCTGATGACATTGGTAGGGAAGCAGGTGAGCAGAGTTTTGCCCCACAGGGCAGGCAGGCTACATAGCCACTGTTCCAGCTCCTGCATGGCTCGTTCCCGGCGCACAGTGGTTGCCTGCTCCCAGACATTTAGGACATGCTGATGGGCAGTATCCATGGCGGCTTGGTATTCATGAGTGGCCTCAGGTACAGAGAGGCGATTTGGAGCAGGAAGACTTGGCAGACTGCTAAACCGGTCCAGATGAAAGCTGGGCAGCAGTTGCTCTAAGTAGTCTGCAGATTGCTGAGCTGAAGCAACAGCGACAGCAGCACGGTACAAGCCATCAGATAGCCAGGGCAAAGCATCAACTGAAGACACCCTGTGCAGCAGGGATTGGAGTTCAGTGTTCGGTTGAATCTAAGCCCATCTAGGGTAGACTCCAGCATAGATTGTTACACCGTAGTCAACCGACTTACTCCGAAACAATCAATGCTCATGAGTCAACCTCAGTCCAATCACATGCAAGCTGATGGTGGCTAGTACGGTCTCCAAGGTCCCACGGGCCGTAGTTTACCACCAACAGGTTGACTGACTTGTCGCGCTTCTTCTCCAGAAAATTTACAGCCTCTTCAGATGACATGTGTTTGATAGACTGTATGGCCTCAACTGCACTGATAATCCTCTTCTTCAGATTCCACTTCTTGCGATGGTACCCCTCTCACCCCAGACCCCTGATGGCGTCATACCCCACTCACCCCAGACCCCTGATACTTTTCCGGTGCACTCGTGCATGTACAGTACTGTAGACACAGACCGTCCAGTCTCCGACACATCTACAGCTCCGCTTTGGCCTGTAGTGATGTTTCCCACCTTTGATAGACCTTGGTCGACCTTTCCGACTGCTCTGCTCTGAGGTACAAAAATTAGAAGGTGGCTCGACGTTGCGCTTGTCTGCCGTTTTGAGCCATGTCTTCCCGTTGGCAGGATAGCGTCCAGCAGTGCTTCTGGCCGTAAGCTGGCCGAGCTGGAAGAAGAGCTAAAAGGCTTAAAGGAGCAAAAGGCTGCAGAATTGAAGAGAGAAAAGGGCACTCGAGACTCTGTATTGTTGGTGGAGCTGAACACGGACTTGGATCGAGTCCAGGCCGCGATCACAGCCCTGTCCGTTAGTGAGCTTCAGTACTCCGTCTCAACTTCTGCCTCACACTCCTCTTTGGTATAGTCTGGCCGTATGTCCGGGCATTCAGCTGGTTTGCACCACATATCTGGAAGTTTAGCGCATATGAGATGTCTCATGGTTATAATGCATCCTCATGTTCAAGAAGGAGCACATTTTGGAAAGCTGACAACTGGCTGATCTACTTGTGCACAACTTTGCACAGTGCTGAGCAGAGTACATGCTCTTTACTGTCAGCTTTGTCTATGGCTGGGCTCTTATCAGCCTCTATGCAGACCTTTGTTGCTTCGGTGCGGCAAATCGACCCCCACCACCATCAGCTTGACTTATGACCTGCTGTTGACCCCTGATTGTGGGCTTGATTGGCATTGTCTTTTGTTTATGTTTTCCCATGACAACAATCAGTGTTATGTATGTTGATGATGTATGTAAGGGAAGCATGCTCAGCATCTGATAATTTCTGAACCTTGGAACTGACGTCTCCCACCCCAAGCCAGTGACAACAAGGTCAGGTTGATATCTTGTAGGTGGCACAAGAAGTGATGCAGATATGAGGAAGCTTTTAGAGGAAACGGCCTTCATCCTCCAATGGCCTGAGCAGCGAAAGGCAAGCTATTTCCGACCCTCGTTTGGCCTACACAGCCACAAGTCTCATGTTGCATGGCAGGATGCAAAGTGCATCTTGTACATGGTAATTGTCTTTTTAAACACTTCTTCATCATGCTGACTTGCACTAATGCTGCCTTTGTAGGCTGGTGCTTACAGTGTCGTTACCCTTGCTCGCCTATGGCTGGAAGGCCTGATGCACGGCTATGAACGTGTACATGATGATTGATGATCGCATGGATGGCCATGGGTTATAGTTTGGTGGCCTGGCATTTGGCTTGGTCATTGGACCTCTACATACCTTCCAGCCTCAATAGTCAGAGTAAATTGCCTGGGGTGTGCTATACTAGGAGCTTCTCTGGTCTCTGCTATCCTAGCGGGATTTGTGAGCCCTACGTTTTCAGCGAGAATTGTTACAAGTCTGACCGCTTGTTTGGTCACTGGGTCAAATTACCGGCGTGACCATGTGCTGAAGGAGGATGCCATAGCACTCGAAAAACATAACAGATCCCTTGAGGAGTATGTGCAAGTTTTGGAAACATTTGATGTCGAGCAGTAGGGCAGCACAACTTTCCACCTTGAAGAGTTGCATAACGCGGCATTGCAACTCAGGAAGGCTCGCACCCCATTAGATTGGACACAAGCAAGACTTGAGCAGAAGCCTCTGTCATGATGAGATACCTAATAACATATCGAGTTTCCAACATTGCATTGGCACTTATGGCTGTTTACTGACAGCACATGGCTTATCCAAGATGGCGTGTGCGCTCTGTCAATAGATCGTAATGATAACAAATATAGGGATGTTAGCCGGCACCGGTACGTACCAGTGCTGGGTACCTACTAGGCTTGTCCTACCTTAGCTTTGGGCATCAACATGCGCTCGCAATTTGCAGATAGTTGCACCCGAGCTGAATCTCAACATTACGTGAAATTGATTCTCAACAGGCAATTTATTATGTCAAGTTACTTTTGCAATCCCAGATGTGTCAGCTGAGTTCTGTGAGCTTCCCAAGGTTATGCTTGGTCTCAGAAGAGGCCAACAACTATTACAATGCTGTGAGTAGAAATGAAAAGAGACTGGTGCTTACACTGGACTTTGCCTGTTGCTCAAGCACATAACAGTCAATTTGTGCACTATTACCACCTCAACAACAAACACTGTGCCGCCGGAACAATGTTCACAGAGCCCATCATACACGCATTCCATCAAACTTGGGTGTTCCTCTAGGCACGGGTATATGCAGCCAGCTATGCCAAAGCCTGCATGCTGACCCTGACTTGTTGCTTTTGCCCCAGGGTCACAAGAGTCAGATACTATGCCTGGCTTTTGCACCTGACGCCACTAAGATGGTGACAGCCTCCAAAGATGGCACGTGGCGTGTCTGGAACATCAACATCAGGTATCACCAGCAAGAGGACCCCAAGACTCTCCTGCAACATCAGCAAGAGGTGATGGTTGCCCTTGGGTGCATGCACATGCAAAGACTGCTGTAGGGTTCGGCTGCTGCTCAAGCCTGCTTGTATGTGCTGTGATTGTGACGGTATGCATTGAACTGTTCAGTACAGTCGGCATGACGCAGCATCATTGTGGCGGATTCCAAACTAGGCAGAGGGTCAGCCTCAGCCTTCTGAGATGACATGCATTCATTTGTTTGTTCATTCCCTCAGTCACTCACTCGCTCGCTCACTTGCTTGCTCGCTCACTCGCTCACTTGCTCGCTCACTCGCTCGCTCACTCACTTTCAACATGCTCCTGTATGAGGTCTTGTTTTGGCTTTTGAGGTCACAGCAGGCATTCCAAACTGTACTCTCGTTGCCCAATATGACTGGGGAAATCGTGGTCCATGCTGAGTGAATGGCCTTCATCTCTTGAGTTTGTAGGTACCTTCTGGCAAGGCATGCACCCGCTTAGCAGGGGATCACATGGGCTTCTGGCAGCAGCGTGTGATAGCAGCATACACTTCCTTGATCCTGCCACTGGGTCAATAGCAGACGCCATTGATGGCGCTCATGATGCTGCCATTCTCAGCATGGAATGGGCTCCTGCAACAATACCTGTTGGTAAGTGCAGTCAATGCTGCCTGTTGTGCTTTCTGTGGATGTAGGTTAGTACAGCAGAGCTGGCAAGCATTGAAATAAAGCTGCCATACCTGTTCACTTTAGCTGTTGTGATTAGAGCACTGCGCATGAGTTGCATTCTACATAGCTATTGCCCTTGTGCAAGTTCAGGACTGCTGGTTTATTGCTTTGAAGCTCCTGGCAAGGCATCCAGCATATGGTGTTCTGTGCCATGTCCATATAAAGTGACTGTATCTGAGCAATAGCACGTAGTCCAAAGTTGGTCTGACTACATTTGTGTTCATCTGTCTTGCGTGTGCTGGTGCATGCCATGTCTCAGGCATGATGCTTCCTTTATGCTCTTCTGGCAGTTTCTGGCATGCAGGTTTACAGCAAGTAGCAGTCCTGGCAACAGCAGGTGATGAAAAGTCCGACTCTGGCAGAGTCCGCAGAAGTGATGCAGCCTGTGACAGCAGCAACAAAGTCAAGGGTGTCAGGCGAGCAAATGTGGGATGCAGTTCGAAACCCTATTGCTATGTACTGCTGAAACAGCCGGCATTTAGCGCATCTCATAGATCACCTGTGGGAGGTGGTTTTGATCATGAAGAAATGGGCACAGATGGCACTGAGTCACCATCTGGGGCCGCAGGGCAGTGTGATACATTTTCATACTATGTTCAGCACATCTGCATCATGTGCAGGACTCGACATTGCCTTGTCCCATCGTGCGCATGATATTATACAGGTGTGTATGCTCATAAGCTGGACACTCCTTTGATGCATGATCGCCTGGGTACATTCATACATTCTGATGGATCTGCCAACTTATTGTGGCATGTACTGGTCTCCACAGTCTCCACAGGGCACCGTCATTGCGATCATCTGACGCGTCTAGGAACGCAGCCCCTCGTTGTGGAGGACAGATCAGAGATGATCTGCATTGAACCAAATGGCAGACAGATGGCAATGCGAACGCGTCTGTGAAGCTCACTCACAGGAACTCAGGCAGATGACAAAAATTTCCGATGCATTTCACCGTGGTCAAAGCATGATTCCCGCTTTAATCAGGTAATCTTAATTACCCGCGCGGCGAAGGAGCGGGCTTCACCTTCTTCCATAGTCTCTTGGATGTGTCACCGACACCCGTCACTGCAGGGCAGCATTAGCTCATCTTCCTGCCGTGCCCTTTGACAGTGCAATCTTTTCAAGGTTGCGTATCTGGATCAGTTGTCGACTCTGAATCAGTTTGCGCCGGCTGGCAGTATTGCCCATCTCTGCGGACGATCCTGACGGTCAGAGGTGCCTGTGTCGTACAGTCTGAGCCCGGCGGAGCGCCAGGCCATGGTTGCTTTTTATGACCTAGCATCAAATACATAACAATGAGGTGTATCTTTTCACCATTTTGGAGGTGTGCACCTGAGTGGTTGCTTACTCGTGTTCACGTGCATCCACTTTGTTCAGATACAAGGCGCGGTGTCGGCGGCGGCATGCCCCTTCAAACCTTTTGCCCATGCATCTATCAATCAGCAAACGTCGTTGTGACCCAGATCAATTGGCAGTTCTGACTAAACTTCTTTCCTGGTTCTATGACAGTGCTTGCTTCGTTGCAGCTCTACCTACTTGCAACAGCCTGTATAAACTGGTCTCGATCACGCTGCAGGAGGGTGTAACGCATCCTGAAGCTGACTGCATCCTTAGTTTTCCTCTGGGAGAACATAAGATGCCCAGCAAGCTTCTTGTGAAGTGTCTGTAAGCAGCAAAGCTGGCATAGCCTCCAGATGAGCCAGGTTAGCATGCAGAACAGGGTGACAAGCGCCACACAGCCAGCTGGCTGGGGATCTCAACCCAATGGACTCAGCTCACCAGGGCAAGCAGTGCACCTGCCTGGCCTCAATGCTACGTCCTGGCAGACAGGCCCTACGCCCCAGTGGGGTCCGCCTGCACCCCAGCCTGGCATGCCCACCTTGCGAGCAATTATGCAAGAAGAGCAGCAGGCAGCCTTGCAAGGCCGCTCTGCCATCTCTCACACCACTGGCAGCATCAACGCTTCCATAAATGGCAGTGCCGGTGACACACGGCAACTGCCTCCTCCTATGAACATGGCTCAACAATATCCTGTTCATGTACAGCAGCAACAGGTGCAGCAGCAGCAGCAGCAACAGCAGCAGCATCAGCAGCAGCAACAGATGCAGCAGCCTCAGCAGTATGACCCTCAGCAGCAGCAGCAGCCACAGCGAAGTGGTGGCTTCTACATGCGAAACAAAAGGGATGATTCAGTCCCTGTGAAGGGCAATTGGGCTCAAGCCCTGAACAGGCCGCCAGTCGAAGCCCCCAGCAACCCCCCTGGCATGGCCGGGTTTGGCAATGGCTTGGTGGATCTACAGATGGCAACTGAAGCCTTCAGAGATGCGTTTTCAGCGACAGCTCCTTCCATGAAGGGCCCTCTAGAAAGAGACCAGGATCCTCTCTTAGCTGAAGCCTACAAGAGCCAGGCCAACCCTATAACAGGCACGACCTGCGCCCTCAACTTTGCTACTTGGCCCTGTTCTTTCTTGCATGCACGTGCAAGTTCAATGCTCTCCAATCCTACAACAATGCATTGTAGTAGCATGTGGCCAGGGCGTTTTAACTGCATTGCAACAGTTACCGTGAGAACATCAGTGGGTCTGCATGACGTGTCTCTCTGGCTGCAGCCTGCATGGTTCATCGAGATTAAGCTGAAGTCAGAGGTTAGTTTCATGGAGAGCCTGCACTTCTGTAGCATTGCAGATGTCCAGCTTCAGACTGGTGAAAGGGTCCGTCAGACAGCTCAAACAATAACTTCAGACTGGTGATGGGGTGGTTGGACAGCATCATTGTAGTTACCACATTCGTGCAACACTCGTCTGCACTGCCGGCACTTGACCAATCGTGTGTATTGCAGGCAATCTGCACTGCCTAGGATGTGGCAAGGCCTTCAAGGAGCACACAGTCCTAGCTCAGCATCTAAAGGACAAGCATCAGGGGCGCAACACTGCTGACACTGCAAATGCCAGAGGGAATCTGACCCTGGGTGATATCATGGCTCAGGCACAAGCCAAAAGAGCAGCTGTGCCTTCTCAAGCGGCGGCTGCTGCTGAGCGTCACCAGAAGCAGTACTCGGCCTTTACTCCTGGTGACTCACGAGGCATGAGAGAGTACCTCAAGGTCTGTGTCTGCCTGTGCCTGTGCCTGTGCCTGTGCCTGTGCCTGTGCCTGTGCCTGTGCCTGTGCCTGTGTCTGTGCCTGAGTCTGTGTCTGCAGCTGTGTCTTCATTTTTGGGCATGCAAGAGCACCTTTTGCCCATGACACCCCCTGCACGCTGGCCTCCTATACCTTTTGGGGGGTTGAACCCTGAAGCTTAAACCCTGCATGCTAGTCTGCCCCTGCACTCTGGCTGCTGTACGACAGTCTGGTACTCTCAGACATGGCAAAGCAGCTTCTGTACAACTTCAGCAGCTGTCTGCAGTTTGTACTGCTTGATATCTGGCGCTCCTAGCACAACGGCGTCTGTCAGGCAAGATGTGTGTGTTGTCCATGGTGACCTCTGGAGCTGCATGGTTCAAAGCAAAGATCGACAAAAGCTGCCAAAAGGCACCATGTTGTGTCAAATTTCAAGCAAGGGCCAACAACAGCTGTATACACAGATACTACATGACCTAGCCTGCGCACTGTTTTTGCTGAACCTGATAGGCTCTTCAGAGAAACAGCCCCAAGTGTTGTGCTGCAGTGCTGACTGCCTGTGCAGCCTCAGAAACAGAGACACACAGGTGCAACAACACTTTGCGTGCTCTCTCTGCAACCGTGCCTCCTGCAGGTGCTGGTACAACTGTCAGGAATTTATTCAGGTGTGGCCCAGCTCTGGTCTAGGGACGCACTTGAATCAGTTCTTGCAGTTGTACCAGCTCCCTGCAGGAGGAATTGCTGCAGACAGAGCAGCAAGGTGTTGTTGCACCTGTGTGTCTGTGCTTCTGAGGCTGTACAGGCAGTCAGCACTGTAGCAGAGTGCTGAGCCGTTTCTCAGCTCCATGTGACCCCATGTGCCTCACAACCCAGACTGATTGCAAGCTGAGCCCTGAAACTGGCCATTTCAGCAAATGAACATGCCTGGTCGTAGTCCCCATCCGTTTCTGGGACTACAAATACATGATGGGTCGTGTGTTTCTGTGTTCCCGACAAGCGTTGGTGTGATTGCAGAGATTCCCCAACAAGGCGTCTCTCGCCATGGCAGTCCATAAGGAGCTGGGCGGCAGCCACACCAAGAAGAAGATGAGCAGGCTGAAGCGCATCATTCTGCGGGAGAGGGCTGACAAAGCGGCTGCTCAGGCAGGCACTGCTGCAGAACAGGCTGCCGAGGGTCTGGTCAAGAGCAAGAGCGCCCTTGAGAGCCTGCAGAAACAGCTCAAGGTGCAGATTTTGTGCTACTTTTCAATTTGAAATCAAAAGAGAAGCAGCTGCTCTGTCGGCGAGCTGCTGTTTTCACCAGTTGAGCAAGTTCAGTCAAAGGCAGTCAACTGCTCTGTTGTACAATGCAGAGTTGACCTCAGCTCTGTTGTTGCGCATTGCAAGTGTAGTGAGGTAAGCACATGGGCCATGAGGGATGAAGGTCCACTCATTGCTGGCTCTGCTGTTTCTGTGACTACTTGCATGCTGTCCCAGCTGATCAGGCCAGGGACTGTGGCTGGCTCAGGTCATTGTCACATGTGTCAGCTGTCACTTTGGCCAGGTCACAAGCCTTTGGTCTGCACTACAAGGGGCTTTATTACCTGTAGGAAGCTGAGGAGCAGCTGGACGAGGGCCAGGTGGGGTTCATTCCGGAAGCCAGTGCCATGACTCACAAGCAGGTGCTGGAAATGGCTGTTGCTGAGGCCTCACGACGCGTACATGAAGCCACCAAGTACGCACACTGCACCACTCTTGTGCTCTTACATCAAGGCAATTACACAGTTTGGTGTTCACAGATCTAGGACGCACATGATGCTACCAGTCTTGTTCTGCATCACTCCAGAACAGTCGTGTCACAGACTTCTCACTTAGGTGTACTTCCTGAAACAGGACACAAGATATTTGTATGCATGGCTATATAAGGTTTAGGTCTAATCTTCACCCCGAAATTCTTTGAGGGCACCTGCAGCATTTACATTCCAATCTGCTGTTCTGGTGCATGCTGACCATCGCCTCAACGGAAGTCAACTCTATACTATCATGCCGTTTGCTCGCCTGCTGAATTTATTGCATGCTGGAGGTCAATGCTAAGCAGCTATCAGCACAACGCCCTGATCAGAAGCAAGCATCAATAACACTGGTCAGGCGCTAGGAAGTGTTGCTTGTGACGTTGTGTTGAGCAGTGACCTTCTGTGTTGTGAAGAAAGCCGGCACCAAAACAATGCCTGAAACAGTCATGAGTGTCTGTCCATACACTGTGCCCCCGGCAGGTGACTAGTGCAGAAGAAGAAGCAGCCAAAACGGTCATGAGTGTTCGTCCATGCACTGTGCAGGCAGGTGACTGATGCGGAAGAAGAAGCGGCCAAAAAGGCTGATGAGCATGCCAAGGTGTGGAAGACTCACAATGGGAGCAACAGCACCAGCCCCAACACCACTCCAAGCACAAGCGTGGAGGTTGTGCCCAAGGACAGCCAGGCAGGCAGCGCTAATCAGACAGAACAGCCAGCTTCTTCTTCAAAGGCTGAGCGCTCGCACTCGGCAGATGGTGAGCCGTTCATTCACTCACTTACTCACTCAGTCATTCACTCATTCGCTTGCTTGTTTGTTCATTCATTCAGTCATTCACTCATGCATTCTGTCTCTTCCCCTGAAGTCAGGTATGTAGAGTGCTGAGTAGCTGTCTGAGGTCCTGTCTGGATGTTACCACAACAACAATGACAAGTGTTGCTGCGTCCTGCATCAGACTGGACTTTTTCATGCCAACCTTTGAGTCTTTGCTTCTGCACAATGCAACCCCTTCCTTCATGCTCTTGGTGGTGTTTGAACGGCGCTGAAGCTGTGTGCATTGACCGTCCCCTCCTCTGCACAATTCCAGCACAGATGGCACGTATGCTGTCACAAGTGCAGTGTACTATTGCTGGCAGCAGAGTTGCTGCAATGCAGAGGGCTGCAATGCAATTCTATGGCAATCACTTGGGGCTGAGAAGTCAACACTGCCACTTGTTGCTATGTGCTAGTATGCCCTTTCTGCATATGCATATGAATTGTGTCAAACTGAGCCTGAAAGTTGCAAGGCATGTGGTCTCCTATGTGATGTGGTAGCTGTGTGGCCTGTTGTTCGGTTTTGTGATGTGGTAGCTGTGTTTCAAACAGCGTGTTTCACACAAATTATCAGTGTATGACCGTGTGCTGCAGAGGCAGCAGCAGCAGTCAAGCCTCAGACGCAGCCCTCAGCGGACGACCAGTATGTCAGCGAGCAGCTGCAGCTCATGGGCCTCAGCCTGAAGCATGAGGCTCACCAGAGCGCAGATGAGGAATCTGGATCTGAGGCGGGCAGCAGCAGCAGCGGCGGTGATGAAGAAGAACGGGGGCTGGAGGCTTTTGAGGATGTTCTGTCCTCTTGGCTGACAGCAGCGCACAGCAAAACGTCTCAAGCCCTGATGAAAGCGCAAGCCAGTCTGCCCCTCAGACCTAGGACCGCCGGAAACCCTAGCGGTGGCCAGTCAACCCTAGATAGGATCCAGGAGCAGCAACAGCAGCTGATGCAAGAAGAGGCAAAGGCAGAGAAGCCGAAGAAGATCAAGGGTGCCAGCAGCAAGCAGGCTGCACAGGTTGATCACACACCGGCAGATGGAGACGAAGAGGAGGAGCTAGATTCCCCATCAGGTATTGAGGGATGGAAAGATGTTCTGTCTGGCTGGGTGGACACAGCAGGTGTGTCAGCGCCAGCTCAGCATGCACAGCATGCCAATTCAAACCTAGCACCACAGAGTACTGAGCAACTTTCCAACAAGAAGACTGCAAAGCTGGATACTGCCAATGAGGCTCCAGCTTGGCTTGCTGATGTCAGCAGTGATGACGAGGACGAAGCAGAAGAGAAGAAGGACAGCGTTGGTCCTCCCAGGACTTCCTCAATCTCTGAGTCTCAGCTCAATACTGCAGCTTCTCAAGAAGGTCTGAGTGACACAGAGAGGCAGGCTGCACAGCCCGGCACTGCCAATTTGAATTCAGCTGGCCAGCAGCTGCCACAGCAGGCACAGCATGCTGGGGTGGCACATGCCCCCTTCCCGCCAAGTCCTCTGCAAGGCTACAGTGTGCCTTTTGACAATGTCATGAGCACCTCTGGCATTTCAAGTCAAGACAGGAGATTGGACGGAGATTTGCTGAGTCGTGCCAGGTCTGATCCTGCTGCGCTGTGGCCCAACCCTGCCCCAGGATTCCCGCCAAGGGCAGGGCTGGAGCATCACGGCCTTCCAGCGGTGGCCACCTCTGTGCCTGCTCCAGTGTATGCTGCAGATCAGGGCTTGCCTGCTCAGGTACACACCACTCAGCTGCCATGGTTGTACACCCTGCAATGTCAAGCTGAGAAGGCTGCTGTATTGCTGTCTGAGCTGTGCATGAGGCAGAACAGAGCATGCATTTATTCATATGCGTCAGTGTTCAGAATGTGATGCCTGAGCATCAGGACTGGTCACAAACTTGTTTGCTTCATGCTGACACATGTTGTTGAGTTAAGCTGCGTACTCATGATGCTGACTCGTGATGCTGACTTATATTGCTGACTCATTTGTGCCCATTGAGGAAATTGCTAGTAGCATGCAGTGCTCAGTTTACTCAACATGTTCTGCTTTGCTGGTCTGGTTGTCTCTAGTCTAGTGTCACAGTGCATGTCACATTAATACCATGTCAATGTCACATTGCCATGACATTGCCATGCACCAATGTTGTGTCGTGTATGATCCCAATTATTGTCTGTTGACTCCTCTGAAAGACAGAAATGCAAATTGATTGATTGATCAATTTCATCTGGTTGCTTGCCTGTAGGCTCTGCAGAATTGGAAGGAGCAGTTCAAGGGGCTGTACCGCAGCTTTGGGGCTGACCAGCCCAGCCCTGCCTTTGCCACAGTCCCCAACCCTGCCTTTGCTGGCCACAGATTTGAGCCTCCTCCCGGCTCAACTGCCAACTCTCATGAGTTTGAGTGTGCAGTGAGTGCTCTACCCTTGTAAAATTTTGCGTACCTTTGCCTGTAACCTTTGTAACTCTTGTTAAACCTTGCTCATCCCCGCTCATGTCTGAAAACCCTTGCTGACCTTGCAGTAGCAACCACTGCTCTCTGCCACTTCATGTTAGGTGTTGAGCTATAGATACCTCACAAGCACTTGACCATTTGACGCTTCTCAACTCATGCAAAGTCTGTCTGCAATTTGCGTGACGCATGTCGGCCAACATATCACAACAAGCAGCATGCAAAAGCAGCCGCATACACATGTCATGCCATGCTGTTGAGCTTTTGATGGGCCTGTTTCCAACGTTGTTATCATTCAGTTGCTTCCAACTGTGGCCTATGGTCATAGGTCTGGGTTGCTGCCTCAGGAGGCTCTTGGTAGAATTGTCAAGGTGTAGCTTTCTTTTATGTATCCACTGGTGATCAAACAGTTGCACATGATATTGCCACCTCTCAAGACTCTCAAACCCAACCAAGTCTTCAGAACCCTTTCCACCTGGCTAGGCTTGATGCATGGGACAAAACCTCCATGCTGCTAAACCCAGTCTGAGCTGTTAGTACATACAGGCTGTACCTGCCCTGAAGCACTACACCACGCACCCCCAATTTAAGCTGTCAGCACATACAGACTGTACTTGCCCTGAAACCCCTCACCTCATGTCTGCAGGTCTGCAGCGTCACCTGTTGTGGCATCATCAACTTCGAGCAGCACTGCACCAGCAAGAAGCACCTACGCAAGGCCGCAGCTGTCAGTGCACAAGGACTATGCCTGCCCTGAAGCACTGTACCTCCTGCCCTGAAGCACTGTACCTTATGTTTGCAGGTCTGCAGCGTCACCTGCTGCGGCATCATCAATTTCGAGCAGCACTGCACCAGCAAGAAGCACCTGCGCAAGGCCGCAGCTGTGGCTCATGCTGCCGTCAGCAGCAACTCCCTGTTCCTGGCAGGCAGCGATGCCACGCCCACCGCCAGCACAGCCTCTGACGGCGGCACTGGAACCACCTATGTGGGTATCAAGGCCCAGTGCAGAACGTACTGCAAGCAGGTGTGTGTTCTCAAGCCTTCAAGGCTCATCTGATCGATGCTTTCATCCCTCTTGTGTTGAAGATGGCTCAGCTGATTAGTCATTGGTTTTTGGTCAGGTGATATCAGCAGAGCTGAACCGGGTGGTGGTGGAGCTGCTGCAGCAGCTGCTGTTCTGGCAGGAGCGCCAGAAGGCGCAAGACCCCCTGAAGGCCACCAAGAAGAAGAGGCTCGTCTCAGGCCTCAGGTCAGCATCATATCATGTTCACAGGCCCTGGACTATTTGCCCCATGTACGTCAAGGTTTTGCTTTCTGTACCTCAGCTGTTTGTTTCCAATGAGGGCCTGTCAGCCTAAAGCATCCAAATCCAGGTACATCAGACTCCCTGCAGGCTACAGTCTTTGTTTTCTTAGTGTTGTTTTCAAGAAGAAGAAGCAGATCAGAACAAAAGACGTTCCTCACTTTGGCCACAGGGAGCGCTGTGCCTTTCCTCACTCTTGCTTTTATCAATCATAGAAACTTTGTGCCTTTCCCCACTCTTGCTTTTGCCTTTCCTCACCATTGCCTCTGCCCATCACCGGGACCTCTATGCCTTTCCTCACTCTTCCTTTTGCCTATGACCGGGACCTCTGTGCCTTTCGACACTCTTGCTATTGCCCTTCACAGGGAGGTGGCAAAGGCAGTGAAGCTGCGCAAGGCCAAGACAGTGGTGGTGGCTCCCAACATTGAGCAGATTGAGAGTGAGGGGGGACTAGATGATCTGCTGGGCAGTATCCTGAAACAGGCTGAGGATTTCGGCTTGCCTGTTGTCTTTGCCCTCAGCAGAAAGAAGATGGGGCAGGTATGGGTCGGCCCTAGGGCTGGGTGTCTTGCATGCTCGATTTTGAACCCTTAGTTTTGAGTTCAAAATGCATGCATGGGTATGTCAAGTCTGTTCAATCTCAGCTTTCTCCACAGTCTTACAGAATGTCAAGTTGTCCATGGTTTGGTAGAGTAGTGTGCCTAAACCCTTTTAGGCATACAATATGCATATGTACATGTTTATGATGCATGCTATCTGACTCTGCAAGTCACAGTGTGGTTTTGGCGTTTCTGCTGGCATGCATACAATCAGCCTGTTGTTCTGCAGCTGCTCATCACCAGTGTATGCAAAAAGCCATGGCCACTTGAGCTGAAATTGCACTCCTTGCTACCCAGATCTGGCCTTTCTTGCGTTTACGCAAATTACCACAGTCAGACCCATCCATCCTAGTCGTTGCCCTACCATCTGGCTACTCTGGCTACTGTGGTCTGAACGCAATTGTTTGTCTGGCAATCAACTCATTACTCAGTCAGTGGTAACTGTTCAGTCAGCTGGTAGGTAGACCGATGCCTTGCTCATATACACTTTGTCATCTAGAATTAGTCAAATTAGTCAAACTAGTCACAAATTTCAGTTATAAAGGCTCTAAAAAATGGTTAACAGCTCCACTGATGTGCTGACGGCCTGGAGCTGGGGTGCACAGGTGTTTGGCTGCCGGAAGAAGATGAGCGCCATTGCCATCTTGGACTACGGGGGAGCCAATGAGCTGTTCCACCAGATGAGTGCTCTGGCCAAGAAGGGGCGAGTGGACTACATGCTCTACTACAACGAGGATGAGAGCAACGCCCTTCCCGAAATGGACCCCATGGTACGTCCCCCCCCCTTGCTCCTCTTGCACATAGTGTACATGCTGTGTTACGGCGAGGACGAGAGCAATGCCCTTCCTGGAATAGACCCATGGTGTGTTTGTTCACTGCTTCTCTTGCACATAGTCTACATGCTTTGTAACCAGGACACTGACAGTGGTGAACAATCCCTGGAAATGTGAAGTCATAAACGCCTCGGGACGGTGTTGTTTACATTGGGGAGATGTTGTAGTTCTGGATACTCAAGCACCTGGTTGCACAACCCTCAGGCAAATGGTGTCATGCATGTAGACCAACACACATGGTCATGTCTTTTGCTGCGGCATCTGCACGGCATTGGAAGCATGTCTTTCTCTGTGTTGAACTCTGGTCAGCACAGCAGATTGGCTCAACTGCAGTGCATACTTTTGCAGCGACATCATTTGATTTGGTGTCACTTAGGGTATTGTGAACTGTAGGGCTTATAAATTGTAGGGCTTGAAACGTTCCGAGGCCAATGGTCCAATAGACAAAAGAAAGACCGAACAAATGAACCAGTGAAGGAGTGACTGACTGTATGTAAATTTGTAGGCTTTGACCAGATCAGATTCAGACAGCAGCAGCATCCTGGCTCAAGATGGTCCTGCCCCAATCCTATACCGCTTACGTGCTGACGGCCGTAAAGTGCCCATTACGGACGGTCAGGGTATGGACTTGGCTCGGCGCAAGGGTCTGATTCAGGAAGTCGTTGTATCCCCAAAGAGAGCTTCGAAATCCCTGGCTGATGCCAACTCAGCTTTTGGGCCTCAGCTGTCTCAGCCTGAGACGGTTGTCCTGCACTCAGTTGAGTTGCCTCAGGTCCAGCTTGGCGATCGGGAGATTGCAGACTCGCCGCCTGAAAAGGCGGGAGATGAGTCAGCTCCACAAAATGGCGGGGAATTGCCAAAGCCTCTTGATCTCCGGTCGCATCCCTCTCTTCTTCAACTGCAGCAGCAACAGCAGCAGCCTCAGACAAACTCACTCATGACAGAGTGTGGTTTGGAGCCTCGCTCAAACTCAGAGACTGTCCGGCCGAGTTCTCGAGGCTCCCCTGACTTGGCTGGCATCAGCCAAAGCATGAGCATGAGCAGAATTGGCAGCATGAACAGACTGGCGGCAGAGGTGGCCACAGCTGGAGAAATGGCGGGAAACAGGCTGGGATCAGCAACACCTTCTGTGGCAGCTGCCTCACAGCAGCCAGGTTACATGCACTACTGGGGCTCAACAAACAACAGTGCACCGTTGCCTCATCAGGCAATGCCCTTGGGGGTCAACTCCAGAAACCCCTCTCTGGAGCCCTCTGGAACGAGTCCGTACGTTGGTGCGTCAGCTGTGGGTGCACCTTTTGCGCACACAAGCTTGCAGCGAGAGTCGTTGACTCAGGTCAGTCATCTTGCCATTGTGTATGGTCTGGCAAAAGCATGTTGCAGCTTGGGTCTCTGAGAAACATGAGGTTTAGACCTGTCATGCATTGCAAAATTTGCTCAGATCTCTGGTGGTTCGTTCCGCTTGCCTACTCTGGCTTGCAAGTCTTGACTGCAAAATCAGCAGTGTCATAACATCTGTGTGTTGCGCTCAGTTATCAAGCAAAATGCGTACTCTGTGGCGTTATCATGCTGCAACTGCAGTACTGTGGCATCACGATGGTATTCAGGTTCTTGACTTCTGTTTTCTGCATCTTGCAGCACCTAGCAAGAGCAAGTCAGAGTCTTGGCGCCAGACCTCTAGGACCTGCATCTGCTGTCTTTCCCGCCCCTTCTCAGGACGGCAGGAGACCCCCTGGCAGCAGCATGCATGGGGGTCATTTTGGCGCCCAGATGCCCTATTTAGGCGGGAACCAGTTTCCGGCCGGAGAGATTGTAAGAGGACAGGATCTTGGCGCCTTCAACGCTGCCTCTGCGCCCGCAGGCAGGGCTTTTGGCAGCGCTCCTGGGCCAGTTTCCCGCAGTGCCCTGCCAAATGCTATTGGGCCTGCTGATCCCAGTGTCTTGTTCAATGGCTGGCAAGGCCTTGGCGGGAAGCCTGCACCCCCTCCTGCCGCCCCTATGGGCTATGCAGCTGCCTATGCACTGTCTGAGCCATGTGAGCCAACTCTCCTCGTTGCTTTTTTGCCTGCTGGACTGCCTCACATGTCTCTGCATGCCAAGGTCGTACATGGCATGATGCTGTGGATGTATCTGCAAGCATGCCGGCATGCAAGGGTCATGCGCCCGCATGCCAGTCAAGCGTCCATTTTGGCTTCTATGCAGCCACATAAAGTCTCTGGCCTTGCTTTGGCATGCATTTTGTTCCAGTCTTCTGTCCAGACAAGCAGCAGACAGCCCAAAGCTGACTTACTCATCCCAATGGGCTGCAGACATGTCATACGGGTCTCCTGCTGCCTATCCTGGTCAGCATGTTGAGCCGCCACCCCTGGTGAGTCATCCATGGCAGCAAGCCCAGCTGGGGGGGTGGCCACCCCATGCGCAGCACATGAACCCATACCCACAAGCTGTTGGGGGGATGCTGCCATATCATCACCAGCAGCAACAGCAGCAGCTGCAACAGCAGCAGCTGCAGCAGCAGCAGCAGCTGCATATGATGAGCGATGCCCCACGTCAGTTGAACGCTCATGCACAAGAGTGGAAGCCGCGTTGGGCATGAGAGCAGAGCTGCTATGGCTGATGCCATAATACTGATAAGTTGTTTTCTGGTCTGCTAAGCCAGGCTGCACACAGATCACAAGGCCTGGAGAGGGCATTCCAGTTGGTTCAGCCTGTGTTCTGGTTCTTCCCCCTTTATCTGATCTGATCTCCATCCTCGGCTTGTTTTGCCACCTGAAGGCGCTGACAGCATTGCAAGCTTGAAGCAGAGCCTGATCTGGCAAGGAAGCTTTGTGGGCTTTATTTTACCATCTTTTGAGATTTGATCTGTGCTCTAGGCTGTCTGTCCGTGAGACAGATCCAGCTAGGTGGGAGCTGCATGCAGGCTGCAGTCACGTGACTGGCAGTCTGTGTTTGCTGTACATCAAAGAATCTTGGTTGGTGGGAAGTGCTATGTTGGTTTGAACATCACTACCAGAGGTGGCACCTAATCTTGCAGACATTCTGCAAGCCTTTTCTGTTACCTGTGGAGGGCAAAAAGCTGTCCCTTTTTAGTGTGTCAGATTTTTTTTGGATAAAATGGACCCTGTCTTGTCAGCAAATGTTCTTTTGACCCAGCACAGGGTGGCTTGGCGTGTTCAAACCTGGCTTATGCAAGAGTTAGGCACAACTCGCAAAGTAAGGGTCATGTAGGCGTTTTGCTGCCAGACAGTTGTCTCCTGCCTGTACGTCTTTGTAGCCAGCATGACTCAAGTTGCAAACGTTTTTACAAATTTATCATGGCTCCTGCTAATAGCTTGCAGGACATCATGTGTCGAGGGCTATCAGTCATGGCGTTTTGAATGCAGTACCAACTTGGCAACATGTGCTGCATTCTGACTGATGCGTACCCTGCTCTAGAGACCAGACCAACGTGTCAGATACGTCAGAGCATAAACATGATGGCAACTGATATTAGTATAGACAAGTTGAACAAGACAAGACAAGTTGAACAAGATGATGATGCAGAATCTGTAAAGTCTTTTCATTGCATGCTCAGATCACACTTTTGAAAAGTTTTAGGGAGACATCTTGACAAAAAAGCCGCACATGCACAAGTTCCCACAATCAACAAATGTTGCCTTCATGTCCCTTGTCTCTTTCATTACAGCAAAATGCCTGGAGCTACCACAGTGCACCCAAAAGGGCGAGACACAAGGCAGCAGCGTGTCATAATCAAACAACTGCATAACAGAGGCACACAGGCTGCCAGAAGTGTGCAGCTGACCTGTTTGCAGCTTCAAGCATTCTATGGATGCACAGAAAGCGTCCCTAGCAACAAGGCAGCTTACATGGAGTGCAATACAAATGTGTGATGAACTGATACGCAATTGTAAAGACAGTGCCATGCTGAACCAGAAAGGTTCAACTTAAGAATTGAGTCTTTCTGGTGCAGCATGCTGTCCATCTCATTCGTTAAGCACGCCAGTAAAGTCGGCACACCATGGAAGCGTACCAAACAAGTATCCATGAGAAACTTGCAATCCCAATGAAATTAAATTCCGTTCAAGTAAGGGTGGTAAACAATTTTAGCCAACAACTGACACTATTTGACAATCAGCATGACACGCTCTGTGAGAACCAGCTGTCACCCCACACCTGCAGCAGTTAACAACATATCAGGCCGCCAGTCTGTACGCCACCACCACAACCTCCATGATGCAATCAGGAAGTCCAGCTCCCAGCAAAGCTGTGATGCAAGGCTTGCTGTTGAGAAAGCAGGTTTTGCTATGCAGCAGTTGATGGTGCTGTATAGCCTACATGCTGTATCAGTTGCTGTGGCTTGCCCATTATGTTTGGACTATGATTGTGCTCACCAGCATGTCTCTTCGCTCAAGCCATTCTCGATAACTCAAGCAGCCAGCTACCAGCGTATGCAGCAAGTTCATATCCTGCACCTGTGTGAGCAACCAGAAAGGATCAACAGCTGACTGGTGCAGATCTGGCTCAAGTGCACCTTTGCCACCATACTTCATGGAGAAATCTGTACAAGCAGCACAATGCTCAAACGGCAATGCATAACAACAACGTAAGTCACAATGTTGATGCAGTGTGGATATCAATACCATGGTTTTGTGCAGGAACAGGGTAGCAGCATATGTTGCAATTATGTAGGCTGTCGCGAGACCATCTTGACTACTGACCTGGGGCTCAATGACCAGAACTCCCTGTAGCTTCTTGGGAAGCATTTTGTTGGTATAGTAAGCAACGACATTGCCTGTGCTTAGGTTCTGACAGCTGATGTTGTCTCCAGAGAATCTACGGTGCTTCATCCAAACATATTCCTGTGCATTGTATGTGAACAGGAACCTTCTGCTAGCCACAGCTAAGCCCCCTTCATCACCCATACCCTCCCTGCATAAATTCGTGGGTAAGAAGACATGTGTGTGTCATGAGCAATGAGAAACTCTAGGTTTGGAGCCAGCTGGTCTACTTTGATTGACTGACTGGACAGCAGCTTGTGCAATTAGGCAGATATGCATACGGCTGCAGGCAGCATAAATACAGAGTGCAGGAGTCAACGCCAGCATGAGGTGCATGACACAGTCCATGGTGCTAGGTCTTGCAGCAGCAGTACTTCTGCAACTTTTACAAGGAAACATGCAGCAAAGTTACAGTCCATTTGCACACCGTTGTTGCAGGGACAATCACAGCGAGGCACTCATGCACCGTCACAGGCAAATGCAAACAAGTAAGGTGTGCCTTACCAACGGAGTGACGTGCCTGGACATTCGCCTTGCCCAACCAGTTCAATTGTTCCATTGGCTTGATCCCTGCATGGAACAACAGAATGTAGTTGCAAGCAAACTTTTAGCAAGCGCTGTTATCTCCCTGTTCAGATCAGGCAAGCTTTACCTCTGAACTCGCAACACCTCTGAGCCACGTCCGCTGCTCGCGTCAAACATTCTGCTGGACAAGTGCAGCTGAAAGCCCCAGCTTCTCTGATACTCTTCGAGTCTGCATAGCACTGTCTGTGAAAGGTATCACAGTGAACACTGTCTAGCGTTCAGCAGATCGAGGCTTCGAGGCCGGACGTCTGGCGGCCAAACGTCAACTTGGCATTCAAAAGTTGTTGCCAGCAGACTCACCTAACAAGCTTGTAAACGCTGACAGCTTTTGTTTTGTCAACGACGTCAACGTTTTGATCTGCCTGTACGCAGTTTAGCTCTAATTTGGTCCCTGACGACAGGGCAGCTGTAAGAACCGCATCTTGACCATTTTTGGACGCCATGACTGCTTAGAATGACGCTGCTCGCTCAGCCTAGCAATTTGAATCGCTGCAGCTCCAAGGGCACCTGACTCACACGGAAAGGAATCTTGCAGAATGCTCACGTCACAACGTTTAGTCATAAGGGAATATTGAGCCCAGCTGAGGCATGTCCATCCACCTTCAAATGCACGCACTAGGAAGTGCGTGCGGCCATTATGCGCAGCTTGCAGCGTTGCAGCATCAGTTTGTTCAACTTCCACGTCCAAATCATGATTTGGACCGCCACAAAGGCACTCACAGATCTGTTCTAGAAATGCTGGCAAGCGTAACTCAACCTCATTTACAGCGACCCTGCGAGATGCCTACAACAACCTACAGTGCTGGCTGCAGATTTTACACGCAAATTTGCACGCAGTCTGCAATCGTGAAATATGCTGCTGTGAAGCTTGTCAGCCTCATTTTAGCAAACAGGAACATCATATGGCTTCAAATTCTATGGGCACCGCTCCAGGGATGACTTGTCTGCTCAGCAGCTGAATAGCTTCGTGTTGGCATGCAACCTCAAGTACAGACAGCTGCTGCAGCTATCAGTGTTCTGCTGCACAAAATGAGGTTTGCACCTGGTAGAGATTTCCAGAACATAGGTGTCATTCCTTGGGAGGTGTCCAAGGTCCTTCAAGGTTTTTGGCGCCTTGCTGCAAGGCTGCAGACAGACCCTCTGCAGACGCATGGCTCACTGAAATTCGTGCTTGACTTCTTTGAAAGTTGCAATGTGATGGCATCACTTTCAGCGGCAAGAAAGTGTTTCACAGTTGATGCACTCCTGAGTTTTGCCTATATCTAATGTTGCCAGAGAGGAATACTGCTTGTGGATGCTCAACAGGTATACTGTTCAGCACACAAGACAGCATAGCACAGCGTGCCCTTTGCCAAAAACAATTCTGTGAAACCTGCAGCTGCACATTCTGGTGCAGCATGACAAGCAACACTGACACATATCAATAAACTAAGTGTCCCAATGCATCCAGTGCAATGGAGTTCACACAGCGCTTACATTTCATCACGGATATGCCAAATACCCAGATGGCATACCTGTAGCTTTTGTTTCTGATTGTTGTAGCAGGTGCCGAAAAGCTGTTCGTACAATAAGTTTGTGATCAAAGGCCAATGGAGGAAGCTTTGTGACATCATACCATTCGGCCTCTGTTGCATCATCCTGCATGCACAATGCTCAGGAGTAATAGTGAGCTACTGTGTTTGCAAAATCATGCCTGTCTATGTTGATGGGATGCTTCAGCAGATTTTCTGAGATATGAGTCCAAATGCATCCAAAGGACACACTGAGTTGCCCTTGCCAGCATTGTCTTCATGCAACACTTGACTAATGCATGCTGCAACTGGGCAGCAAAAAGACGGTTTCAGTCTCAGAACTGGCTTGACTGTTTGTGGAAAAGATGCATGGACAGCTTTTGTCACTGAACTTGTTGAAACATACCGCAGCTTTGACACCCATTTCAGTTGAGGGGACCAGGGCTGCATAGGCAACACTCACACACCAACCCCTGGGGTCTCGCCCAGGATCCCCAAAGGCACCAACCTGGAGGGATAGGTCAATGTCATTGTGAAGATTTTTTGGACAGTGTCGCTTGATGACAATGCATGCAGACTTGAACTCTGCATCAGACTTGGCCTCATGCTCATACAGCAGGTGCTCTCGTGGAGCTGCAGCAAAGAGATTAGCACACTTGCATGGACAGGATGCGGACGCTCTTGTACTTGCCTGAGTGAGCAACACATCTTTTGGGTTGACTGAAGTCTCTTCTTGCAGCTCACGGGCAGCTGCTTTGTCTAGAGGTTCATCCTCGTCCACAAAGCCACCAGGAAGAGCCCACTGGTCCTGTATTGTAACAGATCCACATATCAGACACGCTTGGTCATACTGTCGAGACGTCTTTGTGATTTCTGTGTTTCCAAATGCAGAGGTGGGTGTACCTTACATGGGGACTTCTTGCGCTGTATTAGCAGGACCTTGGCAGGCTGTTGCTTTGCTACGATGCAGGCATCAACTGTCATTCCTGGGCGCGGATACCTACAATGTACGGCATGTGCATGGACATCATCGTTTCTCAGGCTGGCGAGTGGCCATGGTCGCGAGCAAAAAGGAGCAGGCGTCGGTCGACAGTATGCATGCCTATGCAGCAGGCATGCATGCAGGTCTCGTGTCATATGGAGAGGACAGTCTGATGCTCACCTGTAGGTGTATTCTCCGGACTGAGACATCGCGACAACTGCACGCCAAGCGAGATGACGCCGAGTTAGGGGACGTGCAAGTGATCCGCTGATCACCGGCAAACCGAGAACTCGCAAACAAGGGCGAAGGTGCTGCCTCGCAGCCCTGCTCAACATTCACGACTCAGCCTCTGTTGCACTGCTTCATGCAATTGGTTGCTTTTCGCGCAACATTTGACAGCTTGTGTCAGCATTCAACGTTGCTTTTCAGGCAGCTTGATGAAGAGGCACAGTTGTGAGTTGCAGCACGACCTCCAGACCCAAACTTACAGCTGAGGCAATTCACGACTTGGGCGTGCATCTTTGTCGTTTGACGCGTTTTGGTGTTGTTGGTTGCGCAGCGAGAGTCTTCCTGTCTTTAGCCGGCTTGAATCTGCAAATGCGACGTTGAAAGTGTAGTGCATGCTGAGATCTTGAAGTCAGCGATACTGGCTTGCCCTTGCCACGCTCGACGTAGCCATGACATAGTGGGACCATCAATTTTTTAACTTCCGGTGACAGCAATATAGTATGTCCGTGACCAAGGTCGGAGACTTGGTATGGGTGCGAGTGCAAGGCCACCCGTGGTGGCCAGGCCAGGTACCGCAGGTTGCTGTAGTGTACTGCACTTACTTCGGCTATACAGCAGCACAGTCAGACCAAAATCTGACACAACTTTGCAGTGCTGTGAGATGCAAAAGGTTGCCTTGCATACAGGTTATGGACCCCAAGAAAACAACTAATGATAAAGTAAAAAGAGACCGTAAGCCTGATCACACCCTCATCAGCTTCTTTGGGGATGATAGTTATGGCTGGTTCCCCAAGGGAAGGGACATCATACCATTCCACCAAAATTACGACTCCAAGTCGCGACAGGCTGCATCCAAGCGGGTAGACCTCAGTCTGAGCTGTTTGAAATTGGTATCTTATGTCACAGTGTGTAACAAACTTCTCCACAGTACCTTGCAACTGTTAGTCTGATGAATATGCCTTGGCAAGGAAAGCTGCAGACGAAGACATCATATGCTGTGCAGCTGCATCTGCATGACCCTGCAAACTTGCTGCAACCAGTCAGATGCCGCGCAACATGCAACAGATCGCATGAGGCTGTGTAAATGCTCAGGCATCTACCCCATCAAGAGTTAATGCTTGAGGGCGTTAAGTGTCATTTGCTGATTGCACTTAGCTAATCAGCAGTCCTGGGTCAGACACAGTTGCAACTGGTGATCATAACAATGTTGTTGCTAGGCCATATGCAGTTTAATGCTGTCAACAGCAGATCGCGGCCAGCTGTTCCATTTGCAACGCTTGACTGCATGCAGCAGTAGCATTCTGTCAGAAGCTTGCTATGTGGGAGCTGCACAAGCAAGCTCCAGCAAGTATGCATGCCAAGCAGACTCTGAAAATACATTCTGTATACACAAGCAGCCCATGGCTAATCAAAACATACTGCCTGTAGGACAAGAAGTTCAACAGAGCTTGTGCAGAGGGCATGGAGGTGCACACCAGGCGCCTAGGCAAAGAGCCAGGTACCAAGTACCGCCCACATGACTTCCTCCACCCTGGTTGGTCTGATGACAGTGATGAAGAAGCAGCTGAGGACCGGTATGATGACCTGCGGCCCCTGCCTGCTTCTGCAGAGAAGTTGCAGGACTGCAGCGCTCAGCAAGCGCTGCTGTGGCTGCACACTGTGGCTTGCAACCCCATGGAGCGACCCAAGGTAGCCCTTGCTTGCTAGCAAAGATTCATGTGTTCTCCTGAGCAAATCTGCGTTCTCCGATCCCACATGCGTGCCAGTGTGCTGGTTTGCTTAAGATGCAAACACACATGTAGCCAACCTGGGAGACATGTCAGGTTGTGCTTGTAGTGACACCAGGTCAGTGGCAGATTGTACTTATTTTAAACCACACAAGCACAAAGAGGCCATCTGTGTTGCCTGTCACTGCTGCAGCAAAGGGTGTAGCCAAGCTCCTGTTGCACAATTGATCAACAAGAACCAGCAGCCTGTGCATGGTTTCATCTGCCATCTGGGGTATCACAGTTTCTGCAAGTGCCACCCCAGTCAGATGGGCTTCAGTGCTTGTGAATCTCACGCACTTAGTCTCACAAGCTCACAATACACAAGCACAGCTTGTCAGGCCCTCAAGGACATTGGACATGTTGCACTGCAGATACCTGCACATACCTAGCTCATCATGGGCTGGAAAACATATAACAGTCACTATTAATTATTACTGTTATTGTTATTGTTATTATTATTATTATTATTGTTATTATTATTATTATCATCATTATCATCACATTGCAGATGTCACCGGTCAAGATTGATGGAGCCAAGCGGCAGCTTTTCTCCCTGGCCAAAAGCCACAACGTGAAGCTGCAGGAAGCTGCCCTCAAACGCAGAAAGTCCCCCTCCCCAGATGCCAACCTAACCAATGCACAGACAGCAGCTGCAGAAGCAGGTGATGCAGCACAATCTGTGAAGGACGAAGACGAGCAGCAGGCAGTCGGTACTGGGAAGAAGACCAAAGCAGTGAAGAAGGAGAAGAGCACGGATGAGGAGGCTGCGCAAGGCAGTGGCAAGGCACGGCTTGTCAAGCGGAAGCGCAAGGACCATGCAGAACCAAAGGTGATGCAGGTGCATCAAAATGTCAGACTCACTCTTGGGGGGTTCAAAGCTGCATGTGTTATAATTGAATGTTGTTTGTCTGCTTTAGCTTCCATCCCTCCAGGTTGCTGGCTGGTGATGACTGTCTTCTGCTTTTTTGTCTGTCCATTGTATCAGATTCAACAAACCGGCAGCAGCAGCAGCATTTGTGCAGATGACAACAAGCCCAATGTACTACAGGCTGTTGTGACTATTGAGTAGCAGCATGCTGCTCACTCACATGTACACATACTTGCCATGCGCATGCACACGTATATTCAACACGCTCATATCCGTACACAATTCCCATGCTCGTACACCTATACTAGGCTGCATGATCTATCGGTATATGCCGCGTTCTCAGATGGCCAAGCTCCTGCAACAAGCTTTGTCAGCTCTTTGAGTGTACCTGCCGAGTTCAGCTGCTCCCCTACGTTCTGCACATTAGTCAACTTTATTTCTGCATGGCGGCTCACATGGCAACCATTCTGATTGCCACATGTGCAGTCTGACAAGGACAAGTTGAAGAAGCAGAGGAGGAAGCCTGCCATCGCCGAGGTCAAAGAAGAAGACAGCATCGATGAGGTCAAAGAAGAAGACAGCATCAGCCCTGAAGCAGCACTAGACGCGCCAGCGTCCGACCTTCAGCCAGATTCCCCCAAGGTCAAGTCTGACGTTGAGGATGAGCCTTTGTCAGATTCTGATGCAGAGCCTGAGCCAAAGGCTGAGCAGGAGAAGAAGAGCAGGAAGAAGAAGCAGACTTCAGCGGAAGATGATGACAAAGCATCACACCCACCTGCCAGGTCAGCTTGAATCTGTTCACATGATCAAGATCAGTAAGTCACTCCAGGTTAACTTTGCTGGAGCGCCCACACTGCCATTTGTCACTGCCTGAACAGGCTGAATGGCAATTTTGAATGCTCATGCAAAGCTGCAGGCTGTCTCATAGCACCTTGAGCTCATGCAAGCACAGCAACATGGTGTTGTTGTGTGAGATGCACCTTCTCAGTCATGCTCATCTTTTTGCTCTGGATCCTTGAAAGAAATGATCTCGCTAATCCAGGGGTCAAAGTCCTGCCAGCTGAAGGCCAATACTCCATTGCTGACTCATCGCATGCATCCTGGTGCTGAATCATCTGTCCGTGCTGACACCCCCTCTCTTGTGGCAGAGTGAACAAGGGGTCGGGGTCGTACAGGGGGCCAGGCCCCCGCCAGCTGAAGGCAAGCTTCCCTGACATTGTCGCTGTGCTGAGGGGCATGGCAGTGGACCCTGACAGCCACGTCTGGGATGGACAAAAGGCTGAAGCTGCTGCCTGGCTCAGCTTCAGGGAACTGGTAAGATGTCTGCCACT